>SMUX01060109.1_pt1 | contig 20235 bp, 14 predicted proteins | sample 2456431 | NCBI WGS metagenome assembly SMUX01 (sample SAMN11095930, study PRJNA526329) | marine sediment metagenome | biome: Marine sediment; feature: Surficial sediment; material: Deep marine sediment; isolation source: Hadal surficial sediment | place: Pacific Ocean | collected 2014-11 | depth... | reverse complement strand
GGTGATGGCGTTCTGCAACGCTTCGATATCCTCTGCCGGGACGAGCAGACCGGTTTTCTCATGGGCGACCGCTTCTGCCAGGCCGCCGGCCTGAAATCCGACCACTGGCAAGCCGGCCGCAGCGGCCTTGAGGGTCGCAACCCCCAATCCTTCGGCCAGCGCCGGGTGCACGAACAGATCGAAACAGGCTATGAAGTCGTCGAGATCCTCGCGAAATCCTGCGAATTGCACTGTGCTGCCCAGGCCCAGTGACGATGCCTGTGCGCGCAACTGGTTGCCGAGGTAGCCCTCGCCAAAGATGATCAGTCGTATTTGCCGATTGCCCTGACGCAACGCCGCCATGGCTTGCAGCAGGTAGCGATGTCCTTTGCGCGGAATCAGTTGACCGGCCGCCGCCATGACAAACGCGTCGGTCGGCACGCCGAACTCAGCCCGAAACGCCTGACAATCGGGGCGCGCCCCCAGAGTCTCAGCATCGACCGCGCTGCGAATGACGGTCAGTCGTGCATCCTCGACGCCGCGGTCGCGAAGCACGTCGGCAATGGCCTCGGAGATGGCGATGACTTTTCTGAAGGGCCGATACCGCAACGCAGCGACGAGCCGCATCTCGGTGTTGTCAACCCGCCGCGACACGACGGCCGGAACATCGGCGATGCTTGCCGCGAGACCACCCAGAAGGTCCGCGCCGCGGCGGCTGTGGCAGTGAACGATGTCCGGGCGCGATTCATTGAGGTATTGCGACAGGCGATACGCGAACGGCAAATCCAGATCGCCGGCACAGAACAGGTTGCGTACCGGAATCGCCGCCGTGCGCGCCGCCGTGTCGACTCCCGAATCGGGCGGACAGACCAGGGTGCAGTCATGACCCATCCCCTTCAACGCCGTCATCAGATAGATAACTTGCTGTGGCCCACCGTAAAGATGGCGCCCGGTTTCGACATGCAGTATTTTCATTATCCGATAGACAACAAGCCGTGTCTCCCGGCACATGATAGCCTGAAAAACAAGCATCGATGAGCGCCAACGTCACTCCCGTGCACACGCCGATGATGCGCCAGTACTTGCGCATCAAGGCCGACCATCCGGATATGCTCGTGTTTTACCGCATGGGCGATTTCTACGAGCTGTTTTACGGTGACGCCGAGCGGGCGGCATCCCTGCTCGACATCACGCTGACGTCCCGCGGCAAGTCGGGGGGCAACCCGATTCCAATGGCTGGCGTGCCCTATCACGCGATCGAGGGCTATCTCGCCAAGCTCGTCAGGAAGGGTGAGTCCGTCGCCATTTGTGAGCAAATTGGCGACCCGGCCACGAGCAAGGGTCCGGTTGAGCGCAGGGTGACGCGCATCGTCACGCCCGGGACGCTGACCGACGAGGCGCTACTCGCCGAGAACCGCGACAACCTCGTCGCGGCCGTGTTTGCCGACGCCCAGGGCATCGGCATCGCCTGGCTCGATCTCGCAGGCGGGCGCTTTCGCCTCACCGAGGTGCCAAATGCCGAGGCCCTGGCGGGCGAGGTCGAACGCCTGCATCCGGCTGAACTCATCGTTGACGAGGAGCAACATCTCGGCGAGCCGTTCGCCGCAGCGATTCGCGTCACACGCCGCCCGCCGTGGCATTTCGAACTCGACAGCGCGACGCGCCTGCTGTGCTCGCAATTCGCCACACGGAACCTGAGTGGTTTCGGCTGCGATGAATTTCCACGCGGTGTCGCGGCAGCCGGCGCTTTGCTGCAGTACGTCACGGACACGCAGAAAGCATCGCTGCCGCACCTGCAGTCCATTACGGCCGAACGGCACGACGACGCCGTCATCATGGACGGCCCAACGCGCCGCAACCTCGAGCTCGAGGCATCGTTGAGCGGACACGACCAGCACACGCTGGCCGGTGTTATGGATCATTGCCGGAGCCCGATGGGCAGCCGTCTTCTGCGTCGCTGGATCCAGCGGCCGCTGCGCGATGCCGAGGTGCTGCGCGCGCGCCACCAGGCAGTTGAAGCGCTGGCTGATACCCATACGGGCGGTGATCTGCAGCACTTGTTGAATGGCATCGGCGACGTCGAGAGGATCTTGTCTCGCGTCGCATTGCGCTCGGCGCGACCGCGCGACCTGCGACAGCTTGCAGAAACTTTGTCACGTCTTCCGGAACTGCGCCAGCAGCTCGCGACTCTCGAATCGCCATTGCTGCAAGCGATGCACGACGACATTGGCGAGCACCGCCGCGAGCAGGACCTTCTGCGGCTGGCCATTGTCGACAACCCGCCGATGCTGATACGCGAAGGCGGCGTCATTGCCGAGGGTTTTGATAGCGAACTCGACGACCTGCGCGCAATCGCGACCAACGCCAATCAGTTCCTGCTGGATCTCGAAACGCGCGAGAAGCAGCGCACTGGAATCGCGAAGCTGAAACTCGGCTACAACCGGGTACACGGCTATTACATCGAGATCAGCAAGGCTCAGGCCCATAAGGCGCCAGTGGAATACATACGGCGCCAAACATTGAAAGGCGCCGAGCGCTACATCACGCCTGAACTCAAGGAATTCGAAGACAAGGTACTCGGTGCACGCGAGCGAGCACTCGCGCGCGAGAAACATCTCTATGACGGGCTACTCGATCGACTGCACGAGGTTCTCTCCGAGCTACAGCGATCCGCCCGCGCGTTAGCCAAGCTCGACGTGCTGACGTGTTTCGCCGAACGCGCCGTGAGCCTGCGATTGACCAAGCCCGAGATCACGGACGCGCCGTGTATCGAAATCGAGGGCGGGCGACACCTCGTCGTCGAACAGGTCATCGACACACCCTTTGTTGCGAATGACTTGTCACTGGCTACGACGAAACGACTGTTGGTCATCACAGGACCCAACATGGGTGGCAAGTCGACCTACATGCGGCAAACCGCGTTGATTGTAATTCTTGCGCACATTGGGAGCTTCGTGCCGGCGGATCGACTGCGTATCGGGCCGATCGATCGCATCTTCACGCGCATCGGCGCATCGGACGATCTTGCTGGCGGGCGCTCGACGTTCATGGTCGAAATGACCGAGACCGCGACGATACTCAACAATGCGACAGAGCAGAGCCTCGTGCTCATGGACGAAATCGGCCGCGGGACGAGTACGTTCGACGGCCTGTCACTGGCGTGGGCCGCAGCACATTACATGGGTGAAACATCGCGTGCGTTCACACTTTTTGCCACGCACTATTTCGAACTCACGGCGCTCGCACAGGAACTCACCAGTTGCAGCAACGTGCACCTCGATGCCACCGAGCACGACGGACAATTGGTGTTCCTGCATGCCGTCAAACCCGGACCGGCAAATCAAAGCTATGGTCTGCAGGTAGCCGCGCTGGCCGGCATCCCGCGTGAAGTCATCCGGCGCGCCAAATTGTACCTGAGTACGCTCGAGTCGCAACAGGCCGCACAGGTGCAGAGTCCGCAGGGGCAGTTGCCGCTGGTGCCCGCGAGCGAAGATTCGTACGACGAGCTACACGATGCGGTCGACGATCTCGACCCCGACATGATGTCGCCACGTGAAGCGCTTGGTGCGCTGTACAAACTCAAAGATTTGTAGGACGGCCTTTGCGGTCAGGACGACCTTATGTCGCGGAGCACAGGGATGTGCGGGAGCGACCAGGCCCGAAAGAGTCAGCACCCTGTAGCGGCTAAAGCCCGCTCCTACAGGTTCTATTTAGCACGGCAGCAGGGCCTTCTGGCCGGATCGCCGATGCCGCTCCTACGTCGCGCGCGGCGTCCGCAACCGGATGCCGGCTTCCTTGAGTTGCTCGGCAGACACCTCACCAGGTGCGTTCGTCAGCGGACAATGCGCCGACTGCGTCTTGGGAAAGGCAATGACATCGCGAATGCTGTCGGCGCCGGCCATGAGCATGACGATGCGGTCGAGGCCAAATGCGATGCCGCCGTGTGGCGGTGCTCCGTACTCAAGTGCGCGCAACAGAAAACCGAACTTTTCCTCAGCCTCCTCCTTGCTGATGCCGAGCAGTTCGAACACGGCTGCCTGCATACGCCGATCATGGATGCGGATCGAGCCACCCCCGATCTCGGCACCGTTCAACACCATGTCATAGGCACGTGACAGCGCATTGCCCGGATCCGCACGAAGTGCATCGGCATCATTGACCGCCGGCGCCGTGAACGGGTGGTGCAAGGCGCTCCAGCGCCTGGTCTGCGCGTCTTTCTCGAACATCGGAAAATCGACAACCCAAAGCGGCGCCCAGCCGTCGGCGACAAGACCGCGGTCCTCTCCCAATTTTACGCGTAATGCGCCCAGTGCATCGTTGACAACGCGCGCTTTGTCCGCGCCGAAGAAGATCACATCTCCGGACTCAGCGCCGGTGCGCTCGACGATGCCGGAAACGGCATCATCGGGCAGGAATTTCAGTATCGGCGATTGCAGCCCGTCACGTCCGGCGGCCACGTCGTTGACTTTGATATAGGCGAGACCCTTGGCACCGTAACGGCCGACGTAGGCCGTGTAGTCGTCGATTTCCTTGCGGCTCAAGGCAGCACCGCCCGGCAATCGTAACGCCGCAACGCGGCCCTCGGGATCGCTTGCGGGTCCGGAAAATACCTTGAATTCGACCTCATCCATGAGGTCGGCAACTTCGACGAGCTCGAGATCGATGCGCAGATCCGGCTTGTCCGAACCAAAACGTCGCACCGCCTCCGCATACGACATGCGCGGAAATGGCTGCGGCAAGTCGACATCGAGTACCGCCTTGAAAATGTGCCTTACGAGCTCTTCCATGGATTCCGTGACGGCGGCTTCATCAACGAAGCTCATCTCGACGTCGAGCTGCGTAAACTCGGGTTGCCGGTCCGCACGCAGGTCTTCGTCACGGAAACAACGCACAATCTGGTAGTAGCGATCCAGCCCGGAAATCATCAGGAGCTGCTTGAAGATCTGCGGCGACTGCGGCAGGGCGAAGAATTTTCCCGCGTGAGTGCGGCTCGGAACAATGTAGTCGCGTGCGCCCTCTGGCGTCGCCCGCGTCAGCATCGGCGTCTCGACATCGATGAAACCGTTGTCATCGAGAAAACTGCGCATCGCCATTGTAACTTTGTGACGCAAGCGCAAATTGCCGAGCATGCTCTCACGGCGCAGATCGAGGTAACGATGTTTCAGACGCAGCTCTTCGTTGGCTTGCTCATCGTGATGAAACGGTGGCGTTGCCGAGCGATTCAGGACCTCGAGCTCATGAGCGAGAACCTCGACATGGCCTGTCGGCATGTTCGGGTTAATGGTGCCCTCGGGGCGCTCGCGCACCAGCCCTTTGACAGCGAGGACATACTCGCCGCGGATGCGCTCGGCCTGTGCAAAAATCTCCGCGCGGTCGGGGTCGAAGACGACTTGCAACAGCCCTTCACGATCTCGCAAATCGATGAAAATCACACCGCCGTGGTCTCGCCGCCGGTGTACCCAGCCACAAACGGAAACGTCCTGGCCGATCAGAGATTGCTCAACTTGTCCGCAATAGTGGCTGCGCATCTTGAATTGTCGTGAGCCTCGAAAAAAGTGGCGGAATGGTACGGCCTGCAGGCCGGGTGCGCAAGGTCGGTGGCACGCCCGACATTATTGCGGCTGATCGTTGTCCGGGGGTGTCTCCAGTGGCAACTCGCCGATGCGATCGTGGCGCCATTCCGGTACCACGACGCCCAGCGAAATGATCATCTTCAATGCTTCGTCGACTTCCATGTCGAGAACGGTGATGTCCTTCTTCGGCACGATGATAATGAATCCCGACGTTGGGTTCGGCGTCGTCGGCACAAAACAGCTCACGACTTCCTCGCCGGTTCGACTCTGTACTTCGCCAAGCTCGGCCGACGTCTGAAACGCCAGGCTGTACGTGCCTTTTCGCGGATATTCGATCAGCAGCACTTTCTTGAACGCGCTGCCGGAGTCCGAGAAGATGATCTCTAAAAACTTCTTGGCCGCGGAGTAAATCGATCGAACCACGGGGATACGCTCCATCAGCGATTCCCACCCGCCAATGAACGCACTGCCAACGAAGTTTGTGGCCAGCAGACCTGTCACGAGCAGTAGCAGAATTGTCAGCAAGATACCGAGCCCTGGAATTGCGAAACCGAGCAATTCCTCCGGCTGGTATTGCTTTGGCAACCACAGCAAGGTCCTATCCATGATGCCGACAATCACGCGCAGCAGAAGTAATGTAACGCCGAGCGGCAGCCACACGAGAATGCCGGCAACCAGGTAGCGACGGAAACGCTTCAACGGCTCTGTCTCAGGCCGCGCTGGCTTTGTTAGCGGAGGACGACTTCGTCTTGTCGCTTTTCTTGTCCACCGGGCTGGTGGTCTTGGCCGCGGACTTGTCGCTGGCTTTGTCTCCAATCTTGTCGCCGGGTTTTGCGACGGATTTGTCTCCGGTCTTGTCGCCGGGCTTGGCGTCGGATTTTTCGTCCGTCCCGGTTGCTTCCTTTTCACCGGCCAGGTTGCGCTGATTGTCGCCCTTGAAATCCGTCTCGTACCAGCCTTGCCCTTTCAGGCGGAAACGCGGCGCCGAGAGCTGCCGCCTGAGACCGGGCTCGCCGCAAGCCGGGCAATCGACCAGCGGATCGTCCACCATCTTTTGCAGCTCATCGAGCGTGTGGTCGCAAATTTTGCAGGCATACCCGTAGATTGGCACGCGTTCTCTCCCAGATTGCTATTCAGATCCGGCCAACAGCCGCCGAATTATAAGAGCCAAGCCGGCCATTGCCCAGCCCGGCGCGCGATGATCCGACTCAGGCCGCATTTTGAAACTCGAGCCGATCTGCGCTGACACCGACTTCGATGACATCTCCGGACTTGAACCTGCCTTGCAGGATCTCTTGTGCCAGCGGATTCTCGACCTGCTGCTGGATTGCGCGTTTCAGCGGCCGCGCACCGTAGACCGGGTCGAAGCCAGCCTCCGCCAGCCTGTCGCGCGCTGCATCCGACAGGTGAATACGCATATCACGCTCGGCAAGGCGATCGTGCAGATAGCCCAGCTGAATATCCACGATCTTGCGGATGTGATCGCGACCCAGCGGATGAAACACGACAACATCGTCGATGCGATTGAGGAATTCCGGACGAAAGTGCTGGCCGACGATCTCCATTACCGTCGACTTCATCGCATCGTAGTTTTCCTCGCCGGCCATCTCCTGGATCATCTGCGAGCCCAGGTTCGATGTCATCACGATAACCGTATTGCGAAAATCGACGGTACGTCCCTGTCCATCGGTCAGGCGACCATCATCGAGCACCTGCAGTAATACATTGAAGACGTCCGGATGCGCCTTCTCGACTTCGTCCAGCAAAATGACCGAATAGGGTCGACGCCGGACAGCCTCAGTCAGGTACCCGCCCTCTTCGTAACCGACATAGCCCGGCGGCGCACCAATCAGGCGAGCCACGGAATGCTTCTCCATGAATTCGGACATGTCGATGCGTACCATCGCTTCGTCCGTATCGAACAGAAAGTTCGCCAACGCCTTCGTCAATTCGGTCTTGCCAACTCCCGTCGGCCCGAGAAACAGGAATGAACCAATCGGGCGCCGCGGATCGGAAAGGCCCGCACGCGAACGCCGGATCGCATTCGCCACGGCCGTGACGGCTTCGTCCTGACCGACAACCCGCTCCTGCACGACGGCCTCCATCTTCAGGAGCCTCTCTTTCTCGCCCTCGAGCATTTTCGCGACTGGAATTCCGGTCCATTGCGACACGATCTCGGCAACTTCCGCGTCGGTTACGTTGTTGCGCAACAGAGTCTTCTCCCGGCCTTCAGCCTGCATCGCGGTTTCAAGCTGTTTTTCGAGCTCAGGGATACGCCCGTACTGTAACTCCGACATTCGCGTGAGGTCGCTCGCACGATGCGCAGTCTCGAGCTCGAGGCGCGCACGTTCCAGTTCTTCCTTGAGATGCGCCGTGCCTTGCATTGCCGCTTTTTCGGACTTCCAGATTTCCTCGAGATCGGCGAATTCACGTTCGAGCCCGGCAAGCTGATTCTCCAGGTCATCGAGTCGTTTTTTGGAGCCCTCGTCCGTCTCCTTGTTAAGCGCCTCGCGCTCAATCTTCAACTGGATGATGCGACGCTCCAGGCGATCCATCGACTCGGGCTTGGAGTCGATCTCGATGCGAATTCGCGACGCCGCCTCGTCGATGAGGTCGATCGCCTTGTCGGGCAGCTGCCGGTCACTGATATAGCGTTGCGACAGGGTCGCAGCAGCAACTATCGCCGGGTCTGTGATCTCGACACCGTGGTGAACTTCGTAGCGCCCCTTGAGGCCACGCAAAATTGCGATCGTGTCCTCGACAGTCGGTTCGTTGACAAGCACCTTCTGGAACCGGCGCTCGAGCGCGGCGTCCTTCTCGAGATATTTGCGATATTCGTCGAGCGTTGTCGCGCCCACACAATGCAGCTCGCCGCGCGAGAGTGCGGGCTTCAGCATATTGCCAGCGTCCATCGAGCCTTCGGCCTTTCCGGCGCCGACTACGGTGTGCAGCTCGTCGATAAACAGGATGATCTGTCCCTCCTGCTTGGCAAGATCGTTGAGCACGGCCTTCAAACGCTCTTCAAATTCCCCGCGGAATTTCGCGCCCGCAATCAATGCGCCCATGTCGAGCGACAGGATGCGCTTGCCGCGCAGGCCGTCCGGCACTTCGTGATTGACGATACGCTGCGCCAGTCCCTCGATGATTGCCGTCTTGCCGACACCGGGTTCCCCGATCAACACCGGGTTGTTCTTAGTGCGTCGCTGCAAGATCTGGATCGTACGGCGAATCTCGTCGTCGCGGCCAATAATTGGATCGAGCTTGCCCTGTTCGGCACGCTCCGTCAGATCAATCGTAAACTTGGCTAGTGCCTGCCGTGCATCCTCTGCATTCGGGTCGGTGACCTTTTGGCCGTCGCGCAAGTCGTCAATCGCCTTTTCGATCGCATCGCGAATCGCCCCCGCCTGTTCAAGAACGGCCTTGAGCGGCGATTTGTTGTCCATAGCCGCAAGCGCAAACAGCTCGCTGGAGATGTACTGATCGCCTCGCTGCTGTGCGAGCTTGTCGGTGAGGTTGAAAAGCCTGGACAGGTCGTTACCGATGTGAACGTCACCGCCAACACCTTCGACGCTCGGCAGTCTGTCGACCGCATCGCCGAGTTGAGAGCGCAGCAGGTTGACGTTGACGCCGGCTTTCGTCAGCAACCCACGCACGCTGCCGCCCTCCTGGTCGAGCAGTGCAACCATGACATGGACCGGTTCGATAAACTGATGGTCCTGACCGACCGCCAATGACTGCGCATCGGCTAGCACGATCTGCAATTTGCTGGTTAATTTATCCAATCGCATGTGAGCACCTGCCTTGCTCCGGGCATGTTTTGCAACTCACCCATAAATTGCGCCGGAACCCCATAATTCAAGGCATTCGGGCGGAAAAGTGGGGTCGAACCGCACTTTTCTGCGTGGTCAAGGTGACAATACCGGGGTTCAAGAAAAGTGCGGTTCGACCCCACTTTTCCTAGCTGCGCCGGTGGATGAACGTTGCCATGCGGCCGCAGGAACCGTCGCGGCGATGGGAGAAGAACCGCTGCGGGTCCGCTGCGGTGCAATATTCACCGCCATGGACCGCGGTAACACCCGCGGACGCCAGCCGCATCCGCGCGAGCCCGTACAGGTCAGCCTGCCATCGGCCGCGATCGTTGGCTCGAAAACAAGCGGCCGATTCCGCGTCAAGTGCGGTGAACGCGTCTCGCACATCATCACCGACTTCGAATGAGTCCTGCGAAATTGCCGGCCCGAGCCATGCGATCAGACTGCCCGGCGCGGCAGACATCTCCTTGACCGTCGCCGCGACAACCCCGCCCGCCAGACCGCGCCAACCGCCATGCGCTGCCGCAATCTCGTGCCCGTCGATCGAGCACAGCAAAATCGGCACACAGTCGGCGGTCATGATCGCGCAACTGTCACCGATGCCCCGTCCAATCGCGGCATCCGCCTGCGGCGGCCCGCCATCCACATCCGTGGCACCCGCGCATACGACCTGAATGCCGTGCACCTGCCTGAGCCAGCACGGCTCCTCGGGAAGATCGCACATCGCGACAAAGCGTCGCCGATTTTCGACAACGTGCTCGGGCTGGTCACCAACGCATGCACCCAGATTCAGTGACGAGTAACGACCGCTGCTGACGCCGCCACGACGCGTCGTGGTGCCCGCAACGATATTCGCGGGCGCGGGCCAGTCAGCCGTGATCCAATCGCTGCTCACGGGATTTCCTCGCGAAACACGCTGAGAAGGTCCTGAAAGTCGTCTGGGGGCGGCACCTCGAAGGCGAGCGGTTCGGCGCTGATCGGATGGGCCAGCTCGAGCCCGGCAGCATGCAGCGCCTGGCGGCGAAACCGGCGCAGCGCCGCAATCAAGCGGTCGGATGCCCCGGCCGGCAAGGCGAGGCGACCACCGTAGACCGGGTCGCCCACCAATGCATGTCGCCGGTGAGCGAAATGCACCCTGATCTGGTGCGTCCGCCCGGTCTCGAGGAGCACGTTGATATAGGTGTGCGCGCCGAAGCGCTCGCGAACCGTGTAATGGGTCACAGCGGGCTTGCCGTTATCGCGCACGCACATCCGAGTGCGGTCGACCGGATGCCGGCCTATCGGCGCGTCGATCTTCCCGCCACCGGTCAGTGCGCCGTTACAGACCGCGAGATAGCGGCGCGACACCTCTCGCCCGGCAAGGAGGCGCACCAATGCTGTGTGCGCGGGCAGTGTCTTCCCGACCAGCAGGAGTCCACTCGTATCCTTGTCGAGACGATGGATGATTCCTGCGCGAGGCAACTCCGCCAGTGTCGGAACAAGGTGCAGCAGACCATTCATCAATGTCCCGGACGCATTGCCCGCGCCCGGATGCACCACCAGTCCGGCCGGCTTGTTGACGACCAGCAAGGATTCGTCTTCGAACACGACCTCGAGCGACATCGGCTCCGGCATGGAGCGCTCGCTTACCGCGTGCTCCACACGCAATTCGACCTGCTCGCCACCATCGACCCGGTCCCGCGGCCGCTTCAATGCCCCATCAACTTCAATCGCCCCCGCCAGCAACCAGGATTTCAGCCGACTGCGCGAGTACGCGGGAAACATCTGCGCGAGCGCCTGGTCCAATCTCTGGCCGGCAAGCTCATCAGGAACCGTTTTAATCTCTGCCCGGATAGTCATGAGTGTCTGTTGAATCTGCTATTGGTCACACAATCTCAGCCACGTCTGTCGTCGGTCAAGTTTACGGTATACTTCTCGATTCGGCCGGTGCGCCGACAATCACAGGCCCGATCGAGCCTATTCGTCCGTTAGCGGACGGGAATTTAGCCCTATGAACGACTCTACAAAGCTGCGGCATTCAGGCCGGCATCTCTTGCGACAGGGCCGACAGCTATTGCTCGTTGTGATGCTGACGTTGTTCGCTGCTTGCGCCGGCAACGATGAGCAACAGACTGTGATTCAGGATCTGCAGGACGCGTACGATACCGCCAAGAAGGCCGTGGCCGGCGGCAATTACAGGCGTGGCGTCCAGATCTTCGAGGCGATTCAGGCACGTTACCCGTTCAGCGACCTGAGCCGGCAGATTCAACTCGAACTGATGTACGCGTATTACAAGAGTGGCCAAAAAGAGCTGGCTGTCGAGACGGCCGATACATTCATGCGCGAAAATCCGATCCACGCGCGCGTCGATTACGCCCTGTATATCAAGGCACTGACGTATTTTGAACAGGACCCCGGAATTCTCGAGCGTTGGTTCAAAAAAGACATCGACAAGCGCCCGCCCAAGGATGCAGGGTTGTCCTACGCGACACTGCGTCGATTGGTCGAACGCTATCCGGCCAGTACTTACGCGGCTGACGCCGAGCAACGCATGGTGTTTCTGAAGAATCGCCTTGCAGCATACGAAAATGAAGTGGCCGACTACTATTTGCGTCGCGGAGCATACGTGGCAGCTCTGAGCCGAGCCAAGAACGCGCTCGAGGAATTCAATGGCGCTGACAGTAATGCCGAATCGCTGGTCATCATGGCAAGTGCCTACGAACACCTTGGAATGATGGATCTCGCCGCGGATGCGCGCCGCGTACACGCCTTGAATTTCCCGGACGAGAACTGAAGCGCGCAAGGCGGGTTTCCGCCGGTTACCGGCTCAGCCGGGAAATCGATATCCTGAGGTGATGGGATAACGCCAGTCGCGGCCAAAAGCGCGGCCACTGATCCGAATGCCCGGTGGCGCCTGGCGGCGTTTGTATTCGTTCCGTTTGACCAGCTCCAGCACACGAATGACCGTATCTCGCTCAAATCCCCGAGCGGAGATTTCCTCCACTGACAGGTCTTCTTCAATAAAGGCCGCGAGAATGGGATCAAGCACTGCATAATCAGGCAGAGAGTCACTGTCCTTTTGTCCGGCTCGCAGCTCCGCCGACGGCTCGCGCATAATGACACGCTCGGGTATCAGGTCTGAGATCGTATTGCGATAGCGGGCAAGCTGATATACAAGCGACTTGCTGCAATCCTTGATCGGTGCGAAGCCACCGGCCATATCACCATAAAGCGTCGCGTAGCCGACGGCCATTTCGCTCTTGTTACCGGTCGTCAGCAGCATGTATCCGGTCTTGTTCGAGATAGCCATCAACAGCAGTCCCCGGCAACGTGCCTGAATGTTTTCTTCGGTCACGCCTTCCTGCTGATCAGCAAAAATCGGGGTAAGCTGCGCAAGCGCTGCGTCGAAAAGTTTTGCTATCGGAATGACGTCGTATTGTATGCCGAGCGTCTTTGCTTGCTTTGCCGCGTCTTCCTGACTCATCGTCGACGTATATCGAAACGGCATCATGACCGCGCGCACGCGTTCGGTTCCGATCGCATCGCAAGCGATAGCCAATACCAACGCTGAATCGATGCCGCCGGACAGTCCAATCACGACACCCGGAAATTGATGCTTGCCGACGTAGTCCCTGGTGCCGGTCACGAGCGCCCGGTAGACGCTGGATTCGCGCGGCAGCAATTCGACGACTTCGGCCGCTTCCGGCTCCACACCGCCAGCTGCACCATGTAACACAACGCGATGCAAACCCTCGTCGAAGGGCGGCGCGCGAAACCGGGTATTGCCACCAGCATCAACCACGAAAGAACCGCCGTCGAAAACGAGTTCGTCCTGACCGCCAACCATATTGACATAGACCAGGGGCATTCTCGTTTCAGCCACCCGGGATCTTACGACCTCTTCACGCTTCGCCTGGGCGTCGGTTTCATACGGCGATCCATTGATCGCGATGATGCACTCAGCACCCGCCGCGCGGCTGGCGGCGATCGGCTGCGGATCCCAGACGTCTTCGCAGATTTGAAGTCCAATGCGAATGCCATTGATGCTGAACACGGCGGCATCCTTACCCGGCCTGAAGTAACGTTTCTCGTCAAATACACTGTAATTAGGCAATTTCTGCTTGCGGTAATGACAAAGTAGTTTGCCATCCGAGAACACGGCGCAACTGTTATGGATATCGTCGTCAACGTACTCGGGAAATCCTATGAGTACCGCGATGCCCTTTGTCGAATCCCGGATTTCAAGCAGCGCTTTTTCGACACGCCTGCGCAGCCCCGAGTGAAACAGCAAGTCCTCGGGCGGATAACCGCAGATGCTGAGTTCCGGAAAAATAACCAGGTCAGCCTGCATCTCATCACGCGCACGATTCGAGTATTCCAGGATTTTCGCCGTATTCCCGGCGACGTCGCCGACCGTCAGGTCGAGCTGGGCGATTGCCAGGGTAACGCTGCTTTTCATTACTTCACCGCCCTCGACCCGACCATTGCATCAATCGGTGAGAATCTCCCGCATCCTGCTACCGAGTTCGGCCGGCGACCGAACAGTTGCTACGCCAGCGGCATCGAGCGCCTCGAATTTGGCCGTTGCCGTGCCCTTGCCACCCGCAACAATCGCACCAGCATGACCCATGCGTTTGCCAGGGGGCGCCGTCACGCCGGCGATATAGGCAACCACGGGTTTCGATACATGCGATTGTATGTACTCAGCCGCGGCTTCTTCGTCCGTGCCGCCGATTTCTCCGACCATGATGATTCCGTCGGTGTCCGGGTCGGCCTCGAATAATTCGAGACACTCGATAAAGTTCATGCCGCGCACGGGATCTCCGCCGATACCGATGCAGGTGCTCTGCCCGAGTTCATTTTGCGTCGTCTGATAGACAGCCTCGTAGGTCAACGTACCCGATCGCGACACGACCCCGATGCGGCCTCTCATGTGAATAAACCCCGGCATTATGCCGATTTTGCACTCGCCCGGCGTGATGATACCGGGACAGTTCGGCCCGATCAGGCGGCACTCATGGTCACGCAGGGCCGACTTCACCCGCACCATGTCCAGAACCGGAATTCCCTCGGTGATGCAAACGACGAGTCTGACACCTGAATCGGCTGCCTCGAGAATCGCGTCGGCGGCAAATGGCGCCGGCACGTAAATCATGCTGACGTCAGCGCCCGTCTCGGCTACCGCGTCACGCATCGTGTCAAAGACCGGCACGCCGAGGTGCTCGTCGCCACCGCGGCCCGGCGTGACGCCTGCCACCACTCGGCTACCGTACTCGATGCACTGCTTGGTATGAAACGAGCCCTGATTGCCGGTAATCCCCTGACAAACGATCTTGCTGTTCTTGTCGACCAGAATGCTCATATTCTTCTAGCGGCCCACCGCGGCGACGACCTTTTGCGCGGCATCCGTAAGATCGCTTGCTGCGATAATATCCAGCCCGCTCTCGGCCAGGATCTCACGTCCCTTACTTACGTTTGTGCCTTCGAGGCGAGCGACGACAGGAATCATCACGCCAACCTCCTTGACCGCACTGATAATTCCCTGTGCGATCAGATCGCATCGAACGATGCCTCCGAATATGTTCACAAGAATGGCTGACACATTTTCATTCGACAGAATCAACTTGAATGCGGCCGCGACCCGTTCGCTCGTCGCACCGCCACCAACGTCGAGAAAATTGGCCGGCTCCCCGCCGTGTAATTTGATCAGGTCCATTGTCGCCATCGCGAGGCCCGCACCATTGACCATGCAAGCGATATCACCGTCGAGTGACACGTAATTCAGATCATGTTCAGCAGCGTCGCGTTCCCTGTCATCTTCCTGCGTCGGGTCGCGCAACTCCAAAAGTTTGGGCTGGCGAAACAGTGCGTTGTCTTCAATATTGATCTTCGCGTCGAGTGCAACAATACTTCCATCCGGGGTAATGATCAGCGGATTAATCTCGACAAGGCTCGCGTCGCATTCCCGGTACAGCCGATAGAGGTTGCGAATCAGGCCGGCGAACTGCCGCATCTGTTTCTTGTCGAGCCCGAGACCGAAGGCGAGTCGTCTGGCCTGGTAGTCCTGCACTCCGGCGTCCGGGGCAATTGCCACCGTAAAAATTTGCTCCGGAGTATCGGCCGCCACCTGCTCGATATCCATACCGCCGGCCGCCGATGCAATGAACGCCACGCGACTCACGTCGCGATCGACCAGCATCGACAGATATAGCTCGCGATCGATCTCGGATCCTTCTTCGACATAGACGATGTTGACTGGCAGCCCTTCCGGGCCGGACTGGTGTGTCACCAGCCGGATGCCAAGCATGCCGTCAGCATGTTGCCCGACTTCCTCAGGACTTCGCGCCAGTTTGACACCGCCCGCCTTGCCACGGCCGCCGGCATGCACCTGCGCCTTGACCACCCATAACTTGCCGCCGAGATCTTCTGCAGCCCTGATCGCAGCATCCGGTGAGTCCGCCGGAATCCCGCGCGGTACCGGAATGCCGTAGTCGGCGAACAATCGCTTCGATTGGTATTCGTGCAGATTCATCGATTTGTCCAGCTGGTTTCAGGGGCACGGGCGGCTTCGCGAGGGCCGTCAAAAATCCGGCGTATTTTGGAGCAAAGCCGCTGTGGACGCAAAGCAGGACGCTTTTCGCCCGGGGTCGCCAGGGCGGGATGTCGCGCGTCGAAAAGGTGACACCGTCGCCACAATGACGCTGGCCTTCCATTACAATTGGCGCAGACCGACAAAGCACAACGACAAATCCATGAATCAGGCACTCACCGACATATCTTCGAGACAAACGTCGCGCCCCAGCGCCGACGCATTGTTGCAGAAAGCGATCGAGGAACCGGATCTGAGCTGGCGGATCCTGAACACACTGAACGCGTTCCGCCTGCTGATCGCCGCTGTACTGCTCGTGCTGTTTTTTGCCAGCGGCGACCCGCGTATATTCGGTGACCGATTCCCCACTATTTTTTCCGCCACGGCATCGGGCTATCTTGTTTTCGCCATCGTATCGAGCATATCGCTGCGTCAGCGCTGGGCCCCGGTCAACGTACAGGCCGTCACGCAGACCATTGTCGATATCACCGCGATCATCGTCCTGCTTCATACCAGCGGAGGTATCTCCAGCGGTCTCGGCGGCCTGCTCATCGTATTCGTGGGTGTCGGCAGTCTGGTGCTGCCGATGCGCTTTCCGGCGGTTCTCGGCGCGTTTGCGACATTTGCGATTCTTGGCGAGCAGGTCTTTACACAACTGAGTAGTGCCGCAGCACTCACGAATTATCCGGCCGCCGGTCTGCTAAGCGCCGTCATCTTTTCAATGTCCCTGGCCGTGCGCCCGCTGTCGCGGCGAATTCAGATGAGCGAGGCCCTGGCCCGGCAGCGCGGCGTCGATCTCAAGAACCTGTCGGAACTCAACGAGTATATCGTGCAGCATCTTCGCGAGAGCATCGTCGTCGTTGATTCGCGTGACAATGTTCGCCTGAGCAATGCCTCGGCAATGCAATTGCTCGGCGCAAGCGGCTCGGCGCGCGGACGCCCGATCCGCAAGGTCTCCGGGCAATTGGCGGACTATATCAGTCTGTGGCGCCGGGACGGCAGCTTGTCGTCGCACCCTGAATTCACATTGATCACGGCCGGCAGCAATGCACGCATCACCGCGCACCTTGCGCCACTTGGAAGAGATGGAGAGCGTGACGCGCCGATCCTTATTTTCCTTGAAGACGCCAGCCTCATGAACGCCCGTGTGCAACAGTCGAAGCTGGCTTCGCTGGGGCGCCTCAGTGCGAGCATCGCACATGAAATACGCAATCCGGTTGGCGCCATGAGCCATGCGGCGCAGTTGCTTGCCGAGTCAGCCGGACTGACTGACGACGACAGACGGCTTACCGACATCATGCAGTCGCACTCGAACCGCGTCAGCCACATTATCGACAATGTACTGCAATTGTCGCGACGTGAAATAAGTCGGCCGGAGCGGCTCCGACTCAAGCCCTGGCTCGACGAATTTGCGAGCGAGTTCACGCGCACGCTCGAACTCCAGGAGGGCGAGCTCGCCGTTGCCAGCATTCCGGACGAACTCGAGGTTCGCATGGACCGCAGCCATCTGCGCCAGGTACTTTGGAACCTGTGTGACAACGCCGTCAAATATGCGAGCAAAACCGGTGGCATACTTGTCGAGCTGGAGGTCGGTAGCCTGAAGGGGCGTGGTCGCGACTATTTGCAGGTGCAGGATCACGGTCTGGGTGTCGACGCGGCCACCGCCGACAAGATATTCGAGCCGTTTTTCACCGAACATTCCGGCGGCACAGGGCTCGGTCTGTACATATCCCGGGAACTGTGCGAATTGAATCGCGCGACGCTACTGTATCTTGACAGGCCCGGTGGAGGCAGTATCTTTCGAATCGTTTTTTCCGATCCCGATCGATGGGACAGACTGGATTGATAATGCGCCAGCCGCTTGCCCTGGTCATTGATGACGAGCCCGATATCTGCGAATTGTTGTCGTTGACGCTGGGACGCATGGATATCGAGACGGAGTCCGCCGCGGACGTCAGCGGCGCCAAGGCCCTGCTCGACAGCATGAAATTCGACCTGTGTCTGACCGACATGCAATTGCCTGACGGCGATGGCCTCGAACTCGTCGCATGGATGCAGAAGCACGCGCCTGACGTTCCGGTTGCAGTCATCACCGCGCATGGCAATGTCGAAACGGCCGTACAGGCGCTCAAGCTGGGGGCCTTTGATTTCCTTTCCAAGCCCCTGGACCTTAATCACCTGCGAAACGTCGTCGAAAGCGCCCTGAAAATCGACCGCACCGCAGAAGAACACAAGTCGACGTTGCTCGGTGATTCACCGCCAATGCACGAACTTCGCGAGATGGTGGACCGCGTAGCACGATCTCAGGCACCCATACACATTTCCGGCGAGTCCGGCACCGGCAAGGAACTCGTCGCGCGCCTGATTCACAGCAGCGGACCACGTTCGGACGGCGCTTTCGTCCCGGTCAACTGCGGTGCAATTCCAGCCGAGCTCATGGAAAGCGAGTTCTTCGGCCACCGCAAGGGCAGCTTTACGGGTGCGATCAGCAACAAGATTGGCCTCATGCAGAGCGCCGACGGCGGCACTTTGTTTCTCGACGAGATCGCCGATTTACCGTTCGCCATGCAGGTCAAATTGTTACGGGTAATCCAGGAAAAGACGGTTCGACCGGTTGGATCCTCTACTGAAGAACTGATCAACGCCCGCATACTCTCAGCGACGCATAAGAACCTGGCACAAATGGTCGCCGCGGGCGAGTTTCGCGAGGACCTTTACTACCGAATCAATGTCATTGAGCTGAGCGTGCCGGCCTTGCGTGACCGCGGCGACGACGTGACAATTTTGTCCGAGCATATATTGAAGAAGCTGCGCCCCGATGTTTCTCTCGATGACAGCGCCCGCAATGCCCTGCTAGGCTACTCGTTTCCCGGCAATGTGCGCGAGCTCGAAAACATGCTCGAGCGCGCGGTCACATTGTGCGGAAGCAATACGATCAGCGAGGCTGATTTGCGCCTGCGTCCAGCGGCTCCGCAAGCGGAAGCGGTCAGCTCTTCCACCACCGAAAATCTTGGCAGCCAGGTCGAAAACATACAGCGGCAGGCGATCATCGGCGCGCTGCAAAAAACCCGCTACAACAAGACGGCCGCGGCCAGGCTCCTGGGCCTGTCGTTTCGGCAGCTCCGCTATCGCATCAAAAAGCTCGGCATCGAGTAACCCACAAACTGCCGGCAGCAGTGACGAAATTTGTCAGCATGTAACAATTTGGACACATCTGGTCATCGAATTCGGCCTTGAAATCGTCAACATTTCGCCGCCAGAATTATGTACTTGGCATTAAAAACAATGGCTTACACGTTGATCAAGAAACTTGGCACGGGGATTGCTTTATTACCGGGTACAGGCGATTTCGCCGTTTTGAACTACCACTCTCAGTCATGGAGACAGACAGATGAAGAAGCAACAAGGTTTTACACTGATCGAACTGATGATCGTTGTCGCGATTATCGGCATACTCGCGGCGATCGCCATCCCGGCATACCAGGATTACACGATCCGCGCGCAGGTCTCTGAAGGTCTGAACCTCGGCGGCGGCGGCAAGACGGCTGTCACCGAGTACTATCAGGACACGGGCGTTTTCCCGTTAGACAACGTAACGGCGGGTCTCGAGGCTCCCGGCAACATCATGGGTAAATATGTCACCCTGGTTACTGTTGCGACCGGTGTCATCACTGTTACCTATGGTAACTCTGCAAACGCCAACATCACTGGCGCCACCCTGATCCTGACGCCAACCGACAACCTGGGTAGCGTCAGCTGGGCTTGCACCGCCGGCAACATTCTGGTCAACAAGTGGCTTCCGGCTGCTTGCCGCACAGCCGCGCCGTAGTAATGCACGGCTAGCAGGTTTTTTGCCCGATCAAAAAACCCCGGCGTGTCCGGGGTTTTTTTTGCCGGAGAAACGATAATGTGCGCTGCATCACACTCGGCTTCGGGAATCACGACGGGCAGGGTTGGCCGCGCAGAGGTAAACTACGCTCAGCAATGCGAGCGCTACTACCGCGTATCGCAGAAAACCATCGGGCAACAGGGTATGGGTCGACAGGTTCGTGGCTTCACATTGATCGAGCTCATGATCGTAGTTGCGATCATCGGTATTTTGGCATCGATTGCGATTTCGGCCTACCAGACCTACACGGTCAGGGCACAGATTACCGAAGGACTGAATTTCGCAACGGGCGCCAAGGTGCCTGTCGTCGACGCCTACAACGATAGCGGCCTCGCTCCGGCAGATCGCCCGTCTGCCGGCATGACTGCGGCACCAACGGATACGCGCGGCACCTACACCAGCCAGGTCAACATCGTC
>SMUX01202698.1_pt1 | contig 20249 bp, 17 predicted proteins | sample 2456431 | NCBI WGS metagenome assembly SMUX01 (sample SAMN11095930, study PRJNA526329) | marine sediment metagenome | biome: Marine sediment; feature: Surficial sediment; material: Deep marine sediment; isolation source: Hadal surficial sediment | place: Pacific Ocean | collected 2014-11 | depth... | reverse complement strand
ATCTGGAACGTGAGGTCGGGCGCGCGCGCCGCGAGCGCGGCCAGCACCTCGAGCCCCGCCGCCACCACCTCAGCGCCGATGCCGTCGCCGGGAATCGCCGCGATCCGGTATTCGGGCATCGGTCAGGTCCCGACTTTGAGCGGCGCGGTGAAGCCGCGCAGGGTGGCGATGACGCTCAAGGGGGTCAGCTTGCCGGTGCGCGGGTTCTCCTCGCTGGGCACGGATTCGATGCTCAACTCGAAGCGCGCCGAGTCCGCCTCGACCACGATCTTGTGAGCGTTGCGGGTCTGCGCCGGGTCGGCCCAGATCTCCAGCCGGGTCTGGTCGGGCCCGACGCCTGCCAGGGACAGGGCGGCGGCCACGTTGACGTTGGCGGGAAAGCCGCGGGCGCCCTCGCGCGCCGTGCCCTCGAAGATCTTGCGCGGCTCGCTCAGCCCGGCGAGCTCGATGTTCCGCTCGGTGAGATAGGGCGCGCCGGCTAGCGACCCCGGCGGCTTGCGGGTCACCATGCGCACCGAATGGATGGTGCCCTCGGCGGCCGCACGCACCGCGTCCAGGCCCAAGAGCGCGCCGCTCGGGATCACGATCCGGGCGCCGGTCGCGCGCGCCCGCTCGACCAGGTCCATGCGCTCCAGAAGCGCCCCGCAACTGACCGTGACCAGGGTGCGCCCGGCTTCCACCGCGGCCTCGGCGATCTCGGCGAAGACCGCGGCCGGCGCGCATTCGACCACGATATCGGCGCGGTCCGCGAGCTCGGCCAGGCCGAGCACCGGCACCGGCTTGGCGAAGTCCGCCAGCTTGCGCGCGGCCTTGTCCCGGTCGCGCGCCGAGACCGCGACCAGCTCGAGCCCGTGGATGCCGGCATCGAGCGCGCGCGCGACCGGCAGCCCGATCGCGCCCAGGCCGGCGACCGCGACCGTGAGCGGCGCCGCCATTCTAATAGCCAAGAGCGCAGCCGTCCTTGCGCGGCTCCGAGCCCCCGGTCAAGACGCCTTCCGAGCGGTCGATCCAGATCGCCTGGCCGCCGCCCACGGGCCGGCCCGCGGGCACCACCTGGTGGCCGCGCTGCTCGAGGCCTTCGACCGCCGCGGCGGGAATGCCGATCTCCACCTCGACCGGTCCGTCCGGCGTGGCGAACAGCCGCGGCAGGTCGAGCGCCTCCTGCAAATCGAGGCCGAAGTCGAACAGGTTGCCGAGCAGATAGGCGTGGCCCATGGCCTGGTAGTAGCCGCCCATGACCCCGAAGGGCATGACCGTCTGACCGTCCTTGAGCACCATGCCCGGGATGATGGTGTGCATGGGCCGCTTGCCCGGCGCGATGCAGTTGGCGTGGGTCGGATCGAGGCTGAAGGACTGGCCCCGGTTCTGCAGCATGACCCCGGTCTTGGGGCTCATGTAACCGCTGCCGAAGCCGTGGTAGATCGAGTTGATGAAGCTGACCGCGTTCAGGTCCTGGTCGACGACGCAGAGGTAGATGGTGTCGGCGTGCTCGGGCACCGGGCTCGACGGCAACGCGGCCAGCGCCCGGTCGGGCCGGATCCGGGCGCGCAGCTGGTCGGCGTAGTCGGCCGAGAGCAGGACCTCGACCGGCACGTCGCTGTGCTTGGGGTCGGTCACCACGTTGTTGCGATCGTGGTAGCCGAGCCGCGCGGCCTCGACCACATAGTGCAGGCGCTCGGCGGAGAGCGGCCCCTCGACGTCGGGCAGCAGGCCGGAGAGGATGTTGAGCATCTCCAAGGCCGCGACGCCCTGGCCGTTGGGCGGACATTCGTAAATGTCGTAGCCGCGATAGCGGGTCTGGATCGGGGTCACGTATTCGCCGCTGTGGGCGGCGAAGTCGTCGAGCGTGTGCAGGCCGCCCAGGCCGTTCAGGAAGCTCACGATGTCCTCGGCGACCGGGCCGCCGTAGAAGGCGTCGCGGCCATCCTCGGCGATGCGCGTGAGCGTCGCGGCCAGCAGCGGCTGACGGTGCAGGGCGCCGACCCGCGGCACCCGGCCGCCCGGCGCGAAGGTCGCGCTCGCGGCCGGATCGTCGGCGATCAGGCCGGTGAGGCCGGTCCAGTCCTTGTGCACCTTGGAGGAGACCGGATAGCCGTCGCGCGCATAGCGGATCGCCGGCTGCAGGACCTGGCCCAGGTCCTGGGTGCCGTGGTCGCGCAGCAGCTGGGACCAGGCGTCGATGGCGCCGGGCACGGTGACCGCGTGCGGCGAGTGCTGGACGATCTCCTCGATGCCCCGCTCCTGGTACCAGCCGACCTCGGCCGCGCCCGGCGCCGCGCCGGAGCCGTTGAAGGCGATCACCTCGCCCTGCCCGCGCGGTGCGTAGAGCACGAAGCAATCGCCGCCGATGCCGGTCGACTGCGGCTCGATCACGCACTGCACGGCGCAGGCGGCGACGGCGGCGTCCATGGCGTTGCCGCCGCCCTGCAGCACGTTGATGGCGGTGAGCGTCGCCAAGGGCTGGGAAGTGGCCACCATGCCGGTCGTCGAATGGACCGGCGAGCGCCCGGGGAGCTCGAAATTTCGCATCTTCCGTCCTCGTTGATTGGACCCCAATAGGCCCAAAAGGCGCCCCCGGTTCAAACAAAAAATCGTTGCGAACGCGAAACTTTTGGCGACCCTGGCGCGGCGGTGTTACCCTTTTGTTAACGCGGAAGCGCCGAGTATCGGTCATGGACCAGGCTCCCTCATCTCCCCGGCGCCCAAAGCTCGGCCTCGCACTCGGCAGCGGGGTCGCGCGCGGCTGGGCCCACCTGGGCGTGCTGCGCGCGCTGGAGCGCTACGGCTTCCGGCCCGACGTCGTCGCCGGCACCTCGATCGGCGCCATGGTCGGGGGCGCCTATCTGGCCGGCCACGCCGAGACCCTGGAGGACTGGGCGCGCAGCCTGACCAAGGTCGGGGTCATGTCCTATCTCGATTTCCGGGTCCGGTCCGCCGGCATGATCGGCGGCCGACACCTGGTCCAGGCCATGGAGGAACACTTCGCCGGGGTCCGGATCGAGGACCTGAACCGGCCGTTCGTGGCGGTCGCGACCGACCTGGTGACCGGGCACGAGGTCTGGCTGCGGGACGGCGATCTGATCCAGGCCATGCGCGCCTCCTTCTCGCTGCCCGGCGTGTTCGAGCCGATGCGGGTCGCGGGCCGCTGGCTGATCGACGGTGCGCTGGTCAACCCGGTGCCGGTCTCGGTCTGTCAGGCGCTCGGCGCGGAGCTGGTGGTGGCGGTCAACGTCAATGCCGATCAGCTCGGCAAGACCCGGCGGCGCGGGACGGACGTGCCTTCGATCGCCGGCTTCGACCTGCTTCGGGAGATCGAGAAAGGCGGCGCCACCGCGCCGGGCTCCAAGCTGGGCGCGCTGACCCGCCGGGTGTTCCGGCGCGAGACCGACCGCCCCAGTATGTTCGGGGTCATGATCTCCTCACTCGGCATCGTCCAGGACCGGATTACCCGCTCGCGCCTGGCCGGCGAGCCGCCCGACGTGCACATCACCCCAAGGCTCGGCCACGTCGGGCTGTTCGAGTTCGGCCGCGCCGAGGAGATCATCGCCGAGGGCGAGGCCGCGGTCGAGCGCGCGCTCCCGGACCTGCGCGACGGGCTCGCCATCTTCGACCGCAGCCTGGGCGCAAACGGCAACGGCAACGGCGGGAAGTAGGGCCGGATCCGCCTACCCCCAATCCAGGATCACCTTGCCGGACTGGCCCGAGCGCATGATCTCGAAGCCCTCTTGGAAGTCGTCGATCGCGAGCCGGTGGGTGATGATCGGCTCGATGTCCAGGCCGCTTTGGAGCATGGTCGCCATCTTGTACCAGGTCTCGAACATCTCGCGGCCGTAGATGCCCTTGAGCGTCAGGCCCTTGAAGATGACCCGGTTCCAGTCGATCGTCGAGGGTTCCGGCGGGATGCCCAGGATCGCGGCCCGGCCGCCGTGGTTCATGGTGCGCAGCATGTCGTCGAGCGCGCGGGGATTGCCCGACATCTCGAGGCCGACGTCGAAGCCCTCGGTCATGCCGAGCTCGGCCATGACGTCGTCCAGGCTTTCCCGGGTCACATTGAGGATACGGGTCGCGCCCATTTTGGCGGCCAGGTTCAAGCGATAGTCGTTGACGTCGGTCACCACCACGAAGCGGGCGCCGACGTGGCGCGCGATCGCGGTCGCCATGATGCCGATCGGCCCGGCGCCGGTAATCAGCACGTCCTCGCCGACCATGTCGAAGGAGAGCGCGGTGTGGGTCGCGTTGCCGAGCGGGTCGAGGAGGGCGCCGATTTCGTCGGGGATCTCGTCGGGCAGATGGAAGGCGTTGACCGCCGGGATCGCCAGGTACTCGGCGAAGCAGCCCGGGCGGTTGACGCCGACGCCGACCGCGTTGCGGCACAGGTGGCGGCGCCCGGCGCGGCAGTTGCGGCAGTGGCCGCAGGTGATGTGGCCCTCGCCCGAGACCCGCTCGCCGAGCTCGAAGCCCCGGACCTCGCCGCCGATGCCCGCGATCTCGCCGGCGAACTCGTGGCCGATGGTCATGGGCACCGGGATCGTCTCCTGGGACCAGGGGTCCCAGTTGTAGATATGGATGTCGGTGCCGCAGATTGCGGTCTTGCGGATCTTGATCAGCACGTCGTTGTGGCCGACCTTGGGCTTGGGAGCCCGCTCCATCCAGACGCCGGGTTCGGCCTTGCTCTTGACCAGCGCCTTCACCGCAACCTTTTCCCCAATCCGTGGTTATCTAGCCGCTGCGCGTGGTGGCGTAGCCGCAGCGCCGGCATTGCACCCGGGTCACCTCGCCACCCGCGCCGAAGCCGAAGGTGGCGTCGATGATCTGGAAGTCGTGCACCCCGAAGAAACACAAGATGCGGCCCAAGAATGTCGCCATGGCGTGCCTTCCCCAATTGCGTCCGAGCTCATTGTAGCACGAATCGCGCCGCGCCGGTCGCGGCCGATTCCACGGCTACGCCGGCGGTGGCCAGCCCAGAAACACCGCGGCCAGCAGCGCCTCGAGGCCCAGATAGGCCACCGTGTACGATCCCGGTGGCCCGTCCAGCAACAAGGAATAGAGCCGATTCGCGACCAGCACCGCCATGACCAGGCCGAGCGCCAGCACTTGGCCGCGCGCGTTCTCCAGGTCCCAGCAGGCCCAGAGTGCAACCATGCCAAGCGCGGCCATCATGGCGTTGAGCCCGCGCAGGTGGCTTTTCGCGTCCGGCGCCTCGGCGATCAGCCACGTGAGTCCGACCCGGGGCCGGAACGCGCCGACCAGGCCGGGCCCGATCAGGCTCAGGCCCAGCAGCACCAGCAGGCTGTACAACACGGCCATGTGCGCGGCGCTCATTCGCTTCTCCTTCTCAATGCACGTTCCACGATCGTGGAACCGCACCGGCCGGTGCGGGCTGAACGGAACAAACGGCTAGCCCGCCCGCTCGCCGGCGATACCGTCCTCGACGGCTTCGAGGATCGAACCGGCGAGTCGGAATCCGGTCTCGACCAGCTCCGGCACCGCGGCATGGGCGCCCAGTGCCTCCAGTTCGCGCGCGTGCTCGCTGTCGCGCGCGCGCGCGTAGACCGCCAGGTCCGGGAAGATGTAGCAGACCATCGCCACCAATTGCAGCGCCGCCTCGGCGTTGTCCACCGTGACCACCATGGAGCGCGCGCTGCCGAGGTCGAGCGCGTCCAGGATCTCCGGCCGGGTGGCGTCGCCGAAGAACACCGGCAGCCCGCGGTGGCGCGCCTGGGCGATGCGGTGCGGGTCGAGATCGACGGCGATGTAGGAGACGCCCGCCCCCGCCAGCCGCGCCGCCACCGCCTGGCCGACCCGGCCGTAGCCGGCGATCACCACGTGCCCGCTCAGCGGCTCGGCATCCTCGGGGAGGTCCTCGACGCGGACCGCCTCGAGCCGTTCGATGCGGTCGCTGACGATCTGCCCCAGGCGCCCCAGGAACGGGGTGAACACCATGGTCAGCGCGACCACGACCAGCAGCATCTGGCCGTCCTCGGCGCCGAGCGCGCCGCTCACCATGCCGACACCGAGCAGCACGAAGGCGAACTCGCCGCTCTGGGCCAGCAGGATACCCAGGTTGAGCGCTTGGGCGCCGGGGATTCCGAACAGCCAGGCCAGACCCGCGAGCAACGCGCCCTTGCCGAACAGCAGCAGCGCCAACAGGAGCGCGACGGTCCAGCCCTCGCGCCAGATCAGATCCAGATCGACCGACATGCCGACGGTGACGAAGAACAGCCCCAGCAGCAGGCCGCGGAACGGCAGGATCACCGCGCCGACCTGGTGGCGGTAGTTGGTTTCGGCGAACAGCATGCCGGCCAGGAAGGCGCCGAACGCCATGGACAGTCCCGCCAGATGGGTCAAGGTCGCGGTGGCGAGCACCACCAGCAGGGTGAGCGCGGCGAAGATCTCCCGGTTGCGCAATTGCGCCACCGGCAGGACCGCGTGGCGCAGGACCAGGCGGCCGATGCCGAGGATCGCGAGCACGGCGACCGCGACCTTCAGGGCGGCGATGCCAAGGGCTGCGGGAATCGACGCCACGGCGCCGCCGAGCGCCAGCACGCAGACCAGGAGCGGCCCCACCGCCAGGTCCTGGATCAGCAGCACCGCGAAGGCCGAGCGCCCGAAACGGGTGGTGATATCGCCGCGATCGGACAGCACCTGGAGCACGATCGCGGTCGAGGACAGCGCCAGTCCGGCCCCGACCGCGACCGCCGCCGGCCCGCTCAGCCCGACCAGCAGCGCCACCATCGCGATCGCCACCGAGGTCACGATGACCTGGGCCGCGCCGAGCCCGAAGACGCGGCCGCGCATCAGCCGGATGCGCTCGAAGGGCAGCTCGAGGCCGACGGTGAACAGCAGGAACACGACCCCGAACTCGGCCAGCGCGCGGGTCCCCTCCAGGTCGCTGACCAAGCCCAGGCCGGTCGGACCGATCACCGTGCCCGCGACCAGATAGCCGAGCACCGAACCGAGTTTCAGGCGCTGGAACAGCACTACCAAGATCACCGACGCCGAGAGGATGACGATGACCTCGATCAGGTATCCGGACTCGGCCATGGGCTCGCGGGGGGTCAGGAGCAAATCGGGCGCGCCTCGACCTTGGCCGATTGCGCCGCGCTTGTCAGCAAGATTGCGTGGTTGGCGACAGGGTTGCCTGTCCCGTCAGCGCGCGGGCGGCGGGGCGTCGGGGGCGCGCACGCCGAGGCGCTGGAGACCGAGCGCGCGCGCCTTCATGAAGTCGGCCAGGGCGCGGGTGCGCTGGCCGCGGGCCTTGAAGGCGAAGCCGCGGTTGTAGTAGGCGCCCGGGAACGCCGGCTTGTTGACGATGGCCGCGCCGTAGTCGGCGATGGCGAAGTCGTAGGCCTGGGCGTAGGAGCGCGCGTTGGCACGGTTGTAGAAGGCGTCGGCAAGATCGGCGAGCGCCAGATCGCCGCCCTCGATGGCGCGGCTGTAGAGCTCGATGGCGCGCGCGAAGTCACCCACCTCCGCCGCCGCGAAGGCGATCTTGAAGGCGCCGTAGCCATCCAGCGCGGCCAGCGCGCGCGCACTCGGGCCCGGGGCCATCACGCTCGTGCCCAGGGCCGCGCCCGCACCCGCCGCCGGCGCGGGGAACTTCTCGCCGTCCGCCGCGCCCAGCAACCGGGCGATGGCACCGGGGGTGGCGATCCGCGAGGTCTGATCCGGACCCGGGCCGCTACCCAGGCCGCCCCCACTGGGGCCATTACCCTGGCCGGTCCGGCCTGGGTGGTCCGGCTCGCGCGCCAGGCGGTCCAGCAACGCGCGGCTCGGGCGGCCGTCGGCCGGCAGGCCGCGGACGCCCTGATAGACCAGGATCGCCTCGCTGGTGCGGGCGCCCAACTGGCCGTCGAGCGGACCGGGATCGAGGCCGATGCGGGCGAGCTGGCGCTGCACCGCCAGCACCAACTCGCGGTCCGGTCCGGCCCCCGCCGGCGCGCCACCGGTCCCGTCCTTATAGACCAGGCGCGCGATCATGTGGTCCAGGTCAAAGCCGGATGTCGGTTCCGGCGCGGGCCGGGCCGCGACCTCCGGCTCGGGTTCCGGCTCGGGCCGGGCCGCGACCTCCGGTTCGGGCTCGGGCTCGGGTTCAGGCTCGGGCGCGGGCTGGGCCGCGACTTCCGGTTCGGGCGCGGGTTCGGGTTCGGGCGCGGGCGCGGACTGGGCCGCGATCTCCGGCTCGGGTTCGGGCTGGGGCTGGGGCTCGGGCGCCGCCGCGGCCACCGCCTTGGCGGCGTTGATTTCCGCAAAAGCCCGGACCACCTGGCGCAGTTCGACGAGCAGCTTTGGCCCCGGCTCGCCGTCGACTGCCAGGGCGGCGAATTCCTGGTACAGCGCGATCGCGGTGCGGGTGCGCCCGTCGATCACCCCGTCGATGGCGCCCGGGTCGAAGTTGAGCTCGGCGAGCAGGCGCTCGAGCTCGATCGCCTCCTCGGGGCCGAGTTCGGCCGCCCGGGCCCCGGCCGGCGGGCCCGGCCCGAGGGCGGCCATGAACAGGGCGGCCAGGCAGAGGGCCCCCAGGCTGCCCCCTAAACTGAATCGTCGCCACGGTCTCATGGCGCCATTTTAGGCCCATTCGGGCCCGCGGGCCAACGGTTGCCCACCTACAACTCCGGCGCCTGGCTGGTCCAGCCGGTCTCGCGCTCGTAGGCCCGGGCGACGCGCAGCAGGCGGGCCTCGTCGAACGGCCGCCCGACCAGCTGGAACGCCGCTGGCAGGCCGTTGCCGGTGAAGCCCGCGGGCACGCTGACCCCGGGCAGGCCGGCGTAGTTGACCGGCCGCGAGCAGTGTCCGGTGGTGGCGATGAACTCGGTGAAGCCGGGGTTGGCGGCGACGTCGGACTCCGCGATGGTCGGGATCGGGAACGGCCAGACCGGCGTGTGGAGCACGTCGGCGCGCGCGAACACCGCCGCGTCCAGCTCCTCGATGACCTGGCGTCGGAGGCTCAGCGCCTCGATATAGCGACGCGCCGGGTGGACCAGCCCGGGCAACAGGCGCCCGAGGGTCTGGCGGCCGTAGTCGTCGCGCCGGGTCTCGAGCCAGCGGCCGTGGTAGGCGGCGCCCTCGACCCCGATGATCAGCATGGTCATGGCGTTGGCGCGCGCCAGCGAGGCCGGAATCTCGACCGGCACGATCTCGGCGCCGAGGCTGGCGTAGACCTCGAGGCTGGCATGCATCAGGGCCGCGACCTCCGCATCGACCGGGTCGTAGAAATAGTTCTCCGGGGTCGCGATGCGCAGGCCGCGCACGCCGTCCTCGAGCCCAGCCAGGTAGTCGGGCACCGGCGCGGTGCTGGAGGTCGGGTCCGCGGGGTCGCGCCCGGCGATAGCGCGCAGGATCATCGCCGCGTCCGCCACGTTACGCGCGAGCGGCCCCACGGTGTCGAGGCTAAACGACAGCGGCAGGGCGCCGAAGCGGCTGACCCGGCCGTAGGTCGGCTTGATCCCGACCAGCCCGCAGGCCGCCGCCGGCAGGCGGATCGACCCCCCGGTGTCGGAGCCGAGCGTGCCGTAGACCAGGCGCGCCGCCACCGAGGCGGCCGGTCCGCTCGACGAGCCGCCGGTGATGTGCGCCGGGTTCCAGGGATTGCGCACCGCCCCGGTGATCTCGTTGTGGCCGGTGGTGCCGAGCGCGAACTCGACCATGTTGAGGCGCGCGATGTCGAGCGCGCCGGTCCGATCCAGGCGCGTGAGCGCAGTCGCGGTCACATCGGGCACGAAGTCGGCCAGGATCTTGGAACCGCAGGCGCTCGGCCGGCCGGCGCGGTAGTACATGTCCTTGTGCGCCAGGGGCACGCCATGCATCGGCCCAGAGGCGCGTCCGGCGGCGAGCGCCGCATCGGCAGCAGCCGCGGCATCGAGCGCCGCCTCGGCATCCAGGGCCGCGACCGAATTGAGCACCGGGCCGTACCGCTCCAGCCGCTCGACGCAGTTCCGGGTCGCCTCCAGCGAGGAAACCTTCTTGGTGGCGATGGCGGCGGCGAGCTCGGTGAGCGTCAGGGCCGCGAGCGCGTCATCCGACATCGCCGTTACCCCGCTCCCCGTTACCCCCGGGCCCGTTATCCTCCTGCCCGCCAGCCGCGACGGACAGCTTGGCGATCGCGGCGTCGAAGCCCGAGGGCTCGGCGCCGAACGGCAGGCTCTTGGCCGCCGCGCCGACCAGCGCGCCGAGGGCGGCCGCGGCGCTGGCCGGCTCGCGCAGGGCGGCGGGCTCGATCTCGACGCCCTGGGTGTGCCGGAGCCAGGTCGCGAAAGCGGCCAGTTCCTGTTCGGTCATGATCTCATCTCCTAAAAAGTTTCGCTCATTCGGCGGCGGCCAGGTGGCGCGCGCCCTGTCGATTGGCGGCCAGCGCCGCGGCCAAGGCCAGCAGCATGGCCAGGGCGGCGAGCATGAAGACCCAGGACACCAGGCCCCGATCGACCAACCAGCCGAAGAACACCGGCGCCACCGCCCCGCCCACGTTCATGCCCGTGGTCACGAAGCCGAACACCGCGCCGACCTGGCCCTCGGGCGCAACCTTGCGCACCATCATGTCGCGCGACGGCTGGATCGCGCCGCGCGCCAGCCCGACCACGGTCATCGCGGCGACGATCGCGGCCAGCGGCAGGGAAATCAGGCCGATGATGACCAGAAAGCCGGCGGCGACGAAGAACCCGGCCGAGATGATCAGGTCGTGACGCCGGATGCGGTCGGCGAGTACCCCGCCGGCCAGCACACCGGCCGCGGAGGCGACCAACAGCGCGGTCAGCGCCGCGTTGGCGGTGATCAGATCGGCACCGTGCAGCTTGACCAGCGCGGTCACGGTGAAGCCGTTGAGCCCGCTGGTCGCGACCGAGGCCATCATCATGTAGACGAACAGCAACAGCATCGGCGCCGACAGCAACAGACCCAGACCGCCTCGCTTGCCCGGGGCCGGGGCCGAGGCCGGCGCCGCCGTCGAGGGAGCCGCGCCCTTAACCGCAGTCCCCGGGGCGGTCCGTTGGGCATCGAGCTCTCGGCCCTGGGTCAGGATCACCAGCGCCATCGCGACGCCGCAGAGCCCGGCGATGACCAGCGCCACGTGCCAGCTCCACAGCGCGGCCAGGAACACCACGACCGCCGGTGATGCCGCCCAGCCGAGGCTGCCCGCGAAGGTGTGGATGCTGAACGCGCGGCCCAGGCGGCCCGGCTCGATGCGCGCGGCCAGGATCGCGTAGTCGGCGGGATGGAACACCGAGTTGCCGACGCCCATCAGCACCATCAGCACCATCAGCGCGCCGTAGCCCGGTGCGAGCCCGGCGCCGGCCACCGCGCCGCCCATGACGATAAGCCCAATCACCAGGGGCCGCCGCGCCCCGAAGCGGTCGACCAAAAAGCCGACCGGGGTCTGCAGCAGCATGGTGGCCAGGTTCGGCAGGGCCATCAGCAGGCCGAGCGCGGCGTAGCCGACGCCCAGCTCGGCCTCGAGCAGGGGGAACAGCGGCGGCAGCACGATCAGGTAGAAATGGGAGAAGAAATGCCCGGTGCCGATCAGGGCCAGCAGCTTGGCCTCGCCCCGCGCCGGCCGCCCGGGCACGGCCGGTTCAGCCGTCATGGGGGCCTCGGCCGGCATGGCGGCGCGCCTGGCGATCGTTACGGAAGGGCGTCACGAAACCGGGCCTCGTTGTTTGCCCGCGGGAAGCGGGCGGGTGCCGACTTTATGGCCTCAGCCGGTGCCGCGCAAACCGAGGCGCAACTGTGGTACCATGATGCGCGCCGCCCGATTCGCCTAGAATCGGGCCGGTCCCGCCCGACGCACCGGAAATCGGAGGTCCGGATGCCGAGCCGCGACACGCCGCTGACCTACGCCGAGCACCTGCAGCTCGATCGCCTGCTGTCGTGCCAGGAGCGCCAGTCCGTGCTGCACGGCCGGCCGGCCCACGACGAGATGCTGTTCATCGTCGTCCACCAGGCCTACGAGCTCTGGTTCAAGGTGATCCTGTTCGAGCTCGACCGCATCCAGGAGGTCTTCGCCGGCCCGCGCGCGGAGGACGCCGGCCTGGGCGAGGCGATCCAAGGGGTCGAGCGCATCGTCGAGATCCACAAGCTGCTGATCCAGCAGCTCGACGTGCTCGAGACCATGACCGCCATGGATTTCCTCGACTTCCGCGACCTGCTGGTGCCGGCCTCGGGTTTCCAGTCCGTGCAGTTCCGCCTGATCGAGACGCGCCTGGGGCTCCGGCCCGCCGAGCGGGTCAGCTTCGGCGACCGGCCGGTCGAGGCGCGCCTGGGGCCCGAGGACCGCGAACGCCTGCGCGCCGCCGAGGCGGTGCCCTCGCTGGCGGACCAGATCGAGGACTGGCTCGAGCGCACGCCGTTCATCCGCGCCGGGGATTACGACTTCGGCGAGGTCTACCGCCAGGCGGTCATCGAGATGCTGGAAGCCGACGCCGCGCTGCTGCGCAAGACCCCGGCCCTGAGCGCGGCCGAGCTGGCCGGCGAGACCGAGGCCCTGGCGACGGCGCGCCGGCGCTTCGATTCGATCTTCGATGAGGCGCGCCACCGCGAGCTGCTCGACGAGGGCGCCTGGCGTCTGTCGTGGCGGGCCCTGCAGGCGGCGCTGTTCATCAACCTCTACCGCGGCGAGCCGGTGCTGCAACTGCCGTTCCGCCTGCTCAGCGGCCTGATGGACATCGACGAGACCCTGACCAACTGGCGCTACCGCCACGCGCTCATGGTCCAGCGCATGATCGGCCGCAAGCTCGGCACCGGCGGCTCCTCGGGCCACGATTACCTGCGCCAGACCGCCGAGCGGCACCGGGTGTTCGGCGACTTGTTCGCGCTCTCGACCTTCCTGATCCCGCGTTCGCGCCTGCCCCGCCTGCCCGAGGGCTTACGCCGTGCCATGGGTTATTCCTATGCCCAGGGGAGCGGTGCAGAGGGGAGCGGTGAGGAGCGTTCTTGAGCTACAAGGCGCACTTCCGGCGCTTCCTCGAGGCCGACCCGGAGCGCCTGCATTTCGCCGCCCACAGCCACCACCTCTGGCCCGACGTGACCTTCGCGGCCCAGCAACGCTGCTGGCTCGACGCGGCGCGCCTGGCCGACCGCAAGTGGGAGCACGTCTTCGGCACCCTGATCCCCTCGGTCCAAGGCGGCATCGCGCGCCTGCTCAACCTGAGCCGGCCCGAGGACATCGCCTTCGCGCCCAACACCCATAGCCTGCTGAACCGCCTGCTGTCGTGCCTGACCCCGGGCAGGCCACTCCGGGTGCTCACCACCGACGGCGAGTTCCACAGCCTGACCCGGCAGCTGCGCCGGCTCGAGGAGGACGGCCTGGCCCAGGTCGACTGGCTGGCGGTCGCGCCCTTCGACGACTTCGCCGAGCGCTTCGCGCGCGCGGCGGCGCGGGGCGGTTTCGACCTGGTCTATCTGAGCCAGGTGTTCTTCAACTCGGGCTTCGCGCCGGCCGATGCGGGCGCGCTGGTCGCGGCGGTGCCCGATCCCGAGACCTTGGTCGTGCTCGATGGCTATCACGGCTTCCTGGCGCTGCCCACGGACCTGCGAGCCATCGAAGCCCGCGCCTTCTACCTGGCCGGGGGCTACAAGTACGCCATGGCCGGCGAGGGCGCCGCCTTCCTGCACGCCCCGCCGGGCTACGGCGCGCGGCCGCGCGACACCGGCTGGTACGCCGCCTTCGGCGACTTGGAGCGCGGCGAGGGGGAGCGCGGCGAGGGCGCCCGCGTCGGCTACGGCGTCGACGGCTCCCGTTTCCTGGGCGCGACCTTCGATCCGAGTGGCCTCTACCGGCTCGACGCCGTGCTCGGCTGGCTCGCGGACCTCGGCCTGGGCGGCGCCGAAATCCACGCCCATGCGCTTCATCTGCAGGAAAACTTCATCGCGCGCCTCGCCGGCCTCGGCCTCGCGGCGCTCCACCCCGGCCAGTTGCTGCTGCCCGAGCCGGCCCGGCGCGGCAACTTCCTGACCTTCCGGACGCCTGCGGCGGGCGAGATTTACCAAAAGCTGCTGGCGCGGAACGTCGTCACCGACCACCGCGCCGACCGCCTGCGCTTCGGCTTCGGCCTCTACCACGACGAAGCGGACGTGGCGCGGCTGTGCGAGGTGCTGGGCCGGACGTTGTCGTAAATGCGCCAGCTACGCCGCTTTCAGGAAGGCGCGGTAGTCTTCGGTCAGGTCCTTGACCGCGGTCTCGTAGAGCCGCTTGCCGGCTTCCGGGGTGGCGAGGGTGGGGTCGGAGCCGATGCGCCCGTCGGGGAAACGGCGCCGGTAGTCCTCGGCGTCCAGGATCGGCCCCCGGGGCGCGATCTTGGGCTCCATTTCGACCTTCTTGATCGCCTCGGGGAAGGCGAACTGGGTGACCGCGACCTCGGAAGGGGTGGCGTGGCCGCCCTCGGAATCGCCATAGAGTTCCTTGGACAGGGCCTTGACGCCCGGGGTCTCGTACCAGTTCTTGAGCTTGCAGCGCAGCCCGGCCCGGTCGGCGCCGCCGCGCGCGAGGCTGGCCTCGGCGTAAACTTCCGAGAAGGCGGCGGTGACGGTGGCGATGTTGCCGCCATGGCCGTTGAGGAAGTAGATGCGGTCGAAGCCGTGGCGCGCCAGCGACTGCACCGTGTCGCGCACGACCGCGATCAGCGTCGAGGGCCGCAGCGTCATGGAGCCGGTGAAGGCCATGTGGTGCTGGGCCATGCCGACCGCGATCGTGGGCGCGACCAGCGCGTCCGCCGCCTCGCCGATGCCCTGGGCGATGAGTTCGGCGGTCAGCGCGTCGGTGCCGATCAGGCCGTTGGGCCCGTGCTGCTCGGTCGAGCCGATCGGCACGATGATCCCGGTGCTGATCTTGAGATGGTCCTCGACCTCGACCCAGGTGCAAAGCTGCAGTCGCATGAACGCCCCCCATAATCGGCTATTGCATTTGGGCGCGCATGATAGGGCCCGCGCGGCCGGAGCGCCAGGGGACGCTATATCGGACAAGCGACTTCGACCGCGAGTCACGGAACCCGCGGACCCGAGGCGAGGCGGATCCGGTATTTGGAAAAGTCCGGCGGGGCGACCCCACCGCAGTCTAGTCGATTGCGGTAAGGTTCCCGGCGGCGCTGCGGCCCCGGTTATCGGGGACGAGTTCGTATTCCACCTTCTGCCCCTCGCGAAGCCCGGAAAGGCCGGCGGCATCCACCGCCGAGACGTGGACGAAGACATCCTTTGAACCATCGTCGGGTTGGATGAAACCGAAACCCTTGACCGTGTTGAACCACTTGACAGTCCCGCTGGGCATGTATCGTTCCTCAAAAAGAATTGGCGTCCCCCGAGCCACCGGCCCGGATGGCAACCAGACCCCGGCAAGAACCTGAACCACGGTGGCGGTCGGCTCGCATGTCCTGCGACGGCGCCGCCGCGCCTGGAGGCTTTGCGCGAAAACCCGGTCGCCGCGACGATAGCGGCGTGCAATCCGCATTGTCAACGCGACTCTTCTAGCGCCCACGCCACCGGCGAGGCACGGCGAACGCCGAAATTCGCGCTCCGCGGTTGACAGGCCGCGCCCGCCCACGCAAGGTCGCATTTCTTTCGAATCTGTGAAACAAACTGGGTTTTAGAAAAGCAAAATTAACTATTTGTAATCTATGTTCGCCCATCGCACCCCCGGGCCGCACCCCGGGGCCGCACCCCGGGGCCCAAGGGCCGAGCGGGTGGGGTGTCGAAGGGTTCCGAGTACGGGGGGTCATCGAAGTTGTCGAATTTCCTGGCGCGAACCACCGCCATCGGCCTGTCCGTCGGCCTTGTGGCGGGCGCCGTGCTGTTCTCGCTCCCGGGCCAGGACGCGGCGGCGAAACCGCTGCGTCCCGGCTCGATGTGGCGCCAGGCGGCGGCCGGCGCGGACGACGGGCTCGACGGGCTCCATTACGTCGCGGCGGCCGAGACCACGGTCGCCGGCTTCGATGTCGCCAGCATCGATAGCGCGCCGCGCCCCGCAACGGTCTCGCACAGCCTTCGGGTCGGCCGCGGCGACACCCTGATGAAGTTGCTGGTGGCCGCCGGCGTCGCCCGCCGCGAAGCCCATGACGCGATCGTGGCGCTGCGCGAGTTCTACGATCCGCGCAGGCTGAGGCCGGGCCAGGAGATCCGCGTGACCCTCGCCGAGGGCGCAGACGACGGCGGCGCGGATGGCCGCCTGCTGGCGCTCGGGCTCCAACCCAACGTGGAGCAGGAGCTGCGCGTCACCCGCGGCCGGGACGACGGCTTCGTCGCCGAGACGGTCGCGCGCCGGCTGCTGCGCGTGACGATCTCCGCGGAAGGGCGGATCGACAACAACCTCTCCGCCGCCGCCCAGGACGCCGGACTGCCGATGGCGGTGCTGGTCGAGATGATCCGGATCTTCAGCTTCGACGTGGACTTTCAGCGCGAGCTGCAGCCGGGCGACAGCTTCGAGGTGCTCTACGAGGCGCTGTTCGAGGACGACGGCAGCCTGGCCAAGACCGACGGCGTGCTCTACGCCTCGCTGACCCTCTCGGGCCAGCGGCTGGACATGTACAACTTCACGCCCCACAGCGGCGACACCGACTTTTTCGACGGCAAGGGCCAGTCGGTGCGCAAGACCCTGATGCGCACCCCGATCGATGGCGCGCGCCTGTCCTCGCGCTTCGGCATGCGCAAGCACCCGGTGCTCGGCTACAGCCGCCTGCACAAGGGCACCGACTTCGCCGCCCCGCGCGGCACGCCGATCTACGCCGCCGGCGACGGGGTGGTCGAGTCGGCGGGGCGCAACGGCGCCTATGGCAAGTACCTGCGCATCCGTCACAACGGGACCTACAAGACCGCTTACGCCCACATGAACCGCATCGCCAAGGGCATGCGCCGGGGCAAGCGGGTGCGCCAGGGCCAGATCATCGGCTACGTCGGCTCGACCGGGCGCTCGACCGGCCCACACCTGCACTACGAGGTGCTGCGCGGCGGGCGCCAGGTCAATCCGCTCAAGATCAAGCTGCCCGCCGGCGAAAAGCTGAAGGCGGCGGACCTGGAGAGCTTCCACGCCCGGCGCGCGCGCATCGACATCCTGCGCCGGCAGGTCCGCAACGGCGACGCCGTGATCGCCCAGGCCGGTTGCCTGCATATGGCCGGAGACGCCGCAGCGGCCTGCTGACCGGGCGCGGCACGGGGCACGGGGCCCAGGGGCCGGCTCACGCCGCGGCGTCGGCCTGAACCGCTTCGCCGTTGATGATCAGGCCCTCGGCCCCGGCGGAGACTTGCACCGTATCGCCGTCGGCGACCTTGCCTTCCAGGATCAGCCCGGCGAGCGGGTTCTGCAGTTCGCGCTGGATGGTGCGCTTGAGCGGGCGGGCGCCGTAGACCGGGTCGTAGCCCTTCTCGACCAGCCAGGCCCGCGCCGCGCCGTCGAGCTCGAGCGCGATCTTGCGCTCCTCCAGCAGGGCCTGGAGCCAGGTCACCTGGATATCGACGATGGCGGCCATCTGTTCGCGGCTCAGGCGGTGGAACAGCAGGGTGTCGTCGATGCGGTTCAGGAACTCGGGCCGGAAGGTGGCGCGCACCACCGCCATGACCTGCTCGCGCACCAGGCCGCTGTCTTCGCCCTCGGGCTGCGCGGCCAGGATGTCGCCGCCCAAATTCGAGGTCATGACGATCAGCGTATTGCGGAAATCGACCTTGCGGCCGTGGCCGTCGGTCAGGCGCCCGTCGTCGAGCACCTGGAGCAGGATGTTGAAGACGTCCGGGTGGGCCTTCTCGATCTCGTCGAACAGTACCACCTGGTACGGCCGGCGGCGCACCGCCTCGGTCAGCGCCCCGCCCTCCTCGTAGCCGACGTAGCCCGGCGGCGCGCCGATCATGCGCGCGACCGCGTGCTTCTCCATGTACTCCGACATATCGATGCGGACCATGGCGTTCTCGTCGTCGAACAGGAAGCGCGCCAGCGCCTTGGTCAGCTCGGTCTTGCCGACCCCGGTGGGGCCCAGGAACATGAACGAGCCGATCGGCCGGTTCGGGTCCTGCAGCCCGGCGCGGGCGCGGCGCACCGCGTTCGAGATGGCGGCGATCGCCTCGTCCTGACCGATCACCTGGGCGCTCAACGCGGCCTCCATGTTGAGCAGCTTGTCGCGCTCGCCCTGGAGCATGCGGTCGACCGGGATACCGGTCCAGCGCGTCACCACCTGGGCGATCTCGGCCTCGGTGACGTCCTCGTTGAGCATGCCGCCCTGCTCGGCCCGCTGGGCCTGTTCCAGGGTGCGCTCGATGTCCGGGATGACGCCGTAGGCGAGCTCGCCGGCGCGCTCCAGCCGGCCCTCGCGCTGAGCGATCTCCAGCTCGCCGCGCGCGTGGTCGAGCCGCTCCTTGAGCTTCTGGGTGCCGGCGAGGACGTCCTTCTCGGCCTGCCACCGGGCGGTCAGCTCCTGGGAGCTCGCCTCCAATTCGGCGATCTCGGCGCCGAGCTTGACCCGGCGTTCCTTGGCGGCGGTGTCGGCCTCCTTCTTGAGCGCGCTCTGCTCGATCTTGAGTTGGATCAGGCGGCGGTCGAGTTCGTCGATCTCCTCGGGCTTGGAATCGACCTCCATGCGCATGCGGCTGGCCGCCTCGTCGATCAGGTCGATCGCCTTGTCCGGCAGGAAGCGGTCCGAGATGTAGCGGTTGGACAGCGTGGCGGCGGCGACGATGGCGGAATCGAGAATCCGCACGCCGTGGTGCAGCTCGTACTTCTCCTTGAGCCCGCGCAGGATCGAGATCGTCTCCTCGACGCTCGGCTCGGCCACGAAGACCGACTGGAAGCGGCGCGCGAGCGCGGCATCTTTCTCCAGGTGCTGGCGGTACTCGTCGAGCGTGGTGGCGCCGACGCAGTGCAACTCGCCGCGCGCCAAGGCCGGCTTGAGCATGTTGGAGGCGTCCATCGCACCCTCGGCCTTGCCGGCCCCGACCAGGGTGTGGAGCTCGTCGATGAACACGATGATCTCGCCCTCGGAGGCGGCGATCTCCTGGAGCACGGCCTTCAGGCGTTCCTCGAACTCGCCGCGGAACTTGGCCCCGGCCACCATGGCGCCGAGGTCGAGCGCCATCAGGCGCCGGTCCTTGAGACTCTCGGGCACGTCGCCGTTGACGATGCGCTGGGCCAGGCCCTCGACCACGGCGGTCTTGCCGACGCCGGGCTCGCCGATCAGCACCGGGTTGTTCTTGGTCCGGCGCGACAGCACCTGGATGGTGCGCCGGATCTCCTCGTCGCGGCCGATCACGGGATCGAGCTTGCCGGCGCGCGCGGCCGCGGTCAGGTCCTGGGCGTACTTCTCCAGCGCCTGGTAGCTGTCCTCGGCGCGGGCGCTGTCGGCCTTGCGGCCCTTGCGCAAGTGCTCGACGGCGGCGTTCAGGCTGTGCGGGCTGACCCGGGCCGCGCTCAGCGCCTCGGCCGCGGGCGCCCCGCTGGCCCCGGGCGCACCGGCGGCGAGCGCGAGCAGCAGGCGCTCGGCGGTGACGAAGCTGTCGCCGGCTTGCTCGGCCAGCTTCTCGGCCCGCTCGAAGACCCGCGCCAGATCGCCACCCAGATAGGCCTGACCGGCGCCCGAGCCCTCGACTTTGGGCAGCTTGGCGAGCGCCGCCTCGGCGCCTTCGAGCGCGCGCGCCGGATCGCCGCCGGCGGCCTGGATCAGGTTCGCAGCCAGGCCCTCCTCATCGTCGAGCAAGACCTTGAGCAGGTGTTCGGGGGTGATCTGCTGGTGGCTGGCGCGCAACGCGAGGCCCTGGGCGGCCTGGATGAAGCCGCGCGAGCGCTCGGTGTACTTGTCGAGATCCATGGTTCCTCAGCCCTCCTCGCCCGCACCCGCGAAATTCCGCGGCACACGGCCGATGATGCTCCTTAACGCTTCCTTGGCGCCACCACGTCCGAGCTTAGCGGCCCATGGTGAACAAGGCGTTGACCGAAATCACCCGCCTCTCACTAGATATGGGGGTGCCCAGGGGACGCGCAAGGGCGACCGCGAGGCCCCACGGTTGACAGGCCCCTGTAGCCCCGGCGTAGCATTGGCCCCTCCCCTCGCCAGCGGGACCGCGCGCCATGACGGCCACCATCACCCAAATTCACCGCCACCCGGTCAAGGGCCTGAACGCCGAGCCCCTGGCACGGGTCGCGCTCACGCCGGGCGAGGGCCTGCCCCACGACCGCCGCTTCGCCCGCGCCCACGGCTCGACCAGCTTCGACACCCAGGCGCCCGAGTGGCGGCCCAAGACCCAGTTCCTGACCCTCATGCGCGACGAGAAGCTGGCCCAGCTGCGTATCGCCT
>SMUX01326667.1_pt1 | contig 20264 bp, 18 predicted proteins | sample 2456431 | NCBI WGS metagenome assembly SMUX01 (sample SAMN11095930, study PRJNA526329) | marine sediment metagenome | biome: Marine sediment; feature: Surficial sediment; material: Deep marine sediment; isolation source: Hadal surficial sediment | place: Pacific Ocean | collected 2014-11 | depth... | reverse complement strand
GCCATGGCCTTGGCCGCCAACACCTGGCCGATACCGTCATGGCCGTCGATCACCGCCACGGCGCCGCCATCGACCACAAATTCGGGCGCGGTCACCGCCGCCATGACACCCGATTTCAGCCGTGCCGCGTACCACGGCAGGCGCAGCACGCCGTGGGACTGGTGGCCCCAAAGATCGGCCTGGACCAGGGAATCTGCAAACAACAGCGCATCGCTCTCGGGCACGCCATGGGCTTGGAACACGGCGGCGGCGAAATCGATCAGGGGCTCAGGGGCGATGGTGGACATCGCCGGGGGGCTCAAGCCCCGCCCTCGATGGCGGCGGCGATGGCGGATCCTAAGCTTTCGGTGGTGGCGGGCCCGCCCATGTCCGGGGTCAACGCCTTGGGATCGGTGAGAACCCGCTCGATGGCCTGTTCCACGGCCTGGGCGGCAACACCTTGCCCTAGATGATCCAGCATCATGGCGCCGGACCAGATCTGGCCGATGGGATTGGCGATGCCCTTGCCGGCGATGTCGGGCGCCGAGCCGTGGACCGGTTCGAACATCGAGGGGCGGGAGCGCTCGGGATTGATATTGGCCGATGGGGCGATGCCGATGGAACCCGCCACCGCCGGCCCCAGGTCGGACAGGATATCGCCGAACAGGTTGGACCCCACCACCACGTCGAACCAATCGGGGTGAAGCACGAAATGGGCGGTCAGGATATCGATGTGGTACTGGTCGGTGGCGATGTCCGGATAGTCCGAAGCCATGGCCCGGAATCGCTCGTCCCAAAAGGGCATGGTGTGGATGATGCCGTTGGATTTGGTGGCCGAGGTCAGGCGTTTCGCGGGGCGGGATCGGGCCAGTTCGAAGGCGTATTTCAGGATCCGGTCGACACCCTGGCGGGTAAAGATGGATTGCTGGACCACCATTTCCTGATCGGTGCCCTCATAAAGCCGGCCGCCGATTTCCGAATACTCGCCCTCGGTGTTTTCGCGCACGACGACAAAATCGATATCTTCCGCCGACCGGCCCGCCAGGGGCGTCTTCACGCCCGCCAGCAGGCGCACCGGACGCAGGTTGACGTATTGCCGCATGTGGCGGCGGATCGGGATCAACAACCCCCACAGCGATATGTGGTCGGGCACCCCCGGGAAACCGACGGCGCCGAGGAAAATGGCGTCATGGGGCATCAATTGGTCGAGCCCGTCTTCCGGCATCATGCGCCCGGTCTCGGCATAGGTTGCGCAACTCCAGGGAAACTCGGTCCACTGGATTGAAAAGCCGAAGCGCCGTCCCGCGGCATCCAGCGCACGGATGCCCTCGGGCACCACCTCCCGGCCGATGCCGTCGCCGGCGATCACCGCGATCTTGTAGGTTTCCACCATGTTCTCGCCTTTCGATGTTGGCTTGTGGGCCGGTCACCCCCGGGCCCCTTTCATAGCCGGGATGGACCGCCGGGGGAAAGCGGAATGGTGAGCCCCACCTTTCGCGCGCTATCGGCAAAAAAGCAGGCAATAAAGGTTCAGGCCGTGGCGTTTTCGCCGCTAGACTGGGCGCCAGCGCCGGGGCCCCCGGCGGAAAGATTGGCCGGACGCGATCATGACCCTGGACCAGATCCTCATCAGCGCCATCATCCTCACCGTATTTGGGCTCTTCCTGTGGGGCCGGTGGCGCTACGACGTGGTCGCCGTCCTGGCCTTGGCACCGCCACGCTGTTGGGTCTCGTCCCCGCCAAGGCCATGTTCTGGGGCTTCGGCCACCCGGCGACGGTCACCGTCGCCCTGGTTCTGATTCTGAGCCGGGGGCTTCAGAACGCGGGCGCCACCGACATCGTCGCCAAATACCTGCTGCCGCCCCTGAAGCGGCCCGAGGCCCATATCGGCGCACTGGGCGCGGTGGCGGCCGGATTATCCGCCGTCATGAACAATGTGGGGGCGCTGGCGCTGCTGATGCCCGCCGCGCTCTCATCCGCGGCCCGGGTCAAGCGGTCCGCCGCCCAGGTCCTGATGCCGGTCTCTTTCTGCTCCATCCTGGGCGGCTTGGTCACCCTCATCGGCACACCCCCCAACATCATCGTCGCCAGCTTCCGGGGCGATATCCAAGGCACGCCGTTCTCCATGTTCGACTTCACCCCGGTGGGCGCCGCGGTGGCCGCCGCCGGCATCGTTTTCGTCGCCCTCATCGGCTGGCGCCTGATCCCGCCGGCGCGCCGGGCCGCGCCCTCGGCGGCCGAAGCCATCCATATCGAGGATTATGTGAGCGAGGCCCGGGTCGGTGAAGACAGCGCCGCCATCGGCCAAAGGCTACGGGAGCTCGACGCCAAGGCCGACGAGCACGATGCGGTGATCCTGGAGGTCCTGCGCCATGGCCGCAGATTGGCGCTTTCCGGACGGCACCTAGATATCGATGCGGACGACGTGCTTTTAATCGAGGCCGGGCCCGACGCGCTGGAACGGGTGCTCAAGGTTCTCGATCTGACGGCCGCGACCGAGCGCGACAAACCCGGAATCGTGCTCGGCGGCGAGGAGATATCGGTTATGGAAGCGGTGGTCGCGGCGCGCTCCGCGTTGATCGGCCACACGCCGGAAACCATAAGGCTGAGGAGCCGTTACGGTGCAAATCTTTTAGCGGTGTCCCGCGCCGGAACACCCATTCGCAGCCGGCTCAAGAATTTCCGTTTCCGGGAAGGCGACGTGCTGCTTCTGGAAGGCGACACCGAGAGCCTGCCCGACACCGCTTCCCGCCTCAGGTGCCTACCCCTGGCCCAACGGGACATCACCCTCGGCAAGCTTCACCTGACGGGATTGGCGATCTTAGTTTTCGTTATCGCCATCGCCGCCGCCGCCCTGGGCCTGGTCGCCCTGCCCGCCGCGCTGGCGGTCGCGGCCATCGCCATGGTGCTGTTCAATATCGTGCCCCTGCGTGACCTTTACGAGGCCATAGACTGGCCGGTGGTGGTGCTGATCGGCGCCATGATTCCGGTGGGCGCCGCGCTGCAGACCACGGGCGCGACGGGGACCCTGATCGATGGCCTCCTGAAGGTGGCCGCGGGGGCGTCGCCGGTGATCGTGCTGGTGGTGGTTATGGTGGTGACCATGACGCTGTCGGACGTCATCAACAATGCGGCGACGGCGGTGGTGATGGCGCCCATCGGCGCCGGGCTCGCCCACAGCCTCGGCGTCAGCCCCGACCCTTTTTTGATGGCGGTCGCCATATCCGCCTCCTGCGCCTTCCTGACCCCCATCGGCCATCAGAACAACACCCTGATCATGGGGCCGGGCGGCTATCATTTCGGTGATTACTGGCGCATGGGCCTGCCCCTGGAGGCGGTGGTGATCGTCGTCAGTGTGCCGCTTTTGCTGGTGGTCTGGCCGCTGTGAGGGGCGGGTCCGTCAAGCATCCTTGAACGGCACCACGGTATGGGCGTGGTTGAGAGGGCCGTGGCCGGCGCCGAAGCCCGGCGCCGTGGCGATGGCCTTTTGCACGTAAGCCCAGGCCCGGGCGACGGCGGGCTCGAGGGCCAGGCCCTGGGCGAGGCCCGCGGCGATGGCCGACGCCAGGGTGCAGCCGGTGCCGTGGGTATGACGGGTGTCCAAGCGCCGGCATTGGAAAATCCTAACGCCGTTCGGGCCCGCCAGCACGTCCACCAGGGTATCGCCGGCCAAGTGGCCGCCCTTGAGGAGCACCGCCGCCGGGCCGAGATCGAGGAGCGCCCGGGCGGCGCCCTCCATGGCCCCGGTGTCTTCGATTGCCTCGCCTAAAAGGGCCTCGGCCTCGGGGATATTGGGGGTGGCCAGCGCCGCCTTGGGCAACAGTAAGGTCCGGAGCGCGTCCACCGCGTCGGGCCGAAGCAGGCTGGCACCGCCTTTCGCCACCATCACCGGGTCGACCACCAGGGGCAGGTCCGCGCCATGGGCCTCCAAGGTCGCCGCCACCCTCTCGATCACCGGCGCGTCCACGAGCATTCCGGTCTTCACGCAGTCGGCGCCGATATCGGTGAGCACGGCGACCATCTGGGCTTCGATGAAATCGGCCGAAACCGCTTCCACGCCATGGACGCCCAAGGTGTTCTGGGCGGTCAGCGCGGTGATCGCGGTGGCGGCGAAGCCGTCGAGCGCCGTGACCGCCTTGATGTCCGCCTGAATGCCGGCGCCGCCGCCGGAATCGGATCCGGCGACGATTAGCACCCGTCCCTGCATGGGATCCTCTCGTCTTGGGGCGAAGGGATGAGGCGCGGTTGGCCGAGGATTCGCAACGGCCTAGCGCCCGCCCGTGGACGCGATCGCCGCGGCCAAGTCTTCCACCACCGCGCCGATTAAACTCTCGTCGGCCCCTTCGGCCATGATCCGGACCAGGGGCTCGGTTCCCGATTCGCGTATCAAGAGGCGTCCCTTGCCTTTGATGCGCTGCTCGCCCAGGGCGATGGCTTGCTTGACCGCCTTGTCCTCCAGCGGCCGGCCCGGCCCCATGGGGACGGATTTGAGAATCTGGGGCAAGGGCGCGAAGGGGCGGAGAACCCCGGAAGCGGGACCGTCCGAATGCACCATGGCGGCAAGCGCCTGGAGTGCGGCCATCAAGCCGTCGCCGGTGGTGGCGTAATCACTCAAAACGATGTGCCCCGACTGTTCGCCGCCGAGGTTGATCCCGTCCTCGGTCATGCGTTCCACCACGTAGCGGTCGCCGACCTGGGTGCGGACCAAGCCGATACCGAGGGTCCGCAAATAGTCCTCGAGGCCGAGGTTGGACATCACCGTCGCCACCACGGCACCGCCCACCAGCCGGCCGGAATCGCTCCAGGACCGCGCGATCACCGCCAACAGCTGGTCGCCGTCCACCAGCGCCCCGGTTTCATCGGCCATGACGATCCGGTCCGCGTCGCCGTCCAGGGCAAGGCCCAAATCGGCTCCCGTCTCCACCACCGCCCGGCACATGGCCTCGGGCGCGGTGGAACCGCACTCCGCGTTGATGTTGTAGCCGTCGGGGTCGACACCGAGCGGCACCACTTCGGCGCCGAGCTCGTGAAGGATGGTGGGTGCGACACGATAGGCGGCACCGTTGGCGCAATCGGCCACGATCTTCATGCCTTCCAGCCTGAGCCCCTTGGGGAAGCAGGCCTTGACGTGTTCGATATAGCGGCCGACGGCGTCGTCGAGGCGGGTGGCACGGCCGAGATCCGCCGGCAAGGCGAGTTGATCGGACATGCCCGCGCTCATTCGCGCCTCGATGCGGCTTTCGGTATCGTCGGAGAGCTTGAAGCCGTCGGGCCCGAACAGCTTGATGCCGTTATCCTCGAACGGGTTGTGGGAGGCCGAAATCATGACCCCGAGATCGGCCCGAAGCGAGCGGGTGAGCATCGCCACCGCGGGAGTGGGCAACGGCCCGACCAGCACCACGTCCATGCCGACGGCGATGAAGCCCGACGTCAGCGCCGGTTCCAGCAGGTAGCCCGAAAGCCGCGTGTCCTTGCCGATCACCGCGCGATACGGCTTGGCGCCACGGCTGAATTCGAGCCCCGCCGCCATCCCCACCGCAAGGGCGATATCGGCGGTCATGGGTGTGACATTGGCCTTTCCGCGGATGCCGTCGGTGCCGAAGTATTTTGTTGCGCTCATGATTCCATCACCGAAAGGTTTGCGCCGCCATCGCACCAACACCCGCGGTCAGTGTACATGATTGGGGGGGCGGCGAAAGCACCGGAGAGCACGGTTACGCTCCCCCCCCGCCTGCGTGGATCGCCCGCCACACCTCCACGGCCTGGCGGGTTTCTGCGCTATCGTGGGCGCGGATCATCTGAACGCCCTGATTGAGGCCCGCGACGGTGGCGGCGATGGAACCCGGCAATCGGGCCTTTGGCCGTTCCTCACCGGTGATGTGCCCGATAAAGGCCTTGCGCGATGCGCCGATCAGGACCGCGCAGCCCAACCCGTGGAACAGCGACAGATGGGAGAGGATGGCGAGGTTGTGTTCCAGCGACTTGCCGAAACCGATTCCGGGGTCGACGGCAATGCGGGCGCGGGCGATCCCCGCCGCCTCGCACGCTTCGACGCGCCCTTCCAGGTAATCGAATATCTCCAACGGCGGATGGTCGTAGGCCGGGGCCGCCTGCATGGTCTTGGGTGCCCCCTGGCAATGGGTGAGGATCACCCCGACGCCCAAATCGGCGGCCACGGCCAGCGCACGATGGTCTCCCGCCAAGGCCGAGATGTCGTTGATGATGGAGGCCCCCGCCGCGACCGCTTGTTCCATCACCTGGGCCTTGCGGCTGTCGATGGAGATCACCGGCCCCGATCCGGCGGCGGCCAGGGCCTCGATCACCGGAAGAACGCGGTGGCCTTCCTCCGCCGCGGCCACAGGATCGGACCCGGGCCGCGTGGATTCACCGCCGATATCGAGGATCGCCACGCCGGCGCGGCAATGCTCATACCCCCGTGCGATGGCCGCCTCCGTGGTCGCGTAATCACCGCCGTCGGAAAAGCTGTCGGGGGTGACGTTGAGCACGCCCATGATGCGCGGCTCATCGAGGCAGAGTCCCGCGAAGGTGGGCCGTTGATCGGTCAGGCGCGCGAGCAGGCAATCGATCCGCGCCTGGTGAAACCGGGCGGGGCCGGCGGCCCAGGCCGCGAGGTCGTCCAAGCTTCCGCGCCCGGTGATGGTGTTCTTACCGTCGCGCGCCACCACCTCGACCTGGTCGAACCCCGCCCAGGCGCCGCCGATCCGGGCGGCGGGCCGCGCCACGGCGACCGCCCCGCAAAGCGGGCGCAGGTAAATGGCGGCTAATTCCGTGGGATGAAGATCGGACAGCGGCGTCGTCACGGCCGGGGTCTCCCCAGGACGATGCCCGTCGCCGCCAAATGCGGCACCGTCACGATCAACCTTCCGGCTGGGGTTCCGGTTCGATGACCGGTCCCTTGGTTTCGCCCTTGGAGCTAGCCTTGTGCCCGGAACTTGGCACCGAGGAGCGCGTGCCCGCGTCCGATGGCGGCTCCTCGGATTGACGGACGATGGTGCCGCCCGCCAGCAGGATCTTGACGTCGTCGCCCGACAGGGTTTCGTAGTCCAAGAGCGCCTTGGCCAAGGTATGCAGGTCGTCCTCGTGTTCGGTAAGGATCTTGCGGGCGAAGGATTCGCCGGCCTCGATGATGACGCGGATTTCCTCGTCGATGATCCTGGCGGTGGCGTCGGACACGTTCTTGCGCTGGGTCACCGAATGGCCGAGGAAAATCTCTTCCTCGTTGTCCGAATACCTGAGCGGCCCGAGCCTGTCGCTCATGCCCCACTCGGTGACCATGCTGCGCGCCATGTCGGTTGCCTGGCGGATATCGCTGGCCGCGCCGGTGGTCACATTTTCGGGTCCGAAAACCATTTCCTCGGCGACCCGCCCGCCGTACGCCATGGCGATTTTGGATTGCAACTCCATCTTGGCGTAGCCGTAACGATCCCTCTCGGGCAACGATACGGTCAAGCCCAACGCGCGGCCGCGTGGAATGATGGTGACCTTGTGCAAGGGATCGTGCTTGGGCGCGTGAAGCGCCACCAGCGCGTGGCCGGCTTCGTGATAGGCGGTGAGATTGCGTTCCTCCTCGGTCATCACCATGGACCGTCTCTCGGTGCCCATCATGACCTTGTCCTTGGACTCTTCTAGTTCCGCCATGGTGACCATGCGGAGGCCCTTGCGGGCGGCAAGCAAGGCGGCCTCGTTCACCAGATTGGCGAGATCGGCGCCGGAAAAGCCGGGGGTGCCCCGGGCGATGACTCGGGGCTCCACATCGGGCGCCAACGGCACCTTGCGCATATGGATCTTGAGGATCTTTTCGCGGCCGAGGATGTCGGGATTGGGGACCACCACCTGGCGGTCGAAACGGCCCGGCCGCAACAGCGCCGGGTCGAGGACATCGGGCCGGTTGGTGGCGGCGATGAGGATGACGCCTTCATTGGCCTCGAAGCCGTCCATTTCCACCAGCAGCTGATTGAGGGTCTGTTCACGCTCGTCATTGCCGCCACCGAGGCCGGCGCCCCGATGCCGCCCGACGGCGTCGATTTCATCGATGAAGATGATGCAAGGCGCGTTCTTCTTGCCTTGTTCGAACATGTCGCGCACGCGGCTCGCCCCGACACCGACGAACATCTCGACGAAATCGGAGCCCGATATGGTGAAGAACGGCACGTTGGCCTCGCCGGCGATGGCCCGGGCGAGAAGGGTTTTCCCGGTGCCCGGCGGCCCCACCAGCAAGAGGCCCTTGGGGATCTTCCCGCCCAGGCGCTGGAACTTCTGGGGATTCTTCAGGAAGTCGACCACTTCCTCCAGTTCCTGCTTGGCCTCGTCGATTCCCGCCACGTCATCGAAGGTGACCCGGCCCAACTTCTCGGTCAGGAGCTTGGCCCGTGACTTGCCAAAGCCCATGGCTTTGCCGCTGCCCGACTGCATTTGACGCATGAAGAAGATCCAGACGCCGATCAGCAGAAGCATCGGGAACCAGGACAACAGGATGCCGAGAAGCGATGGCGATGCATCTTCGGACGGCGCCGCCGTGATCTTCACGCCCTTGGTGGTGAGACGCGCCACCAAGGTCGGGTCGTCGGGCGCGTAGCTCTTGAAGGGCGCCCCGCCCTCGAAGGTGCCTTCGATGCTTTTACCCTTGATGGTGACTTCATTGACCTCACCCCGATCCACCGCCGCGATGAATTCGGAAAAGGCGAGTTCTGTGCTGCGCGGCTCTCCGCCCGGCGTTTGGAACAGGTTGAAGACGGCGATCAAAAGGAGCCCGATAATGACCCACAGTGCCAAATTTCGACCGATCTTATTCACCTTCTATCCCTCAGACTATCCCTCAGATTTACCACCAAACCTATGCGACAACTGCGAACCGTTGGTTAATGGCCGACCAATCCCCGTATGACATCCTGGTAAATGGTGATTCCCGGGCCGATTCACAAGGATTCATCCCAAGGCCCGATCACACTCCCGATCACACCGGAGACTCCGTCTCCGCGATCCCGAAAGCGGCACCCGCCAACGGTTCGGGCGGCAGGGGGCGGATTCCCTTAATCTTCAGACTAGCAATACCACCCGTGTGCCGTCTATAGCCGAGGTGCGGCACCTCGGCCACGCCCAGGCGGTCGCCCAAGGCGGGCAACCCCACCCTGACCGCGTCGGGCAGGACCCTCGGACGCCCACGGGCGAAACCTGAAAAACCCTGGGCGTCGGTCTTGATCCGCGCCCAGCCGTCGCGCCCCAGCGGCCCCAATGTCATGGATGTCCGCTTGCGGCCTCCTTTTTCGGCGGCAAGTTCGACCCGGAAACGTCCGTCCCAGAGGACCGTCCCGGGGCCGTTGATCCTCATCGGCGGGCCCTGCGCGGCCGGTTCCCGGCAAACCAACAACGCCCCGGCCCGTGCCCTGCGGATGGTGCAGCCGCCGAGCGTCCGGGCCCGGCAGGGGCCGGCGATTTCATGGTAGAGCCTGGCCAGGCGTTCGAACCGCGGCGCATAGGCGGCCCCGCCGACCACGGCAAGCACCCTGGAAAGGGCCCTCAACCCCACCGGCGGCGGCGGCGCCAACAGCCCATCGCGGTCGAGACGCACGAATCCCGCCGGATCGGGCGCCGCCGCCAGGGCCAGCAGCCGGGCGACGGCTTGATCCATCACTGCGCGGTCGCGACCAAGGCGTCCGGCGGTCCCGGCGATCCGCTCCGGCGTGAGCCCGGCCGCGGCCAGACCCACCATGGCGCGGCGCGTGCGCACCCGGGCGAATCCGGTATCTTGGTTTGACGGGTCCTCCAACCAGTCCTGGCCGCATCCTTTGAGATAGGCGCGCAAGTCGTCTTTCGGCACCATCAAAAACGGGCGCAACAACCGCACCCCTTGGTGCTCCACCACCGGCGCCATGGCGGCGAGGCCGTAGAGCCCGCTGCCACGTTCCAGCCGCATGAGAAAAGTTTCCGCCTGATCGTCGAGGTGATGGGCCAACAGCAGGTGCAGGATTCCCTTGGCGCGGCACCGCTCCTCCAACAAACGGTAACGCGCGGCGCGCGCCTCCGCCTGAAGATTGGCCCGCCCCGCCGAAGCACCCCGGTCCCAGGAAAGGATGTGGTGCCGAATGGACCATGCACCGAGCGCGCGATGGACCCAAAGGGCCTCGCGTCGGGAGGCCGCCCGCAGCCGATGATCGACGGTGAAGGCCGTCACCGCGCCCCCCTTGGCCCGGGCCCATCGGTCGGCCAGCAGGGCCAGCGCCATGCTGTCGGCCCCGCCCGAGACCGCGACGGCGAGTTCAACCCGGGGTTCGAAGGGACAGAAATCCTTCATGGCCGCGGCGAAACGTCCGCCAAGTCCGGACCGGGGGAGGGAAGTCTTGATCACGGGACCGCTGACCGCTTGTGTGGCAAATGCAAGGTTCGGCCCGTTCTCAGCGGCAGCGAAGCTTCTTCCGCTGGGCCCGGCCACGGGACCGGATCGACCGCGAAGCCTTGGGAAATTCCTTGAGAAGTCGCTTGAAGGTGGTGCAAGCGCTTGTCTTCTTGTTGATCGCGGCAAGGGACATGCCGAGCTTCAGAAGATTGTCCGGCGCCTTGGCGCTGTTGGGGTACTTTTGATACCCCTCGGCGAAGACGGCGGCGGCGGTCCGGAAAGCACCCCGCGCGTAATGGGTTTCCCCCAGCCAGTATTGAGCGTTGCCGGCAAGCCGGTGCTTGGGATGGACCGCGACGAAGGCCGTGAAGGCCCGTTCGGCGCCGCTAAAATCGGAACGGAAAAGGAGATCGGAGGCGTGTCGGTACTGCACCTCCGGCGTGCCCTTGGGCAGCACCGGGGCCGCTTTGGCTGTCCTCCTGACGGGCCTCTTGAGCGTCTGTGGGACCCGGGCGGTCCCTTGCTTCGCGGCCCCCTGGCGTTGGAGTGCACGAAGCGGGATGGTGCCAAGTACGCCGGGCTGCGCCGGCGCGGCGCTGAGCCTGGGAGCGGCAACGGGCGCCGCGTTGGTCAACCCGCCGAAGGGGGGAACGCCAGACGCCACGGGCGCGGCCGCGGCGGGCCGGGCTTCGAGGGCCTTCAGGCGAAGATCGATGTCCGAGGCCAGTTTGTCGAGACGCTTCGCCACGCCGTTGATGGCGTGTTGCAACTCTTCCATCTTGCCCGTGAAACCGCGCATCTGGGATTCGATTTCATCGAGGCGCACCTGCATCGCCGCGGCGAGGTTGTGCGCGCCCGGGGCAACCACGGCAGCGGGGCCGGGCACGCCGACGCCACGATAGACTTGGCGTTGCAGCGTCGTCATTTCCCGTTGCAGACGATCGATTCGGTTGATCAGGGCCTGGACGCCGCCCTGACCGCCACGGGACTGGGCCCATGCCACCGAGGGGCCCGCCGGCGTGGCGGCACCCATGGCCATGGCAAACGCCAAAACCCCGAGGATCCCGGCGGCACGGGTTTTGGACGCGAACGGAAAAGGCCCCGATCCGGCGGGTTTGGGACAAAGAGCGGTCGGCTGCATGACCAAAAGCATGGTCGGGATTCTAGGCATAATTAAGGCGCCCGCCTAGCGCACCATCCGGTCGATCGAAAATTTGCGACCGGACGGTGGCCGCGCCCGCGTCCTTGCCGACGCGGAACGGGCGGGCACCCGAATTTACCGCGCCGGTTTCCGGTCAGGAACCAGGCGCGCGAACACTGCTCACGGCGCGGCGATTTTGCGCCCAGGCGGCATCATTGGAACCCACCACCGCGGGACGTTCCTTGCCGTAGGAAATGGTCCGGATGCGGTTCGGATTGACGCCGAGCGCCACCAAATAGTTCTTTGCCGAATTGGCCCTCCGCTCGCCCAGCGCGAGGTTGTATTCCCGGGTGCCGCGTTCGTCGCAATGGCCTTCAACGGAGATCACCACACTGGGATACTTTTTCAGCCACGCCGCCTGACGCTGGAGGATATTGCGCGCCTTGGGCCTCAGATTATACCTGTCGAAATCGAAAAATACCCGGTCGCCGACATTGACGACGAAATCTTCCTTCGAACCGGGTTTCGGCCCCGGCAGAGGTTTGGAGGTAGTTCCGCTAGGCCCGCCACCGCCATCGCCACTCGATACACTGGAACCGCCAGCGCCGCCGGCGGATTTGGTCTTTTCAGGAGTGGTCTCACAAGCCGCAACAAGCAACAGCGCGGCCAGTATGCTCACAAATCGCAGAGCCATTTTTTTCTTCCCCCTTGTTGGCATAGCCGGGAATAGAACGCCCGCCTATATTTAGGTCTAAGACGGGACAAGGTTTCGCTTCAATTCGTTAACGCCCGGCATACGCGTTCGCCAAGCGTGGTTAATGCAGAATCACTATAAGACACAATGAACGAGACTGACAACCGCCGAGCGTGCCGGAGCCCGGATTATTCATGGAATAAGTGGTGACCACGCCGGATCGGAGGCGTCGGTTGGGGTCACCAGCTCTCGTTCGTTATACCCTGTTATATCGATGGTATAGAGCTTCGAGGTGCCGCCCCGGCCGCGATCATCGGCAGGAGTCTGGCGGAAGAACATCAACACCCTGCCGTTGGGCGCCCAGCTCGGCCCCTCCACCAGGAAGCTCTCGGTAAGCAAGCGTTCGCCGCTGCCGTCGGGGCGCATGACACCGATGAAGAACCGGCCCTTGCGCAGCTTGGTGAAGGCAATGAGGTCGCCCCGGGGCGACCATACCGGGGTCGCGTACCGGCCCTTGCCGAAAGAGATGCGGCGCACGTTGCCGCCATCGGCGTTCATGACGTAGATCTGCTGCCGGCCGCCGCGATCGGATTCGAAGGTGATCTGCCGGTTGTCCGGCGAAAACGACGGCGCCGTGTCGATGGCGGGATGACGGGTCAGCCGCTGCACCCGCCTGGTGCGCAGGTCCATCAGATGAATGTCCGAGTTTCCATTGTGGGCCAGGGACATGATGACCTTGTTGCCATCCGGGGAAAAGCGCGGCGCGAACGTCATGCTCGGGAAATCGCCAAGGACCTCCTGACGGCCGGTGTCGATGTTGAGGAGATAGACCCGCGGACGGTTGCGGTAATAGGAGAGATAGGTGATTTCCTGGGCGGTGGGCGAGAACCGCGGGGTCAGCACGAGGTCGCTGCCGTCGGACAGGAAGCGGTGGTTGTAGCCATCCTGGTCCATGATGGCCAGACGCTTGACCCGGCGCTTCTTGGGGCCGGTCTCCGAAATGAACACCACCCTTGTGTCGAAATAGCCGTCTTCACCGGTGATCCGCTTGTAGATGGCGTCGGCGATGATATGGGCCACCCGGCGCCAGTTGCCGGGCATGGTGAAATAGGCGAGCCCCATCATCTGCTGTTGGGCGAACACGTCCCAGAGACGGAATTCGAGCCTGAGGCGCCCATCGGGCTGCACCCGCGCGCGGCCGGACACCAGAGCCTGGGCGCTGATGACGCGCCAATCGGCGAAACGGGGCTGTAACTGAAGCGCTTCCGGTTTCTGGATGAAGGCCTTGGGGTCGATCGAACGGAACAGGCCCGAGCGCTCCAAATCCTTCCTCAGGACCGAGGAGAGTTTCGAGCCGATGAATTTTTCGCGCGGTGAGCTGCCGAGGAAATTGGTGATGGCGACCGGCATCGGCTCGACCTTGCCGCGGGTGATGTCGATCTTAAGTTCAGCGGCGGCGGTGGGGATCGCCGCGCCTTCGGAAATCGCCAGAAGCGCGGCCAATGACAACACCACCAGCACCGCGCGGTGCCAAGTCCCTTCGACGGGGCACGACCCGGTGGCCGATTTCGCGATTATTCGGGGATCAAACATGCTGTTGCGGTCTTAAGGGTCATCTATGGCGGAATTATGGCTTGGCGGCGCGATTATGACCCGGTCGCCTCTTTGGGATTGAAGCTGAGGATCATCACCTTGAATAGGTCGTACTTTTTAGCTGGAAACCGCAATGGGCTGCAACGGGGATTGAGAACCGCGCGCATGGCGCTTTCCGCCGCGCTGCGGAAAAACCGATCCACCCCCATGCGCGCGCGATCGAGGATCTCGGCCTTGGCGACCTTGCCGTCGGGGTTGACCCAGACACGAATGCCGACCACCAGGTTTTCGGCACTGCGCGCACCGGCGGGAATGCTCCAGCAGGCTTCGATCTGACGCCGTATGGAATCGATTTCGGTCATGGTCGCCCGGACATCGAGCGGCGCCCGGCGCACCGGGGTCTTTTTTGCCGCCGGCGCCGGACGCGGCGTTTCCCTCTTCACGGGTTTCTTGGGTCGCTCGGAGCGCTTTTCCGGCGCCACGTCGCGCAACACCGAGCGCAGGAAATCCTCCCTCGAGGCCGGCGGCCGGCGGCGCGGCCGGGCGCGGGCGATCTGGCGCGGGGGCGCGGCCGGCTTGACCTTGCGCTTGACCTTCTTCCTTGGCTTCTTCTTTGGCTTTTTCCTTGGCTTGATCAGCGGCACCTTTTCGGCCTTGGGCGCCTCAATCTCGCGCAACTGGGGCGGCGGCGGCGGCGGTTCGGCGGTCCGCCGGACCCGCGGGGGCTCCGGCGGCGGCGGTGTCTTCACGGATTTTTTTTTGGGCGGCTTCGGCTTGGGCGTGTCCTCGGCCTTGGTCCGCTTGGCGAACTTGACGAGCTCGACAATCACCGGGGTATCCGGCGGCGCCGGGGTATCCCAAAGCCGGGGCAATCCCACCAGGGCCAGCACCGCCACCAGCAGATGCAGTCCCACGGACCATACCAGGTTGCGCCGCATACCCCGCTGCCCTATCGCCCGGGCCGGTCCGTGGGCAGTTCGGCGATCAGCGCCACATGCCTGAAGCCGGCGACATTGATGGTGCCCATCACCTCCATGATGCGGCCGTAGACCACCGCGCGGTCACCGCGCACGAAGATGCGGGTGTCGAGCTTATTGCGGGTGATGGCGCGAAGCCGCGCGCCTAGGACATCGAGCTTCAATTCCGTTTCCTGGAGGTAGATGCGCCCGCCGCGATTAATCGAGATCACCAGGGGTTCGTCCTGACCGGTGATGACCGCGGCCTCCGTCTTGGGCAGGTCCACCGGCACACCGACGGTCAGCAGCGGCGCCGTTATCATGAAGATGATCAGCAGCACCAGCATCACGTCGACCATGGGCGTGACGTTGATCTCGCTCATCGGCGGGCGGCGGTGGCGCATCCTTCCGCCGCCACGGGATCCCGGCTGGGCCAGTTGGCCGGCCATTCACACGCCCTCCTGCAGTTGCCGCGACAAGATCGCCGTGAAATCACTGATGAAAGCGTCCATGCGGCCGGCGTAGCGGTCGAGGTCGGAGGAAAACTTGTTGTAGGCGATGACCGCGGGGATCGCGGCGACCAAGCCGAGCGCAGTCGCGAACAGGGCCTCGGCGATGCCCGGCGCCACCACCGCAAGGGAGGTGTTCTTGGAAAGCGCGATCGCCTGGAAGCTGTTCATGATCCCCCAGACGGTGCCGAACAGGCCGACGAAGGGGGCCGTCGATCCCACCGAGGCGAGGAAGATCATATAACGCTCCAGGGTCCCCATTTCTCGGGCCATGGTGGTCTGCATGACGCGCTCGATGCGCGATTGCAGGGCGGCCTTCGACGAAGACCCGGTGACCAACCCCTTTTCCGTGGAGCGGTGCCATTCGCCCATGGCGGAAGCGAACAGGCTTTCCATGGGATCGTTGGGCCGGGCGCCGATGCGCGAATACAGATCCTCCAGCGCGCCGCCGGCCCAAAAGGCGTCCTCGAAGCTTTCCGCCTCTTTGTCGACGCGGCGCAGACGACGGTATTTTTCGAAGATGATCGTCCAACTCCATAACGAGGCCAACAGCAATGCGATCATCACCAGCTTGACGATGATGTCGGCGCGGATGAACAGCGTCCAGACCGAGAGATCGATCGCCGCCTGTCCGCCGAGCGATACGGCTTCTATCACCGCTGGCTCCATGAATTCCTGCCTTTCCTTGCTCGCCCCGGCCGCCTGCCCGGCGGTCCCTGGGGCGCTTCGCTTGATGGTAACCTACCTAGCCGCCGGATGATCCATGAGCCACGGCATCGGCGAAAAGACCCGCCACCGGCTCCGGGATGCGGGTCGCCCGGCCCTTGGCGTTGACGCAGGCGATCTCGACCCGCATGCGCACCAGATCCTCTTGGTCACGGCCGATCACCTGGCCCATGGCGACGCGGGCGCCGCCATGTTCCAATACCGTGGTCCGCACTTCCAGCTCATCGTCGAGATAGGCAGGACGGAGGAAATCGGCCTCCACCCGGCGCACGGTGAAGATCGGCCCGCCGGCCTCGGCCAACGCTTTTTGGGACACCCCGAAAGCGCGCAGCAGCTCGGACCGGGCGCGCTCGGCGAATTTCAGATAATTCGCGTAATAGACCACCCCACCGGCATCGGTGTCCTCGTAGAATACGCGCAGGCGGTAGACCTGATCCGCAGCGATGGCGGGGGGCAATTTTTCCTCGCTCATGGCGTCTCCTCGCCCTCGCCCCCTTCCAGCAAACGCAACTGGCGCGCCTCGGCGGGCGGCGCCAAACCGAGATGCCGCCAGCCGCCTTCGGTCAAGGCCCGGCCCCGGGGGGTGCGCTGGATCAGGCCCTGCTGCAGAAGGTAGGGTTCGATGACCTCTTCCAGGGCGTCGCGCTGTTCGGACAGTGCCGCCGCCAGGGTTTCGACACCCACCGGGCCGCCGCCGTAATGCTCGGCCATGGCGACGAGATAGCGCCGGTCCATGGCATCGAGACCGCGGCCATCGACCTCGAGACGGGTGAGCGCCTGATCGGCGACCTTGGCGGTGATGGCCCCGTCGCCGGCCACCGCGGCGAAATCACGGACCCGGCGCAGGAGCCGGTTGGCGACCCGGGGCGTGCCCCGCGCGCGGCGGGCGATTTCCCGGGCGCCGTCATCGGCGAGCTCGAGACCGAGGATGCCGGCGCCGCGGCGCAGGATCCGTTCCAATTCGTCGGCGTCGTAGAAATCGAGCCTCAGCAGGATGCCGAAACGATCACGCAGCGGCGTCGTCATCAGCCCGGTGCGGGTGGTGGCACCGACCAGGGTGAAGGGGGAAAGATCGATGCGCACGCTGCGCGCCGCCGGGCCTTCGCCGATGATGAGATCGAGTTGGAAATCCTCCATGGCGGGGTAGAGAATCTCCTCCACGGCGGGTTGCAAGCGGTGGATCTCGTCGATGAAGAGCACGTCCCGGGGCTGCAGATTGGTCAGCAGCGCCGCCAGATCGCCCGCCTTGGCGATGACCGGACCCGAGGTGCCGTGATAACCGACCCCCAGTTCGTGGGCGACGATGCGGGCGAGCGTCGTCTTGCCGAGACCCGGCGGCCCCGACAGCAGCACATGGTCGAGGGCGTCGCCCCGTTCGCGCGCGGCGGTGACGAAGACATCGAGGTTTTCGCAGATCCGGGGCTGGCCGGTAAAATCGGCCAGCCTTTCGGGGCGCAGGGGATCGTCCCCTTCGCCACCGCGTCGGGCGGCGGGATCCATCAGGCGATCCGAATTCATATCGTCATTGTCCACCATGGAACTCCCATCCCGCTGGCCCTAGCCCACTGGCCCTAGGCCGCCGCCCCGAGTCGGTTGAGTCCGGACCGGATCAGGACCTCGACCTTGGCCTCGCCACCCAGTTCGCGGGCGGCCTCCATGACCGCGCCGAAAGCCTCGGCACGCCCGTAGCCGAGATTGACCAGCGCCGAGACCGCGTCGCCCAGGGCCGGATCGAGGCCCTCCCCGCCGCCGCCAGGACGGGCCGCCGCGGCGCCATCCGCAGCGGTGAATTCTCCCGTGTCCACCTTGTCCTTGAGCTCGGTGACGATCCGCTGGGCGAGCTTGGGCCCGACCCCGCTGGCCCGGCCTAGCACCGCCTTGTCGCCGGCCGCCAACGCGCCTGAAAGTTCCGCCGGCGACAGCACCGAAAGGATGGCCAGCGCGACCCTGGCGCCGACGCCCTGGACGGTAATCAGGTGGCGGAACCAGTCGCGCTCGGCGGTGCTCGCGAAACCATAGAGATGGATGTGATCCTCGCGGACATGGGTTTCGATCTTCAAGGCCACCGCCTCGCCCGGCCGGGGCAGGGTGGAAAGGGTGCGGGCCGAACAGAACACCAGGTAGCCGACCCCGCCGACCTCGACCACGGCGTTGTCCTCGGCTACGGAGTCCAGGAGACCCTTGAGCGAGGCGATCATCGCCGCGTCTCCAACCGGGCGTCGGCGCCGGCGATGGACGCACTCCAGCGTCCCGCCGTCTCAATGTAATGGGCATGGCAGATGGCGACGGCCAACGCGTCGGCGGCATCGGTAGTTTGGATCTCGGCCGCGGGCAACAGGGTCTTCACCATCATCATGACCTGCTCCTTGGCCGCGTGGCCGGTGCCGGTGACCGATTTCTTGACCCGGTTGGCGGCGTATTCGGCTACCTCGAGGCCGGCCCGGGCCGGCACCAGCAGGACCACCCCGCGGGCGAGGCCCAGCTTCAGCGTGCTCTGGGCATTGCGATTGACGAAGGTTTCCTCGACGGCCGCGCTTTCGGGAGCATAGGTTTCGATGACATGGCTGATGCCGTCATAGATGGCGCAAAGGCGCTGGGCCAGGGGATCGGCGGTTTTGGGGTGCACGACGCCGTCGGCGACATGACGGAGCCTGCCGTCGGCCGCCTCGATGACACCCCAGCCGGTCGCGCGCAATCCGGGATCGAGACCGATCAGCCTCATGACGGGGCCGTCTCCGGCGCCCGTGGCGCAGATCCGATTCCGTTAGGCAGATTGGCACCTATGTGCATCCGACGGGCCATGGAAACCAAGACTGGAACCTAGGTTCTGTGGAACATTGCGCTATTTGTACTATATCTTGTATGGCATCACAGCGATAGCTTCGTTTCTATGCTCCGATTATGGCGGTTCTTTGACCAATCGGGCCACACAGTGATCGCGGGTATTGGGATGGTCGGGCATACCGGTCGCCCCGCCCGCCACGCGCAACCGGGTGCAATGTTCGGGCGCTTGGGTGCTCAGGCGCCCAGCTTCTCCATGACAGCGTCGGAGATTTCAAGGTTCGAGGCGACCGACCGCACGTCATCGGAATCCTCCAACGCGTCGATCAGGTTGATCAACTTCCGCGCCTTCTCCTCGTCGACCTCGACCGTGTTCTGCGGCTGCCAGGTGAGGCCGGCGCGGCGCGGCGCCCCGAATTTCTCTTGGAGGGCTTCCGACACGGCGGCGAAATCCTCGACCGCGGTGGTGATCTCGTGGCCCGACTCGCCCGATTCCACGTCTTCGGCGCCCGCCTCCAGCGCGGCTTCGAACATGGTATCGGCATCCGTCGCCGCCGCCGGATAGCTGATCACGCCGACCTTTGAAAACTGGAAGACGACGGAGCCGCTTTCGCCCAGCGCCCCGCCATGCTTGGCGAAGGTGGAACGCACCTCGGCGGCGGTGCGGTTGCGGTTATCGGTGAGTGCATCGACGATCAGCGCGACGCCTCCAGGCCCATAACCCTCATAGGAAATCTCTTCATAGACGGTGCCGTCCTCGCCGCCGGCGCCGCGCTTGATGGCACGGTCGATCCGGTCCTTGGGCATGTTGTTGGACTTCGCCAACGCGATGGCGGTGCGCAGCGCCGGGTTGAACTCGGGATCGGCGCCCGCCTTGGCGGCCACGGTCAGTTCGCGTCCGATCTTGGTGAAAACCTTGGCGCGCTTGGCGTCTTGGGCGCCCTTGCGGTGCATGATGTTTTTGAATTTGGAATGCCCAGACATGGCGTGACAACGTCCCCGGACTCGATAAAGACGACGCCCTTTATACCCCATCTACAAATAATTCGCAGCCGACCAGCAAAAAAGCGGGCCGGTTGCGGCCCGCCCCACCCGCGGGCGGGCGGGCACGCCGCGGGCCCCGCCGCGGGACGGCATTATTTCAGTCCCTCGCGATTAAACCTTTATTAATCAATAACATTTAGAAGATTTTACCTAATTATACTACGTGGAACTCCTTATTGCTGTTCACCGTGTTCCGGCGCCGCAATCGCCGCGGCCAGCGGTCCGCAAGACCTCAAGCGACCCTCACCTTACCTTGATTGGGATAAGGAAATGAACACCTCAGGTTTGAAAATCGGGAAGACCCTAAATTTGAAGACCAAGCCCAAGATCCTGCTTGGTATCTGCTCTCCAATGGTCCTCCTGTTGATCCTTGGCGGCGTCAGCGTCTACAGCATCAACACCATCGTCGAGACCAATAAACGGGTCAATCACACCCATGTGGTTCTGGGCGACGCGGCGGCGATCGTCGGCTCGGCCGTGGACATGG
>SMUX01050508.1_pt1 | contig 20286 bp, 18 predicted proteins | sample 2456431 | NCBI WGS metagenome assembly SMUX01 (sample SAMN11095930, study PRJNA526329) | marine sediment metagenome | biome: Marine sediment; feature: Surficial sediment; material: Deep marine sediment; isolation source: Hadal surficial sediment | place: Pacific Ocean | collected 2014-11 | depth... | reverse complement strand
GTTCTACACGCTCATGGCGGTGCTCGTCGGTACGTGCTCTTCAGCGCCTTCTTTGCTCGATCAGGTAGTCGAAGTTGGCGAGTTGCGCGTGGTCACGCGCCACAGCCCAACGACATACTTCGTTGGCCCCGACGGCCCGGCCGGGCCGGAGTTCGATTTGGTGCGAGGGTTCGCCGAGCAGCTCGGCGTGACACTGGTTATCAGCACTGTCGACAACGTCTCTGAAATTCTGCCGCAACTGATCTCGGGTGAATCCCACATGGCCGCAGCAGGCCTCTCGATTACCGAATCACGGCGCGAATATCTGAGCTTCGGTCATCCTTACGACACCGTCGATATGCACCTTATCTACAAAGTGGGCACCGGCAAACCCCGATCCATTGAGGAGGCAATCGGCAGGTCGATCGAAGTTGTTGCCGGCAGTAGTCACTCCGACATGCTCGCGTCGTTGAGCCAGGTTTATCCGAAGCTGGAGTGGTCTGTGAATGCGGATGTCGAGGTTGCCGACCTCATGGAGAAAGTCGCACATGGCGAACTCGATTTCACGGTCGCGGACAGCACAGAATTCAACATTCAACGGCACTTCTATCCGGACCTGCGTGTGGCGCTTGATCTCGAGATTGCGGATCCAATCGCCTGGGCGTTTCGAAAAGGAGATGGTGACAGGCTACTTGCGCAGGCTGACGACTACCTGATCAAGGCGGAGCGTTCGGGCTTGCTTGCTCAAGTACGCGAGCGCTATTACGGCCACACCAAGAAATTCGATTACGTCGGCACGAGAGCCTTCATCAGGCATTTCGACAGCCGCCTCCCTCGGTATCGTCCCTGGTTCGAGGAGGCGGGCGATCTGAACGGCGTCGACTGGCGGCTGCTGGCAGCGATCGGTTACCAGGAGTCCCACTGGCGGTCTCATGCCGTGTCGCCAACCGGTGTCAGGGGCATCATGATGCTGACCGAGGCAACCGCCGACTATCTGGATATCGACGATCGCATGGATCCCGAGACCAGCATATTTGGTGGTGCGCGGTTTTATGCGCGCCAGACCGAACGAATTGCTGACAGCGTCGAGGAACCCGACAGAACCTGGATGGCGCTTGCCGCTTACAACGTTGGCTTTAACCACATCAAAGACGCGCGTCAGATCGTCGAATGGGAAGGCGGCGATCCGGACACCTGGGTCGACATCAGCAAGGCACTGCCGCTTCTCGCCAAACGTGAATGGTACTCACGAGTGAAATACGGCTACGCGCGGGGCTGGGAGCCGGTGCTGTACGTTAACAATATTCGCAGTTACTACAATATCCTTCGCTGGATAACCGCAAGTGAGCCACAGGAAGAAGCGCTGGAGCCAGAGGGGTCGATAGAGATGGTCAGTAACTAACTGAGAAATCGCCTGTCAGGATGCAATCCGCCTGCGGCTTGATTAGTGCTATTACGATAATTGCGGATTGATCACGACCATCCATGGCCGTGACTTTCGCTTCGCAAAAGCATCGTACCGATGTCCAAATTCGCTCCCGGCGAATTTGTGATCTTCAGTGCTTCGGTCGGTTTGGCGATGATCGCCCCTATCGTTTCGCGGCAAAAAATTCTTTCAGGATCGCCGAACATTCCTCTGCGAGCAGACCGCCATTGATCTCGATGCGGTGATTGAATTCTTTGATATCGCTCAAATCCAAAACGCTGCCAACGGCACCGGCTTTCGGGTCGTACGCAGCAAACACGAGCCTTTGTATGCGTGCCTGAATCATCGCGCCCACGCACATGGCACAAGGTTCGAGCGTGACATATACCGTCGCACCGATCAGCCTGTGATTTTTCTGAACTGTCGCGGCATTTCGGATTGCTACGACTTCGGCATGCGCGCTTGGGTCAGAATCCTGAATCGTTCGATTGAAACCCTTGCCGATGATATTGCCGGACCAGGCAACAACTGCGCCGACCGGAATTTCATTTGATGCCTTTGCATTTTCTGCTTCGGCAATGGCGGCCCGCATCAAGTGAATGTCAGTATCGGCCCAGCTCATTCCCATTCTATGGTTGCGGGCGGCTTGCCGGAAATGTCGTAAGTCACGCGTGAGATGCCATCCACTTCATTGATGATCCGCAGCGACACGTGCTCAAGAAACTCGTACGGCAGCCTCGCCCACCTGGCGGTCATAAAATCAATGGTCTCGACGGCGCGCAGTGCGATGACGTAGTCGTATCGACGCTCGTCGCCCATGACGCCGACCGAGCGGACGGGCAGGAACACGGCGAAAGCCTGACTGGTCTTGTCGTATAAATCGTTTTTCCTAAGCTCCTCGATAAAGATCTTGTCAGCCAGCTGCAGCAATTCGACGTATTCGGGTTTTACTTCTCCCAGCACGCGGACACCCAGTCCGGGCCCTGGAAACGGATGACGGAAGACCACTTCCCTGGGTAGGCCAAGTTCGAGGCCGATGTTTCGGACTTCGTCCTTGAACAGTTCACGCAAGGGTTCGATGAGCCGCAACCGCATTTGTTCAGGCAAACCGCCGACATTGTGGTGTGACTTGATCACACGGGCCTTTCCGGTACCGGCACCAGCAGATTCGATAACATCCGGGTAGATCGTGCCCTGCGCAAGCCAGTCAATGTCCTGGAGTTTCCCTGCTTCTTCTTCGAATATCTCGATGAATCTGCGGCCGATTATTTTTCGCTTTTCTTCGGGATCGCTTATTCCCTTTAATGCGTGAAAGAAGCGGTCCGCAGCATCAACACGAATGACGTTAACACCCAGGTGCTCCGCAAAGGTGTCCATTACCTGATCGCCTTCGTGGTAGCGAAGAAGGCCATTATCGACAAAAACGCAGAACAGCTGGTCTCCGATCGCCTCGTGCAACAGCGCAGCCACGACGGACGAATCGACGCCGCCAGAGAGGCCGAGTAACACTTTTTTCATGCCGACTTTCTCACGCACCCGCGCAATTGCATCGTTGACGATGTTGCCTGCTGTCCAGTCTCCGGGGCAGCCGCAGATGTCACGAACGAAACGATTGATGATCGCCTGGCCCTGGGGCGTGTGCGTTACTTCAGGATGAAACTGCACGCCGTAGTACTTCCGCTGCCGGTCTTCCATAGCAGCAAGCGGTGAATTGGCGCTTTTTCCGGTTATCGCGAAGCCGGGCGGTACTGCTTCAACCCGGTCGCCGTGGCTCATCCAGACTTTGAGCAATGGTTCCGATTCGACGGGTGCATCGCTGAGGCCTGCGAGCAATTCTGAATCGAGCGGCGTTATTTCCGCGTAGCCGAACTCACGATGGGTTGATGCCTCGACTTTGCCGCCAAGCTGTGCGGCCATCGCCTGCATGCCGTAACAGATGCCGAGCACGGGGACATCCAGTTCGAAGATGGCTTGCGCGACATGCGGCGTGTTGTCGATGTTGACCGACTCGGGCCCACCGGACAATACGACGCCGGCAGGCTTGAAGTCAGCGATAGCCTCCTCGTCCATATCCCAGGGATGAATCTCGGAATACACGCCGCATTCACGCACCCTGCGCGCGATTAGTTGCGTGTACTGGCCACCGAAATCGAGTATCAGTACGCGATGCGCATGGATGTCGGCCGGAGCGTCCGAGGAAAGGGGAATGGCCTGAGACATTTGTGCGAATACGCCGCAGATCGCTTACGGGTTGCTGCGGTAATTCGGCGCTTCTTTGGTGATCGACACGTCATGGACATGACTCTCACGCATGCCGCCGACGCTTATTTGCACGAACTTCGGCTTGGTGCGCATTTCTTCGATATCGCGGCTGCCGGTATAGCCCATCGCAGCTCGCACGCCACCGGTTAACTGATGAACGATCGCGACCAGGCCGCCTTTGTAAGCCACGCGGCCCTCGATGCCTTCGGGCACCAGTCTCTCGAGCTCCTCGGTCGCGTCCTGGAAGTATCGGTCCGCGGAACCGTGGTCCTGACCCATTGCGCCGACCGAACCCATGCCCCGATAACTCTTGTACGAGCGGCCCTGATACAGCTCTACTTCGCCCGGAGACTCCTCCGTGCCGGCAAAGAGGCTGCCAATCATGACGGAATACGCACCGGCGACGAGGGCCTTGGCAATGTCGCCCGAGTAGCGGATACCGCCGTCGGAAATGAGCGGCACGCCCTTGTTCTTCAGCGCCTCGGCAACTTCGGCGACGGCCGAAACCTGTGGTACGCCGACGCCTGCAACCACCCGGGTCGTGCAAATGGAGCCTGGCCCCATGCCTACCTTGACGGCATCGGCGCCCGCTTCGACGAGTGCCAACGCCGCGTCCGCTGATACGATATTGCCGGCAATAACCTGCAGGTCGGGGTACTGCTTCTTGGTTCTTTTGACTCTGTCGATGACGCCTTTCGAGAAACCGTGCGCGGTATCGACGACCAGGACATCGACGCCGGCTTTCACGAGGCCTTCTACGCGTTCGTCCGTGTCAGCTCCGGTGCCGACCGCGGCACCGACCCGCAGTGCGGCCCTGACATCCTTGCACGCATGCGGAAAGTCGCTCGCCTTCTGAAAGTCCTTGGCGGTGATCATGCCGCGTAACTCAAAGTTCTCGCTCACGACGAGAACTTTTTCGATGCGGTGCTGATGCAACAGCGACAGAACTTCGTCGTCGTCGGCGCCTTCCCGCACCGTGACGAGACGCTCTTTCGGCGTCATGACGGTTGAGACCGGCGCATCGAGCTGCGTTTCGAAGCGCAGGTCGCGTTGCGTGACGATGCCGAGCGTTTCCTTGTTCTCCACGACCGGAACGCCGGAAATATTCATCGCACGAGTCAGCTCCATCACTTCCCGGATGGTCATGTCGGGCGAGACCGTAATCGGATCCCTGACGATGCCGCTTTCGTATTTCTTGACCCGCTGGACCTGGCGAGCCTGCTCTTCCGGCTGCATGTTCTTGTGGATAATGCCGATGCCCCCTTCCTGGGCAAGTGCAATGGCAAGCCTGGCTTCCGTCACCGTGTCCATGGCGGCAGAGAGCAGCGGAATGTTGAGCGTGATGTCCGGCGTCAGCCTGGTGGTGAGATCGACTTCGGGCGGCAGCACATCGGAATAGTCCGGCTGGAGGAGGACATCATCGAATGTCAGTGCTTCCTTGACTATGCGCATATGAGCCCGGCGTTTCAGACGATTAAACGGTCAATTGTACGCGCCGGGCAAATGCGGGTAAACGGGCGGCGACAGTTATTTCCAAACCGTTGCGCTCTGAGGTATGGGTATACTGCGACGATGCACGATCCGTTGACCGAAAGCCCCCAGCAAGGTGCCATCAGCGTCTCCGAGCTGAATCGCCAGGTGCGAACACTGCTCGAGCAGGGCCTCGCCCGCCTCTGGGTCGAGGGCGAGATTTCCAATCTCGCCCGGCCGGCGTCGGGGCATGTCTATTTCAGCCTCAAAGACGACTCCGCACAAATTCGCTGTGCATTTTTTCGACAGCGACAGCGCGGACCGACCATAAATCTCAAGGATGGCGATCAGGTGCTCGCCTTCGGCCGCGTGAGTATCTATGAGGCACGCGGCGACTATCAGCTTATCGTCGAACAGGTCGAAGCAGCTGGCGAGGGAGAGTTGCGCCGTCGTTTCGAAGCACTCAAGAAAAAACTCGCGGCCGAAGGTCTGTTTGACGAGGGTCTGAAACAAGCCGTGCCTGCACTGCCCAAGCGCATCGGCGTGGTGACCTCACCGAGCGGGGCAGCGATACGCGACATCCTGACGGTCCTGAAGCGCCGCTTTCCGGCTATTCCGGTGATTATCTATCCGACCGCCGTTCAGGGAGAGGCCGCAGCAAAGCAGATTGCCGCGGCTCTCAATGCTGCCGTAGTCCGGGGCGAGTGCGACGTCCTCATCGTCGCCCGCGGCGGTGGTTCTCTCGAGGACTTGTGGCCGTTCAATGAGGAACTGGTCGCCAGGGCGATCAGCGCATGTCCGATTCCCGTAGTCAGCGCTATCGGGCACGAGGTGGATTTCACCATAAGCGACTTCGTCGCCGACCTCCGCGCACCGACGCCCTCTGGTGCCGCGGAACTCGTGGTCCCGGACCAGGCCGAATGGCTGCGCTCGCTCACGGCGACCACGGCACGGATCGCATCGCTCGGGCGCCGTTATCTCGAGGACCATTATCAGCAACTCGACTGGCTGAGCCGCCGCTTGTCTCAAAGCAGCCCGGCTGCCACCGTTGCCAGACAGATCGATTGGCTCAGAAACCTCAGACAGGTGCTGACGAGCGCCATGCGGCACGACCTCGTGAGGCGTTCACGGGCAATCGAGCTTGTTCGTGCCCGCTTATTGCAACGCTCACCGGCGATCGAAGTCCAATACGCCATGCACCGCCTGAGCGAATTGACTCAGCGTCTGAGTAATTGTGGGACAGGATCGGTCGTGCGCCTCAGAAATCAACTCAATTTGGCCGAACGGGCGTTACAGTCGGTCAGCCCGCTGGCAACTCTGGAACGTGGCTACGCGATCGTCAGTGACTCGGCCACCGGCAAAGTCCTGACTGATGCCTCCGTGATGAAGCCGGGCGGCGGCATTACCACACGACTGGCACGCGGCAGTCTCATTGCCACCGTTGATAAAGTAAAGCAAGAGGCCTCGTCAAATGACTAGGCGGCTCGCAGCGATGTGCTCAGTGAGTCTCTTCTGCCTGACGTCTGCAGCGAATGCGATTCCCGAGCATGCACCACGTCCTGGCGGAACGGCCGTCATTGCCGTAGCCGCCGCGAATTCGGATGCTGCACCGATTGTCATGTTCGACGACAAAAGAGTACTCGTGCTCCGGCGCGAAGACGAGTGGATTGCAGTAATCGGCATCCCGCTGACCCAGTCCATCGGTCCAGCCAAAGCAATCGTTCGCATTGTTGATCAGGAATCATCGACGATTACGTTCGAAGTAAAACCCTATGCTTATCGTGAACAGCACCTGACCGTTGCCAAAGCTTACGTTGATCTGACTGAAGAACAATTACATCGCGCAGGCAGGGAGCGAAAAATCATTGATGGCGCGCTGACAAACTGGCGCGATGTGGACTTAAGCGACCTGTCGTTGCTTGAACCGGTTGCAGGACGACGCAGTTCGAGTTTCGGATTGAGACGCTTTTTCAATGAGCAACCGCGTTCTCCGCATAAAGGAATGGACGTCGCTGCCGATCTCGGTACACCAGTTATTGCGCCGGGCGACGGAACAGTGACGGCGACAGGAAATTACTTTTTCAACGGCAACACCGTGATCATCGATCATGGCCAGGGTTTCGTGACAATGTACTGCCACCTTGACGAGATCGGCGTCGAGGAAGGCCAGCATTTGACAACTGGAATGCCAATCGGAAAGGTCGGCGCAACGGGTCGCGTGACCGGCCCACACCTGCACTTTGGCACCTACCTGAACGGAACTGCTGTGGACCCGGCACTGTTGCTGGCGCCTGCCGATTAGCCCGAATGCCTCACGATGACGATTGCGGCCCTGCGCGCTCGCTTAGTCTATGCCCAGCGCACCTACTGCAACCGGTGGGATATTCGGCTTAACAGTTGCAGGTGTCAAAAAAGTTGCACAAGACGGGACGGAAAGCGTCCATGTCCACGAGGAAAGAGTCGTGCCCTCTGATGCAGTCGAGCGGCACGTAGCGCACATCATCGACGACTTCCGACAAGCCCTCCGCGAGTTCTTTTTGTTGATGTGGTGGATAAAGAATGTCGGTTCTGACGCCGATGACGATCGCCCGTTTCAATCTGAGGCGCTTGAAGCCTGATTTCAGCGAACCGCCGTGCTCGGCCAGATCGAACAGGTCCGAAGCACGGGACAAATACAGGTAACAATTCGGATCAAACTGCCCCGCGAACCTGTCAGCCCGTGATTCGAGATAAGACTCGACCTCGAAATCAATATAGAACGGATTTCCCGCATGATCTTCGGCGGTGACCCGCTCGCGGCCGAATCGTTGCTCCCACTCCTCCGGCGATCGATAAGTCATCATGCCGAGCTTACGCGCCAGTCGTTGTCCCACAACGGGCGGGTCTGCGGGGTCATAATCGCCACCCTTCCATTTCGGGTCCCGGCGGATAATCTCCCGCTGCAGGGATCTGACCGCAATCGAAAATGGCAGCGCCCGGGTAGCCGACGAAATCGCCATGAGTGATTCGCTGATCTCCGGATGCCTGACGCAGAACCCGAGCCCAGTCATGCCACCCATCGAACATCCTACGATCGCATATAACTTTTCCACGCCGAGATGTTGCAGAACTTCGTAACCGGCCTCGGCAACATCTTCGAGCGTGAGCACCGGAAAATGCAGCCGGTATCGCTCGCCGGTCAGCGGGTCGATGGATGCGGGACCTGTCGTGCCGAAGCAGCTGCCGAGCGAATTGATGCAGATGATGAAGTAGCGGTCGGTATCCAGCGGTAAGCCAGAGCCGATCATGTCCTCCCACCATCCGGCGGCAGGATTTTCCGGAGACGAAGCAGCGTGCGCGGACGGAGACAGCCCACCGAACAGGAGTACCGCGTTGTCCCCGTTGCCCTCCAGTTCGCCCCAGGTCTCGTACGCGATCGTCGGCGATTCCAGAAATCCACCGCGATGCATCCGGAACCTGCCTGAGACCTGCATGGTCTTGCTTTGTATATCCATGCGTTTGTTATAGCAGCTTGCGAATCGCGGCTAAAGCCGCTCCTACTCTACTGGTTGTCGTGGCAACGATTGTAGGAGCGGCTGTAGGAGCGGCTGTAGGAGCGGCTTTAGCCGCGATTCCTCTCATCGTTTGACGTGCTTCATCAGGCGCTTGCGCTTACGCTGCTGACGGGGCGTCAGCTTGTTACGCCGTCCCTTGTACGGGTTTTCACTGGTCTTGAACGACAAGCGTACAGGCGTTCCCTTCAATCGAAATACCTTGCGAAATCTGTTGATCAGGTAGCGCCGGTATGCTTCAGGCAAGCGCTCGGTCTGATTGCCGTGAATCACGATGACCGGTGGGTTGCGGCCGCCCTGATGCGCATAGCGGAGGCGAATACGACGGCCTCTGACCAGTGGCGGCGGATGGGCGATTACCGCCTCTTCCAGGACTTTGTTGAGCTCCGTTGTAGACATGTCTCGCGTTGCGGCCTTATAGGCGCGTTCTGTAGCCGGCAGCAAATCACCAACAGCAGTACCGTGCAGAGCCGAGATTGTCATGCGCTCTGCAAATCCCAGGAACGGCAATCGCCGATCCAGCTCGTCCCTGACGTGACGCTTCTGGTCCCGCGACAGACCATCCCATTTGTTGGCAACGACGACCAGCGCCCTGCCCCGCTCCACGATCAGCCCCATCAGACTGACGTCCTGTTCCGTAACGCCTTCCTGGGCATCGAGCACTGCGATGACGACCTGGGCCCGCTCCATTGCCTGCAATGCTTTGATTACACTGAACTTCTCAACTGTCTCGTGGACTTTTGCCTTGCGCCTGACGCCGGCCGTATCAATCAGCACGTAGTTTTTCCCGTCGCGCTCAAATGGCACAGCAACGCTGTCGCGGGTCGTACCGGGCTCCTCAAAGACCACAAGGCGCTGTTCGCCGACAAGCCGGTTGATCAGCGTTGATTTGCCGACATTGGGACGCCCAACTACCGCAATACGCAGTGCGACTCCCGCATCCGTTTCGGATTCCTCCGCTGCGGCGTCTCGCGGCTGATCAGTGGCGAAGGGCGCAAGCACTTCATCCATGAGTGCGCCAATGTGATCGCCGTGCGCAGCAGAAATCGCCACTGGTTCCCCGACGCCGAGCCCGTGAAACTCGCCGCAAGCAATTGCCGAATCGAGGCCCTCCGCTTTGTTGACAGCGAGCCAGCTGGATTTGGCGTGGCGGCGTGCCAGTTCGGCGACATGTTCATCGGCCGCGGTAAGGCCCGAGCGCCCATCAACCATGACTATCGCCACATCCGCTTCCCGCAGCGCGCGTTCGGTTTGCTCGACCATCAACTCCTTGATGCCGACCTCGCCGCCGGCAACGCCGCCCGTGTCTATGACGAGGTAGGGAATCGGGCCGAGCTTGCCGAAGCCATACTGACGGTCTCGCGTCAGTCCCGGATAATCGGCGACCAGCGCGTCACGCGACCGGGTCAGGCGGTTGAATAATGTCGATTTGCCAACATTCGGCCGGCCGATGAGTGCAATGACAGGCAGCATTTGATTCAACCGAAGCCATCGTGGCCTAGTGGTCCAACTAGGTTTCCCCGGTCGCTATGTCTGGCGCGTCACGTTTCCTCTCCGGCCGCCGGACAGCATAGGCTTCGAGCACACCGGACTCACTCTGCACATAAAGCCGGCCACCAATCACGACCGGTGCTCCCGACAACAGTCCTTTGCCAACGCGGATTCTCGCGACCGGGCGGCCATCGATATTGCTGAACAGGTGGACGTAGCCCTCAAAGTCACCGATTGCAACGGCGTTGTCGAATGCGACGGGCGACGTCGGTTCCCGCCGCAATAACGCATCCTGACGCCAGACCTCGGAGCCATTGCGCCGCAACAGCGCAATAACTTCTCCGGATTCATCAATTGAATAGACATTAGCGAAATCGACGGCTACGCCGACATGGGTCGAGATGTCCCTCGCCCAAATAATCCGTCCGGACTCCGACGCAACGGCCGCAAGCTTTCCCTGGTATCCTGCGGCGTAGATATCCTGGCCGACTACCACCACCGAACCGTCTACGTCCGACAGGCGATCGAGATCTGACCGTCCTGACGGCGGCGATAACATTGCCTCCCATTGCGTCACCCCCGAGCTGAGGCTGGTGCCGACGAGACGCCCGTTGTCAAATCCCGCGACAACTGTTGTGCCGACGATGACCGGCGACGAGGTACCGCGCAACGTAAGGCGCGGCGCGCTTTGCTCGATCGACCATAGTTTTTTACCGTCGAACACAGAAAAAACCTGCAGCTTCCCATCGATCGTTTGAACGACGACAGAGTCGTTTCTTATCAGCGGCCGGGCAAGCGATTCGCCATTGATGTTAATCCGCCAGACTTCGCGGCCGTCGTTGGCGGCGAGACAAATGAGGTCGCCATCGCTGCCGGCGACCACCACATAATTTTCTCCGGTACCGGGGCCGGCCGATAACAACACGTCGACTTCGACCCGCCAGATTCTTTTGCCAGTCTCGGGATTGAAAGCACTTACAACGCCGTTACGACTTGCCGCATAAATTCGCTTGCCATCACCTGCCGGTGATAGTCCTACTCTTAAGAACTCAGATCCTTTACCAAGCTTGGCCGACCAGATTTTCTTGACCGGCAAGGTCGCCTCGAATTTGATCAGCTTTTTCGGCGGCAATACGTCGTCGTCACCGCCGAACAGGCCGCAGCCCGCAATCATGCCCATCAGGCCCGAGGCCGTGCCAAGCAGTAAAAGGCGGGTCAGGAATCTCATTGATCGTCCCCGGAGTCGACCGCAGGTTCGACAATTTCATCGGCTGCGGGTTCGACAGACTCATCGGCCGCGGGCTCCTCGGCCGCAGCCCCGTCCATGGCGGGCTCGTCGTCCGGCAGATCGACAATCTTCATCTGAATCAGAGACCGATTGACCGTTGGTGCCCTGGGGTCGTCAGCCATTGCACGCTTATAGGCGGCGGCGGCGTCCGTGATTTGCCCCAGGGCGGTGTGCGCGTCACCAAGAAGTTCGTTGTATCTTGCCGCAAACGCACTGTCTTCGAATCCCGAGAGCAAATCGACGACGTCCTGCGGCTTGTCCTGGTAGAGGTATATCTTGGCGAGGCGAAGCCGGCCGACCATCTGCGATTCGGCACCACCGCGTATCGCAAGCAGTGCATTGAGCGTATCCGCTGCATCCTGATCACGGCCCCTGTCCATATAGAGTCTGGCCATCGCAAGCCTCGCCAGTGCTGCATAGCTCGTCGACCCGTAGTTTTCGTATAATTCGTTGGCGGTGGCCTCGGATGCCTCGAGCATGCCGCCACTGACCTGTTTTGCCAGCGTCTCGTAGCGAGCTGATGCTTCCAGCCGTGCTGTCAGCCGATATTCCTTCCATTGATTCCAGCCAACCAGTATTCCGACACCGAGCACAATGCCGCCAATCACGTAGCGGCCATTCTCCCGCCACCAGTCTCGCATCACCTCAATTTGTTCTTTTTCAGAAAGTAGTTCGTCCACAAATTACGCCCTTGTATATCCAGTCTGTTTCTTTGCTGTCGAAACAGGATCCTGGTCTGCGCTCCGGTGATCAAGACCTGAGTCTTCATTCCTTCGCAGCCGGCCAGCCAGCTCGACGGCCAGATGCTCAAGCGCAACGCTTGCCTGATCCTGATCAGTCCGCAGGGGCTTCAGCCCCGCCCGGTTCTCCGCGACCTCGTCGTCGCCCAGTACCAAAGCAAATTCTGCGCCGCTCTTGTCGGCACGCTTCAGTTGTGACTTGAAACTGCCGCCACCCAGGTTCAACTCTATGCGAATGCCGGTTATAGCCTCTCGAAGATTTTCCGAAATTTCGAAGCCCCGGACCAGGGCAGCCTGGCCAACCGCCACGATATACACATCCGGGCTCGCGTCCGGCACCTTACCGCCGCATTCCTCGAACAGGCCGACAAGTCGCTCCACACCCATCGCCCAGCCGATAGCCGGAGTCGATCTGCCGCCGAGTTTTTCGACCAGGCCATCGTAACGACCGCCTGCGCAGATCGCGCCCTGAGATCCCAGGGCGTCGGTAGCCCACTCGAATACTGTCCGATTGTAATAGTCCAGCCCCCTGACGAGTCTCGGATTGACGCTGTAAGAGATGCCTGCAGCGTCCAGAAGCACCTTCAGCTCCGCAAAATGCTGCGCCGATTCATCGTCGAGGTAGTCGAGCATAATCGGTGCATCCGCGATCAGCTCCTGCATGTCAGGGTTCTTGCTGTCCAGGATACGAAGCGGGTTCTGCTCGAGGCGGCGAATACTATCTTCATCCAGCTTCGATTTCACGGCCGAGAAGTAATTGACCAGCGATTCACGATATTTTCGGCGGGTTTCCAGGGATCCCAGCGAATTCAGCTCGAGCACCAGGCGGGATAAACCCAGTTCCTGCCACATCCTGGCGGACATGATGATCAGTTCGGCGTCTACATCCGGCCCGGCGTAGCCCATCGCCTCGACATCGATCTGGTGGAATTGGCGGTAGCGCCCTCTCTGCGGTTTCTCGTAGCGGAACATCGGACCGGCCGTCCAGAGTTTCTGCCGTTGATTGTGGAAAAGCCCGTGACTGATACCGGCACGCACCATCCCGGCAGTCGCTTCGGGGCGCATCGTCACGCTCTCTTCGTTGCGGTCAAGGAAAGTGTACATTTCCTTCTCGACAATATCCGTGACCTCGCCGATAGAGCGGCGAAACAATTCAGTCTGCTCGAGGATGGGCACGCGAATTTCCTGATAGCCATACGACTCGATTACCTCACGAACGATCGTCTCCACAAAACGCCAGGTGCCGGACGCCTCGGGAAGCACATCATTCATTCCGCGAATGGCTTTAGGTTTCACAACAAATCATCCCAATGGACCGCGACAAACGGAACGACTACAGGCCGTAAATGGTCAGTCTGGCAATATTGCCGCGGCGGTTCGCGGCCGGGATACTGTAATCGAATCCGTTTACCCGCATGCTGACATTCGGGCTGTTACCGAGAAGCACGTCAAGCGGCTCAACACCGTTCAGCGTCGCGGACCGGCCTTCGGTGCCAAGGTCGAAATACAGGCGGCGCCCCGTCGCATCGGTGACTTCCGTCCAGCAATCCCCGGTGAATGAAAGTACGAGCTCGACGCTGCTGCCAGCCACGACATTGCTGCCGGACGGTATCTGCTCTGCCACAACCAGGCCGAACTGAGGTTCGGACGCCGGTTCCTCCGCAAAGACCAGCGCTTCCGCCGCGAGATCGGCCGACGCTTCATCATCGAGAGACGGCGCACTGTCATCCACCTCAGGGGAAGGATCGTCCTGAGGCTCGGATGGACTGTTTTCACTTTCAGATAGATTGCTGCCACGTTCAGATGCGAATGGAGCCAGAGTTGCCGGCTGCACGGTGACGCGCTCCACCGTCTGCTCCAGGCTGAACCACCACCAGGCGGCGAAGGCAAGCACCAGAATGACGCCTACACCGGCGACCGGGGGCCCTATCGATATCTCACGGGGTACTTTCCGAGGTGGCCCTACAACCGGCGGTGCGCCGGCAGAGCGATTCAACTGAGCATAATCTGCAAGTATGTCGTCGACCGGGGCGCCAACGAGTTCAGCATATTTGCGCATATGACCTTTGGCGAACACCGGCGCACCGAGTACGTCGAAGCGATTCTCCTCGAGGGCGCGCACCTTCGGCACATCAATATGCAGTTCTTTCGCTATTTCATGAACAGAAATGCCACGCGCGCGCCTGGTATCCGCGAGGCGCTCGCCGCCGACCGGGCTGGCAGTGCCATCGCGGGACGACTCACGCATCTGATTAGCGCCTTCTTCGGGGGTCATGCTATCGCGCTTCCCGTACCTGTCTTGCTTCGAGCGAATTCGGGAATTCGTTCAGTAACTGATTCGCGTAATCCGTGGCGGCGCGATCGTCACCGAGGGCTTTTTCGATTTGTACACCCAGATACAGCGTCGCCGCGGACGTTTTGTTACGTTCATGGTATCGCTGCAGGAATGCACGTGCGTGCAAGTTATCACCGGTCTTGCGTTTCAGTGCCGCAAGTTGCAGGAGCGCCTCACCGTGGGTCGGCCTTTCCTGTAACGCATCGCGGAAATATTTTTCTGCCCTTTCGTAGTCCGGTTTCTGGGTCATGCAAGCACCGGCATTGGTCATCACGAGTTCGGGAGATTCATTGTCCGGTACTTTCAAGGCCCGATCGAATTGCTTCATCGCCTCGTCAAAACGCTGCTGCCGGCATAAGAAAATAGCGTAGGCATTTCGAGTGTCATAACTATTCGGCGCAAGACGTACGGATTCGTTGTAGTGCTCCGTAGCGAGCCGCATGTTGTCCAACTGCTCGTAAGTCAACGCGAGCATCATGTGAGCTGTCGCCAACTTTGGATCGAGCTCGAGCGCAAGCTTCAGACGTTGCTTCGCCAAATCATAACTACCGTTTTTGTAGTATCTGGCGCCGAGCTCATAATACTGTGACGCAGCATCCGCGCTGGGTTCAAATGCCTTACGTGTACCTGTCGTCGATGACATGCAGCCCGCCGTCAGCAAGAAGGCGGCACTGCCTATAAGAATTCCCCTAATCGTCTTCACGCCATTGTTATCCTAGTCGTTTTTTCGCTCAGCCTGACTCGTACCCGATCACTAACCTTACCAGCTAGCTGGCCGCAGGCTGCATCAATATCCTCTCCCCGTGTCTTGCGGGTCGTGGTCACAAGCCCCTTTTGTCTGAGACGATCCTGAAACCGGGCGATGCGGGCCCTGTCGGAGCGGGCAAACTCGTTGCCTGCAAACGAATTAAATGGAATCAAATTCACTTTCGCCGGCCGGTCCTGCAAGAGGCCGTATAGCTCGTCCGCGTGAGCCAGGGAATCATTGACGCCTCCAAGCATGACGTACTCAAAGGTTATAAACCGATTTGAGTGCTTGGCCGCATATCGCCAGCAGCAGTCGAGCAACTCTTCGATGGGGTGGACTTTGTTGATCGGCACAAGTCGGTCCCGCAGCTCGTCATTCGGGGCATGTAAAGACACCGCGAGCGACACATTGCATTCATCTCCAAGCCGCTCAATATTCGGCACAAGGCCGGACGTACTGATCGTCACTCTGCGGCGGGACAAGCCGTAGGCAAAGTCAGACAGCAACAAATCGAGCACGGGAAGCACGCTGCGGTAATTTGCAAGCGGCTCACCCATGCCCATGAAAACGATGTTGGTGACTGCCGGCTCACCGTTCGCCCTCGACGGCAACACCTCGTTCGCATGCCAGACCTGCCCAATGATCTCGGCGGCTGTCAGGTTGCGGTTAAACCCCTGCGCTCCGGTTGCGCAAAACGCACAGTCAAGCGCGCAACCAACCTGCGAGGAAATACATAGCGTGCCGCGGCCGGGCTCCGGAATAAATACTGTTTCCACCGCCTGACCTGCACCCGATTCAAACAGCCACTTGATCGTGCCGTCGACGGATTTGTTTTCTGCAATCGTTATCGGTATTTCAACCTTCGCTACCAGCTCGAGGGTCTCGCGAAGGCTCTTCGGTAAATCCGTCATCAGGTCGAAATCCGTAATGCGCCGCTGATGTATCCACTGGAGAACCTGACGGGCACGAAATGATCTTTCCCCTTTTTCTGCGAAAAAAGACTCGAGCGCATGTTGACGCATTCCGAGCAGGTTCAGTTTTTCAGCTATGACATCCATCGATTCGATTCAATAACTAGCGGCTGCGTGGACAAATCCCGTCGTCGCCGAAGAAAAACGTTATTTCCTGTGCCGCTGTTGCGGCGCCGTCGGAGCCATGCACGATATTCTCTTCAATACTTTCGGCAAAATCCGCGCGGATGGTTCCCTTTTCGGCCTCTGCCGGATTGGTCGCCCCCATGATTTCTCGATTTCTGTTTATCGCGTTCTCACCCTCAAGGGCCTGGACCATTACCGGCCCGGACGTCATGTACTTGACAAGGTCCTTATAAAACGGCCGTTCCTTGTGAACAGTATAAAAACTCTCTGCCCGTTCTTCTGACAATCGGACCATTTTGGCGGCGACGATTTGCAGGCCGGCTTTTTCAAAACGGCGGTAGATCTCGCCAATCAGGTTTTTTCGAATGCCATCAGGTTTAATTATTGAGAGCGTCTGCTCGACGGACATACTTGATTCCTTTATTGATTATGATTTGAAAACCGGACACGGAGACGTTCCGACCACGCGTAAACCCTCAATTTTACTCGGATAATTGACCCCAGGCAACGAAGCAAATTTTACCCTGGTGGCTGCAATCAGACTCGGGAATCCGGCAGCGCCGGGGTGGGACGGTCAAACGCTGAAGCTCTCCCCGCAGCCACATTCGCCTGTCACATTAGGGTTCCGGAAGCGAAATGCCTCGTTCAGGCCCTGCTTTACGAAATCGACTTCCGTACCGTCGATGAGTTTGAGGCTTTCCTTGTCGACAACGATCTTGACGCCATATTCTTCGAATACGACATCGGAATCGGCAATATCATCCGCGTAGTTGACGACGTAGGCATATCCGGAGCAACCCGTCTTTTTTATGCCGACCCGCAGACCGACACCCTTACCCCGGGTTTCGAGGTAGGTTCTGATGCGCTCAGCAGCAGGTTGAGTCAGGGAAATAGCCATGTGTCCGTTCAATCCTCAGACTGTGTCGTTCCAGTCAGCATTATATGGAGCGCTTTTGCGGCGTCTTCAAGTATAAACACCTTCCCGGTCTTCTCCACCGGTATGGCCAGCTCATCCATCAGGCCCGGCAAGTCCAGTTCCAGCAATGCCGAAGCCGGCTGACCCTCCGCCTTGTCGCAAAATGCCTCGGCCGCTGCAATCAAATGCGGGCACCCGAATACCTGATGCCGCAGCATACGGATGATGTCCCGGTCCATGACCGCGTATAGGATAACTCGTGCACCCGTTGCGGAATCGGCCGCCTCACCGGCAACGGCGTTATTGTACTCATCGGGTAATTGGCCCGCATGAACAGGGTTCGCAAAATAGCGTTTGACCAGCTCGCTGTACGGATTTGTCAATACCACGGTGGTCATGCTGTTCGCGCGTGCTGCGGCGATATCGCCCGCAGATGCTTGATGGCGTCGGCATAACAGTCGATCGCCAGGTCGATTTCATCGTTTGTCGTACCCCGGCCAAAGCTGAAGCGAATTGCGCTTTGTACCAGCGCATCATCGTGGCCCAACGCCCGCAGCACGGCTGACGACTCGCGGTTTCTCGAATTACAGGCAGATCCACTGCCAACACAGAGCGGCTCGAGCGCCAGCATCAAACTTTCGCCTTCGATCCCCTCGATGCTTACGCTGAGGATGCCCGGAAACGACTCCGTCTCACTGCCATTCCGCAGTATTCCGGGGATATTTCCAATCCCTGACCACAGTCGGGCCTCGAGTCCCTGCAGATGTATGAGGTCCTCGACCTGCCTCGATTTGGCGAGCGCGGCCGCCGCCCCTAGTCCGACGATCTGGTGTACAGCAAGGGTGCCCGGCCTGAGCCGGCGCTCCTGTCCGCCTCCATGGAACAACGGCAACACATGACAAGCGGGGCGATCGGCCATATAAAGCGCTCCTATACCTTTCGGTCCGTAGAGCTTATGTGCCGTCAATGACAACAGGTCTACCGGAAGCACCGAGAGGTCTGTGGGCAGTTTGCCAACGGACTGCGCTGCATCCACATGCAAAAGAATGTCTCTTTCGCGGCAACATTCACCAATACGCCGAATATCCTGTATGACGCCGGTCTCGTTATTCACGTGCATGACTGACACAAGCTGCGTCTCATGCCGTATCGCAGCCTCAAACTCATCAAGTGCAAGCAAACCGTTCCTGTCCGGCATCAGATAAGTTACATCAAATCCTTCACGCTCCAGTGCCTGAAATGTATCGGTGACGGCTTTGTGCTCAGTCGGCATCGTGATCAGGTGTTTTCCCCGATCGGACCGGTATCGTGCTGCTCCGAGGATGCCGAGATTGACCGATTCGGTCGCACCCGATGTCCAGATCAGTTCATGTGGACTGACGTTGAGAAGGCCCGCAAGTTGTTCACGTGCGGTCTCGACAGCCGCCGCCGATTGCCTGCCTGCCGCATGCATTGATGATGGATTCGCAAATATGCCACCGACCGTCAGGTATCCGGACATCGCCTCGGCAACTTGCGGATCGACCGGCGTTGTCGCAGCGTAGTCGAGATAAACGGGTGCAACGTTTTTATTCAACATTACTTGGTGACTCCATTACGTGCTTTCGGATCGAGCGCCGAAAGCATGCCCCGTAAGATATTGATCTCGTTCTGGTCTGGTTGTACTCGGACCAGCAAACGTCGCAGGCGTCGCATCAGATGCCGCGGGTTGTCCGGATCCAGAAATCCGCCCTCCGTCAACACTTCCTCGAGATGCGCATAAAAATGTTCGAGCTCCTCACCCGTAGCCGGTGGCGCTTCAGATACATAGCCCTCTTCCGACACACCGATCTTTGCAACACGCAACTCGTAGGCAACGACCTGAACCGCCATGGCCAGATTCAGCGAGCTGAACCCGGAGTGGGTCGGAATTGTCAGCAGCGTATGACAACGGTCGATGTCTTCATTCGTCAGACCCGAGTTCTCAGGACCGAATACGGCTGCTACCGTACCATTGTGGCTTTCTTGCAATAACTTCTGCGCACACTCCCGCGGCGCCATGCTCGGCCAACCAATGGTCCGCGACCTCGCACTCGCACCGGCAACATAGACGCAGTCGCTGAGCGCTTCATCGAGACTGCTAACTACCCGCGTGGCGTCCAGCACATCTTCGGCACCTGAGGCGCGAGCTGTCGCCTCATCGTGCGGAAAATGCCGTGGATTGACCAACATCAGATCGAATAGACCCATGTTTTTCATCGCGCGCGCGGCCGCGCCGATGTTTCCCGGGTGGGTGGTGCCGATGAGGATGATTCGAATCGTCATTAATCTTGAGAAACAATATGCAATGCCAAGGTCTGGTATTCTACCGCCCCCTTGCGGGAATTCGCTCTTTTCAAAAATAACGGAATCGACCAATGCACGCATTGCTTAATGTTGCTGTCATGGCAGCTCACAGCGGTGGCGACGCGCTCATTCGCATCCTGCCAAAACTTGACAAGATCAAAGTCGAGCAGAAAGGCCGCAACGATTTCGTCAGTGAAGCGGATCGAAAAGCTGAAAACGCAGTCATCCGCACAATCTTCAAGCATTATCCTGACCATGCCATCCTCGCCGAGGAGAGCGGGCGGCACGGTGATTCCGACTACGTTTGGATAATTGACCCGCTCGACGGCACCACCAATTTCCTGCACGGATTTCCGGTTTTTTGCGTTTCGGTCGGCTTGATGCACAAGAACCGGCTCGAGCACGCCGCGGTATATGACCCGCTTCGCCAGGAACTCTTCACGGCATCGCGCGGCGCGGGGGCGCACCTGGACGGCCGGCGTATTCGTGTCAGCAAGCAGAATTCTCTCGAGCGAGCACTCATCGGCACCGGCTTTCCGTATCGAGACTCAAATATCCCGTTGCCGCCCTACATGAAAATGCTGCAAACCGTGCTCATACACACAAGCGGGGTACGCCGGACCGGTGCTGCCGCACTCGATCTGTGTTATGTCGCGGC
>SMUX01234424.1_pt1 | contig 20313 bp, 15 predicted proteins | sample 2456431 | NCBI WGS metagenome assembly SMUX01 (sample SAMN11095930, study PRJNA526329) | marine sediment metagenome | biome: Marine sediment; feature: Surficial sediment; material: Deep marine sediment; isolation source: Hadal surficial sediment | place: Pacific Ocean | collected 2014-11 | depth... | reverse complement strand
GGAGGGATTTGTGGCTGGATGAGGTGGGGAGGGTTTGACCGAGTGCAGAGGGTATCCGGTCTGAGCTTAGCGATCGGCGACGGGTGGGCGCGCCATATAGCGGCATACGCGTTCGAGTTTGCCGCGCTCATGGGCCTCACAGACCACCGTGGCATTGATGGAGAAGCCATCTCGCGCAGCGGACGTTGCTCGCCGCCGACCCCGGGTCCACGTCCGTCACGGAGGTTGCGACGCAGTTCGGGTTCTATCATCTCGGGCGGTTCTCGAAAGACTACCGACAGGCGTTCCAGGAGCTGCCTTCGGAGACGCTGCGGCGCTAGGGGTGTGCCTGTCCCTATTTCGACAATCCGGCTAGTTCCAGATAGTCTTCCCCCTTTCCGGGTGGTATGTAAAGCGCACGGGACAGCCGATCGGCGACCAGTGATGAGCGGGACACCGTGCCGAAGGGCGATTTGAAAGGCGTATGCGTGTCGGCACGACGCTGCATAGACGAAGTGAACGCGCTTCTGGAGGTGGCTGAGGGGGTGGTAGGGCGAATGAATATTCGCTATTCTGCTGGCCGGCCTGGTTGGAAAGCATCTTGCGAGCCGCTCGGAGCTTGCGTGAGTTGCCGGGAGGATCGTACCCAATCGATTTGGCTCACCGTCATGCTGTGATCACCATTGATTGGATAGTGGCCGACTATTTCCGCGTATGTCGCGGGGGGGAAATGATGCACATCCATCCATTCGATTTTCTTGCCCCAGATTCTCATCGCGCTCGGCCGGGGTCGGTCTTCGCAACAGCCGCCCTTGCGCTGTGCTTGCTGGTCCTCGCCGGGTGCGAGGGCGAGGCGCCGCCGATGGAGGAGGTGGTTCGACCCATCAAGGCGATCAAGGTCGCCGACTTGGGTGCGTTCGAGGAGCTCTTCTTTCCTGGGCAGGCCAAGGCTACGCAAGAGCTCGAGCTGTCGTTTCGCGTGGCCGGGCCCCTGATCACGCGGCCGGTCGACGTCGGGACGGTAGTCAAAGAGGGCGACGTGGTCGCGCGCATCGATCCGCGGGAGTACGAGGTGAACCTTCGCGGCGTGCAGGGCCAGCTTTCCGAGGGGCAGGCCGCCCTCAAGCGCGCCGAGGCCGACTACCGGCGAATGCTCAGCATACAGAAGGAAGATCCGGGGGCAGTGAGCCAGTCGGCGGTGGACCGTGCTGCCGAATCCCGCGATCGGGCGAAAGCCGGCCTCGATTCCCTCGCGGCGTCCGTCGACGCCGGCAAGGACCGGCTCGATTATACCGTGCTCAACGCGCCCTTCGACGGCATCGTGGTCGCGACCTACGTCGAGAACTTCGAAGAGGTTCGCGCGAAACAGCCGATCGTGCGCATCGTGGACAACTCCCGAATCGAGATGATCATCAGCATCCCGGAGAATCTCATCTCGTATACGCCGCTGGTGAAGAACATCGAGGTCACGTTCGACGTTTTTCCCGAACAGCCTCTTCCCGCGGAGGTCAAGGAGATAGGCAACGAAGCGTCGGTCACCACCCGTACCTATCCCGTGACGTTGATCATGGATCAGCCCCAGGGCTTTATGATTCTTCCGGGCATGGCCGGGACGGCGACGGGTACGCCTCCCGCAGAGTTCAGCCAGGTGGAGGTCGTGGTGCCGGTCTCGGCCGTGTTCTCCCCGGAGGAGAACACGCAGAGCTTCGTGTGGATCATCGACCAGCAGGATAAGACGGTCGCGCGAAGAGAGGTGAAGGTCGGCGAGCTCATGAGCAGCGGACTGCAGATCCTGGACGGCTTGGCGCCGGGCGAGCTCATCGCGACGGCCGGTGTGCACTACCTGCGGGAAGGTCAGGCGGTCCGGCCTCTCGAGCCCGATTCGAAGTAGATACCCATGAACCTAGCCAAATTCGCCATCGAGAATCGGGCGCTGACGTACTTCGTCGCGGCCCTGCTGGTCACTGCCGGAGCGGCGAGCTTCACGACGCTCGGCCAGCTCGAGGATCCGGAGTTCACCATCAAGACGGCGGTGATCGTCACCACCTACCCGGGGGCGAGCCCCGAGCAGGTGGAGCTCGAGGTCACCGATCGGATCGAGCTCGCGCTGCAGGAGCTCGCCGAGGTCAAGTATCTGCACTCCGTATCGCGTGCCGGTCTATCCACGATCACGGTCGAGATCAAACCGGAATTCTGGGCCGACGTGCTGCCCCAGATCTGGGACGAGATGCGGCGCAAGATTCGCGACATCGAGGGCGCGCTTCCTCCCGGCGCTGGGCGCCCCGTCATCAGCGACGACTTCGGTGACGTGTTCGGGTTCCAGCTCGCGGTGGTCGGAGACGGGTACACCTACGACGAGCTCGAGACCCACGCCAAGAATCTGAAGAAGGAGCTGTCACTGGTCGAAGGGGTCGCGCGGGTGGATCTCTGGGGCAACCAGAGCAAGGTGATCTACCTGGACGTGAAGCAGTCCCAGCTCAGCCAGCTCGGTATCACCGACGCCAGCGTGCAGGTGACCCTGAATCAGCAGAACATGGTGGTCGACGCGGGAAACATCGACGTGCAGGACAAACGTTTCCGCATCGCCCCTACCGGCGAGTTCGACTCTCCGGAAGACATCGCCAATCTCACCGTTCGTGCGTCCTTGGCGGACGAGATGGGGAACCTGATATCGGCCGCGAGCGGTGGCGGGACCGCTGCCGGCCGCTCGAGCGAGCTCATTCGGGTGCGCGACTTCGCTACCGTGCGTCGCGGCCACTTGGAGCCGCCGCGATGGTTGATGCGGCTCAACGGTCAGCAGGCGGTCGGCATCTCGATGACCAACGTGTCCGGTGTGAATCTCGTCAAGGTCGGCAAGCGCATCGACGCGCGGCTGGCCGAGCTGAATCGACTCCTGCCCATCGGCATCGAGGTGCACCGCGTGCACTGGGTGTCGGACGTTGTCGACGAGGCGGTGACCGGCTTCATGATCAGCTTCGGCCAGGCCCTGGCCATCGTGTTAGTGGTGGTCGCCATTGGCATGGGTCTGCGCATGGGGATCATCATCGGCACGGCGCTTCTGGGCACCATCCTCGCCACCTTCATCGTCATGGCCGTGTTCGACATCCCCTTGCAGCGAATGTCTCTGGGCGCCCTGATCATCGCGCTGGGCATGATGGTGGACAATGCCATCGTCGTCGCCGACGGCATCGCGGTGCGGATTGCAAAGGGCATGGACCGCAAGGAAGCCGCCATCGAGGCGGCACAGCAACCGGCGATGCCGTTGCTCGGGGCCACGATCATTGCGGTCATGGCTTTCTACCCCATCTTCGCCTCGACCGCAGACGCAGGCGAGTACTGCCGGACCTTGTTCATCGTGGTGGGGATATCGCTCCTGGCGAGCTGGGTGATCTCGATGACCCTGACCCCCGTCCAGTGCTTGGACATGTTGCCTGAAACGAAAGAGGCGGACGGCGAGGATCCCTACGGAAGTGGCATGTTCCGGGCCTACCGGCGGGTGCTCGAGTTCTCGATCCGGGCACGGCTCCTGACCATCGGCAGCCTGGTGGTCGCCCTCGTGATCGCCGGCGCGGGGTTCGGCCGGGTCGAGCAGCTATTCTTTCCCGCCTCCTCGATGACCAAGTTCATGATCGACTACTGGGCACCGGAGGGCACCCGGATCGAGCAAGTCTCTGCGGACTTGAAATTGGCGGAGCGGCACCTGCTCGACGACGAGCGGGTCGACAGCGTCGCTGCCTACATCGGTCAGGGCCCGCCGCGCTTCTATCTGCCGGTGGACCCTGAGCAGCCGTATGCGTCCTATGCTCAGCTCATCGTCAACGTGCACGACTTCCGTCAGATCGACGCCATGATGGCCGAGCTCGACCGGTGGTTCAGCGACAACTATCCGCAGGCCCAGGTGCCCATGCGCAAGTTCGGGGTGGGTCCCAGCAACACCTGGAAGCTGGAGGTTCGGGTCAGCGGGCCGGCTGTCGCCGATCCGGCCGTTCTTCGCGACGTGGCGAGCCGTGCCTCGGAGATACTCGACGGGAGCCCGCTGGTCGGCATACACCGCAATGACTGGCGCGAACGCGTGCAGAAGGTGGTGCCGGTCTACAACGAGGAGCGCGGTCGCTGGGCCGTCGTCTCCAGGGATTCGCTGGCTGATTCCACCAAGCGTGCCTTCGATGGCCTGACGGTGGGTCTGTACCGGGAGGATGACGATCTGATTCCGATCGTCCTCCGACACGTGGAGGAAGAGCGCAAGCGCGTCGCGCTCGGTACCCTCCAGGTGAACTCCGCCGTGTCGACGGATACGGTGCCGCTCGACCAGGTCGTCGACGGTGTCGAGACGCTTTGGGAGGACCCGCTCATCTGGCGTCGGGATCGTCGCAGAACGATCACGATCCAGGGCAATCCAGTCCAGGGAAAGACCTTTCCCGCGCTCCATGCGACGGTCGCCGAGGAATTCGACCGGCTGGCCGAGAGTCTGCCGGCAGGCTACACGATGGAGTGGGGTGGGGAGCTGGAGGACACGGCCGACGCGCAAGCCTCCCTGATTCCGGGCGCGGTGCCGACCGGGATCATCATGGCGCTCATCGTGGTGGCGCTGTTCAACGCCTTTAAGTCGCCCATCGTAATCTTTCTTACGGTCCCGTTCGCACTCATCGGGATCGTGGGGGGCTTGCTGGTCTTCAACATCCCGTTCGGCTTCGTCGCCCTGCTCGCCGCCATGAGCCTCGCCGGGATGATGATCAAGAATGCCATCGTGCTCATCGACGAGATCTATCTGAACCTCAAGAGGAAGATGGAACCTTACGAGGCCGTCGTGCAGGCGAGTCTGTCGCGCACCCGACCGGTGGTGCTCGCCGCCGGAACCACGGTGCTCGGGGTCATTCCCTTGCTGCAGGACGGTTTCTGGATCGGGCTCGCGATCACCATCATGGCGGGACTCAGCTTCGGCACCGTGCTCACCCTCGTGCTGGTGCCTACCCTGTACGCGACGATTTACCGGATCCCCTCGCCAGCCTGAGCGTTAGCGATTGGCCCAGAGGAGAGGAAGCACGCCTTGAACTCGAGCATGCGGCGGACCCGATTGCGCATGTCCGCGAGATCGCGCCAGCCGGAATCCTCCGCTGAGGCTGACGACCAGATGAATCGGGGCAGGGGACCGAGTTTCCTGCGATTTGGGGACTCCATCATTGCTACCCTCCAGAGGCGGCAGGAATATTCGGGAACCACAGGTCTTGCGTTAATGATCGGAATGCAATCGCCGTATCGGGGAAGGAGGAAATCATGAAAGCACGATCCAAAGCATCAACGGCTTTGACGAAGAACGCGAGGGTTGTCACATCAGCGTCTGTCGCTGGCATCAGTCTGGCGTTCGCTGTAGCGATAACGCTCACCGGCCTTTCCGGCGCGATGCACGCCGCCGGCGGCGTCGTGACCGATCCAAAAGGCACAGCGCCGAATCGCTACGTTTACTATCCTGGCACAGAGGCGCTAAAGGCGGACGAGATCCGCGTCATCGCCTGTGGCACCGGTATGCCGGCGGCGCGGCGCGGTCAGGCGGCGACCTGTTTTCTGGTGGAGACCGGCAACGGCGACAAGTTCATTTTCGATATTGGGTCGGGGTCGATGGCCAACCTGGCAGCGCTGATGATCCCTTACCAATATCTGGATAAGGTATTCCTGTCACATCTGCACACCGATCATATGGGCGACATCGACTCCCTGTGGGCCGGCGGCTGGACAGCCGGACGCCCGAGCGCGCTCAAGGTCTGGGGCCCAAGCGGCATGACCCCGGAATTGGGTACCAAGTACTCGATGGATCATTTCCTGAAATACGCCAACTGGGACTACACCACGCGAAAATTCATTATCGGCGCGGCACCCGGAACCATCGAGACCACCGAGTTCGATTACAAGGGCGTCAATCAGATCGTGTATCAGGAGAACGGCGTGACCATCCGTTCCTGGCCGGCGGTGCATGCCGGCGATGGGCCCATAAGCTATTCGCTCGAATATAACGGCATGAAAGTGGTTATCGGCGGCGACACGTTCCCCAATAAGTGGTTTCTCAAATATGCCAAGGATGCCGATCTGGCGATCCACGAAGCCTTCATGGGGCCGGAATTGTTTGTCACGATGTACGGTATGCCGCCGCAGCTGGCCTGGCGCGCCTGCTGTGCATTCCACACCTCGGGCCAGGCTTTCGGCAAGGTGATGAGCATGGTCAAACCGAGGCATGCGGTGGCGTACCACTTCCTCAATGACGAGGCGACTCGCTACTCTCTGTATGACGATATTCGGGAAACCTACGACGGCCCGGTATCGATGGCGGCTGACATGATGGTGTGGAATATCACCAAGGATAAGGTCACCGAGCGTATGGCGGTATCGCCGGACGAGGCCTGGCCAGTTGCCGGTACGGCGAGGCGGCCACGGCCGCAGAAGGGCCAACCGCCGGTGTTTTCGAAGTTCATACTCGAGGGACGCTGGGACGAGGGTGCACAACCCGCGCAGAAGCGGATGCTCGACGAGTTTATGAAGAAATACAATCTAGAGAATCAGGACTGGCGCAAGCAGATGATGAAGAAGTAGAAGAAAACCCGGCGGGAGAACAAACACGACTGATTTCGGGAAATAGTTGTTCTGACCCACTGCTAAGCAAGGGGGAGGTACCCGTACGTTCCGAATTCGACCTTGAAGCTCCAATGGTCACGAGGCTCTTGCGCTGGTGCGCTGCGCGCACGGTGCTCGCTCCCGACGCCCTTCAGGCCGCGGGGCTCAACGGGGATCAAAAGCAGATGGCCAAGGAAGGTACGGAGCACTTGAAGAGCTTTCTCGCGTGTTCACAGGCCGACGAGGCCATGCGCAATCTCCTCGGCGCGGGACGGGGAGTCGTTGTCGTGCAGAGCAGCTACAAAGGTGGGTTCGAGTCCGACTATGAGAGGGGCAACGGCCTCTTATTTGCACCGCAGATCGGCTGCCATGTTAAAATGAAAACGTAGTTGCACGGTCGTCTGGATCAGGCCTTATAGCTTGAGATGGGAAGGTCATCTATGTCCACTTCCACGCGGATGAAAGGCATTTTCCCCATAGTCGTGATGCTGGTGTTGGTCGGCTGCGCGACGACTCGGACACTGATGCCGATACCCGCTATCTATGTCGATCAGAAAGAGGGACTTTTCGAAGATGTTCCGCCCGCGTTGCGCACCGCTGAAGTAGACATTCTTTTCGCGACAGACCGCCAGCCCGAGCAGGACGAAGCAGGCAACCTGCGATACGGCTATGGCCGCTCGGAATCCGTCGCCTTCGGCAGCGTGGTGGTGGATCTAGGCCACGATCTCACCTGGGATGCGCTCGTGAAAGAGACTCAGACGTCTAGTCCTGACCGTCTTATGGAACTCTCAGTGCGTTCGGTCAAGGAGATCGGGCGTTTTCCACCCACTCCGGCTCCCTTCAGGATAGTGGACAACGCACTCATCGTGGACAGGGACAACGTGGCCCGGCAGGAGCAAGCCGCGGATCGGTTTCGGCAAGAGGTCTTGCGTCGCCTTGCGCTTACGCCACGCAAGGAAGTCTTCATTTTCGTGCATGGCTACAACAACACCTTCGATGACGCCGCCTACGTGGGAGCCGAGTTCTGGCATTTCCTCGGGCGTGAAGGAGTCCCTATCCTGTATACCTGGCCGGCGGGTTATCCGGGTTTATTTGGTTACACCTATGACCGCGAGTCGAGCGAGTACACGGTGTTTCACTTTAAGCAGATTCTGAGCATCGTCTCTGCCATGCCGGAGGTCAAAGCGATGCACATCATCGCCCACAGTCGCGGCACGGACACGGTGACGGCCGCCATTCGTGAGCTGTTCATATTCGCGCGAGGTGCCGGCATCCATCCTCTACAGCGATACAAGATCCGGAACCTGGTTCTGGCGGCGCCCGATCTTGACTTCGGCGTCGTGCGGCAGCGACTTGCCGCAGAACAACTTAGCTACGGATTCGGCAACCTGACTATTTACTATTCACCCATTGACGACGCCCTCGGGATTGCTCAAACGCTGTTCAGTAGTCCGCGAGGTCGATTGGGAAAGTTGGATGAGGCCCATCTGACCGCTCGAGAGTGGGATAGTATCGACCAGATGGAACAGAGCATTGCATTAATACGGTTCGAAGGAGGAATCTCGGACCAGTACGGCCACAGCTACTTTCGCACGAATCCGAGTGTCAGCTCCGATGTCATCTTACTGCTGCGTTACGGGCTACCCCCAGGGTCGCCCGAACGCCCTCTCGAGAAGCTTGCCCCGGGGGGCTTCTGGAGGATCCCGCCCGGTTACCCGAACGTCGCAGAATGAGGCGCACAAAGCCCGGATTCGCGTTTAGGTAGCGGACCGCTGTGAACCATGCGTCTGTGTTTGCAGTTGGCCGAAAAGCATTTTTTCTGCTGGATCACTTGGGTCGATGAATCTGGCTGCGACCGTGCGCGTCCCCTCCCCTGGTCTGCCGGAATATTGTCGGGATCAGTGCGGCGCTATTGTGATTCGTCAGGAACTTGTGCCCAGGGGCGCCTCCAATTAAGTGCGAATAAACAACTAGTTAAGGATGCCCGACTGCCTTCGGGAGGCAGGGGTCGGAGGTTTAAATCCTCTCGTAAGCTCCTCCCAGGTCTGAGACAGGCCAAAGTTGTAGCTTTCTGGCAGGATTACCATGCAAGTATCCGCCGCGTGAGCAGTCATCATTGCGAACGCAGTACCCAGAGCGCGCCTCCGGCGCACCACGCATCAGCCGCCAACGACTGCCAGGCCGCAAAGGACGAGCTGACGAAGGCGCAGACTGATGATGCCGTGGAGCGCGCGGTGAAGAAGGTACGAATTTTCTGCGAGGACTGAGTAGTCCGAAGCAGATACGAGAAGACACGAAGAACGATTGCGAAACACACCAAATCTAGACCAAGCTCGCTATCCAGGTCGCGAATGGAGGGTCCGCGACGCCCTCATCGCCATTATCTTTGTCCAAATCACTTACACACCCGCCTACGCAGATTGGATGAACCTCAGCGGTGCGGAAACCGCTCCCAATATCGCCGAGATTATTGTTCTCGACGACCGAGTGACAGTCCGCCTGGAAGTCTATATCGGCAATCTCGAACTCTTTGCGGACCTGATTCCCGACCAATTGTGGAAAGATGGTGGTGAAGGCCGCCCTCCTGAGAACGAGCGATTGGCGCACTTCTCGAATAGTGTGCTCAGCATCCTCGGACCCGATGGTGTGCCGCTCTCCGCGGAATTGAAGCGGGCCGAGCCGCGCCTGCGGGTCGACCGTCAATCACCGTACGCCGGCATGATTAATCCGCAGACCCGCCAGCGGGTGCCCGAAGCCCCCGCCGACAAGCGGGTGCTGTTCGCCGAAATCGACTATCGCTTTAACGGCAGACCCGGCACCCTGACGATATCCCCGCCTGCGGATGAGAGCGGGATTCCGATTGTCACCATCGGCTTTATCGCCTATCACAAGGCAGTGCCAATCATTGATTTCCGCTATCTCTCCGCGGCTGCCACCCTGCGCCTTGACTGGAACGACCCATGGTACAGCCGGTTCGACAACCCGAACCTGAAGCGGCATCACAAGAATGCCCTGATGTCATTTCTATATGTCGAACCTCGTGAGGTTCGTCACGAGGTGCTGATCAGGGTACGAGACTTGCAGGACTGGACGGACGTGAAACTCGATGGCGACGCCCTGATCGACGCAAACGAGCAGGCAGCAATTAAATTACGTGCGCGAGCGTTATTCGAAGCTCGCAATCCTCTTCGTATTGAAGGCGCACCGAGGAAGCCGACCTCGTCGCGGGCGGAGTTCCTCAGTATCTCGGTCAATGGCCTGACGGTGTTGGAAGAGGACAAGCCACTTGAACCGTCGACGGCAATCGTCGGCGTTATCCTGTCTTATCCGGTCAGGCAACTCCCACAGAGCGTCAGTGTGGATTGGGAGTTGTTCAACGAGCGCAACGGCCGAATTCCAACGACAGCCATCGATCCGGCCGGACCGTTCGCGACCTTCGTCGATGTGGAGAATCCGACCATCGAGTGGCAAAACTTCCTGCGCAATTACGTCGAGCCAAAGGTCATTCCGGTTACGATAGACGCCGGTAATACATTGACCGTCCCGATTACATCGTTCGTGCTGCTGCTCGGGGCTCTGACTGCTGCGGGATGGGCCATGCGGTCAAGACACGGGACAAAGCTCGCATTTGTCGGGGCGTCGCTGCTTTGTGTCGTCGGTGCGATTCTGCTGATGCGCTCGAATACTGTCGAGATCCGCAATCCTCTGTCTGGTCCTCCGGATGAGGCGCTTTCGGCAGAGATCATCAAAGCCGTGCTTGACAACGTGCACACGGCCTACCTGGAAAAAGGGGACTTGGAACTGACGAACGCGCTCAGCGTTATAGTTGCAGAAGAAGGCGCATCGGAGGTGAAGGCCGAATTGGACCGCGCGCTGGCCATCAAGGTCGCCGGCGGGGGCACGGCTCGCGTCAACGCGATCGAGGAGCTCGTCGTCAACGACATCGCCGCGATTGACGGCCGCTCCGGATTCCGCTCCCTGGCGGAATGGACGGCACTCGCAAGCGCCAGTCATTGGGGCCATTTGCACTTGCGCCGCATTCGGTTCAGAGCCTTGATGGAACTGGCAGAAGTCGATGGTGCATGGAAGATCATCGGCATGACCGTTGTCGACGCCCGGCAAGAGAGTTGAGCGGGGGTCCCAATATGGGTGGGCGCTGGCTTCCGTGGGCATGGAGAGCTCGTGGGAGCCTGCTGTTTACTATCGGTCTATTGCAATGCCTCGCGGCTGCACCCGCAAGTGCGCACTTCCTCCTGAATCTCAATGTTCGCATACTCCACGTGGAGCACCTTACGAATGGACTCAGGGTCTATTTGCGTACCCCGATGCCCTATCTGGTAGCGGATCGCATCGGCCCCGTTGGTGCCGACGGCTTGCCCGAGCCCGCCCCGTACACGACCAACCGTCTGGAAGACGGCAAACCGGTCCACTATCTCGACCCGAGTGCGCTGCGCAGCGACCCGGGGGGACTCGGCCGCCTCGCGGCTGAGGGATTCCAGTTTACCGCTGACGGCGAACCGCTCGATGCCATTGTCGAGCGCGTCCGCGCATATCCCATCGGCTCGCAACCGCCGTTCGCGACATTGACTGAAGCCAGGGCGGCTTTCAAAGACCAGGCAACCTATGCGGCGGACGCAGACCCGCCCTATGTCGGCGACGTCGTGGTAGACATAATCCTGCGCTACGAGACGGGAGCGCCGGTCTACGGCTATACGGTGGCCAGCAGTCTCGATCCGGGCCTACCAGGCCAGGAAAACACGGCCAACCTGATTCTCGATTACAGTCCGGGCGCTACCAGAGTCTTCCGGGCCCGCGGTCTGCTTTCCGAGCCAGTGGAAATTTCACGTTCCGCGTGGAGCGCAATCATCACCTTCATTCAGGAGGGTGTGCGCCATATCCTCGAGGGATGGGATCATGTGCTCTTCGTTCTCTGCCTTACGCTCGGCGCCACCCGCCTCACGAGCCTCGTATGGCGCGCCACAGGATTCACGATCGGCCACACCGTGACCCTGATCGTCGGCTTCTTCGGCTATGTTCCGAGCGGCCAATGGTTCATTCCCGCGGTCGAAACGGGCATCGCATTGTCGATCATTTATGCGGCGGCCATCGCCGTCATGGCGCGTCGCCATCAAAAGCGTCGCGAACTCGAGATGTTCTCCGTCACCATGGCCATCGGCTTACTGCATGGATTCGGATTTTCTTTCGTCCTGCATAAGCTGCTGCAAGTGGATTCGCCCGATATCTGGCAAAGCCTGGTTGCCTTCAATGTGGGTATCGAGATCGGGCAGCTTCTGATCATCCTGTCCGCGTGGCCGCTGTTTCGTTTAATCGAGCGAATGAACGATCGCGCGTGGAAACTCAGCCGATGGGGAATCGCCGCGTCATGCGCCATGGTCGCAGTTTTCTGGGCCGCCCAGCGGGCATCTACTGTGATTGCTACCATCTGATGTGTCGCGACTTGCATCACCGTGACCTTTTCCCTGAGATCGGTCCGGTCTAGTTGAGGTAAATTCATCATATCAAGCCGCTAGCTCGCCTCAGAGTCGCTATCGGCTTCCCCCCCGGGGGGTGAACCGCACCCTTTCTCATTCATAGCTCGAGCGGGAGCCAGAGAAGTGACGCTCCTCCTCTGGGCGCCTGCCGCTCACTGTCACAAGGATGGGCGTGAGTTGCCGATGCTTACGGCGGGTACATGGAATATGCGTAATTGTTGGTCGATAGCCAGATGTGCCAAATTTGTGCCAGTGTGACACCTGGTGAAACAGAGAAACAGCAAGTTGCGTCGGGTTTGTGATTGCGGCAAGCGTCGCAAGTGACTGTTCCAGTTGAAACCGCCACCCTAAGCCGACATTCGACGGATCTAAGTAGCCAGTGTCCGCTTCTGACAGTAGCGGTCATTCGGAAACTGACTCTCTCCGCAACGTGCGTCCACGCCGAAGTTAGGAAATCAGTCACGCAGCTTGCTCCAGCGGTGGAATTGCGGTTCGGCCGCCCGGAACACCTCGAGGATGGGACGTTTATTGTTCTCACACGACTGGCAGAAGGGCCTTTCCAATGGATCACACGGCTCGTTTCACAGGGTCTCGGTATTGTCGAGAGCCCGTATCCGGCAAGTCAACCGGTACCCGCGGCGCCCGCAGAGGATACGGCAATCGTCGCCCATGCCCTGTGTTAGACTTCGCCAAATTCTTGCGACGACCTCCCGAATGAACCGCTACGTTTTCACGCCAGGCTTCGCGATCGCGGCGCTAGCGGTGCTGTGGATCCTCACGTGGGGCGCGCCCCTGGCCCAGGAGGGTACCGCCAGCGATGAGTCCGAGGTTCGCATCGCGCAATGGAATCGAGCTCTCGACAACGCCGAGGCCGTCGTTGCCGACGAGGATGCCAGCCGGACTCGCCTGGAGCGTCTGCTCGAGGAGGTCCGTGCCCTCGAGCTCGAGATCGCCAGCCTCAGCAAGGCCGCCAAGCCGAAGGTGGCGGAGCTTCGCGAGCTCCTGGAGGCGCTGGGGCCGCCGCCGGAGCTCGGTAAGCCTCCCGAGGACGTCTCGGTAAGCTCCCGGCGTTTCGAGCTGGAAGAGCGGCTCGCCTTGGTCGAGAGCCGCATCAAGCAAGCCGAGCTCCATAGGACTCGCGCCAAGCAGCTGGCTAACAAAATCCTCGAACGTCTGCATGCGGAGCTCACCGGGTTCATCTTCGAGCGTGGCCCTTCGCCGCTCTCGCTGCCGGTGTTGAAAAGTGCCGGCCCCCATTTGATGTTCGTGTTGCGCCAGCTTTACGAAGCACCCCTCGAAGTCTGGATGCCGGTGGTTACCGGCAAGGTTCGACGTGACCTGCCGTTGAGCGCCGCAGTGCTCGCGGTCTTGATGCTGGCCCTCGGGATTCCGGTGCGACGCTCGCTGCTGCGCCGCTTCGTGCGCGACCGAAACGTTGCCCAGCCCTCGTTCGGGCGTCGCCTGAAGACGGCAGTGATGATCGGTTTCGCACGCGGCGTCGTTCCCGCGCTGGTGATGGCCACACCGCTGATTTGGATCATCGCCGACCCCACCCCGCGGGGCATCGTCGGCGACATGGTGGTGGCGATGCTCTTCATCATCATGTTCGTGGCTTTCGGCCTGGGACTGGCACGGGCCGCCCTCGCGCCCTACTCGCCGTCGCCTTGGCGCCTCACCACGCTGACCGACGAAAGCGCGCGAGCGCTGTACCGGCGTATTTCGCTGTTGCTGTGGTTGGCAGCCGTCCTGTTATTCATCGAGTACCCCGCCACCCGCCACCTGGAGATCCCGGGCGAGCTGGCGTTGTTCTACGACTTCATCGGCAACACGGTATTCGCCATCATCCTGCTGTCGCTCGTACCCGGCCGTCTTTGGCATACGCTGCCACGCGAGAAGGAGCCGGAAAGCGGCGAGCAGCCACGAGGAGTTCTCAGGCGACCGGCCCTGGGGCTACCCATAAGGCTCGCGGTCGCCCTCGTCGCCATCGCCATTCCGATCTCGGCGCTGATCGGCTACACGAACCTTTCCACCTATCTCACCGACAACATCTTCCTCACCGGTGCCGTTCTCGGCGTGATGGTGGTCTTTCACGGTCTCGCACGCGACGTCACGACGTTGATACTCGACCGGGAGACGGGTCGGGCAGCGACAATCCGCGCGACATTGGGAGCCACGGATAGCAACCGCCGCATCATGCAGTTCTGGCTCATGCTGGTCTTCGACCTGACGCTGTTCATCATCGGAGCACTGGCCCTCATGAGCCTGTGGGGCGTCAGCTGGGCGGACATGCGAGAAGGCATCAAAGCCGTCGGCGAGGGCATCCAGATCGGCGGCTTGACCATCTCCGCCGGCGACATAGCGGTGGCCATCCTGGTGTTCGTGGTGATGCTGGCCATCACGCGCTGGTTCCAACGTGTGCTCGAGGACCGCGTCTTTCCTCAGACGAGCCTCGATATCGGCGTACGCCACTCGTTGAAGACCGTTACCGGTTACGTGGGTCTCACGCTCGCGGTGTTCATGGCCATCGCCGCCCTAGGGATCGACCTGTCCAATCTCGCCCTGATCGCCGGCGCTCTCTCGGTGGGCATAGGCTTTGGCCTGCAATCCATCGTCAACAACTTCGTCTCGGGGCTCATCCTGCTCGCGGAGCGACCGATCAAGGTGGGGGACTGGGTGGTCGTGGGCCAGCATCAGGGCTATGTGAAACGCATCAACGTGCGCGCAACGGAAATTCAAACCTTCCAACGATCCTCGGTCATCATTCCCAACTCCGAAATGGTCTCCGGAGCGCTGGTCAACTGGACCCACAAGGACACCTACGCGCGGGTGGATATAAAGGTGGGTGTGGCTTACGGCTCGGACACCGAAAAGGTCCGAGACATTCTCTTGAAATGCGCCCACGATCATCCGCGGGCCAACGCCTGGCCGGAGCCCTTCGTGCTGTTTCAGAACTTCGGAGAAAGCTCCCTGGATTTCGAGCTGCGCTTCTTCATCAGTCAAGCGGACGAGGTTTTTCGCATCGGCAGCGACATCCGTTTCGCCATTGACAAAGGCTTCCGCGAAAATGGCATTACCATCCCGTTCCCGCAGCGCGATCTGCACATCCAGGACATCGATCGGCTTGCCGATCTCATGGGCAACGACGCAAAGACGGACGGGTCGACCCGCCGGCAGCGGAACAATCCCAAAGACGGACCGCCGGCATCGCAAAAGGGCCAAGACGCACCGACCTGATGACGCCCATGGGCGTTGCAAGGGTCCGTTCATGAATTCCCCATGGACACACTCTCCTGGATTGTCGTCATCGTGACGGCGGCCGTTTTCACGGCCGGTCACGCGGTGCTCTACAAGCGCGATGCTGTACAATCGCGGCATGATCGACACGAGCCTGCCGTTCGAGGAGTTGAAGGCGCGGAGTGACGTGAACGACCGCGCCAAGGTGGGCGCCGTTCCCGACTTCTCACGGCGCATTCGAGAAGGGCTGCCGCCGCGCCCGTCCCCTCGGTAGCTGTCGAGCTTTGGCGAATATTTGCTGTGACCGGACATAGTCACGTGTGCCAAATTTGTGCCACTGTGACATTTGATGAAACAGGAAAACAGCGAGTTACGTCGGGTTTGCGAATGCGGCAAGCGTCGCAAGTGACTGTTCTAGTTGAATTGTTGAATTGGTCGATGTGTCTTCGAACCAGGTGGTCGGGGATTCGAGTGCCTCCGGGCGCGCCATAGTTTCAATGACGACGTCTCGGCGTTTGCGAAGTCTTGACCGACGCCGTCTTGCCGTGGCACCTCCTTGTTAAGCCAAGCCCGCAGGTGCACCAGTTTCCAGAGCCGTATTCGCTTGAAAAACTCTCGCCGACAGGTGGTCGCGCGTTCCCGGCGCCCGCACGGTGCGCTTTAGAACGTAGTCGAACAGCAACGGGTTGCAGTGATAGATCTCGTTCAGATGCTTGCGCTCCTGCGGAGTGATAAATCCGTGTCTGACCAATGCTCGCGTCTGCACGACGATGTTGATCGCGGGCAGGGGATAGTCGCTTCCGTCCAGTAACCGGTCGTGGAGGTCTGGGCGCCTGATGATGGTGGTGAGAGGGCCGGGCAAGCGATTGAACTGGGTTATCGCGGATATGTCGCCGAACAGGAGGCCGTCATATCGTGGATTATCCATCAGTCTCAGAAACAGGTCGAAGCTCTTTGCAATCTCACCGGGATTGTCCAGATCCTCATTCTCCCCCAGGCTCCCACAATGGGCCATCACCACCTTGACGCCCATCTCCAGAGGCCGTCGGAACAGGAGCGGGTTGCCGAAGGCTTGGTCCTCGGCGCTCGCTACGGCTTTTTCCTCGCCCACGTGGGTCAACAGTGTAATGTCGTATTTCTTGAGCATTCGATAGTAATCGTCGTTACGAGGATCGGCGGCGTTCATGCCGTGCGCATTCGGGAGCCATTTCACGAACCGAGCACCACGCTTCGCCCATTTTTCCAGCTCAGCCAATGCATCGGGGCGATAGGGATGAACCGAGATGGTGGGGGCGAATACGTCAGGATATTTGTCGACTAAACTGAACACCCACTCGTTCGGCGTGTAAAAGTTAGTCTTCTCCTGGTTGATGGTGCCGTCTGGGTTGTAATGATGATCAAAGGCGAGGATGTGTCCCTTGCCGCCGCCTTCAATGTTGCGGATCAAGTTCACTAACCGGTCGGCGTACTGCTGATCCGCCTGACTGCGATCGGTGACGTTCGCACCGCTCATGTACACGGCCGTCCGGAGGCGATGCAGTGGGTACAGCCAGCTCAACATCTTCCGGTTTACCGACATGCCACTATTGTTCGTGCCCAGTCCGACCATGTGGACGTGGTAATCACGCCGCTTGCTTGGATCCACATCCTCGAAGCTCCGATCCATGAGCCGACGCGCGCCGTCACTCAATTTCTCTGTGATCTCCTCGGGTTGATGTCGGAAGGCGCCACTCAGCAGGTGAATCAAACACATGAGCTCTCTCCTTCAGCTTGAATTGCACAGCCAGTACGACAAATCGGTCGGGTATTCCGGTATAGGCGTCCCACCACGGTGATCCCTGGCCGACGGTGACCGGAGCCCATCGAAATCTTTGATGAAGCGGTATACAGGGCCACAGCTTCACGACCGAAACGAGGTTACGTCCGCTATCTGGAAATCGGACATGAAGTCGCAACTACCTACTTAAGACGTTTCGCCGGGCATATCGTAGCCTGCTTTGCGCAAACCTTCCATGACTGAATCAATCAGGTCCTCGGATATGCGGCACGTACGAAATGGGACACCCGGGTCATTGGCGAATGTGGGATGAATCTCGAGGATCAGATCAATGGTTTTCTCGCCCTTTTCAGACTCACCAAGCTTACCATAATTTTCTGCCAACAGAGTCTGAACTAATTGACTCTTCGTGAGACTCATTTTGAGGTCACAATCCAGAGATTTCCCAAACTCACCTCGGCGATAGTCGTCAAGACAGAGAATAAAGGTGCCGAGATTCGCCACGACTAGAGAGTTGTTCGGATTAATGGCAATCGCTTACCTGGCGGCTGCATCGAATCCCGGCTACTCGGTCAGGTACCGATAGATCGCCAACATCTGGTAGGCGCGTTGGTTCTGCGAGTTCAGTACGATGGCCCCCTGAATTCTCGGGTACGCACGTTCGATCGCATCCGGGCGGCTGTGAGCGTAATTGAACTTGTGCCCATTGATGTAGGCTGCGGCCAATACAGAGTGGCCATCCGAAAAGTCGGGTTCACGTTCGACCGCCGCTTCGAGGCACAGGAACTGCGCGGTCCGAGCGGCAACCCCCACAGCGAGAGTGGGCCAGAACTCGGCCACTTGGGTCTAGAGGAAACCTGCTTTCTCGAGGGCCAGGTAGCAGCCCCGAGAGACTCCGCCCATTTTGTGAATCTTCTTGCTCAGGCATCTCAGAATGCGACCGTTCCCCGCCTTGGTTGTCGGACAGTGGGATTCATAGTCCGCTTCGCACGCACTGAGCACGGGAGCCCAAATCTTGACGCCCTGTTCAAACTGCAGGGTTGCCTCATTCAATGCCATACCGCATTCAGTCGAGATCATGCTGTCGTGCGCGTATATGCAAGTAAGGAGCCCCCCCCGCTTTGGTTGCACGTTGCTGCAAAACTTTGCCAGATCTCCTTTACAGCTCTCCCATAACGTTGAAACGAGAGTCTCGGTCGACCAAGCTCCATGCGCGAAAATCAATAGCGCAGAGACAATCGTAGATGTGAGTATCTGGCGAGCAGGCACTGCAATCAGATGAAGTGATCCAATTGATTCACGGAAAAGGCGGAATTCGAAATCCCAGAAGCTTTCTAAGCAACGGTGTTCAGAAACCTTTTTCATTTTCGAATGCTCTCCTAGTATCGATGTTTTAGCTGACAGGACGGGCCTGTCGTGTGTCCTCGTATACGCTTCAATGACGACACTGGTCAGTTTAAGAGTCACGCTCCCGAGCAGGGCCAAGCGATCTATTGGTCCCATTGCATGACCTCGTAGAGGGGCGCGCCAAACGAACCCGTTGGAGGTTTCGCTCCAACCAATAGCGACAGCGTCGGAGCGATATCAACAGTGGCCACCTTGCGATTGATACGTCGCGCTGGAATTCCCATGCCGGCGAAGATGATCGGCACGTAGGTATCATATCTCCATGGTGATCCATGGGTGGTGGCGACCATGAGTCCGTCGAAATCATTGATGAAGCGATTTGGCTCGAATACCACGTATATGTCGCCGGAACGGTTGGGATGGTAGTTTCTCAGTATCGATCGGATGAGGGGCGTGTCGGGTACCCGGCCGACACGGAGCGCGCTGCTCGAGACCGCCAGGGCAACACCGTCGATGCGTGCCAGCTCGTCGGCCACCGCGCGTTCGACCTCGGCTTGATCGAGTCCCTTCTCGGCGATCGCCTTACGGTTTAAATAGACATAGGGGTGAAAATAGGTGGTGATGAGCGCTTCCCCGATGCCAAAGCGCTCTTTCAACCGCTTGATAGCGCCGGCCTTATCGAACACCTTCGGGTCGATGTAATCGGCTTCGAAGCCCAGCTCGTTCAGGTACCCTGGGGCCTCTGGTCCGCCATGATCCGCGGAAAGCACGATCAGCGTCTTGTCCAGACCCACCTGTGAATCGACGAATCCAAGCAGCTCGGCCAGGGTGCGGTCCAGCCGCAGGATGTTGTCCTCGCTCTCAAGGCTGGATGGCCCGAAGATATGCGCGACATAGTCGGTCGAGGAAAAACTGACGGCGAGGTAGTCCGGCGTCGCGTCGCGGCCGAGGCCCTCGTTCCGAATCAGGGTCGTGGCAAAGTCGAGGGTCAATTCGTCCCCCGCCGGACTTATGGTCAGCAGCGTCGTGAAGTATTTATCCCCGAGCGCACCGAAGGGATGGGGAAAGGTTCGCCCGAAACCGGGCAGTGCGGTTTCGTAAGGCCTATCATCGGCTGCGCCGAACAGGTAGCTCGATTGATCGCGCAACAACTGCCACGATTTACCGGAATAATTACTTGCCGGCTTCTGTGCGTTCCACTCGGTCACCCATAAGGGATATTGATCGTAGTAGAAGCTACTGGTGATGAACTCGCCGGAGCTCTTGGAAAACCAGAATGCCTTGCCGGTGTGCCCCGCCATCGAGATGGCGCCGCGGTCCTTGACCGAGACGCCAAAGACTTTCGACTTCCCCCCTAGACTCAGTGTCAGCTCATCGCTGAAGGTCGATACCAGTATTGCCGATGGCGACCGCCCATCTGATCTCGCCGTCTTCTGCGTGTAATCGATCTCGGTCTTCTTGTCGACACCTGCCCCCTTACTCAGTATCGGGTAACGCTCGTCCTCGACGTTATATTTCAGTTCGTTGCTGGCCCGATCCAGCCAGACGTTTCCTACCATCCCATGTACGGAAGGATCGGCGCCGGTCGCAAGCGTCGTATGCCCTACGATTGTTTCAGTATTGGCGTGGCGGTGATGGGCGTTGGTGTATACGGTCCCGGCGTCCAACAAATAGCGCAGCCCCCCTTTGCCGAGGCGATCGTAGTAGCGCTCCAGCAGATCGCCTCGCAGGGCATCAACCGTGATCTGCAATATGAGCCGCGGTAGCTTGCGCTCCTCAGCCAGGGTACTGGCAATCGGCAGTGTGACCAGGACCAAGGCAAGGGCCAGCGTGGTGAGTTCCCGGCGTCGGTTTACTCGCATCCGTTAATCCACTTCGAAT
>SMUX01003615.1_pt1 | contig 20329 bp, 27 predicted proteins | sample 2456431 | NCBI WGS metagenome assembly SMUX01 (sample SAMN11095930, study PRJNA526329) | marine sediment metagenome | biome: Marine sediment; feature: Surficial sediment; material: Deep marine sediment; isolation source: Hadal surficial sediment | place: Pacific Ocean | collected 2014-11 | depth... | reverse complement strand
TGCATTTTTTGCCTTCAGACCCATATCGCCTGAAGCCATAACACAGATAGCAGCTGGAGAGTTTGTTTTTGGTAACTGAATTGTTTCGTTAATTGAAAATCCTTTTTTTACATCGATATCTTTGAAAACCATAATTATCTCTATGGACTGCTTGAACTTGCGTTCCTTATCAATGGCCTTTGCCTCCTTGATCATTTCTGCTAACTGCTTTTCAGTAATCAATATGGCAATTTTCTAGAAAACCTACTTAAAATCGTTTATAGGCAAAAATGCAAAAAATTAACTTTTTGGAAAAATTTCAGATTTATTAAATATTAATTGTAAATCACTATAACATTCCTTTCAAAACTTACATTTATTACCTCAACTAAAAGTCTTTCAGAACATTGCACAGATACGATGAATTAGATATGAAATTACTATTTGAGCTTACAAGAGATGCCAATATCTCAGTTCCAAACCTTTCAAAAAAACTGGGAATTAATGCATCAGTTCTGTACAGCAGAATTAAGAGACTAAGCAAAAAGAAACTCATAAAAAAATACACCATCGTAATTGATGATTCTCTTTTAGGATTTGGTGTAAAGGCTACAGTTGGAATTAACCGCGATCCTAAATCCAAAGAACAAATTCACAAAGCCTTGCTGGAAACACCAGAAATTGCATCAATCTCTGAAGTTACTGGTAGATTTGACATTTTGGTCAGAGTGCTTGCTCAAAACCTAGAGGCATTGCACTCTGTAGTTATAGAAAAGATTGGAAAAATTGATGGAATACAAAACACAGAAACATTTGTAGAGTTACAAAAAACCGATAAAGACCCAGTTTATCTTACAGAACAATAATTTACTTTAATTTCTCATCCCATTTTCCTGCATTAATTTCAGCAGTAAGTTCTTTGGGAAATTTTCCTTCTACCTTAATTCCTAAACACAAACATGTTCCGATTATCTCCTTTGCAACAGACTTTAGCGAGTCTGCATAGGAGTTTTCTAGTTTTGTTTTAGCAACCTTGACTATTCCATCCATCTTAATATCTCCAACCCAGTCAGTGCCAGATGTGCCAGAACCTTTTTGAATTCCTATTTCTTTGAGAAGCAAAGCCGCTGAAGAAGGAATTCCAATTTCAATGTCCCATTTTTTTGTATCAGGGTCAACTGAAACTGTTATAGGTACCTTCATTCCCTCAAAATCTTTTGTTTTTTCATTAATGGCATTAATTACTTCCATAATGTTAACGCCCATAGGACCTAGAGCCGGACCCAACGGTGGACCTGCAGATGCTTTTCCTCCTGTAACCAATGATGAAATTTTTTGGACTTCTACCATTATTCATTCACTTTAAGATGAAAATTTAATCCTTTGTTACTCTGTGCTAATCTTGAGGTAGTTTGCGTCTACTGTTACTGGTAGCTGATATGGTGCATCTAACAAAATTACAGTTGCCTCCTCTTTGTCATGATCTATTCTGGTAACGGTTGCCTTCATTCCCTTAAATGGCCCACCGATAATTTCAACAATCTTGTCAACTGCAAGTTCTGAAACAGTGGATTTTTTGATCAAATATCCTTCAATGTCTTTGAATTCAAGCTCCCCTCTAAGCTGTCCGCGAATATGTCTTATTCCCTGAATTGCCATAAAGGCCTGATTCACATCAATTGCTTCTAACACGATATATCCTTTCAAATTTTCAATTAACATGACAGATTGAATATTGATTTTTTGTGTTCTAACTCTATTTTGTAATAAATTAAGTACTACTTTTTCTTGACCACCAGTTGTTCTTATTGCAAAAAGATGGGATTTGATTTCTTCACCTGATGATGGTTGCTCTGTTGACTGTTCTGAACTTGGTTGCTGTTCTGTATTAGGTTGCTCAACACTAGGTTGTTCTGAACTTGGTTGCTGTTCTGTATTAGGTTGGTCAACACTAGGTTGTTGTTCTACATCTGCCTTTACTATCTGAGGTGTTCCTTCAATCAATTTTATCTAACTTCCAAATGTTGCTACCGAAAACACAAATTGAATTATAAATCCCATGGTGCCTACTCCTGCTATTCCTAATAATACCAATCTCATATGTTGCATATAGTCCTCTTTATCGGATTTTTTTGCAAGTTTCATCGTGTTTACCATGTCTCGCACAATTTTTTTCGGGTTCAATGCCTGTGATTAATAAGGTGTCCTTATATCTTTTATCTAATGCAATTACTTGTTGCTTACCAAGATGATCATGCAGGCAACAACATGGCAACCTTCATATCACAAGATATGAAAAAAGACGACGGAATTTATCGTGGTAAGGATTTTGATTTATTGATAATTCCAACTCCGGCAATTTCTGCTGATTGGCTTGAGGAAAAATATTCCTATGATGGATTTATATTTTTATCCAAGCATGCAGCAGAGTCTAGCGTCTTAGCTCTTACATGTCATAGTACAGGAAATTTTTCTGATGCAAAGTTTGGTGGGAACAATAGACAGGTTGCAATTCCACATCCACAGATTCAAAAATCTTATCTGCAAAAGTTGTGGGAACACAAAAATGATTTTTCTGATTTTCAAATAACTATTGAAGCTACACACCACGGTCCTACTGCATTAAACAAACCTTCTATCTTCATTGAAATTGGCACCACAGAAAAGCAGTGGACTGATACTACTCTATGCAATTCTGTAGCAAAACTTGTAGTTGAAGTAATCAAAGGCGAACAAAAGTTTGCACCAGTTGCAATTTGTTTTGGAGGAACTCACTATCCAGAAAAGTTCACAAAGGAGATCATCCAAGGAAAACATGCTTTGGGAACCGTTATTCCAAAACATAGTTTGGATTTTTTAGACAAAGAACTATTCTCTCACATCCTAGATAGAAATAGAATGGCAAAAACTGCGCTCTTAGATTGGGACGGACTAGGACAAAACAAGCAAATGGTTATGGATCTTCTTAGTCAAACCAATCTTGAGGTAATCAGACTATGAGTCTTGATCAGCAAGTTTACAAAAAACTAACCGAAGTTCCACAAGGTAAGGTTACAACATATGGTGAATTGGCAAAAGCGGTAGGACTAAAAAACGGACAACGAGTGATTGGGCAAATTATGAAAAAAAATCCATATCCTTCAATAATTCCATGCCACCGAGTAGTAAAGTCAGATGGAAAGGTTGGAGATTATGCATATGGTGGTGACGTTAAAACAAATATGCTACGAAAAGAGGGAATTAAAATTCAGAATGGAAAAATTTTAGACTGGGACAAAAAGTTTTACAAGTTCTAAGACATCTTACGGTTTAAATCTAAAAATTCTATAGTCTTTTGCCATGCATCCTTTGATTCATCGGGTGCGTATCTTTCACCAGATGGTTTTGCAAAGCCATGGTCAACTCCAGGATAAATGTGAATTTCATTTGGAATATCAAGATCATCTAAAGGAGTCTCAAACTCATTTACACTCTCAACTGGGATCCCTTGGTCAAACTCTGCAATTTGCATTTTTTTCCTAAGACTTGCGGTTAACTACAATCTCTTCAATTAAGCTTCGAAGGTGTGCGCTGTTTCTTACTGTGTTGCCTCTAATCATCTTGTATAGCCCCCAAAACTCTGGATTTGTTATTTCTTTTCTATCCTTTGCAATCTTTAGCCTATAGCGAAGTGCACGAACTTTGATCATATGACTTTCTTTTCTATTAGTTCGGGCTCCCTTCTTTCCCTTTTTGGAACCTTGTGTAGTGCCTCGTTTTTTCTTTTGAATTCTTTTTGTTTTTGCTCGTCCTCTAGACGTGCCTACAAATGGCTTGATCCTAATCGTATTTGCAGTAATCAGACTTCGAATATTGTCTCTTGTGATAGCATCTTCTATATCATCAAGATGATCCGAATCAAACTTGATTCGTTTCAATCCAACTCCCACAATTCGGGAGACGAGTCTTTTTTTAGCTTTAAGATTTACTGGCAACTGCAGACACCCTTGCATTAAAAACCTTGAATTTTTTTTCTATTGCTTTGACTATGATTGTTGTTCTCTTTTTTGTTCCAACGCTGTGACCAATTCGGACACCGTCAGTCTTTGGATCTAATTTTTCTAAATCATTAACATTGTAAACTAAATTATCTGTATATCCAGATGGATGAAGACCACGAGCCTCTTTTGGTCCTCTATAACCTATTTTGACTATTCCTGGTCTTCCGCGACTTTTTTGCTTTCGCTGGTGGTTATCAATTCCTTTTGGTTTTCTCCAAGTTGTTTCTAGTCTCTTGTATCTCCAGCTTTCTGGTCGGATAAATTCTGGTCTGTTTTTAGAAACATTTTCTCGTGCTTCGAGTTTGTCCTGATTTATTGGCATGAAATTAGATCGAGAATTTTTAAATAAATAGCTTCCTGCAAAACACCTTAAAATAAGGGGGATCGTAAAAAATCAAACTCATTCCTTATGATTTATTTAGTATTTGTTTACTGCCTGCAATATTAGAGGATCAACATGAGTGAAAATCAAAAATCAAATATTACAAGTAAATTCACATCGCAGCTTGAAGACTTTGGTATAACGCCATCTATTGTTCACAGAAATCTTCCCGTTGAAAAACTAGTTGATCTTGCTGTACAAAAAAATGAGGGAATCGTTACAAGTACTGGTTCTCTTTCTGTAAAGACTGGCAAGTACACTGGACGCTCACCTGATGATAGATACATTGTATTTGATGATGAAACACATGAAAATGTAGACTGGGGAAAGGTCAACCACCAATTTCCTCCAGAAAAGTTTGAAAAATTATTTGAAAAGATGAAAAATTTTGTAGATGGAAAGGAGCTTTATGTTTTTGATGGATTTGTTGGTGCAGACCCTGAAAACAGATTAGCGATTAGAGTGATAAATGACCATGCATGGCAAAATCTTTTTGCAAGGCAATTGTTTGTAAGACCATCTGCTGCAGAACTTGAATCACACCAGTCAGAATTTACCTTGATATGCATTAATGACTTTGAGGCAATTCCAGAAGTTGATGGAACAAACTCTAATGTATTTATCTTAATTGATCTTACAAAAAAGATCGTACTCATTGGTGGCACAAGATATGCCGGAGAGATGAAAAAATCAATGTTTTCTGTAATGAACTACATCTTGCCTTCGAGAGAGGTGTTTCCAATGCACTGCTCGGCAAATATTGGAAAGAATGGTGACACTGCTTTGTTTTTTGGTTTGTCGGGAACTGGCAAAACTTCACTGTCAGCGGATCCAGACAGAATGCTAATTGGTGATGACGAACACGGATGGTCTGAAAAAGGTATTTTTAATTTTGAAGGTGGATGCTATGCAAAATGTATTAACCTAAAACAAGAAGCCGAACCACAAATCTGGGACGCAATAAAATCTGGATCTGTATTAGAAAATGTTGTAATTGACAAGCAGACCCTCAAACCATACTTTGATGATAACAGCCTGACTGAAAATACTAGGGTAGCTTATCCACTAGATTACATTCCTGGCGCAGTAATTCCAAGCGTTGGTGGACATCCCAAAGTCATAATATTTCTAACAGCTGATGCACTAGGTGTCTTACCACCAGTGTCTAGACTAACAAAGGAAGGAGCAATGTATCATTTCATGTCTGGATACACAAGTAAGCTTGCAGGAACTGAACGTGGAATAAAAGAACCGAAAGCAGTATTTTCTGAATGCTTTGCAGCACCATTTATGCCAAGACCTGCATCAGTCTATGCAAAAATGTTGGGTGAAAAAATAAAATCGCACAAGGCACTAGTCTATTTGATTAACACTGGATGGTCAGGTGGACCATACGGAGTTGGATCTAGAATTAAAATAAAATACAGCAGAGCAATGATAACTGCTGCACTTACTGGCGCACTAGATAATGTAAAATACAGACACGATGACTTTTTTAATTTAGATATTCCAACAGAGTGCCTAAATGTTCCTCCTGAAATCTTGGATCCAAAAAACACATGGATTGACAAGGACTCTTATGATTTGTCTGCAAAAAAACTTGCCCAAATGTTTATTCAAAACTTTACAAAATTCAAAGAAGCTCCTGAGGAAATCCGTAAAGCAGGCCCTAAATTCAGCTAGATTATTTTCTAATTTTTAATCCAACCAAAGCAATAATTACAATAGCTGCAAAAATAATCAGAATTGGTCGCTCTGGAATGTTTAGCATATTTAAAAACTCCAGCGATTTATTTTGTACAGCTGTTTTTACCTGAACAGTTTCATATGTCTCAAAAGTTTCCCCATTAACTCTGATTTGAGCTTCTACCCAGTATAGTCCAGGCCTGTAAACAGTAATTTTTCCATCCTTTCTTGGAGTAGATGATGTAGTATCTACAATTACATTATCTTGATCACGAACGGAAATTTTGGCATAGGTCCAATCATCTGAAGATAATACCTCAAACCTCATCTCCCCATTTTGCTCGTTAACTTGGATTGCTCCTTGCGTTAGGTGAGAAATAATTGGAATGTTATAGACAATACCGTTTTGCTTGATGAAAGCCTTGTCCTGAATTTGTCCAAAAAATTCCTCATTAAGAGAAGCTGTAATGTTGATGCCACCGTTTTCTATCTTGTAACTATACCCTACATTTTCATTTCCAATTAGACTAATTTCCAGATTCTCATCATTTCCGTTTATGCTTTTAATTTTTAAAAACTGACTTTGAATTTTCTTTTGTGGTGATAAATTAAAGGTAAGATAAGTAGGATCTATTATCAAATTAGCATTAAATGCTTGAGTAATATTAAGACGTCCAGTACCAGTTATTTCAACTGGAAAATCATTTCCATATGCATCAGATACTATATTTGAGGTAGTTACAAGAAGAGATTTTATTTCACTTGGGCTTAGATCATTTTTTTTCTCAAGCAACAATGCAGCCGCACCTGAAACGTGTGGGGCAGCAAAGCTTGTTCCACTAGTAAAGTTGTATTTTCCATCAGTAATTGTTGTGTTAATAAATGCGCCTGGGGCAACAAGGTCAGGTTTTATGTAAAACGGTGAAACAGGTCCTCTAGAGCTAAAATGTGCAACAAAGTCTGGATGATAAAAAATATTTAGCATTCCAACTGTTTTTTCATCTAGTGATTCTCTTAGAACTAGTCCTTCATCCCTTGACATAGATACTGCAGGAATAGTTGGACCATAATCAGAAGGTGCAAACTCATGAAGGAGCTCACCAAAAAACAATCCTGGAATGTTATTGTAAACAATAATTGCTTTTGCTCCTGTATTTGCCGCATTGTTTTCCTTGTCAGAAAAATAAACTATTTCGCCATCAACATCGCTTCCTCGTTCTACTAGCAAAATCGAATCTTTGATCACAGAATCAGTAAGGTCACGCTCTCTACCGTATTTGCCAAAAACAATCTCTGCTGTAATTGGTTCATCTATAGGAATGGTTCCAACCATTGGCAATACCTGATACCTCTTTTCGTTTATCTCAAGTGTTGCAACCAAACTCGAGGTAATGTTGTTGTATGTTGCACCTACTGTAATGGTATTAGGATTAATTCCAGGACTCCCAATTGAACCTAATTCTGGTCCATGATTTCCTGCTGCAGTAACTACAACTACTCCTTGCTCTATTGCTTTGTTTACAGCCTGATCTATTTTGTTGCTAGTTAGGTTAACTCCTAGGCTGATGTTAATAATGTCTGCTTTGTCTTTTACTGCCTGCTCTATTGCTTTGATAATCAGGTCGGATGAGACTGCTTCTCCATTCTCCGAAACTCTGTACGCTAAAATTTTTGATTTTGGTGCAACACCTTTTAGCTGTCCATCAGCTGAAATAATTCCTGCAACCTCTGTTCCATGACCGTTAGTATCCATTGGTGAGTTATCCTTATCTACAAAATCATAACCGCCAATTACTTTACCATCATTACCGAATCCTAACAAATCTGGATGGTTATAGTCAACTCCAGTATCAATTACTGCAATTATAATTCCAGTCCCATCAAATCCTGATTCAATAGGATATAAACCGCCTATGTATGGTATGCTTTTATCAATGAAAACTTCAAAATCATTTTTTTCTTGAAAAAGCTGAAAAACAATTATTGAAAAAATTAAAACTATTGAGCAGAAAAAAACTTTCCTTGCATGTTTCATCATTTTTACCTATATTGATGTCTAAAAATACATTCCTTACTAAACCAATAAATTATCTAAACTCATAGTGCGTCTATGACACAATACGAACTCCCAAAAATGCCATATGCATACGATGCATTAGAACCTCATATTGACGCAAGAACCATGGAAATTCATCATACAAAGCATCACCAAACATACACAACAAAACTAAATGATGCCTTGGGAAAATGTAGTTCAGATATTCAAAATAAAGATATTTTAGACATTCTATCTGATCTTAGCCAAGTACCAGACGAACTAAAAAAAGCAATTAACTTCAATGGTGGTGGTTATGATAACCATACATTATTTTGGAACAACATGAAGCCAAATGGAGGCGGCGAACCAGGTGGAGCAGTGGCTGATGCAATCAATTCTTCCTTTGGAAGTTTTGCAGACTTTAAGGAAAAATTTTCATCAACAACTGCAGTAATTCAAGGAAGTGGTTGGGGATGGCTAGTCTACAATCCATCATCAAGCAAGGTTGAGTATGTTGCAATGTCAAACCAAGATAGTCCAAGAACTAAAGGTCTTGTACCACTTTTGGGTCTTGATGTATGGGAACATGCATACTATCTTAACTACCAAAACAAAAGACCAGACTATATAGCTGCTTGGTGGAATGTTGTCAATTGGGATGAAGTCGATAACAGACTTTCAAAAGCAAAATAATCACCAATTTTTTTCTTTATTTTTTATGAATGCATTTATAGGCATCTGAAATTATTTTGTTGTGATGAGTGAAGAACAAGCTCAACAATTAATGTATCAAATGCAAATGTTAGAAAACTACTTTACAGAAATATCTCGTAAAGAAGAGTCTTTGTATGGTATGCTTCGAGAAGCAACTTCAGCGACAGAATCTATAAAATCCCTTGGGGAAAAACCCGAACTGAATACTCTTGTTCCAATGGGCATGGGAACATTTGTCAAAGCAAAAATTTCATCTAATGAAAAATTAATTCTAAATATAGGTGCAGGAGCTGCTATTGAAAAAGACAAAGATTCTGCTATTAATTTTCTAGAAGCACGAATTAAAGAGCTGGAAGTAGCAATAAGAGATACATCTTCTCAAAAACAGCAAGTTGTTGCAAATCTTGAACAAGGAAAACAACAATTCAACCGAATGATGCAATCATCTAAAAATACAAACTAATCAAGGTAGAAAAAATGTTTGAAAATTTACGTGAAGCCTTTTCAAGCGCAGCTAAAAGTTTTAGTGAAAAGGAACTAAAGGAAAAAGATATTGAAGAAATATTATTTCAGCTTGAAATCTCACTTTTAGAGTCCGATGTGGCATCAGAAGTAATTGACTCTATCAATTCTGATCTTAAAGAAAAACTGATTGGAACCAAGGTAAATAAAAAAGAAATAGAAAAATTTGTCAAAGACAGTCTAATCCAAACTATTTCTGACCTTTTTGATGCTGCAGGAAAAATAGACATTTTATCAAATATTGATTTAAAAAAAGGTTCAGGTCAGCCGTATCTTATTTTATTTGTAGGAATTAATGGCACAGGAAAGACTACAACTTTGGCAAAACTTGCCTATCTGTTACAAAAATCAAAATTTTCAGTCGTAGTTGCTGCTGCTGACACATTTAGGGCAGGTGCAATTGAACAATTACGAGAACACACTAACAGGTTGAATCTAAAACTAGTTGCACAAAACTATGGTTCTGATCCTGCTGCGGTAGCACGAGATGCTGTACTTTATGCAAAAACACACAAGATAGACTGTGTACTAATTGATACTGCAGGAAGGATGCAGACTAGTAAAAATTTGATGGACCAAATTGAAAAAATTACCAATGTTGTAAAACCAGATTTTAAAATTTTTGTTGGAGACTCTCTTGCAGGAAACGATGCTGTTAGTCAAGCAAAGGAATTTTATGAACGCACAAAGTTTGATGCTGCAATACTAACTAAAAGTGATGCAGATGCACGAGGAGGTGCAGCCCTATCTATTGTAAAAATTACTTCTGTACCAGTTCTTTACGTAGGTGTAGGACAGGAATATCAGGATCTTAAAGCTTTTGATAAGGAATTGTTTTTAGATACTGTATTTGGAAAATCCGAACAAAGCCAAATTACTACAGAAGAGCAGGTAGAGCCTGAACCACAACAAGTAAAGGAGGAAATTTCTGAACAAAAATCTAAACAAGAAGCTGTACCAGAAAAGATTGAAGAACCAGAACCAAAAAAGAGTGAAGAGCAAATTCCAGAACCAGAACAACCTAGAACAGATGATTCCGATCCTTTTGTGGGAATAGACTCTGAAGACATTAACAAATATGCAGATTTGTATGATGAGCTACCTCCAGAAAATGATAAACAAGCAAAAGAATTATCTTCTAAAATAAAGAAGTGGATTTCAGATGGCAGGCCAAAACCAAATTAACAACTAAAAGAGATAAGATGATAAAATGAAATTAAAAACAAAAGACCTACTTACTTTAGATGAACTAACAGACAATGAGCTCTCAAAAATTATAGATGATGGGATCAAACTAAAAAAGCAACTCAAAAAAGGTTCCCATAAACCCATTCTAAAAAATAAAACCTTGGCAATGATATTTGAAAAGCCATCAACTAGAACAAGAGTTAGTTTTGAGATTGGTATGTTTCAGCTAGGAGGACATGCCTTGAACTTGTCATCTAGTGATCTTCAGTTATCTAGAGGTGAATCAGTTGAAGATACGGCAAAAACCCTCTCACGGTATGTTGATGTAATCATGGCACGAGTTTATGACCAAAAAATACTCGAAATACTTGCTAAAAACTCTGTTGTGCCAGTAATTAATGGACTCTCTAACTCATTTCATCCATGTCAAACTTTGGCAGACTTGATGACAATAAAAGAAAGAAAGAAAAAACTCAAAGGGTTAAAGGTAGCATGGATTGGAGATGGCAATAACGTCTGTAACTCTTTAATTTATGGTTGCTCAAAAACTGGAATTAACATTTCCATTGCAACTCCAAAAGGATTTGAACCAGATAAGACAGTAATCAAAAAATCAAAAAAGAAAATTACAATTGTTTTGACAACTGATCCGCAAGCTGCAGTCAAAAATGCCGATGTAGTAATTACAGATACCTTTACATCAATTCATAACCGTGATAAAAAACGTGAAAAAAAATTCTTACCAAAATTTCAAGTAAATCCATCCTTAATGAAAAAAGCTAAAAAGAATGCAATTTTTCTTCACTGTCTTCCCGCAAAGCGTGGCAAAGAAGTTACAAGCTCTGTAATTGATGGTTCTCAATCTGTAGTGTGGGATCAAGCTGAAAACAGATTACATTCTCAAAAAGCTCTTCTTATATCACTGATACACATCTAACGTTTAGAAAGCAAATGTTTTTGACTCTAACATGGGTTTTTTCGCTAAATCACTTGACAATAAAAATATGTTTTTGTTTTGCTTCATAATTCGGCAGGCAATATTCGTCATGTTTTGAGGAAATCAGATAGAACCCGTTGATATAATCATCAGCACAAATACTAGAATTTTTAACATATTAATCACTTTGAGATTTACTAGTAACCACAAAAACCCAATTCCAACTTACGTTTATAAGAGCACTTTCAAATTTCTGCGTATAGAATGGCGTATTCGAAAATATTACGTAGACTCAGGGAAGAGAAGACTAACTACAGACGAAGGTCTTCAATGCTTAGAGGCAGGAGAGATTTTATCACAGTTAAAATCTCAAATGAAAACTGTCAAGTTCAAATTCACAAACCAGAGCTTACCGGAGATAAAGTAATTGCGTCTGCTCATTCTAGATTCTTACTAAAAAAAGGTTGGAATGGTTCAAGAAAAAATATTCCAGCCGCTTATCTTACAGGTTATCTTGCAGGAAAAAAAGCACAAATCAAAGGAGTCAAGGATGCTATCTTGTACAGTGGAACTGACAGGTATACTCAGAGAATGGCTGCGGCTCTAAAAGGAATACTTGATGCAGGCATGCAAATTCCTGCAGACCCAGAAGCACTTCCTGCTGAAGAAAGAATCAAAGGAGAACACCTGAAGGTAAAAAATGATGTTGACAAAGTTAAATCATTAATTGACAGTGAGGTAAAGTCTGCATGAGTCAAGGTTCACCACAACAGCGTCCTGGTTCACCACAACAGCGTTTCGGTACACGACAACAGCGTCCAAGACGAGAGAGAAAACCAAGAGAAGAACCAGTATGGATCCCACTAACAAAATTAGGAAAAAAAGTTGCAGCCGCTGAAATTACTTCAATGGAAGAAATTTTAGAAAATGGATTAAGAATTCAGGAAGCTGGAATTATTAAAAAACTCTTACCAGATTTGAAAACCGAAGTAATCGATGCTGGAATTGTACAAAAGATGACTGCGAATGGTCAGTCAACTCGATTCAAGGCACTAGTTGCAGCTGGAAATGAAAACGGTTGGCTAGGTATTGGTAGGGGAAAATCAAAACAAATGAGAGTTGCAATTGAAAAAGCTACTACCGCAGCGTATCTTAATGTAAGTCCTATAAAACTTGGATGTGGCAGCTGGGAGTGTAGATGTGATCAAAAACATTCTGTTCCATTTAAGGTTCGTGGAAGGGGAGGAAGTGTTACAATTGAAATCTTACCTGCACCAAGAGGACTTGGATTAGTTGCTGGTGGAAAGATTAGAAATCTATTGAAACTTGCTGGACTCAAAGACGCATGGACTACAGCTAAGGGTTCTACTGCAACAATGAATTCAACTTCAAAAGCAGTATTACATTGTCTCAGTCAAACATTTAGTCAAGGATGAAAAAAATGGCACAAGCTTTTTTGGTTCTAAGAATTAAGGGGCAAGCGGATGTTCCTTACTGGGCAACAACCACTATGAAGCTTCTAAAATTAGAGAAGAAATATCGTGCTACAATTCTTCCAGCTAAAGAAAATACGTTGGGGATGTTAAAAAAAATTCAGCATTATGTTTCTTGGCAAGAAATCGATATTTCTATTACGAAGGAATTGCTAGACAAAAAAGGTAGAAAAGCCGGTTACAAAAAAATTACGTCTGAAGACCTTTCTGATATTGGTTTTAAGACAATGGACGAACTTGCATCTTCACTTAGTGAAGGCAAGTCCACACTATCAAAACTAAAACCACTAAAACCTTGGTTTGCCATGGCTCCTCCAAAACACGGATTCAAGCGAAGCACCAAGAAATTGTATGGTCAAAAAGGCGTTTTAGGATACAACAAAGAACTTATCACCATAGTTAGGAGAATGATGTAAATTGCCAACTAGATTGCGAAAAACTCGAAAGTATCGAGGTTCAAGAACAGTTGGTTGGGGCCAAGTTGCAGGACATAGAGCAAGCGGTCACAAAGGAGGACTTGGTAAAGCAGGAATGTTGAAACATCATTTTAGCACAATGTTAAAGGATTTTCCCGATCATTTTGGTCATGATTCTACTCACCCACCTCACCCAAATATTATAAAAAAATGGACTAATGTTCGTGACCTAGATGATCTGTTTGCAAAATCTGGAATAAAAGATGGAGAAAAAAAGGTTATTGATCTTGACAACCTAGATTATTCAAAGCTTCTAGGCGGCGGTCAAGTAAAAAATGCATACACCGTTAAAATCAAACAATCAACTAAATCAGCACAAGAAAAAGTAAAGCAAGCTGGGGGCGAGGTGTTAGTAAATCATGGCTGAAGGCACTCTTACTCTTCTTCTTCGAAAGGTAGTTGGAAAAGCTGAACCATATCTTCCACAGGTTCCTAAACCAAAAAAGAAACTAACACTGCAAAAACGACTTTTGTGGTGTGGAGGAATTCTCCTCATTTACATGATAATGGGACAAACACCACTATTTGGTGCATCTGTTCCAGAGTTTGACTTTCTTGCTTTTGCAAGGGTAATTTTTGCATCCCAACAAGGAACTCTTGTTGAGCTAGGTATTGGACCAATAGTTACAGCTGGACTCTTAATGCAACTGTTACGAGGATCTGACATTTTAAAATTTGATTTTAAAAAGCCAGAGGAGAGAGGAATATTCCAGACAGCCACTAAGATGGTAACATACATTGTCATTGTTGCAGAGTCTATCGTTTATGGAATTGCAGTGTATGGTCCAGGAATTGCAGACCCTACTATTATGTATATTCTGATAGGTCAGCTGATGGGTGCCTCAATAATTATCATGTTTTTAGACGAGACCATTCAAAAAGGATGGGGACTCGGGAGTGGAATCAGTCTTTTCATTATGGCAGGAGTTACTCAACAAATTCTTTGGAGCTTGTTTAGCCCACTAGCTGCAGGTGACGGATTCGCAATAGGAATTTTCCCATTTATTGGACAATCAGCTATGGCAGGAGACTTGACTGATGTGTTCTTTAGGTATAATCAACTGCCAAGTATATTCGGGCTGTTTCTTACAGCGGGAATTTTGATGATCTTGGTATACACTCAAGGAATGAAGATTGAGATTCCAATTGTGTCTACAAAATACAGAGGATTTTCGGCAGTATATCCAATCAAATTAATGTACGTTTCAAATATTCCAGTAATCTTAGCTTCAGCACTTACAGCAAATGCGGTGTTTATAGGGCAGATGCTGTGGGCAAATCTTAATCCTGCAAATAATAGTGCAATTATGAATTTTCTAGTGCAATTTGATCCGACGAGTCCGTCAACGCCGATTGGGGGACTGGTCTACTACATCACGCCTCCAAGGGGACTGGATATTGTTGCATTAGATCCGATGCGTGCAGTTGGTTATGTGATATTTATGATTGCAATTGTAATTGTATTTGGTAAACTTTGGGTGGAGCTAGGAGGTCTTTCTCCAAAAAGTGCTGCAAAAAATTTGCTTGATGCAGATGTACAGGTGCCTGGCTTTAGGCGGTCAAACCAACCTATTGAGGCATTGCTAAACAGATACATTCCATCTGTCACGCTGATTGGTTCGGGAATATTGGGGCTGTTAGCTGGTGTATCGGATGTTTTAGGTGTGTTTGGTTCTGGAATTGGAATGTTATTGATGGTTGATATTTTGATTAATTATTACAATCAACTAGTAAAAGAACAGGTAGAAATTGTTATGCCGCGGCTTGGTGCATTACTTGGCAGGGGTTAGCAAAAAAATAATTATTGTAGGAATTCCCGGAGTAGGGAAATCCACTTTAGTTACTAAAATTGTTGAAATTCTAAATTCTAGACAAAAAAGTGTCAGTGTGAATAGTTTTGGGACAATAATGTTTGAAGAGGCTCAAAAAAATGGAATAAAAAATAGGGATGATCTCAGAAAACTTTCAATGAAGCAGCAACAAAATCTTCAAAAAAAGGCAGCTCAAAATATAGCAAAACTTGAAGACGATCTAGTAATCATCGACACCCACACATTCATTAATACTAATGCGGGATTTTATCCTGGACTGCCTAACAGTGTTTTAGAAATCATCAAACCATCTAATTTTATCTCAGTTTACGCAAGACCTGAGGAAATCTACAATAGAAGAATGAAGGACACTACTAGGCAACGTGATGTCGTCTCAATTGACAATATTAAAAAAGAGATGGCAATAAGCGACGCAATGCTTTCAAGCTGTGCGGTTTTCTCAGGTTCTCCAATGAAACCAGTTTTTAACGCAGAAGGAAAGGTTGAAGAAGCAGCTAACACGGTAATATCTGCAATAGAGATATGATTCCAGAATTTTCTGTAGTATTATACTTTTTAGACTCTATATTTTTGCAAGGAGACCTTTTTGGAATAAGAGAGGGTCCTCTTGGCAGTGCAGATCCAATAATCAAAGGAGTACTGGCTTCTAGTTTTGGAATTTTAGTAATTTCAATTTTGCTTAATTTATTTAATTCTGGGGTTAGAAGAAAGCTCATAGACCGAGTCAAGCTAAAAAGAATTATGAAAGAAACAAAGGCTTGGCAAAAAGAAAGAATGGCTGCATTTCGCTCCAAGGATCAAGAAAGGATTGCTAGCCTTAACAAAAAATCTTCATACATGAACAAGATGAGCATGGAGATGATGCAGATGAATATGCGACCAATGATGATTACAATCATTCCACTGTTGTTGATATTTTATTTTGTTTTGCCAGAACTTTTTGCATATACTGTTGCATTCTCTCCGATTTCCCTCAATGTAATCCCTGGAGATTTTTTCCAACTAACATGCACTGCAGAGCAGGTTGCTGATCCTGAACACGTTTGTGAAACAGAAAATGCTATATATTTTTGGGCCTGGTACTTTTTGACATCCATTGCTTTTAGTGGAATGATAATGAAGCTAACAAAAACCACGATGGATCTCGGTTGAAAAAATCAGTAATTATTTCTGGCCCTCCTGCAATTGGAAAAACTACTGTCGCAAAAAGACTAGGAGAAGAATTTGATTTGACTTTTCTTGGGGGTGGTGATATACTAAAGGAACTAGCACAAGATCAAGGGTATAACACTGAAGGAGATGATTGGTGGGACACTCCTGATGGAATGAAATTTTTGAAACAACGAAGTGAGAATCCAGAATTTGATAGGAAGGTAGATGATAAACTCAAGGAATTATTTTTGAAAGGAGGCGTGGTAATTACCAGTTACACTTTGCCTTGGCTAGTTGAGGACGGAATCAAAATTTGGCTAGCAGGATCTCATGAGAACAGTGCAAGAAGAATGAAATCAAGAGACAATATGGATAAAGAAAAAGCACTAGAAATTACAAAAACAAGATATGACGAAAACAAAAAACTCTACAAAAAATTATACAATTTTAATTTTGGAGAAAACCTAGAAGTATTTGATAAAACTATTGATACAGATGAGCTTGATGCAGACAAGGTTTTAGAAATTGCAAAAAATACTGTAAAAGAGTTACTTTGACTTTAAAACAATTAGAAAATCTTACTGTAATTGACCAAGATATCACCAACAACGATTATGGAACATATTACGACAAACGAAGCTTTAAGCAATTACTCCAATACGGATTAATCCTACTTGACAAGCCCCCAGGGCCTACCAGCCACGAAACTGTAGCATGGCTAAAAAGAATTTTAAAAATTCCTAAAGCAGGTCATAGTGGTACACTAGACCCACAAGTCTCTGGGGTCTTACCAATGGGATTGGGTGATGGAACCAAGGCATTGGAGGTTTTGCTTTATGGGCCAAAAGAATATCATGCCATAGGAAGATTACACTCATTGCCATCTCCAGAAAAACTCAAAAAAGTTTTAGAAGAGTTTACTGGTGAGCTATATCAAAAACCTCCTCAGCGTTCTGCAGTATTGAGACAAACTAGAACTAGAACAATTTACGAATTAGAACTCTTAGAGCAAAAAGAACGTTTAATGGTATTACGAGTTTTGTGTGAAGCTGGAACATACATTAGAAAATTAATCTACGACATTGGCGAAATTTTAGGGCCTGGTGCCACAATGATTGAGCTTCGCAGAACTCGAGTTCATCAATTCAATGAAAACTCTAAACTTGTAACTCTGCATGAGCTTGCAAATGCATATTCGTTATGGACAGAAAAAAAGGATGACTCTAAGATAAAAGAACTCATTTTACCAATTGAGCATGCATTTAGTGAAATAAAATCAGTAATTATTCGAGATTCTGCAGTTGATGCACTTTGTCATGGTGCTCAGCTAGCAATCCCTGGAATTTTAGAAGCATCTCCAGATCTTAAAGTAGATGACCTAGTTGCAATCTACACACAAAAAGGAGAGATAGTGGCCCTTGCAAAAACACTGCTATCATTAGAAGATATTAAAGAAAAAACAAAAGGATACGCATTTGAGACAAAGCGTATCATTATGAGTCCTAACACCTATCCTAAAAAATGGCGTACAAAAGAATCTACTAACAAATAGTAGTCATTAACAAGATGTTTTGAACATGTTTCCACGAGGTTTGATTTTAGCAGTTGTACTAGGAATTGTAGCTGGGGCTATTGTTGGCGTGTTTTTAGTAACTCAAAACAATGGAGAACAATTAGAGTTTGTACAAGGTCCGTCAATTTCTATAGTCACTGAAAAAATAGATTTTAAACAAGGTGAGCAAATTACTATTAAAATTATAAACTCTGGAACAAGTGCATTGACTTTTACTGATGCATCTTATGGTCTTAAAATTACAGGATTAGATGGTAGAGTGCTTTTTACTCCTGTATCTGCACAAGTAATATCAACTCTTGAACCAAAAGAAGAATTTTCATTTGTTTGGGATCAAATCAAAAATGATGGCGATCAAGCAGCTGCTGGAACATACAAAATTATTTCAAAAGCACTTGACGGTGATAAGACAATAAAAAAATCAATTACCATTAACATTTACAAATAATCTGAAAAATTATCATCTATTATATAATCAGACTTGTAGCAGTTATTTTGGCGAATAAAGTGCCGGGGTCGCCTAGCCTGGTAGGGCGCGCGCCTGGAATTAATTTACCATAAAGCGCGTACTCGCAAGGGTACGAGAGTTCGAATCTCTCTCCCGGCGCCTTACGCTACAGTTAAGGGCCTTTACTAACTAATTACTTCTGGAAAGAAAAATCTTATCAAAGTTATTATTATAATTAATTATGAATCAGTAATTTCGCTAAATTACTTTGAGATTTGAGAAAAAATAGCATACAAAATACACACACAATTAAGGTATCACAAAATGTTTCTTTTTGGAACTAATTCAAATAAAACTGATTAGAATTTAAATAAAAATAAAAGAAAATTTTTTGAGAATTAGAAATTTCTTAAAAGAGATTATCTAATTTTTTGTGAATTTTAAATTAAGCTTATGCTATTTTTTTCACGTTGGTAGCTGCTGGTCCTTTTTGACCCTCGCCAACTTCAAACTCAACTTTATCTCCTTCGTTTAAAGATTCATCTCCGATCTCTGATTTGTGAACAAACAGATCGTCGCCTGATTCTCTTGCGATGAAACCAAAGCCTTTAGTCCGGTTGAACCACTTTACGGTACCTTCTTCCATTATTACTACGGTTGAATAATTAAGACTATATTAAGATACATAAAAAAATTGTTTACTAAACGTCCTTTCAAAAATCCTTTGGAATATGATTATTTTGTTTTAACCAATCTACTTGGGGTAAGGTAAATCTCCATAAAATGTCACCTCTGTCCCCTCCGCCAAAATCCCAAGGGGCAATGATTACTATATCGTTATCTCGAATCCATACTCTTCTCTTTAGTTTACCACGAATCCTTCCTCTTCGAGTAACATCATCGGTGCATTTTACCATCACATTTTCACCACCCATCATTTTGAGTACTCTACCAAAAAGTTCGCCTTCGTCTGTCACTGGCAAACGAATTTCCCTTAGGGCACTTTCATTTTTTACTTGCCGTTTTCCCATTTAATTATAAAATCCGGACAGTAATTAAAAGATAAAGCTTAATTTTCTATTAGGATTTGCATCAAAATGACTTGATTTTAAACTAGTTTAACAAAACACCGCCTAAAGACTTGAAAATCATTTAATTTGATTAAAAGGAAGACAATAGATTGAAAAGTTTTGATGTAATAATTATCGGTGGTGGGATATTAGGCACCACAATTTCTTACTGGATTTCTGACCTTTATGATCTGAAAATTTGTGTAATCGAAAAAGAGTCACAAGTGGCAATGCATGCTAGTAGTAGGAATACCGGAGTTGTACATTCTCCATTCTATCTTAATCCAGATTCAAAGAAAATCTTTGCAAAATCTGCTTTGATTTCGTATGACATGTGGGAAAATCTTGCAAAAGAATCAGGGATTCCTTGGAAAAAAACTGGAGTTTTTGAATTAGCTCTAGATGAGAAACAACATGAAACTTTAGAAGATTACATGGAGTGGGGAATTCAGAACGGCCTATTAGAAGAAGATTTGGAGCTCTTGTCAGGTGACGAAGTTTCAAAAATAGAACCCAATGTAAAATGTCACTCGGCAATCTATTGTAACAAGGAGGTATCTACAGATTTTGGAGCATTTACTAGACTGATTAGAAAGGAATCAGAGAAAAATGGAACAAAGTTTCTTTTGGGAAATAAAGTAAATCTAGTTGAAGAAAAAAAGGATCACTCCATAATTACTCTAGATGATCAAATAACAATTTCTTCTAAACTGGTAATAAACTGCGCAGGTGGAAATTCACTTGATATAGCAAAACAATTTGGATTGGCAAAAAAATATTCTGATCTACATTTTAGAGG
>SMUX01081053.1_pt1 | contig 20332 bp, 22 predicted proteins | sample 2456431 | NCBI WGS metagenome assembly SMUX01 (sample SAMN11095930, study PRJNA526329) | marine sediment metagenome | biome: Marine sediment; feature: Surficial sediment; material: Deep marine sediment; isolation source: Hadal surficial sediment | place: Pacific Ocean | collected 2014-11 | depth... | reverse complement strand
TACTTTAGAGTTCTTACCTCAATATTTACCACCTTATCTTGAAAAGGAACTACGAAATGAAGTCCCTCATCTAGTGGTGGAACGCCTGTATCAACTGCATTCCAATACAGTAAAACGCCCCTGTGACCGGCATCTACTATTTGAACAGATGCTGAAACTATTACTCCAATGATAATTAGCACCACGATGCCAATGAATACTGCTTTGGCAGCTCCTACATTTACGTTAACTCGTGGTCCTTCAAATCTTGACAATTTATTTGCATTGTTACTCTGATGTCGCGATTATATAATTGAACTGCTAATCAAAAAACAAAATAGGTGAATCCATTAGATCGGGGTCCATTGGGGAGTAATTTCTACACTGTTCTTAAAATTTTCTTTACTATACGTTCCAACTTGCACCACAAGCATTGCAGCGACCTCTTTTTTTCCCATTTAGGCTAAAATCAAAAAATACGAATGCCTCAGTTGAACCGCATACCACGCATTGAACATTATTATCAGCACTCATCTAATTTCTCTCATCATTTTCCACAAATTAAGATTTCGTTTGATGGTTTAGTCCTGAAGCAAAATTATCTGCTTTATGTTATTCAATTCTCAGAAAAAACCAATTTAGAGGTATTTGAGAATTGTTTTTTTGTCTGATTTTGGAGGTTTAGATACTAAAGCAAAGTTATACAATGGATAGGATTTTTTATATTGCTTCATAAAACTCCATGCTACATCATGAGTTTTGAACTCGGCACGAATGCCATCAATGTTTGATTCTTTTCCAAACACATCAAAACTGATTATAGAATAATTTTTTGGTCTGTTGTGAGGGATTGCTCGTAATAACCACGCAAATGTAAAGATAAGAGCTACTGCTAAAACTATGACGAAGCCTGCTTCTTTGAAAAACGACCAGACCGTATTAGGAATGGTTTGACCAAACAGCACTACCATAAACTGAGAAAATGATATTATTGCAATACCTGGAATTACAATTAGTTTTAGGCCGTCAAAACCACCCAATTTTTTCATGATAAGATCACAATAGTTTAAACTTCTTTTTAACATTACTAATTATAGTTTAGTCCTATAGTTTACAATTACATTAGAACTTAGTTGTCAGAAACATTGGAATCCTTTCCTGTGGATAAAATATAATCCATTGTTAATTATCACCATTGAGAAACAAGTGTTGAGGAACAAATAAGGCTAGATGTCTAGTATTTTCAGACCTTTACACCTGTTTCGGAGCGTTACCTCAGTTACACCAGCTGCATGAGCGATAATTTTCTGTGAACTATTCACGCCCATCCTAAGAGTTGAAATATACAGAGCGGATGCTGCCAATCCCATCGGATCCTTTCCAGCTGAAATTCTATTTTGCTTGGCTTTTTTGAGAATCTTTACTGCATGGCGTTTTGTTTTTTCAGAAAGTCCAGCCCTGCTAGCAATTCTCGCAATACACTGTATTGAATCTACCACTGGCATCTTAAGATCTAGTTCTTTTACCACAATCCTGTAGCAGAGAGCTAGGTTCTTTCTTTTAATGTTAATTGCTGCCGTAATATCATTCAAAGTTCTGGGAGTCTTTGTTTCACGACAAGCAGCATACAATGCTGCTGCTATTAGTGCTGTGATTGATCTGCCTCTTACCAGTTTTTTATCCAATGCTTTTCTGTAAATGTATGCAGCCTTTTCTATTACGGCGTTTGATAAGGCAAGCTTGTCCTTCATTATGTCAAGCTCATTGAGGGCATGTCTAAGGTTTCTATCAACAGAATAATGAACCAGGCTTCTACTATCCCATACTCTTAGACGGCTGAGAGTTTTTTTCATAGAATGCGAAATGGGTTTTCCTACAGCATCTTTGTTTATCGGATTGATGATGGTAGATAAACCATGATCATGTCTAGTTATAGATGTGCCAGCGCCAGTCCTAGCTTTATTGGTTTTATCATCAACAAAAGAACGCCACTCTGGACCAGAATCCTCTAATCGTTCCGAAATCACATAACCGCATCTTCCACAAATCAATTCGCCAATCTCCATATCAGTAAATATGGTATTTTTTCCACACCGTGGACATCTTTGTTTGCTTGCGATTTGTTGAGTCATAGCTGTTACACCTAGAATATACTTAGAGTCATTTCCGATAAATAGTATCAGATTGTGTTCAATGTCGCATTCTCAGAATGGTGATTAATCATGTTTTGCTTTCAAATACCATTAGACTCACTGTTGTTCTAACGTTATCTGTAGTTCTAATCTTCTGTCTTATTGTATCCCTTAATGCCCAGTCGTTGGTGCGGTAATTTTGATAATAACATCAAAAGCCCAAACACTGGAGTAATCTCTTTTACCCCATCTATCATTTGGATCTTTTTGATTACTTTATCTGTTGTTTCGGCCTCGCATGAAATCAATACAAAAACGGTTTTCATGATTTGTTTACATGGTTTAGGCGCAACTCAAATATCTAGTTGAGCAATCATGAAAATCTAGTTATAATTCATAAGATTCTTTTCTTCTAGCATGCTATGAATATTGTTTACAGCACGATAAACATCCTTTTCAGTTTTGCAACCTGTACATACTAGTTTGCCAGATGCAAAAAGCAAGATCACAGTTTTTGGTTCTAACATTCTATGGATTAGACCCGGAAATTGTTCAGGCTCATACATACTTCTAGGTAATGTTCTCGCAGCTTGCTCTAAGCTAATTTTACCACCTAGGTTAATTGAGGCAACAATATTTTGTATTGTCACTATCGCATCTTTCTTTATCTTTATTCCACCTTTTCTCAACGTTTGCACTACAGTTTTTACTCCCTTTCTTGCCATCTCTTCTGATTTTGCAGCAGTACAAACCATCTTCCCCGTACGGAAAAGCAATGTGGTAGTCCTTGGGGATCTTAGTCTAAAGACAGCACCTGGAAATGTGTCTGGATGCCATTCTACATCGGGAAATTTCTTTGTTATGTCTTTGAGGTCTAGTTTTTGATCTATAGAGGCAGTGGCTACAACATTTTCAATTGATATAATTGGTTTTGTTTGTGGCATTTTAATTTGATTTTACTGTTCCGTTATTTTAAGGAAAGTTATAAAAATCTAGCATATTAATTGGAACCATAGTTTTTTTGCGATAAATGTTATAACGAAAAACATGATCAATGTATTGGAAAGGTAGACATGTTTGATTGTGAATCCAAGTGTACCAAATCTTAGTTTTTCGGAACTTTATTTTCTAAGAGGATGATATATTACTTTTTAAATATGGCAAACTATGCCTACTTACAATCTTAACCTTTGTATTCTAGATTAAACTGTGACTTAATTAAGTAAATATGGCTGAGAACGGAAATGCAGCGATTTCTGTAGGAGAATTTGAAACAATCCCGCAGCTTCTGGCTTCTTCAGAGTCTATTCAAATAGCTTTTGCTTTTTTAATCGTTGGTTTGGTAGTTATCGGGATAATTTACCATAAATTCTCTCATTGGATTTTATCCCAAAAATTCAACTATAAACGACCACATATTTCTCGATTTGTTCGCAAGGCAGTGTTACCATTTTTTGCATTAGCTTTAGTATCATCGATTAATGTATACATACAAAATACTGAGCTATTTGGATTAGAGCAGACAACTGAGGGTGCTGAATCAAAACTTATTGAAACATTCGCAAAAATTCTTAATTCCCTTAACATATTAGTAATTGGTTGGACGATATCACACCTAGTTCCAATCGCTTTAACAAAACGTGACAAATCGATTCTGGAGAAAGAAGATTACGAAAAGTGGTATGACATGCGAGGATTTCTAGACGATGATGATTTATTCTACAAATGCTTCAAGTGGAGTCCGCCCAAGACCACTCCTTACGACATGAAAGATGATGAATTTAAAAAATATGTTCAAACAAAAGAGAGTCTTCAATCTCTTGAAAAATATCGTACTTCCAAGGGGTTATCTGTAGGTAATTACGATAAACTAGTAGATGATCCGTTTGAAGATTGGAAAAAATCTGAGAAAGCAAAATATGAGAAATATTATGAAAGTTGTGTAACTGGAAAAAACCAGACTGGACAAAAACTAAGACCCGGTGTTGTGCCAGAAGAAATTTATCCTATCGATATATGGCGAGAACAAAAGAGACAAAATAACTATGAGCCGCTAGTTCCAAGCTCAAAACCACCAGGATATTCACAAAAGAAAAAAGAGGGAATTCCAAAATCTGCAAAACAAATTCTCCCGATAGGGATTTTTGTCGTCACAGTGCTTGGTGTAGTTACATGGTGGGGGATAGACTTGGTGGTTTTAGCAACTGCCACTGGAGGAATTGCACTTGGTGTAGGACTTGCACTAAAAGAAACAATGGAAAATTACTTTGCATATATCACGATAAAAAAAGACAAGATCATCAAAGTAGGTGATAGGATAAATCTACCTAGTGGATACAACGGCCTGGTATACAAAATTACACCCAGAGTAACCTATATCAGGCATGGTCTCAACGAGTCTTTGGCAATTATTCCCACAAAACAAATCGTTTCGGCAGAAATTATCAACTTTACTAAGGATTTCAAGCTTGTTCCTGCCAGTATTAATGTTGGAGTTTCATATCTAAATGATCCTAGGCAAGTAGAAGCAATTCTAATTAAGATAGGTAAACGTGCCATGAAAGAAGTTAAGGATGGGCAGGGCATCCACCTCGCCAGACAGAAAAGATGTCCGTACCTTGATGAACACCAACCAAGTTGTGGGTGTGATAAAGAACTACATGTAGATATAGGTGATCCAGTTGTAAGGTTTAACGATTTTAACGATTCAGCACTTGCTTTTGGACTCAGAGTGTTTGTACGAGATTATGGTTCTCAGTTTAGAATGAAAAGTGAAATGAGAACAATCATGTACGAAGAATTCAAAAATTATGACATTAGGATACCATGGCCTATCCGAACGATATACCAAGGTGATGAGAAAAGAGAAGCAGAGGAAATTGGGAAATTCGATAAAAAGCGTGATCAATTGGTTGAGAAGCTTGGTCTTAAAAAGCCTGAGGGTGCAGCAGAAGAAGATTAGCTCACAAAGATAACAATGGAAAATAAAAGATTTGAAGAAGAAAATGCAGAACTAAAAGCAGAAAACAAGGATCGTAAAATACAGAAGAGTTTTCTACAAGAACGAATTGAACATATAAGAAAGAAGATGATAATCTTCTGGTATGGCTTCAAAGTGCAAAATTTGTTAAAGCAAAGCCTGTGTGTATAGACTTTATAAAAAAACAAGATGTAATTTACATTGGAGAAAGTGAAAATCTTCAGGATCAATTTGTAAAATATGTTGACTCGAACTTTGAGAATGATGCTTGTAAACAAAAAACTAATACTTATCAAAGAATGTTCGTTGAAAACCAACAAGAACGCAAAACGCTGCATGTTTTTCAGGTATACCCTAACATAGACTATACTCTGCACAATTTTCAGTTACATCTTTGACACTACCCCAATGTGTACTCACTGGAATTTCTTTTTCTGAACCTGCATACTTACAGTCTGTCTATTTTCATGTGAGGATATTAAACACAAAGATAAACGCCGGGAGAGAGATTTGAACTCTCGTTCCCTTGCGAGAACGCGCTGTATGGTGAATCATTTCCAGGCGCGCGCCCTACCAGGCTAGGCGACCCCGGCACAGTCTTGCGACTAAATAGTTCGTTAAAATTTGATTATATAACATGTTAGGGAAAGAAAAAACGTATCCAAAAATCATTTGAAAATGTTTATCGTGATGGATTCCTTGATGGTTTTTTTGTCTTTGTCCAATGCACTCGATGTGATTTTGTAAGTCCCCTCAAAAGCAGGATCACCATCATTTTTTATTTGATCCCATTCGAATATTTTTTCCTCTTTTGGTTCTAGAACAGAAATCACTTGAGCAGCTATTGGAGAATAAAGAATTATTCCATCCAAACCTTTTATTCTCAATCCATAGGAAGAATCAGAAAATGTGAGGGGAACAGAGCCAGAATTGAATATTATAATTTTGATTTTTTCCCCTTTATCAAAATCTTTTTTTTCAGTGAGTATTGTAAGAGACGAGCCTTCAACAAAATTCAATTCATTTGGTTTTTTGAGATCCACAAAAATTAATCCAAAAATTACACTAGCTATAACTCCGATGCTCATTGCAATAACAAGTCCTCGTGGAATCAAAATACAAACCCCATCTTCTTAATTTTTTAAAGTTGGTTTAGAACGCCAAGATTTAGGATATGTGCTGATTTCCATGATAATTCTTTTTGTTTGGAATGCATATCCTTTTACACTATCTTGGATTTCGGATTCTGACATCAAGGCTTCAGCTAGTGCTATTACCTCTCCTTTTTGAGAGTAGATTGCAACTAGATCTCCTTTTTTAAGATTGTACGAAATTTCCAAAATTCCAGGAATGGCAAGCTGTGCCCCATGGCACATTGCATCTATGGCTGTATCTCTAATCACTACAGATTTGATTTCACTAAACACATGTTCGATTGGTTGTATTAATTTCAAAAGTTTTGAATCATCCTTTTCCTCATCCCAAGTAGTAAATGCATCGGATAATTCATGCATGGTGACAAGATGGTCCCATTCAGAAAATTGCATTACACTACTACGTCTTAATTCAACCATTGTTGCACCCGGGCCCAAGATTTCCCCAATATCATAGTATAGTTTTCTAATGTAAGTTCCTGCCTCACACAAAACTCGTAAAAGTATTAGCCGTTCTTTTTGTTCTAGAAGTTCAATTTCAAAAATTTTTCTTGTTCTAGTTCTACGCAAAACTGCTGAACGTTGTGGTGGTTTTTGAAAAATCTCGCCGGTAAACTGATTCAAAACATCGTCAAGTTTCTCCTTTGTTGGAAGAGAATGCAGTCTTCCAAGTGCATGATATTCTTTTGGACCAAGCAGCAAAACGCCTAAAGCTTTTGTGGCCTCACCCAAACCTAAAGGAAGAACACCAGTTACTTGAGGATCAAGAGTTCCACTGTGTCCGATTTTTGGTATTTTTAGAATTCTTTTGCACCAAGCTACTACCTCATGACTTGTTGGTCCTGGTGGTTTGTCCAAAATTATTAGACCGTAGTTGAGTAATTGTTCAATATTTCTCTTATCATAATATGTTCCGTATTCATCATTTGTAATGTCTTGATCAATAATTGTGAGGTTTTGTAGTTGTTTTAGTTTCAAAGCAGCTCTTTCACAATTGATTTTGCAATTTCAGTAACTTGTGCTGCATCAAGGTTATCGGTGTCAATCACTTTATCAAATACTGATTTATCCACTCCAAAATCAAAATTGTAAATTTTTTTGTAAAGGGCTCTGTTTTCATCGTATCTCTTTTTTGTAATGTCAAGCGCATCTTCTTTTGTCATGTTGTCTCTACCCTTCATTCTATTTGCACTACTTTGATGAGAACCATCAAGCCAAATCTTAATCCCATTATCAACAAGCCATGGAAGTGTATAGCTAGTGATGACCATTCTGCCTTTGTTAAACAAGTCTATGAGTTTTTCATCGACTTTTTTATCAAATTCAGAATTTTGTGCTCGTTGATTTAGAAAATTCATTCCTTCTCTAGTATCCCACCAATCATCTCCTTCTGCTTGAAATCCCTCTTCCTTTGCAATTTGCTTTAAGGCATCACCACCACTCAAGTACTTTAAACCAAATTCTAGTGCTAATTGTTTTGCAACAGTTGTTTTACCTATAGCAGGAGGGCCAGAAATGATAATAGATTTTGTCAACCTAAATCCATTGTAGTCTTTGTCAACTTCATAATCATACCACTAAATGCAATTGACGACAAGAAATACCACGCCCAAAGAAAGATTTCATTTTCTTGAGTACAAATTGTTTGTTCTGCAACTTTTTCTGCAGTACAAGTTAACTGGAAAAAGTCCGCAGGTATGACATTCAATGAAACTGGAGACAGTGCTACCGTATAGGAAAACAGTACAGGTAACACAAAATAGAAAATCAAAATCAAAGGTACGAATGTAAATATCATTGGTCTCATGTTCATCTGCATCATTTCCATACTCATCTTGCTCATGTATGATGATTTTTGTTCAAGTCTTGCTAGTTTTTCCTTATCTTTAGCTCTAAATGCTGCCATTTTTTCCTTCTGGTACGTCCGAGTTTCTTTCATAATTCTTTTCAGCTTTAGTTGATCTACCATCTTTTTTCTCACACCAGAGTTGAATATGTTTAGCAAAATGCCAAACCCACTGATAGCAAACATTGAAGCAATCATGCCCTTAATTACAGGATCAGGGCTTCCAAGACCCTCTCTAGCTCCTCCCATAAAGTCAAAAATACCACCATTGCCACCATTCTGCAAAAATATGGACTCTAAAAATTGAAAGATTATTGTGATTTCCATGTCATATTCCCATTGCTTTAATTACCTTCATAGCTGTCTCATCAATCTTTCCCTCTCTATTAAGCACAGGTTTCATTGGAGAGCCGGACAATACAGAGCAGCTTGAAAGCATAGCATCTTGTACGGCCAACTCTTTTTTGATTGATGCCAAAGAAATTATGTCCCTATTTCTGGTACCATCCTTCATCCTCCGGTTATAGATTTCTTCAGGCCTAGCTGAAATTGAGATAAAATTTGTGGGTTTTAGAAGATCTATTACATATAGGGGCAATCCAGGATGGAATCCTTCGTTGGTATTAATGAAGGCATGAGTGTCAATAATTACCACATCATTCGTTTTCAAGGCAATTTTTGTTGCAGCCATTATTTGAAAATGCTTTTGCCTATCAACTGATAATTTCCTTAGTTCATCTCTATCTGCAATACCTTCATTTTTTGCCTCCTCCAACATCACGGTACCAAAACTATATACACTGACATTCTTTTGTTTTTCTTTAAGAATTTCTACAATCTTTGAAATCAGAGTGGTTTTACCGACTCCAGGAATTCCAACAATTACAACTTTCTTATTTTCTTCCAAGGAGCGCACCAAGCCGTGGCATTACAATTTCTACTTGTTCTTTTACTAACTGGTTGTAATAGTTAATGAGAATATCCACCATAAGCAAAATACCAATTCCGGTTCCAAACACTCCTAGCACATCCGAAATTCCAGCCAGAGCTCCAAGAATCATAGAACCAATCAAAGTTACTGATGGGATATACTTGTTGAGCAAAACTTCGATTGGTTGGTTAGACCGTCTAAATCCAGGAATTTGAACATCAGCATCAAGTAAGTTTTTAGCTGCACTTTTTGGCGATAATCCTCCTAGTTCGACCCATAGTTTTCCAAATATTACAACGATCCCAATCATAAAAAGTACATACACTACAGCTCGCGTAGGATCTAAAACTGCAAGTTCTAGACCTCTTGGTGGAGTGATATAGTAAATTAGTCCGCCAATTGGTGTAGAAGGGCTTGTAGGATCAAACTGCCCAAGAATATTCATAAATAAATTATTATTTTGTGGGTTAAAGTTTGCCCAAAGCATTTGTCCCATAAAAACAGCATTTGCTGTTAATGCAGATGCTAGGATGACTGGAATGTTGGACACGTACATGAGTTTGATTGGATAGACTGCTGAAAATCCTCTATACTTTGTCGAAACTATTGGAATTTCTATTTTCATCCCCTGAGTATAAATAAGAATTAGTAATACTCCGGCTGTTAGTAATAGTCCAAATATACTTGGGAGTTGGTTTGATCTGAAAAATACATTCGAAAGGTCGCTATTCATGATTGACTGACCAATGAATGGTATTATGCCAATTGTTCCTCCATCTCCTGCAGGCAGTGGGCTGAATAAACTCCACAGTATTTGTTGAGTTACACCTGCCATAATGAATAAACTAATTCCGCTACCAAGCCCCCATCCTTTCTGAATTAATTCGTCCAAAAGCATGATAATTATTGATGCAATCATCAACTGACCAATCAGAATGTACAATACAGTTGGTTCTAAAATTCCAGGTCCATACACTGCAATTCCGTAGACCGCTGATTCTGCAATTATGACTATGTAAGTTACAAGCTTGGTTGCAGTTTGAAATATTCCTCTTTCTTCAGGCTTTTTGAAATCGAATTTTAGAATCTCTGATCCCTTCAACAGCTGCATCAAGAGTCCAGCTGTAACTATAGGTCCAATCCCTAACTCAACAAGAGTCCCCTGTTGAGATGCAAAGATCACTCTTGCAAATGCAAGGAAATCAAATTCAGGAGTAGTAGCTCCAAAAAGTGGAGTCTGACCCATGATCATGTAAATTAATAATGCTAATCCGGACCATAACAAACGAGTTTGTAAAGTAAGTTTTTTCTTTGGTTTGGGAATTTGAGGAATATATGGTTCTACCTTGGTCACTATCCTGCGGACAAATGCATTAGCCGTGCCTTCAGCCATTTGTTGTTAACACCTCGCCCCCAGCTTGTTTAACTTTTTCTTCTGCTGATGCAGTACATTGTCGAATTTTGACAGTGTATGCATTTGTAATTTTTCCTCCGCCAAGAAGTTTGTCATAACCTTTACTAGTTAGTTCTATTACCTTTTTTTCTTCGTCTTTGTTGCCAAACTTTTCAAACAGATCATCAAGATCACGTACACTTGCCCATTTCTTTGTTACATTAGGGTGAGGTGGATGAGTGGAATCATGACCAAAATGGTCTGGATCATACTTTAACATCGAGCTAAAATGATGTTTTAACAGGCCAGAAATACCTACCCCGCCTTTGTGACCGCTTGCTCTATGTTGAGCCACTTGCCCCCAACCATGAGTTCTAGAGCCTCTTAATTTTCTGGTTTTTCTATACCTGGTAGCCATTTCAAATCATATTCCTAACTAAATTTCCAAGATCCTTATTTGGTCCAAGAATGCCTTTTTGTGTATACAATTTCTTTGTGCTCTTCTTAAAGCCATGTCTTGGAGGAGATAGTGCAAACCAGGGTTTCAATGGTTTTAATTTAGTCATTGTAGTCTTTCCTTCAGCCAAGGATGTAGCAAGTTCCTCAATATTTTTGAATCCGATTTTTTTAATATCTTCTTCTGTAATTTTTTTATAGCCAGATTTTCTTCCCTTCTTATTCAACAATTCCATAGCCATTGATACCTCTGCCTCTTGCCATGAAACATAATGTTTTACTTTGTTTAACATTCCTAATGTATTTTCTTGAGCAGGAATTATTGTTGCACGAAATTTTTTTTCTAATTTTAGAAGTTTAAGAGTAGTTTTAGCCCAATGTGGAACATCTACTTGGCCTTTGATTCTTACAACAAGAAATGCTTTTGCCAATTTAATTCAACCCTGACTAAATGTTTGCCTTAGACAGTCTAAAACTGCCTTTGATGTGGAGTTCATTGTGGTAGTGGAGCCTTTTGTAGATGTCCACGCATCTTTAAGTCCTGCTAATTGTAAAAGACGTTTTATTTTACCACCAGCTACTAAACCAAGTCCTTTTGGTGCAGGAAATATTTCTATTCTCACACTTCCACCTTTTCCTCTAACTTTGAATGGGACAGAATGTTTTTGATCACATCTACATTCCCAACTTCCACACCCTAACTTAATCGGACTAACATTAAGAAAAGCTTGGGTTGTCGCTTTTTCAATTGCAATTCTCATTTGTTTTGCTTTTCCTGAACCTATACCTAACCAACCGTCTTCATTTCCTGCTGCAACAATTGATTTGAACCTAGTAGATTGTCCATTAGGTGTCATTTTTTGAACAATTCCAACACCTATCACCTCTGATTTCAAATCGGGTAATAGTTTTTTGATAATTCCAGCTTCCTGAATCCTTAAACCATTTTCAAGAATTTCTTCAATCGAGGTTATTTCTCCCGAAGCTACTTTTTTACCCAAATTTGTTTTTGGAATCCATGGCGCTTCTTCTCGTGGAGGTCTTCTACGTCTTTCTACGGTCGTTTGACTCATGGCGTTTTAACCTCACTATCAATTGTTGATTTTAATTGCACAACATCATTTTTCACAGAAAGATGTTCGCCTTTAATTCGTTCTTCTGATGGGAGTGTTTCAGGATCTGTTGAAACCTCAAGACCGGCATCTAAAACACCTTTTAGAGCTGCTGCCATTCTCTGAGTATATTTTCTAGTTCCACTATACATAATGGCTTTTTTTGCACCTTTCCCGATTGCTTTCTTGCCAGCCAAATATCCTGTAAGATAAGCTGCGGGCATGTTTTTTCTAGAACCCTTCCAACCTTTTGAAATTAAATATCTTGAATGTGCTGAAGCGATGACTTTATCACCAAACAGTTCTGGTTTATGAATTTGAACTTGAGTGTTTTCATTTGAAATATGAACTGTTATAAAATCAAATTTACTCTTTAGCATAGCTGTTCTTTTCTTATAGTTTGTTTTTTCTTGTCTCACTCTTCTCAATATTTTTGTATGTGCCATCTATAGGCCACAAGTTTGAATCTGCTCTTATAAACGTAAGCTGAAAAATGCCATTTACAGTCTTATCAATTTTAAAAAAAATATTAGATTATTCCTCAATTCAGTTCATCTACATCAATTCTAGAATTTTATGAATTATCATTTTGTGAGTAGTTATTTATTTATGTACTCATATTGGATATTTGCTTCATTGAAAAAAATTCATTTTGTGATTATTGGGGTTCCAGCATGCATAATTATTTTTTTAGTCACTCTTTTTTTTAATACTACTTGCCTTTTCATCAATTGTGAAACAGAAATTGAAATCACATCTTTTGAAACACCTGAACTGGTGAATTTAGGTGATACAATGCAAGCAAAGTTTACAATAAAAAATAAAGGAGAAGTTACAGCAGAAAATTGTAAGTTAAGTTGGTCTCAAAGAGGAGCACGGGATACAGTTTCAAAAATCTTCCAATTGTCGCCATCAGAGGAAATCAGGATAGAGTTATTGAGTGTTGAAGGCGCCCCAGCTCCACGAGGAGTAAATCCAACACTTGAACTTATGTTTGATCCAGAGTATCAAATAGTTTCTCGTAGCTGGGTAACTTGCGATAATACCGAATCAACCAAAGTTCAATCAAACATTAATGTAATACTCCCATAAAGATACAAAATTATTTTAATCTCATCTACATTTTAAAACAATTGTTGATGTTTTAGATAGTCAAAAATTGTTGTTTTCTGAAAGTTAGATGTTCAAAAGAGATGTTAAAAGTGCCTTTTGAGAATGTAAACGATTTTCCACTTCATCCCATACAACAGATTGTGGTCCGTCTATTACAGAAGAAGTGACTTCATTTCCTCTTTTTGCTGGCAGACAGTGAAGAAAAATTACATTATTTTTTGCTTGTTTCATCAGACTTGAGTTTACCTGAAATTTTGGAAGAAATTTTTTCATTCTTTTTTTATCTTTAATATGAATTGACATGAAAGTATCAGTTATTATAACATCAGCGTTTTTTACAGATTTAGCTGGATCGTTTGTCAGCTCAATGTTAATTGTTTTCTTAGAATCCCTAACAACTTTTTTGTCTGGTTCATATCCATTTGGAGTTGCGATTGAAATATCAATGTCTGAACGAGAACAACCATAGATTAAGGAGTTGCAAACATTATTGCCATCTCCAATCCATGCGACTTTGAGTCCTTTGAGTTTCTTCTTTTTTTCTTTAATTGTCATCAGATCTGCAAGTGTTTGACAAGGATGGTAAGAATTTGATAGGCCGTTAATAACAGGCACCGAAGAATTTTTGGCAATCTTCTCGATTAAAGTGTGATCATATACACGTGCCATAATTGCGTCAACATAACGGGAAAGAGTCTTCACAGTATCTTCCACTGTTTCCCCCCGTGAAAGCTGCATATCACTCGGTGAGAGATTTAACGCGTAGCCTCCGAGTTGGAACATTCCAGTTTCAAAACTAACCCTAGTTCTTGTAGATGGCTTTTGAAAAATCATAGCTAGTGTTTTATTTTTAAGTAAAGCAGGTTGCTTTCCTTTCTTGAAATCCTTTTTGAATTTAATAGATAGTTCTAAAAGTAGAGATAGCTCTTTGCTGCTTAATTCTTCAAAAGTGAGAAAATCTTTCGTTTTTAATTTCATGTCTTAAATCCATCACACAAATAATGACTGTTTTAGTTTTTTTATATTGTTTGATTCCAAGATTATTCTTATGGTTTTGGTCTACCTGAGGATATCCACTCCTTAATCTTTTTAGCTAGAACTCTTGCTTGTTCATCATTTTCTGGTGGAGTCAAATCATAAAAATCTACATAACGATTGATGTCTTCAGTAATTACTCCTTCAAAAGGATCGTTGTAAGATTCGGTCTTTGATTCTTTAATTAAAATTTCTTCTTTGGGTTTAGATGTAGATTGTGATTCTGATTTAATTTCAGGTTGTGGTTTTTCTTGAATTTTCTCCATTGTTTCATGAGTGGGTTTCGAAATTTCCTTTTTTGAAAATTCTTCAACTATTTCGGTAGCTCCAAATACAGTTTTGAGAAATGCGTCTTTATTAAACTCCTGAAGATCTTCATATTCTTGACCTACACCAATATACAGAATTGGTGTTGAAGTAATTTTTACAATTGATAATGCAGCCCCCCCACGAGCGTCCGCATCACTTTTTGTCAGAATGGAGCCATCAAACTTTGTGTGTTTATAGAATTCCCTTGCCTGATTTACAGTATCATTACCAGCCAATGAATCTCCCACAAAAATTTTCATATCTGGTTTGATAACATTATTTATTTTTGAAATTTGATCCATCAAATTTTTACTTGTTTGCATTCTACCTGCAGTGTCAATTAAAACACAATCAATTTTATGAGACTTGGCATAAAGAACAGCATCTCTTGCTACTGCAGCAGGATCTGAACCATAATTTTGAGCTATAAATTTAAGGTTTAGACGATTACTATGTTCTTTCAACTGTTCTATGGCTCCCGCTCTGAAGGTGTCTGCTGCCGCAATCACCACTGAAAATTTCGATTTTTGTAACAAGTATGCTATTTTTGCTAAAGTTGTTGTTTTTCCCGTACCATTAATGCCAACAAATAGAATTACGTATGGTTCTATACTGTTTTTTTTAGCTTGAATTTTTTGCATGATGTTTATGCTGCCAGATGCTTCAAACAGACTTGAAATGTTTTGAATCAGACTATTTTTTACAAAATTCTCAATCTCATTTTTGTTAACTTTGGAACCAATTAATTTTTGTTTTAAGTCAGATTTTATTGAATCAATGACTTCAGTTGCCACATCTGATTCCAAAAGAGAAATCTCCAGTTGAAATAAAATATCATCGATATCTTTTTCTTTAAGTTCTTTTTCACTGAAACTCTTTGCAGTATTTGAAAAGGCAGTACGTAACTTATCAAACATAGTATTTTCCTTTATTTTTTGGCCTTAGACATGGATTCAACCAAACGATTCATTTCAGCTTTTCCTTGCTCCAACTTTGATGCAACGTCTTGTTTTTGAGCTATAGTTTCCTTCAGGGCCACTTCAATTTCTTTAATTCTGGATTCTAGAATATTTATCGCAGAATCTTTATCTTTTTCAATGGCTACTCCCGCACCTACGTTTAAAACAATTTTTTCATCAGATGAAATTTTTGTTTTTACAAAGGTGCCCATACCAATGGGTACTAGAGTATCAGATTCTTTTTTCTCACTAATTCCTTTTAATGATTCAATAGCAGATGTTGTGTCTTTTAGAACATTCATCAATGTGTTCTCTCTCTGCGTAAAATCTGCAAAATAAGATTCTAGTATTTGCATTTGGTGCAACATTTGTTGGGCCTCTTTTTCACTCATTTACAAAAAAACTCCAAAAGATGGTTATAAATTCATTCACTGTACAGGTTGAAATGAAGTGGTATTAATGAATAAAAAAATAAAGATTTGATCTTATTTTGCTTTTGAAAGTCTGCTATCAACTTCGTCCCAATTAACGATATGCCACCAAGCAGTGATGTAATCTGGTCGTTTATTTTGGTACTTGAGATAGTATGCATGTTCCCAAACATCACAACCAAGTAGTGGTATAAGACCTTCAGTTCTTGGACTAGTTTGGTTTGGCATTGATTTGTATTCGACTTTTCCAGAAGAGGAATTGTAAACTAACCATCCCCATCCACTACCCTGAAACACAGCAGTGGTAGATGAGAATTTTTCTTTAAAGTCTGCAAAACTTCCAAATGATGTATTAATTGCATCTGCAACTGCACCGCCAGGCTCTCCACCCCCATTTGCTTTCATGTTATTCCAAAATAGTCGGTGGTTGTCAAAACCTCCACCATTAAAGTTAATTGCACCTCTTACATCGTCAGGAACTTGACTTAGATCTGACAGAATGCCAAGAATGTCTTTGTTCTGAATTTCTGGACTGCATTTTTCCAATGCAGCATTTAATTTGTCAGTATATGCTTGATGATGCTTTGTATGGTGAATTTCCATTGTTCTGGCATCAATATGTGGTTCTAATGCATCATATGCATAAGGTAATTTGGGTAGAGTATATTTTCCCATACTCGAGGTCGTTTGTAATACAATTTATTGGTTTACCAAGGAAGGAATTTTTACTGGCGAAGATGGTAAAAAATTATGTCATATGACAGGTTGATTTTTTTTCTGGTCATAATTGCCATTTTTTCGATCATAATTCTCCAGTTTAATTTCGATAATGAAATAGAGGTCTTATTAGACAAAAGTGGCCCTTATGTGGGAGTAAATTTTCCAAATGATTTGGGATATTACGGTGAAGGTATCAAGATTGCAGTAATAGATACAGGTGTTGATCATCTTCATCCAGATCTTTTTGGTTTTGGACCTGGTGGGAAAATTATTGGAGGATACAATTTTGTTGAGGATAATAAAATGCCTGTCGATACAAATGGGCACGGTACAGAGGTTACTGGAATAATAGCTGCTGATGGACAACTAAAAGGAATTGCCTCAAAAGCCAGCATTTTTGCTTACAAAGTTTCAGAAGATGGAGAATCTGTCCCGTCTGAACTAATTGTCAAAGCTGTTCAACAGGCGATCAATGATGATGTTGACATTATCAATATTAGTTTGGGAGTAAATCGGACAAATTCAAAAATTGATCAGATTGTAAACAAAGCAGTAGAGAATGGAATAGTCGTAGTAACTGCAGCTGGAAATGATGGTCCAGAGTTTGGAACTATAGGGAGTCCTGGAAAAAATTCTAAAGTGATCACTGTAGGCGCCACTTACAATAACATTACATCGAGTTTTGTAGCAACTCTCAAGGTAGAAGAAAAACAGTTTCAGGTATTACCTATGATTGGAACAGCACTATTAGATGAACCAATTATAGAGGAAATTGTTTTTGGGAAATTTGGAAGAGAGAGGGATCTTGCTGAGGGTTCATTCTCTAATACTATCGTATTAGTTGAAAGAGGAAGTGATGTAAAAGATGAAATTGTGTATTTTTCTGAAAAAGAAAATAATGTTGCAAATGCAGGAGGTAAAGCCATAGTTGTATTCAACAATGAACCAGGTATTTTCTCTGGTGAATTGCTTCATGAATTCGCAGCTCCTAACTATCAACCAAAAATTCCCACATTATCAATATCTAGAGAAGATGGTATGTTTTTGAAAGAACTTCTTCAAAATAAAACAATCGCCACACTTAATGTGTTTTACAATCCAGATTTTGTTGCCCATTTTAGTTCTAGAGGACCCGTATCACCATTTTACATTAAACCTGATTTAGTAGCTCCTGGAGCATTTATTAATACAACATTAATAGATGGAAAATACAACTTTACAAGCGGTACAAGTTTTGCAGCGCCGCATGTATCTGGTGCAGCTGCTTTGTTATTACAAAAAAATCCAGATTTAAATCCAGAGGAAATAAAGTCCGTTCTTCTAACAACTACAGATTTTGTTTTTGATGCATATGATAACAAATTTTCTCTTGAAGCTACTGGTTCGGGAAGATTGAATATTACAAGAGCGTTTGAGGCTAACCTCATAATCGTTCCGCAGTATTTAATATTCCACCTTTCTACCGAAAAGCCGACTGAAAATTCTAACTTGAAATTATCTACCATAGAAGGACATCTTAATGAGGTTAAGGTTGGATTTGTCGGGCCAGAAGTTGTGAATTTTGATTTTCAACAGAACGGCAACACTTTACAAATCACTATTTTAGTTTCTGAAGATGTTTTTGGGGAATTTCAAGGTGTAATTCTAATTGAAGATGAAAAAACTGAATATCATGTTCCAGTTATAATTCACAAAACAGAAGGTTCTGTTAGTGTGGTTGAAGAAAATGGAAAATTGGATTTTATAATATCTAATCCCGATGATTGGTCCTATGCAAAAATTTCTGTAATACACAAGGATTCTGGTAAAACATACATTACCTCAGTTACACCAAAAAAAGACTCATCAATATCAGTCACAGATAGTGGGGAATATTGGATTATAGCCAACGTCAATGTAGATAAAAAAACAATAGATGTGTATGATACTGTAAATGTTAAAACACCATCGTCCAACAATAATTTTAATTTTCTTTATTTATTAGATATTCCTGAACGACCCTTCATTATTGTACTTGTGGTTATGATAATAATTTCACTAGTGGGATTGAAATTAAGAAACTAAATTTTAGGCAAGGTGTGGTCCTGCATTTTTAATTTCAGGTGAAATGTCTTTGAATTTTTTAAAGTTCTCCACAAACATTTGGGATAGTTTTTTTGCTGAATGATCATAAGTGTCTTTATCAATCCATGTATTTTTTGGATCTAATATCTCTGAAGGAACATCAGGGCATTCAGTAGGAATGTCTAAATTGAATAAATCATCATGTCTGTATTTTACAATATCAAGCGTCCCTGTTAAAGCAGCAGTTATCATTGCTCTACTATACTTTATCTTAATTCGTTTACCAACACCGTATGGCCCACCTGACCAACCCGTGTTAATAAGATAAACAGATGAATTATGTTTTTTAATTTTCTCTCCCAACATTTTTGCATAAACAGCTGCTGGTCGGGGCATAAATGGGGCTGCAAAACATTCTGAAAAAACTGCTTTCGGTTCTTTGATTCCTCGTTCAGTTCCAGCTAATTTGCTTGTGTAACCAGACAAAAAGTGAAACATGGCCCCCTCTTTTGTTAATCTTGAAATTGGAGGTAAAACTCCTAGTGCATCAGCTGTAAGGAACACAATAACTTTAGGAAAGCTGCTTACGCTTGGAATTACAGCTCCTGGAATGTAATCAAGGGGATATGCTGCTCGTGTATTTTCTGTTAGACTGCTGTCATCAAAATCTGGCTTAAGTGTTTGTTTATCAATTACAACATTTTCTAATACTGCGCCTGACTTAATTGCATTCCAAATTTGGGGTTCTGCATCTTGACTAAGATTAATACATTTTGCATAACATCCACCTTCAAAATTAAAAGTGCATTTATCTGACCAACCATGCTCATCATCCCCAATTAACATTCTATTGGGATCTGTAGAAAGCGTTGTCTTACCTGTGCCAGATAAACCAAAGAATAGAGCAGTGTCGCCATCTTTTCCAATGTTTGCCGAACAATGCATTGGAAATATTCCCTTAGCTGGAAGTAGGTAATTCATTACAGCAAATATTGATTTTTTCATTTCACCTGCATAACTTGTTCCACCTATCAGCACTATTTTTCGTGTTAAATCAATTAAAATGAAAACATTTGAGTTAGTGCCATCTACTTCTGGAATAGCTTCAAAATCGTTAATACACATTATAGTAAATTCTGGTTCATGCGATTCTAATTCTGCTGCAGAAGGTCTGATGAATAATTGTCTTGCAAAAAGATTTTGCCATGCGTGATCATTAATTACTCTTATCGGTAACCTGCTTTCCCTATCTGCCCCAACAAATCCATCAAAAACATGCAGCACCTTTCCCTCTACGAATTTTTTCATTTTTTCAAAAATTTTATCAAATTTACTAACTGAAAATTGGTGATTGATTTCTCCCCAATTTACAGTATCATGTGTCTGGCCATCATAGACAATGAATCGATCATGTGGCGATCTACCTGTATATTTACCAGTTTTGACTGAAAGAGAACCAGTCGATGTAACTACACCCTCATTTTTTTTAACTGCAATATCAACAAGTTGCTGTGCACTTAGATTCCTATGAACTTTTGATGGGCGGATTCCAAAATTTTCTAATTGAGAGAAAAATTTACTCGTAACTCCAATGGCTGAATCAATCATTGTTTTCACCTACAAATAACATAATTAAGATTTTGAATGAAATCATCAGATAAGCGGATCGATTTAAAATTCCTTATTATCTCTTTATTATTCAAATAATTTTTGAAATT
>SMUX01310475.1_pt1 | contig 20377 bp, 17 predicted proteins | sample 2456431 | NCBI WGS metagenome assembly SMUX01 (sample SAMN11095930, study PRJNA526329) | marine sediment metagenome | biome: Marine sediment; feature: Surficial sediment; material: Deep marine sediment; isolation source: Hadal surficial sediment | place: Pacific Ocean | collected 2014-11 | depth... | reverse complement strand
TGATCTACCTCGGCCTCACCGTGACCACCACCCGGCTCTACCTGCAGGAGGTCAACCAGAAGCTCAACCAGACGCTCGCCGCCAGCATCGTCGCCGAGACCCCGCTGCTCCACGGCGGGGCGGTCAACCAGGCCGCCTTCGAGGGGCTGTTTCATTCGCTGATGGTGATCAACCCGAACATCGAGCTCTACCTGCTCGGCCCCGATGGCGTGATCCTGTCCTACAACGCGCCGCCCGGGCGGGTGCGGCGCGGCCGGGTCTCGCTGACGCCGATCCGGGCCTTCATCGACGGTGCCGAAGCGTTCCCGATCCGCGGCGACGACCCGCGGGATCCGCAAGGGCGCAAGGTGTTCTCGGCGGCGGAGCTGCGCGAGGGTCCGCGGCTGGCCGGCTACCTCTACGTGGTGCTCGGCGGCGAGGCTTTCGATTCGGTCGCCCGGATGATCCAGGACAGCTACATCCTGCGCCTCGCGGTCGGCGTCGGCCTGGCCAGCCTGGCGCTCGCGCTGATTGCCGGGCTGGTGTCGTTCAACTGGCTGACCCGGCGTCTGCGCCGCTTGAGCGCGGCGGTGGAGGCCTTCAAGCAGGGCGAGTTCCAGGCCGCCATGAGCCTCGGCCCCTGGCGCCGGGGCCCGCGCGGCGACGAGATCGACGAGCTCGGCATCACGGTCGAGCAGATGTCCCAGCGCATCGTCGACCAGATCCGCCAGCTGCGCCACGCCGACGCGACCCGGCGCGAGTTGATCGCCAATATTTCCCACGAGCTGCGCACCCCGCTGACCTCGTTGCAGGGTTATTTGGAGACCCTGCTGATCAAGGAGGGCGCGCTGAGCGAGGCCGAGCGGCGCCACTACCTCGACTTGGCCGCCAAGCACGGCACGCGCCTGAGCCAGCTGATCGCCGAGCTGTTCGAGCTGGCGATGCTGGAGAGCCAGGGCACGGAGCTCCACTTCGAACCCTTCTCGCTCGCCGAGCTGGTCCAGGACGTGGCGCAGAAGTTCGAACTCGAGGCCGAGAAGCACGGGCTCGTCCTGGAGACCGAGATCCCGGCCGGGGCGCCCTTCGTCTCCGGCGACATCGCGCTCATTGAGCGGGTGCTGGAGAACCTGATCGAGAACGCGATCAAGTACACGCCCCAGGGCGGCCGCATCCGGCTTGCGCTGGTCCCCGGGCCGGGGCGCATCGCGGCCCGGGTCAGCGACACCGGGGTGGGCATCCCGGCTGACGAGATCCCGCACATCTTCGAGCGCTTCTACCGGGTCGAGAAGTCACGCGGGGAGGGGCCCGAGGGCACCGGCCTGGGCTTGGCGATCGCGCGCCGCATCCTCGAGCTCCACGGCACCGCGATCGCGGTCGAAAGCAAGCCCGGTTACGGCACGAGCTTTTCCTTCGAGCTCCCGACCGCCGCCTGAGCGTGCGCCGCGAGCGCGCAACGCGGCGGTTCTTTGGGGACGGGGGCGCTCGTGCGGAGGCGTGGCCTCCGCCCTCTTTTCTTTTCCGCTTCGCCCCCCCGCGAGGTTCCGCTAGCTCACCGCCCGGCGTCCCGACTCGGTCAGCTTGCAGACCAGCCAGTCGGGTTTCAGCGGGTTGCCGATCCAGGGCGCGGCCCAGCCTCGATCGAGGCAGGCGCGCACCGTGCGTGGGTTGGTGTGCTGGCCGACTTCGTCGAACAGCGGCAGCTTGCCACCGGGTTGCGCCAGGCCGCGTTTGAGCCAGACCGCCTGCGCGCGCGTCGGCCGTATCCGGCGTTTCCGTCCCAGGCCCTCGTCGAGCCTCGTAGCGACGGGTTGGCTCCCGACGATTTCCACCTGGACGGCGGCCGTTCGAGATTCGACCATCCAATCCTCCCTGTCCGCGCCTTTTGTGGCGCTTGACCCCGGGAGGATAGGCCAACGCGCCGCAAAACGCCAGCGGGCGGTGGGCGCTCGGTTCAGCCCAAACGTTTCAACCGGCCGCGCATGATCTCGCGGTACTCCGGGTCCCAGACCAGACGCTCGAGGTCGATCTCGGGTTCGGGCGCGGGACCCGGCGGGGGTGGCTTGGTTTCGCGGCCGGTCATCACTGTATGCTCGTGGATCATCGCATCCTTAACCTTGATTGCCGCTTCAGCCTGGCCGGTCAATGGGGCCGGGGTAGGGCGGGAACCCGGCGCGGAGCGGGCGGAATTGTGACCTTCTCGGGGCGGCGGGCGGGGGAGCGCCCGCCTTGCCGGGCCCCCGGCGGCCCGTGTAGACAGGAGGCACGCGCCCATTCAAGGACCTTTGACATAATGTCCGCGATTTCGTCCCGGCTGCCGCTCGTGTTCTCCTGCCTCGGGCATACCTACATGCATCTGTTTACGGCGTTTTATTTCGTGATCGCGCTGACGCTCGAGGACGCCTGGCGGCTCGAATATCACGAGCTGATCGAGCTCTGGGCCCTGGGCGCGCTGCTGGTCGGAATCGCGGCGCTGCCGGCCGGCTGGCTTGGCGACCGCTGGAGCGCCTCGGGCATGATGGTGATCTATTTCCTCGGCCTCGGCGCGGCCGGCATCGTCTGCGGGCTGGTCGACGGGCCGAGCGCCCTGTTCATCGGGCTGACCGCGCTCGGCCTGGCGGCGGCGATCTACCATCCGGTCGGCATCGCCTGGCTGGTGCGCAACGCCCGCACGCGCGGCCGAGCGCTGGGCATCAACGGCGCCTTCGGCGGCCTCGGCGTGGCCAGCGCCGGGCTGGTCGCCGGCGCGCTGATCGACCTGTTCGGCTGGCGCGCCGCCTTCATCATCCCCGGCATCATATGCCTAGCCACCGGGCTGGCGCTGCTCGCCTGCCTTCGGTCCGGCCTGATCGTCGAGGCGCCGCCCGCGCCCAGGTCCGAAGCGCCGGCGCCCAGCCGTGGCGCCGTGCTGCGGGTCTACGGCGTCCTGCTCTTGACCATGCTGATCATGGGCATCCTGTTCCAGGCGACCCAGGTCTCGGTGCCCAAGGTGTTCGATCTGCGCCTGCGCGACATCGCCGGCGAGGGCGCCCTCGGTATCGGCGCGATCGTGGCGCTGGTCTACACCGTCGGCAGCGTGACCCAACTGGTCGGCGGCGTCATGGCGGACCGGTTTCCCTTGAAGCCGCTCTACGCCGGCTGCTTCCTGCTTCAGGTCCCGGTGCTGGCCGGGATCGCGATCTTCGGCGGGCTGCCGCTGGTCGCCCTGGTCGCGGTCACCGTGTTCCTGACCGCCGCGCCGCTGCCGGCGGAGAACATGCTGCTCGCCCGCTTCACGCCCCAGCGCCACCACTCCCTGGCCTACGGGGTCAAGTTCGTGCTCGCCTTCGGCACCGGGCCGATCTCGATCCTGCTGGTCTCCAGGATCCAGGAACGGACCGGCGAGTTCACCTGGCTCTACCTGGCGCTCGCCGCCGTCGCGCTGCTCGCGGCCCTCGCCGCGCTCCTGCTGCCGGGTGAGCCCGAGCGCCAACCCGCGCCCGCGGTCGCGGCGGAGTAGGGGGCAGGGAACCAAGAAGGATTCACCACAGAGGCACAGAGAACCAAGACAGAAAGGAAAACAAATTTTGTTTGCGCGTTTTGCGCGCGGGAACCTTTTTTTGGTTCTCTGTGTCTCTGTGCCTCTGTGGTAAGCTTTGATTTCTTTTTTTGGAGCGGCCATGTCTGGTGACGGCATCGTTCTCGACCGGCTCGATCATCTGGTGCTCACGGTGCGCGATGTGGAGGCGAGCTGCCGCTTCTACGAGGCCGCGCTCGGCATGCGCCAGGAAGAATTCGGCGCGGGTCGCGTGGCGCTTCATTTCGGGCGCCAGAAGATCAACCTCCATCCCTACCCGAGCCCGGTCGAGATCGTCGCCCAGGACCCGCGCCCCGGCACCGCCGATCTCTGCTTCGTCACCGAGACCCCGATCGAGGCGGCCGTGGCGCATCTGGAATCGCTCGGCATCGAGATCGAGATGGGCCCCATCGAGCGCACCGGCGCCCAAGGCACGCTCGATTCGATCTACTGCCGCGACCCCGACGGCAACCTGATCGAGATCGCCAACTATAAGGCGTGAGGGCGGGAGGGCGGGAGGGCTTCAGGCCCGCGTCCCTGCGACGAGTTCCGACAGCCGCGTCTTCTGCGCACCCTTGGCGTCGAAGTTGGCCGGGTCGAGCCAGGCCTCATAGGCGCGCTTCAGCGCCGGCCAGTCGCGTCGGTGATCGCGTACCAGGCGGTGTCCCGGTTGCGGCCCTTGTATAGGGCGGCCTGGCGGAACACGCCTTCGAAGACGAAACCGAGGCGTTCGGCGGCGCGCCGCCAGGGGCGTGCGCGGCGGCAATCGCGCCGGCGCCCAGTCCGGCACCGCAAAGCCGATCGGCTGACCGAGGTGGTTGATGGTGGCGGGCATGGGGTATCTGTTTGTGACCGCGGATAGCGCCACAGGTTAGCCGCCTGGCACCGAGAGAAAAGGGCCGCTTTATCGGCGGAGGCCCCGGGGCAAGCGCAGGGCGGGCATCCCCGGGTTACCGAACGCTCGCGGGACCCAACGATCTATGTCTACCGCCGCGATCCATAGGGCAACCCGTTCGAGGTATCGAGCCGCGACCCGGCTTCAAACCATGTCGCTGACTGGCTCCAGAATGATTCACTCGTCTATGATTTCTAGTGATCCTTGACTCCCAGAGGCCTCCCGCCACGGCAGATTTTCATAACTTAAGGCCGCCGCAATATTCCTAAGCCGCGCGCAGATCCAAGCTCCAGGAATTGAGACGGCCCACGTCTTGCCCTGCATTATCCGAGACGTTCAGCGTCCAACGCCCACCGACCTCGACGCCGCCCTGGACGAGATTGGCTAGATCAGGTGTGTCGTCCGGGCTGAAAGATCTCCTGAGGTTTTGAGCCGAACCTCCGGTCATTCGATGCAACTCGGCCGGAAAGCCATTTGGAGCAACCAGAGTGACTTGAAGATCCCCGCGCCAGGTGTGGGTGATGTCGACCGCTACCGTGATGTCCGTCAGACTGCCGGTCCCCACAATGTCGATATGGCTGACGATGCCCGCGGGACTATCGTCCGGTATCGGCAGGTTGGGACGCGCCTCACCACGAAACTCCGATGGCTGCTGATCGACCTCCGGGCAAGGGCATCCGGGCTCGTCGTCGTAGCAGTAACCAAGCGCATGATGATCGAGTACGTCGACCGGGTGCACGATGTCGGTCGCGGCGTAGGTCGGCAACAGATTCCCAATGCCGACCGCCGTGGTCTGCGAGTCGCCGCCGTCCCACGGCCACATACGGTCATTGAGCCGGTGGCCCTGACCGCCACTGCCCAGCGGGTTATAGTTTGCGTTACCCGGATGATCGACCTGCCACTTGGCCCAAATTCGATCAACCTGGCAGTGGTGTAGAAAGAAAATCGGATCGTTCGGCGAGGTCATCTCCAGCATATCCCCACCGATGCGACCGTGTATCCTGTTGTGGTGCGGACTTTGCTCGAGACCGGGGCGGAAAAGCTGATAAGCCCCCTGGATCAATAGGTTGGTTACACTGATTGCGGTGGGCCAACCCGCGCCCGTGTTGAGGGCCTGATTGCGTTGCAGGGCTTGCCCGAATGGCCGCAATTCCGGCCGAATGGACCAACCCAGCGGGTTGAATGCGTTTGGATTCAATGCCAGGTAGCCGGTGGCGACATCGAAACCCGTGCCGCCGGATCCCATCGGCCCCATGCGGTCATCCTGGAAAAGGGCCGTCGTCTCCGATACGTCGCCCAGCCCCCAATTCACATACGGAAGCGTGACCCGAGGGTCAACCGACTGCAGGGCATTTTCGTATCGGCGAAGGTATTCGCGGTGCCAGGGCAGGAATGCCGCGGCATTATGGGCACCGTTACCCGTTTGCGCCCCGGTCAGCTGTACCACGCCTGGGTGGATCGCCACGAACTGATCGTAGACACTGACGTTCGACCCTGCCGAGAACATGTGCTTCAGTTTGACGATCGCTTCCATGAGTCGACGCCACTCTTCGCCCGTGAGATTGGCGGCGTTTTTTCTCACATACATGACAACGCCCTCCCTTGATACAGAAGTGGATTAACAATCGGCCATTGCGACGCCGGAACCACGCTCGGTTACCGCCGACGTTGCATCAATCAGACACCTGCCTGATATCAGCGATCGCCTTGCCGAGTTCTTCGAGCGAACCGTATGCTTGGTACGGCGCCTCCGGCGAAACGTACGCACCCGTATCTGCATCCCTTGATGTCTCGATCGTCTTGGCGTCGATCTTCAGTTCCTCCGTGACATCGTGGGTCACGATCTCAATTTTGCAGCCTTGGTGATCGAGCTTTTTCACATGTTTCGGTTTCTTGGCCATAACCTCCTCCTTTCACGACTCCGTCATCGAGCAAACGTGCCTTTTAGGGTTCAATTTTGGCTGCCCCTGCGGTGTGGCGCGGAGCTTGCCTTGTGCCTGGTTTCGAGGCCCTAGAAGTCATTCTGGTTAGCCCTCTTATCCAAGAGACCGGATTCATCTTAATCACCTCTTCGTCGTTTTGGCGGTTAGTATCCGTTTTGGCGGTTTGTATTTTGCGGGTCTGTATGGCAATCAGATTGATTGCGGGCTCTCTGGGTCCGAAAATCGACGAAGTCCAAATCTAGTGGGCCGGCTTTGTTTGTGATTTTCCTCACTCCTGATCGCTGGGAGTTGGTCATCATACGAGCCCATTCCGAATATTTCGGGCCACTTAAACAATGCCAACCAGGAGCAGTGCCCGTAAAGAAGTTGGCCGAACATATTCCAGATGAGCCCGTTCGATTGCCCAAAATCCTAGCGCAATACCGTTAGAATTTCAATCGTAACATAATCCCATTAATTGTATAGAGATTCCTCGGATTTGCTGGGCTGATTTGGAATCGAGAACCGGGGCAGTGACGATCTCATGCTCTGCGGACATTCTACGGCCCGCATAGCAGACACGCGTTCTGCCGGTCGGGCTGGATGCTTCTCGATTACCAATTGGCAAGGTGTCGGATGGGTTGGCCGCAGCCGCCACCTTCGGCAGTCACGAGGGCTTGGATGACGGCAACACGCCTGATTATGGATGCTCGGCCCTCGGTTCGACGGAACAACGCGTACCGCTTGCCGAAGAATCGAGTCTAAATGCCTTGGTCCTACTCCGCCGCCTTCTCGCCGGTCTTGGCGGCGGCGCGGTGGAGCGCCTGGTCGAGGTCGGCGAGCAGGTCGTCGAGGGTCTCCAGGCCGATCGACAGGCGCACCACGTCCGGGCCGGCACCGGCGGCCAGGCGCTGTTCGTCGCTGAGCTGGCGGTGGGTGGTCGAGGCCGGGTGCAGGATCAGGCTGCGCGCGTCGCCGATGTTGGCGAGATGCGAGAACAGCTCGCAGGATTCCACCATCCGCATGCCGACCTCGTAAGCGCCCTTGACCCCAAAGGTGAACACCGAACCGGCGCGGCCGCCCAGGTATTTTTGCGCGCGGCCGTGGTAGGGATCGCTCTCGAGCCCGGCGTAGCTGACCCAGGCGACCCGCTCGTGGCCGGCCAGGAACTCGGCCACATCTTGCGCGTTGGCGCAGTGACGCTCCATGCGCAAAGACAGCGTCTCGATACCGAGCAGGGTCTGGAAGGCGTTCATCGGCGCCATGGTCGCACCCAGGTCGCGCAGGCCGACCACATGGGACAGGGTGGTGAACGCCAGATCGCCGAAGGTCTCGTAGAAGGTCAGGCCGTGGTAGGCCGGCTCGGGTTTGGTCAGGCCGCCGAACTTGTCGTTCTTGCCCCAGTCGAAAGTCCCGCTGTCGATCACGCAGCCGCCCATCGAGGTGCCGTTGCCCGACAGGAACTTAGTGGTCGAGTGGACGATCAGATCGGCGCCCCAGTCGAACGGCTGGCACAGGTAGGGCGTGGCCAGCGTGTTGTCGACGATGAACACCAGCCCGGCTGCCTCGGCGATCTCGGCGAGCGGCTCCAAGTCGGAGACGACGCCGCCCGGATTGGCCAGGCTCTCGACGAACAGTGCCTTGCATTTGGGCCCGATCGCGGCGCGCACGGCATCCAGATCGTCGGTGTCGACCAGATGCCCATGCCAATCGAACTTCTTGAAGGTCTTGGCGAACTGGGTGAGCGAGCCGCCGTAGAGCTTGTTCGAGGCGACGAACTCGTCGCCCGGCTCCATGAAGGCGAAGAAGGTCAGAATCTGGGCCGCGTGGCCCGAGGCGCAGCAGGTCGCGCCGCGGCCGTTCTCCAGGCTGGCCAGGCGCTCCTCCAGCACCGACACGGTGGGATTGGTCAGCCGTGAATAGAGGAAGCCGAAGGTCTGCAGGTTGAACAGCGAGGCCGCGTGGTCGGCATCGTGGAACACGTAGGCGGTGTTCTGGTAGATCGGCGTCTGGCGCGCGCCGGTCACCGGCTCGGGCGCGGCGCCGGCGTGGATCATGCGGGTCTCGAAGCCGAAGCGGGTCTTGTTGGGATTGTCGGGTCCGGTCATAGGATGCGCGCCCTCCGGCGCCGGCTGGAAATGATACGCGAGTTGAAGCCGCCCCAGGACAGCTCGGCGTGGAGGCGGCCGTATTCGATCTTGGGGCAGCGGTCCATGATCATCGTGAGACCCGCCGCCGCGCCGCGCGCCGCCGCCGCGTCGTTGCGGATGCCGAGCTGCATCCAGACCACCTGGATGCCTTTGTCGTGCCTGAGCGCGATCGCCTCGTCGACGACCGCCCCGGCGGCCTCGGCATCCCGGAACACGTCGACCATGTCGATCCGGCCCGGCACCTCGGCAAGCGAGGCGTAGCAGGCCTCACCCAGGATCGCCTGCCCGGCGGCGCCCGGGTTGACCGGCACGATCCGGTAGCCCTTGGTCTGGAGGTACTTCATGGCGAAGAAGCTGGGCCGGTTCCAGCGCGGGCTGATCCCGACCATGGCGATGGTCTGGACCGACTGCAGGATGGCGCGCAAGTGACTGTCGCTGTAGGCCAACTCACCGCCGTTGGAGGTCTCGCTCATGGTCCTCTCTAGCGCCAATCGGGATTCCCAGCGGGAATCTCTGGAGGGGGTCAAAATGGGTTTAGGTTAACCTGATGGCAAGCCAGTTTTGCGATGATAAGGCTGTCGCAGGTAGAGCGACAGGCCCCGTGCGAATGGACCCCCCCGTCCATTGGCCTTCAAGGTCCTCAACCCGCGAGCGCGCGGGGCCACCCTCTGCCCGCTCACGTTTTGTTACAAGTCTGTAACTTCAAATTTTCACTGAAATATCATTAAGCTATGATAATTTCCTGTGGTTACGCATAGAAAACATTACTAAACTATTGTTTCTCACCAAGAAATATCCTATCTCTGATGACCGAGGCTATTTGTGCCTCCACACCGGCTTGCGCTTGCCGATGAAGGCGTCGATGCCCTCGCCGGCGTCGTGGAACATCATGTTCCGGGCCATCTCCACGCTGGCCAGCTCGTAGGCCGCCTCCAGGCCCAGTTCGATCTGCTGGTAGAACACCCGCTTGCCGGCGGTGACGGCGGCCTGAGATTTGCCGATGATCGACTGGGCGAGGGCGGCGACTGCCGCGTCGAGCTGTTCGGGCGGCACCACCCGGTTGATCAGGCCCAACTCGCAGGCCCGCTCGGCCGGGATGATGTCGCCGGTGAACAGGAGCTCGAAGGCGTCCTTGCGCTTGACCTTGCGGGCCAGCGCCACCCCGGGGGTCATGCAGAACAGGCCGACGTTGATCCCCGAGGTGCCCAGGCTGGCCGCGCTCGAGGCCACCGCCAAATCGCAGGTCGCCACCAGCTGGCAGCCGGCCGCGGTGGCGATGCCGTGGACCCGGGCGATGACCGGCTGGGGCAGGCGGATGATCGATAACATCATCCGGCTGCAGGTCTTGAACAGCCGCTCGTAATAGGCCTGCTCGGGCCGGGCGCGCATCTCCCTGAGGTCGTGGCCGGCACAGAAGGCCTTGCCGCGCGCGGCCAGCACCACGACCCGCACCGAGGCGTCGTCCGCGATCGCGTCGAGGGCGTCCTGGAGCGCCGCCAGCATGGCCTCGGAGAGGGCGTTGTATTGCGCCGGCCGGTTGAGGGTCAGGGTGCAGACCCCACCCGCATCCTCGCGGATCAGAATCGGCTTGGCACCGGTGGCGGCGGCCGCGCGGGTCTGATGTTGGGCGCTCATGGCCCCAATCTGCCGCGCCGGAGGGCGGCGCGCAAGTGCCTTGCCGGAGGCTGGATTTCGTGGTTCCAAGGGACGGTCGATCCAGAGGGGAGGCCCGGGGAGGCCCGGGAGCAGGAGAACCAGCCATGCCGCGCATCTCGATCGAGGAGATCGACCAGATCTGCGAGCAATCCCTGCCCTGGGCGGGCATGATGGGCTTCGAGATCGCCGAGATCGGCAAGGGCACCTGCCGCGTCCGCCTGCCCCAGAGCGACCGCTTCCTGCGCCCAGGCGGCACGATCAGCGGCCCGGCCCTGATGAGCCTGGCGGACTACGCCATGTACGTGGCCGTGCTGTCCCGGATCGGCCGGGTCGAGATGGCGGTCACCACCAACCTCAACTGCAATTTCCTGCGCCGCCCCAAGCCGGGCGCGGTGATCGCCGAGTGCCGCCTGATCAAGCTGGGCAAACGCCTGGCCTACGGTGAGGTCTCGCTCTATAGCGAGGGCGACGAGGCGGACGGCCCGGTCGCCCACGTCACCGCCACCTACTCGATTCCGCCGGAGCGGGGGGATGCGGGCTAAGTCCTTGGCGGTCCTGGAATAGCGAAGCATGTCAAGAGGTTGGGGAGCGGTATCATAATACCGCAATGCTAAAGGTTTCAAAAACCACACCAATCAGGCGTTGACAGTTCCGATCCCGTGCACTAGAAAACACCGCTCTCAAGGGACCCTCCGCCGGGAGCTTCCCGGGGCCCCGGTTTCACCTCCCGAGCCCGGTTCATCCCCTAGACAGTGGGTACCTTAGCGATGAAGACCTTCTCCGCCCGGCCCGCGGACATCGACAAGAAGTGGATCCTGGTCGATGCCGACGGTGTCGTGCTGGGGCGCCTGGCGTCCCAGATCGCGCTCATCCTGCGCGGCAAGCACAAGCCCAGCTACACCCCGCACATGGACTGCGGCGACAACGTCGTGGTGATCAACGCAGGCAAGATCCATCTGACCGGCAAGAAGCTTGCCGACAAGATCTACTATCGGCACACCGGCTATCCAGGCGGCATCAAGGAGCGCCGGGCCGGGGAGATCCTGGAGGGCAAGCACCCGGAGCGGGTGGTCCAGAAGGCGATCGAGCGCATGATCCCGAGTGGGCCGCTGGGCCGGCGCCAGCTCAAGAACCTGCGCGTCTATGCCGGTGCCGAGCACCCGCACGAGGCGCAGAACCCCGAGGTTCTGGACCTCGCGTCCCGCAACCCGAAGAACAAGAGGAGCGCCTGAGATCATGGCCGAGGAAACCCAGACCCTGACCGATCTCGCCGATCTCGGAGAGGCCGCGGGCGCGACCGCCGCCACACCGGAGGCCGCCGCCGCCGAGATGCCGGAGCCGAAGCGCGACGCCCTGGGCCGCTCCTACGCCACCGGCAAGCGCAAGGACGCGGTCGCCCGCGTCTGGGTCAAGCCGGGCAACGGCAAGATCACGGTCAACGGCCGCGAACTCGAGCGCTACTTCGCGCGCGCGGTGCTGCGCATGTTGATCAACCAGCCCTTCGAGGCCGCGGACCGCAAGGACCAGTTCGACGTGTTCTGCACGGTCGCGGGCGGCGGGCTCTCGGGCCAGGCCGGCGCCGTGCGCCATGGCATCTCCAAGGCGCTGACGCTCTACGAGCCGGCGCTTCGGCCGGTGCTCAAGAATGGCGGTTTCCTGGTGCGCGATTCGCGCGTGGTCGAGCGCAAGAAGTACGGCAAGCGCAAGGCGCGACGTAGCTTCCAGTTCTCGAAACGCTAAACCCGCAACGGACATCCCGACATCGAGGGCGTTCCGGCGGGGACGCCCTTTTTGCTTGAACTGTTTTCGATTGACGTCCGCGGCCGGCGCGCTACCGTCGGACCGCAACGACAGGCCCGGGGAAAGCCGGGGCCGGCAAGGAACGGAACCATGACCGCAAGCGATACCGCGACGGCGCCAGACTTCAAGGCCGGCGCCAATGCGGCGAAGGTCTTCATCGACGGCGAGGTCGGCACCACCGGCCTGCAAATCCGCAGGCGGCTCGAGGGCCGCGCCGATATCGAACTCCTGCGCCTGCCGGAACACGCGCGCAAAGATGCGGGCGCCCGCGCCGAGATGCTCAACACCGCCGATCTCGCGGTGCTCTGCCTGCCCGACGATGCGGCGCGCGAGGCCGTGGCCATGGTCGAGAATCCGCAAGTGCGCCTGATCGACGCCAGCACCGCGCACCGGGTCGATCCGGACTGGGTCTATGGCCTACCGGAATTCGACGCCGAGCAGTCGCAGCGCATCGCCGGCGCCAAGCGGGTCACCAACCCGGGCTGCTACGCGCTGGCCTCGGTGGCGCTGCTCCACCCCCTGGTCGCCGCCGGCCTGGTGCCGGCCGAGACGCCGATTTCGATCCACGCGGTCTCGGGCTATAGCGGTGGCGGCCGCAAGATGATCGAGCAGTTCGAGGACCCGGACCGCCCGGACGCCATCGCCGCGCCGTTCCTGGTCTACGCGCTCGGCCTCGCTCACAAGCACGTGCCGGAGATCCAGCGGCGCAGCGGGCTCGCCTTGCGGCCCCTGTTCATGCCCGGCGTCGGGCGCTTCCGCCAGGGCATGATCGTCCAGGTCCCGCTGCACCTGGGCGCCTTGCCCGGCCGACCCCGGGCCGCCGAGCTCCACGCCGCCCTGGCCAGCCACTACCGGGGCCGGCGCTTCGTCGAGGTGGCGCCCTTCGAGGCGACCCTGGCCATGACCGATCTGGATCCGGAGGGTCTCAACGGCACCAACCTGGTGCGCCTGCACGTGTTCGCCAACGAGGCGGAAGGCCACGCGGTGCTGGTGGCGCTGCTCGACAACCTGGGCAAGGGGGCCTCGGGCCAAGCGGTGCAGAACATGAACCTGATGCTCGGCCTGGCCGAGGATACCGGGCTCGACGCCGCGTCCGACGCCCCGCCTGCGGCCGCCTGAGCCGGGCCGGGAGCGCGCGCCATGGCCGGTCTGATCCTGCCGCACCGGGGGTTACGTCCGAAGATCGCCGAGGACGTCTTTATCGCCGAGACCGCAGTGGTGATCGGCGACGTGGAGATCGGCGCCGGCTCGTCGATCTGGTACGGCTGCGTGCTGCGCGGCGACGTCAACCGCATCCGGGTCGGGCGCAACACCAACCTGCAGGACGGCACCATCGTCCACTGCAACAACGACCGCAACGGCGACTACCGGGAGACCGGCGGCGGCGAGCCGACCCATATCGGCGACGACGTGGTGGTCGGGCACATGGTGCTGATCCATGCCTGCACCGTGGGCGACGGTGCCTTCATCGGCATGCGTTCCGTCATCCTCGACCGCGCCGTGGTCGAGCCCCGGGCCATGGTCGCCGCCGGTGCCGTGGTCACGCCCGGCAAGACCGTGCCCAGCGGCCAGATCTGGGCCGGCATTCCGGCGCGCTATTGGCGCGACATGAGCGCGGCGGAGATCGCCGAGGCGGCCTGGATCGCCGAGCACTATCGGGAGTTGGGCGGCACTTACCTCGAGGCCCTGGCCGGTCCGGAGGACCCGTCTTAACCAGATCGAAATCTCACGTGGCTATAGGGAAGATGCCGTGAAGTGTCGCCCGGCGGGCGCCGCACGGCGGTTCGGGGACCGGAACCCACGGGAGGGCTCGGCGATGCCAGACGAGACGGCTGCAGTTAGCAACGACGGGGCCGATGCCACGTTGCAGGCCCTGCGCCAGGAGTTCCTCGAAGATTCGGCCGAGGACCTGCAGAATCTTATCAGCTTTCTCAACGAGGCCATGGCCGGCGGCCGCCCGATGGAGGTCGCCCTGCGCGATGCGCGCCGGGTCGCGGTCAACCTGGTGGGCGGGGCCAAAGGCTTCGAGCTGCCGCTCATCGGCGTCGCCGCCCAGCGCTTCGACGACTACATCACCTCGCTGTCCACCGGCGACACCCGCGGCCTGGGCAACCTGATCTCCTATACCGAGACCCTGCTCGACCTGCTCGACGCGCCGGATCAGAAAGAGGAGACCGCCTCCCAACTCGTGCGCCGCCTGCCCGCCAAGGGCTCCTTCGATCCCGACGAGATCGACGTGCGCGAGATCGAGGTGCTGCTGGTCATGTCGCCCGGCGTCGCGACCCGGGCCATCGAACGCGAACTGCTCGAATGCGGCTACCGGGTGACCACCGTGGGCAACTCCTTCAAGGCGCTCGAGTTCGCCGCCCGGGCGCTGCCCGACCTGATCATCGTCTCGGCGGTCATGCCCGAACTGGAGGGTATCGATTTGATGCTCGCGCTCAAGGCCATGCCGGCGACCCGCAATATCGGCGCCGCGCTGATCACCAGCCTGGACCCGGAGCACCCGAGCCTGCAGCACCTGCCGCCGACCGTGCCGATCATCAAGAAGAGCGCCAGCTTCGGCGACGACCTGGCCAAGGCCCTCCAGGACCAGTTCCTGCTGTAGGGAATCCTCCACGGGCCGGTCATCCCGACGTTTTCATCTCTGACTGCGCTTGGTCGAGCCAGAAGCCCATGTCCATGTCGCGGTACATCGCAGTGGCCGTCTCGAGGTGTTTGCCGGATTTGCCGAGCTCACCGCCGCGTTGGTGGAGCCGGCCGAGACCGAGGTGGCAGTGGGCGGTGCCCGGGCGCATGCCGAGTTCCTCGGCGAGTTCGAGCGCACGCCGATAGTGGTTCTCCGCTTCGGCGGCATTCGGAGGATTGCAGCGCGCATGGATGTCGCCGAGAAGGTGCAAGGCCCGCGCGAGGCTGCCACGGAACCCGCTCTTGGTGGCGAAGTCCAGGACGCGCGTGGCCGCGGTCATGGCTTCGCTGGTCCGTCCGATCAGTAGATGGCCGGTGCCGAGCGCCAGTCGCGCGGTTGGGGTATCGAAGATCCGAACAGGAGAGGCAGGCGCCTCGCCTGCTTCCAACAGGGGCAGGGCCTTGTCGACCCACCCCGACAAGGCGTAGGCCAGGCCCAGCACGGCGGCAGTCGTCGAGTAAATCACGCCGAGGTCCCAGATGTCGCAGAGCCTGGCGGTGCGCTCGAGCACGGCGATCGCTTCGTCCAGAACGCCTTGGACCAGATAAACCTGGCCGATGCCCAGATAGGCGGCGGTCACACTGTAGGGATGGTTGGCGGTCTCGGCGATCGAGAGCGCTTCCTTGCCATGCACCATGGCCTCGGAGAACTCGCCCTGCTCGGCAAGGGACCAAGCGAGCCAGATGCGCGACAACACCGACGGCAGGCCGGTCAGGCCGAGCCGCTGGTAGGCCTGCTCACCTTTGATGTCCGCGACGTTCCGGCGGCAGGACTCGACCGCGCCGGGATAGTCGCCGACGTTGAAATGACCCTGGCCCAGGAAAAAGTTGGTGACGACGTGAAGCTTGAAATCCTGGAGCCCCTTGGCGATGGACAGGGCGCGCCGGCCCATGGCATCCGCTTTCGCCGGCTTGCCCATCCGCCAGAGATACTGGCTCAAGTAGGCGGAGGCCCAGCCCAGCCGATCTTGGTCTGCCAGGGCGGAGGCCAGGGTCTCGGCCTTACGAAGGTGCTCGAAGACGCGTTCGTGTTCGCCGAGGGCCTGGAGTGTGCTGCGCAGGTCGAACCGAAGGTCGATCCCCTGTTGGAGCGTGTCCTCGGTCTCAGGAAGGTGACCGAGCGCGGCCAGTGCTTGCTCCAGGCTAGAGGCCGCTTCGCGGTAGGCGGTCCGTGCGGCCGATTTTTCGCCGGACTGGCGCAGGAAACCGACGGCGCGCTCCCATAATTCGGCCCGGAAGGCGTGGTGCGCCAGACGCTCAATATGCTCGGTCAGGCGGTCGGGATAGAACTCATCGAAGGCGTCCACGATTCGCTCGTGGAGCGTTCGCCGCCGATCGGCGACCAGGCTGCCGTAGGTGACTTCGTGGGTATGCGCGTGCTTGAAGGTGTATTCGAGGTCCGGGAACAGGCGGGCCTCATAGAGGAACTCGTTGTCCTGTAGATTTGCCAGCCCCCGACGAATGACGTCCTCGGGCAGTTCAGCGATGATGTGGAGGATCGGGTAGGGAACGTCCTTGCCGATGACGGAGGCGGCCTGAAGCAGCTGCTTGTCGTCGGCGGGCAGCCGATCGATCCGGGCCGCCAGGACCCCTTGGACAGTGGCCGGCACCTCGATAGAGGTCACGTCCCGGGTCAAGCGGTAGGCGCCGGGGCTACCCGCCAGCGCGCCGCCCTCGACCAGCGTACGGACGCTTTCCTCGACGAAGAAGGGATTACCCTCGGTGCGCGTGATCAGCATCCGCTTGAGCAGCGACAATTCGGGGTCTTGGCCGAGGAGCCCGTCCAACAGCTTCGTGGCGCTGGCCGGCGACAGCGGATCGACGCGCCGCTGGGTATAATAGGCCCTGCTGCCCCAGCCGTGGCGGTACTCCGGACGGTAGTTGACGAGCAAGAGGATCGGCGCGGTCGGCAAGCTCTCCACCAAGCTGTCGAGGAACGCCTGGCTTTCACTGTCGATCCAGTGCAGGTCCTCGAACACGATCACGAGCGGTTGCAACTGGCTCTCCCGCAGCAGCAGCGCCCGCACCCCATCCAGGGTGCGTTGGCGGCGCTGAGACGGCTCCAGCGCGTCCCAGGCCGAATCTTCGGGTGGTGCGTCGAGTAGTGCGAGCAAGGCGGGCAGGGCGGAGCGCAGGCCCTCGTCCAGGGTAAGTAGTTTGCCCGTCACCTTCTCGCGCACGCGCCGGGCGTCGTCGCGGTCCAGGATGTCGAAATAGTTCTTGAGCAGATCGATCACCGGAAAATAGGAGGTCGCCTTGCCGTAAGAGGCCGTGCGGTTCTCGATGATCAGCATGCCCTTGGTGCGGTGGGAGTGCGTGAACTCGTAATAGAGGCGGGATTTGCCGACGCCTGCCTCTCCGACCACGGCGAAAACCTGGCCATGGCCCTTTACGGTCCGCTGGAGTGCGCGGCCAAGCGCCTCCATTTCCGTATCGCGGCCGACGAAGCGGGTCAGGCCACGGGCGATCGAGGCCTGAAACCGGGTACGCGTCGACATGGCGCCCTCGAGTTCGTAGATCTCGACAGGGCTTTCCAGACCCTTGATCGGCACTGGTCCGAGCGGCCTGACCCGGACCAGGCCCTCGGCCAGGTACAGCGTGTTCTGGGCCAGGCGGATCGTTCCCGGCACGGCGAGCTGTTCCATGCGTCCAGCCAGATGGGTCGTCTGGCCGATGGCGTCGTAGTCCATGGAAAGGTCGTTTCGAATCGCGCGCACCACGACCTCGCCCGAGTTGAGGCCGACGCGGATCTGCGGCTCGACGCCGAACCTGGAGCGCGCTTTCTCCGCCGCCTGCCGGGTGGCGTCTTGCATCGCCAAGGCCGCGTAGCAAGCGCGCACGGCATGGTCTTCAAGAGCCAGAGGCGCCCCGAACAGCGCCATGATGCCATCTCCCAGGATCTTATTGACCGTGCCCTCGTAGCGGTGGACCGCGTCCATCATCGAGGCGATCGCGGCATCGAGGAGGCTATGGGCTTGTTCCGGATCGCTGCCCTCGATCAGTTCGAGCGACCCCTTGATGTCGGCGAAGAGAACCGTGACCTGCTTGCGTTCACCCGAAAGCGCGGCTTGGGAGGTCAGAATCTTGTCGGCCAAGTGCTTGGGAGTGTAGGTGAGCGGAGCGGGGCTAGGCGTGACCGCGGCCGGCGTTGCCCCATCATGAAGCTTCTGCCCGCAGCCGCCACAGAACCGGATTCCCGGCTGGTTGGTGAAGCCGCAGTTGGAACACAAATTCGCCAGCGGCGCGCCGCAGTCTCCGCAGAAGCGCCGGTCGTCGGTATTCTCCGCGCTACAGCTCGCGCAACGCATCTACCCCCCCCGGTGGCCGGGCTGCCAGCCCAAACAATTCGCCGGGAATGCCGCAACGTTGGCGATTATACGCCCGTGACCGAAATTGAGACGCCTTAACTTAGACCAATTGTCGGACAAGCTTCGGTAGCTGGCTTGACGTCCCTGCCGGCGGTCCCAGGCCCCCCCGGCCGCGCCTCAGTCCTGGGCGCGGACCGCGACGTAGGAGCCGGGTGCGTCCTCGATGACCTCGAGCCCGCGATCGCCGGGCACGCGGGCGGCGACCTTGCCGCCGCCGTAACGCGCCGCCCACTTGGACCAGGTCGGCCACCAGGAGCCCGGGTGCTCCTTGGCGGTCTCGAGCCAGTCTAGCGGCGATTTCGGGTTCTTGGCGCCCGTCCAATGGGAGTACTTGCCCGCCGCCGGCGGGTTGACCACGCCGGCGATGTGGCCGGAGCCGGCGAGCACGAACTTGACCGGGCCGGAGAACAACTGGGTCGCGGCGTAGGTCGAGGCCCAGGGGGCGATGTGGTCTTCTTTGGCGGAAAGCATGAACGCCGGCGTCTCGATCGTGGTCAAATCGATGGCGACGCCGTCGAAGGTCAGCCCACCCGGCTTCACCAGCAGATTCTTCTGGTACATGTTGCGCAAGTAGTAGCTGTGCATGGCCGCCGGCAGGCGGGTCGAATCCGAGTTCCAGTACAACAAGTCGAAGGGGAAGGGGTCCTTGCCGAGCAGGTAGTTGTTGATCACGAAGGACCAGATCAGGTCGTTGGCGCGCAGCATGTTGAAGGTGGTCGCCATATGGGCGCCCTCGAGATAGCCCGTCTCCTGCATCTTGCGTTCCAGGTTGGCCAGTTGCTCCTCGTCGATGAATACGCCGAGCTCGCCCGCCTCCGCGAAATCGGTGAGCACGGCGAGGAAGGTGGCGCTGGCGAAGCGGGTGTCGCCCTTGGCCTTCATGTAGGCCAACGTGACCGCGAGCAGGGTGCCGCCGAGGCAGTAGCCGATGACGTTGGCCTGCGTTTCGCCGGTCGCCTTCTCCATGGCCTCGAGCGCCGCCAGCGGGCCTTCGATCATGTAGTCCTCGAAGGTTTTCTCGGCGAGCTTCCGGTCCGGGTTGACCCAGGACACCACGAACACCGTGAAACCTTCGGCGACCGCCCACTTGATGAAGGAGTTGTTCTCGCGCAGATCGAGAATGTAATACTTGTTGATCCAGGGCGGCATGATCAGCAGCGGCCGCCGGTGCACCTTGTCCGTGCTCGGCTGGTACTGGATCAGCTGCATCAGGTCGGTTTGAAAGACCACCTTGCCGGGTGTGAGCGCGACGTTGCGGCCCAGTTCGAAGGCCTCGGTATCGGTCATCTTGATGTCGAGCCGGCCCTTGCCGCGCTCCAGGTCGCCGAGCAGGTTCTCCAGCCCCTTGACCAGGTTCTCGCCGCCGCTTTCCACGGTCGCGCGCAGCACCTCCGGGTTGGTCATGACGAAGTTCGAGGGCGCCATGGCATCGACGAACTGGCGGGTATGGAAATCGACCTTCTTGGCGGTCTTGTCGTCCAGGCCCTCGACCTCTTGCACGGTCGACTGCATCCAGCGCGCGGTCAGCAGATAGGACTGCTTGATGAAGTCGAACAACTGGTTCTCGTCCCAATCCACATGCTTGAAGCGGCGGTCGCCGGGCTCGGGCTCGATCACCGCCTCGGCCTGCTCGCCCAGCATGCGCCGCGCGGTCGCCTGCCAGAGCTTGAGGTGGTCCTGCCACAGGTCGATCTGGGCCTGCACCAGCTTGGCGGGGTCGGCCATCATCCGCGCGGTCATCTCCAGGAAGGCGCCGCCGATGTTGAAGGGGTCCAGATCGGTCCGGCCCGCGCCGCGCTGTTGCCGCTCCAGGAACTCGGAGACCAGACGCTGGCTCCGCTCGGCGATCTTGGCCATGGAGCGGGACATCTCGGCCGGATCGGCCGGTTTGGTCTCCGGGACCGGTTGCTCAGCCATGATCGTTTCCTCTATGATTCCTTGGAATTGGGCGGATTTGGGCGGAATTGCGCGGCGCCGGACAGCGAATTCACCATGCCGCACTGCAACATGATCCGCGCCGCGCAAGGTAGTCAGAGGCCGCGACGTGTCAATAGGGAATGACCCGCGGGATGGCTAGGCATTTGACCTAACGGGACCGCTGCGGTAATGGGCAGTTTCAAGGCCGCGCGCGCGCCGTGGCTGAGAGAGTGGGGATGGAGCCGAACATGATCCCGGATCGCGACCACCGCTTGCCGCGGCGACAGCACCGCAACCGAGGTTTGAAGGGCGTCCCGGCGGCGGCCCTGGCGGCCCTGGGAATGTTGGGCGGTTGCTCGGCCGTGCCGGATTGGGCCGATCCCGTCGGCTGGTTCGCCACCGACGCGGCGCCGACCAAGGTCGGGCTCGCCGAGGGCCAGGCGCGGACC
>SMUX01054384.1_pt1 | contig 20386 bp, 21 predicted proteins | sample 2456431 | NCBI WGS metagenome assembly SMUX01 (sample SAMN11095930, study PRJNA526329) | marine sediment metagenome | biome: Marine sediment; feature: Surficial sediment; material: Deep marine sediment; isolation source: Hadal surficial sediment | place: Pacific Ocean | collected 2014-11 | depth... | reverse complement strand
GGCGTTCTGAGACAAATTGTCGCATTGCAGCTCCCCCTGGTCCAATTTGCGCCACCTTCATCCGGCCCCCTCACACCCGCCGGGGGAAAGCCCCAGGGTGGAGGGTGCACGCATTCCCGCGCCCGCATGGTATGGTACTTGCTTCACGTACATGCCCGATAAGGTACATGTGCCCGACAGGGTATCAGTACCCGGTAGTGGAGCCAGTTCATGTCCGAGACGCCGCAACGGCACGCCAACCCTTCTGAGATTCCGGTGACGGTGCTGGTCGAGTGCCGGCAGGCGCGCGTCGGCCAATGGGTGGAGGATCAGTGGGAGGCGATCGCGGTGATCGCCGGCGAGGGGGTCGTGACCAGCGAGTCGTCGACGACGCTGGTACACGAGGACGCCGAATGCCGGCGCTATCTGTGGACGGGATTCAGGCTGGCGCTCTACAAGGACGCCTGCGAAAGCTACTGGTACAACCTGATGAGCGGTAAGCCTTACCTATTCGTGATCTGTCATGTCGACGAAGACGAGGACGGTGAAGCGAGCCTCATTCCCGCGCTGGTCAGCGCCGATCAGCAGGAGGCCACGGGCCACATGGAGACCGACGATCAGGTCTACTCGGTGCCGATGCCGGAGCAGGTGCACCAGTGGTTGGAGCGGTACGTGGTCGAGAACTATGTTCCCGCGCAGAAGAAGAAGCGTAAACGCCAGGAGTGGGCGAAGGAATCTGAGCATGTCGAAGCGGCCGAGCAAAACGGATCGCCACGCGTCCGTCACTGAGTCCGGCGACGGCGACGCGTTCCTGAGCCGCTGGGCACAGCGTAAGCGCGTCGCCCGGGCCGGAGGGGACCCGGATGCACAGGAACCCGAACGGTCTCTCGATGGTGAAATGCTCGCCAAGGCTGCGCCGACCGTCGGCGAAGCGCCGCTGGAAGGCGACGATCGTCAGCCGGTGGAGCTCACCGATGAAGACATGCCGACGGTGGACGCTATCGACGAGAACACCGACATGAGCGGTTTCTTCTCTCCCAAAGTGACTGAAGCGGTAAAGAAAGCGGCGCTCAGGAAATTCTTTCACAGCCCCGCCTTCAATATCGTCGACGGCCTCGATGATTACGATGACGACTTCAGAAATTTCGCGGCCCTGGGAGATATCATCACAGCCGATATGCGCAGCCAGATGGAACGCGAGGCCGAGCGCGCCAGGGAAAGCCTGGCGAAGGACGGCCCGGCTGCCGACGAGTCCAGGGATCCCCGAGCCGACGAGTCCAGGGATGGACGAGGTAGGGCGAAGCAGGATGCCCGAGCCGACGAGTCCAGGGATGGACGAGGTAGGGCGAAGCAGGATGCCCGAGCCGAGACGCCTCCGTCACAGGAGCCACCGGCGGCACACGCCGACGAGACGGACGAGCCGTTGGAGATGGCCGACGAGTCCAGGGATGGACGAGGTAGGGCGAAGCACGACTCCCGGGACGCAGGAGGCAGGGCAATGCCTGGAGCAATTGCCGAGGATGCCCGAGCCGACGAAGATTCCGCCCCCCGGCAGTCGGCGGCTGGCGAGTCGGATGAGCCCGGTGTGACCCGCGATCCCGGCAGGCACGCCAAGGCCGGTCCCGGAAAGCTGCGTCCCAAAGGCGCTGCCGATAGCGACGCATGAGTGCGCTGAAGTCGGCAAGCCTGTCGGCGGCGGAGCTGGAAGAGCGCCTTGGTTGCCGTCTGCCGCAGCAATCCGCCGATGGCAAGGCCCGCAGCACGGCCCTCATGGCCGATACCTGGGGCAACCGCACCCCGACTTCCCTGGTGGCATATCACTCCGCGGGCAGTGTCGCCATCATCGCAAGGCGCGAGGACGGTGAAGCGCTTGCCACGCGCCTCGCCGGGAAGGTCAACTGCACGTTGTTGATCCCCCAGTCCGACGACGGGGCCGACGACGAGGACACTGCTGGCTCCGGAAAAACCGGGCCGACGAGTCCAGGGATGGACGAGGTAGAGCGAAGCACGACTGCAGGGACGCAGGAGGCAGGGCAATGCCTGGAGCAATTGCCGAGGACGCCCGAGCCGACGCGCCATATCCGCGCCGCCTTGGCCGGCGTTTCGGGCTATCTCGGCCAGTTCAGCGTCAAGGGTTGGGTGGCGGGCGAGGAAGTGGACATCGCGCCGTCGCTGCTGACGGCCCACAAGCCCTTCGACATCGTTCTGGATCTCGGTGAGCCGGCGCAGCTCGAACGCGAGATACTGCCGCCGGGCTATTTCGCACCGGGAAGCGATACGCAAGCGCTCGAGCGCGCCCTCGAGGAGATCCCGGAGCTCATCGGCGAGTTTGAGAAGCCCCGTTACTTCAACTACAACCCGGACATCTGCGCCCACGGCGCCAGCGGCATCACCGGCTGCACCCGCTGTATCGACGCCTGCCCGACCCTCGCCATCACCAGCGTGGGGGAGCGCGTCGAGGTGAATCCCTACCTCTGTCAGGGGGGTGGCAGCTGCGCGACGGCCTGTCCGACCGGGGCCATCACCTATGCATTTCCCTTGGTCGGCGATCTGCTCGCCAGCCTGCGCACGGTGCTGGCCGACTACCGCGAATCCGGTGGCACGAATGCAAGGGTGCTCTTCTACGACGGCGAGGCGGGGCGCGAGTGGCTGCAGCAGCATGCCGAGGCGTTGCCCGAGAACGTCATCCCCTGCGAAGTCGAGGAGATCGGCGCGGTCGGTATGGACACGTGGCTGTGCGTCCTGGCCTACGGCGCCGCCGGTGTCACCATGCTGTGCGTTCCCGGCACGCCGCCGTCGGTGCGGCGCGAGCTCGAGGAGCAGCGGGGTTTCACCGCCGCGATCCTTGAGGGCATGGGGTACGACCCGCATCTGATTCGTCTCCAAGAAGCGTCCGACGAGGCGGCATGGATCACAGCCCTGCAGATGCCGGTAGAGCGGCAGCCCCTGGAGGCCGCCACCTTCGCGCCCCAGAACGAGAAGCGCACCAATATCCGCCTGGCGGCGGAGCATCTCTACGAGCAGGCAACGGCGCCGCCGCAGACGGCGCCGTTGCCCGCCGGGGCGCCCTTCGGCGAGCTTCTGGTCAATGTCAAGACCTGCACCCTGTGCATGGCCTGCGTATCGGTGTGTCCGGCGTCGGCCTTGAGCGACGGCGGCCACGAGCCGAAGCTGAAGTTCATCGAGTGGAACTGCGTGCAATGCGGCCTGTGCGAGACCGCCTGTCCGGAGGATGCCATCGAGCGGCGCACGCGCTTCGTCTACGACCCGCAGCTCCGCCGGGACACCCGGGTGCTCAACGAGGATAAACCCTTTCATTGTGTGGGCTGCGGCAAGCCCTTCGCCACCACCCGGGTCATCGAGAGGATGCGCGAGAAGCTCGCCGGGCATTGGATGTTCCAGAAGCCGGAGGCGGTCAAGCGCCTGGAGATGTGCGAGGACTGCCGGGTCAAGGACATGTTCAAGGACGGCGGTGGCCTCCTGGATGCCCATGACGACGCGTGATTGTCACGATTGTGGGCGTTTCGGGGCCACTGGGCCAGAGGGTCCCAGGGTGGGTTAAATTGTCGCACGGGGGTCGACCGTCGGGGGTGCGGGTGGTGGCGATCTAGTCGGATCTCAGCCTATTTGACGTTATACCCTCGACGTCCCAGGCATGGGATTTGCTTACTCTTCTAGAGGATCGAACCATTACCTGGCACAACATAAAAAATGAATGCAGGGGCGGTCGCAACGTCAGTGACGACGGGCATGGGTGAGGGGGTCCGCAGTGCGCCCCAGGGCGAGCGCTTGCGCGCCAATACTTACAGCTTGCTGGGCGCTCTGCTGGCGGCGCCGCCGCCGGAATCTCTCCTCCATCTGTTGACACAGATCACCCCCGTTGAATTGGGCGGTGACAGCGACTTGACGACTGCCTGGGAGGTGCTGCGCTTGGCCGGCGAGCGCGCCACCGTCGAGTCCCTGGACGACGAATACCACGAGCTGTTCGTCGGAATAGGGCGTGGCGAGCTGGTGCCCTATGGCTCCTGGTACATGACGGGTTTTCTCATGGATCAGCCCTTGGCGGTTCTTCGCCAGGATCTGGCCGAGCTCGGCTTCGAGCGCCAGGAAGAGATGAAAGAGCCGGAGGATCACGTGGCGGCATTGTTGGAGACCATGGGTCTGATAATCGACGATGGCGACGCCTCGGTGGATACCCAGCGGCGCTTTTTCCAGAGCCACATGGGTCCGTGGATGAAGACTTTTTTCCTGGATCTCCAGAAGGCGTCGGCGGCGCGCTTCTACCGCGCCGTTGGGCAGTTCGGGGAGCAATTCATTGAATTCGAACGCAAGTATCTGACGATGCTGGTTTGAACCGAGATTACCGGTGGGACGCCATTGGTAAGACATTCACGCGTGAGGAGTAGAGCATGAACAAGACACCGAAGGTAGAAACTGGACGGCGCACCTTTCTCAAACGCGCGGCCGTCGCAGGCGGCGTCGCCACGGTGGCGGTGGCAGGTGGTGCCGCGGTCGCCGATATCGCGCCGGAGTCCCCGGACAAGGCGGCCCCGGAGCAGAGTTCAAAGGGTTATCGGATGACGCCGCACATCGCGGCGTATTACCGGTCGGCGCGCGGCTGAGGTTTTCCCTCGGCTTCGTGACACGAGTATTCGCTCAACTCGAAGGAGAAAAGCGATGAAGTTGATTAGAAAGAATGGTCACGCTAACGCTGCGAGTGGCGCCAGCGTGCCCGGAGAGGCCATCGCGCGACGCACTTTCCTGCGCCGATCGGGTCTCACCATGGGTGGCGCGGCGGTGGCCGGCATGTTGCCGGCGACCATGATGCGTAAAGCGCGTGCTGACGCATTCGCGCCGAAAGCGGGGATTACGACCGAGTTGCGTCGCAGCATCTGCACCCATTGCGCGGTAGGCTGCGGCGTCATCGCCGAGGTGCAGAACGGGGTCTGGACCGGCCAGGAGCCGGACTTCGACTCACCCTTCAACCTCGGCTCCCACTGCGCCAAGGGCGCTTCGGTACGCGAGGTCGGCATGGGCGAGCGGCGCTCGAAGTATCCCATGAAGCTCACTGCCGGCAAGTGGAAGCGAATGTCCTGGGACGACGCCATCGACGAGATCGGCGACCAGCTGCTCGCAATCCGCGAGCAGTCGGGCCCCGATTCCGTGTACTGGCTGGGCTCGGCGAAGCACAGCAACGAGGGGGCCTATCTTTTCCGCAAGTTCGCGGCCTTCTGGGGCACCAACAACACCGATCACCAGGCGCGTATCTGCCACTCCACCACAGTGGCGGGTGTCGCGAACACCTGGGGCTACGGCGCCATGACCAACTCTTTGAACGACATGCACAACTGCAAGGCGATGCTGTTCATCGGCAGTAATGCCGCGGAAGCGCATCCGATCGCCATGCAGCACATCCTGCGTGCCAAGGAGAACGGTGCCACGATGATCGTCTGCGACCCGCGTTACACGCGCACCGCGGCGCACGCGGATCATTACGTGAGGCTCCGCCCGGGCACCGATGTCGCGCTCGTGTGGGGCATGCTGTGGCACATCTTCGAGAACAACTGGCAGGACGACGAGTACATCCGCCAGCGGGTCTACGGCATGGACGATGTGCGCAAGGAAGTCGCCAAGTGGAACCCGGCAGAGGCTGAGCGGGTCACCGGCGTCGACGAGGCGACCCTTAAAAAGGCCGCGCAGATCATGGCCGAGAACCGTCCCGGCACCGTCGTCTGGGCCATGGGCGGCACCCAGCACACCATCGGCAACAACAATACGCGCGCCTACTGCGCGTTTCAGCTGGCGCTGGGCAACATCGGCACGAGCGGCGGTGGTTGCAACATCTTCCGCGGCCACGACAACGTGCAGGGCGCTACGGACTTCTGCGTGCTGTCCCACTCGCTGCCCGGCTACTACGGGCTGAGCGCCGGTGCCTGGGCGCACTGGGCGCGGGTCTGGGACGTCGACCTGGACTGGGTGAAGAGTCGCTTCGACCCGGCAAAGGTCATCGGCGATAAGGGCAAGGAAATCCTGCCCATGAACTACAAGGGCATTCCGGTATCGCGCTGGGTGGATGGTGTCATCGAGGACAAGGCCAACATCGGTCAGAGGGACAACATCCGCGCCATGATCTATATGGGTCACGCGGTCAACAGTCAGACCCGTGGCCTGGATATGAAGAAGGCCATGGAGAAGCTGGATCTCATGGTCATCATCGATCCGCACCCGACCCACGCCGCGGTCATGAGCGATCGCACCGACGGCATTTACCTGCTGCCGGCCTCGACTCAGTTCGAGACCTACGGCTCGGTAACGGCGACGAACCGCTCGCTGCAGTGGCGTGACAAGATCATCGACCCGGTGTGGGAGTCGCTCCCGGATCACGTGATTCTGGCCAAGTTCGCGAAGAAGCTGGGCTTCGACCAGCAGCTCTTCAAGAACATCAAGGTCATCAACGGCGAGCCGCTCATCGAGGACATCACCCGCGAGTGGAATCGCGGCATGTGGACCATCGGCTACACCGGTCAGAGCCCCGAGCGCTTGAAGGCCCACGCCGCCAATCGCCACACCTTCAACACCACCACGTTGAAGGCCGAAGGCGGTCCGGTGGACGGCGACTACTACGGTCTGCCGTGGCCGTGCTGGGGAACGCCGGAGATGGGGCACCCCGGTACGCCGCTGCTCTACGACACCAGCAAGCACGTGGCCGACGGTGGGCTCAATTTCCGTGCCCGCTTCGGTGTGGAGCGCAACGGCGTGAATCTGCTCGCCGAGGGCTCCTACACCGTCGGCTCGGAGATCAAGGACGGCTATCCGCAGTTCGATCACAAGGTGCTGAAGCAACTCGGCTGGTGGGATGACCTCACCGACGAGGAGAAGAAGGCCGCCGAGGGCAGGAATTGGAAAACCGATCTTTCCGGCGGTATCCAGCGGGTTGCCATCAAGCATGGCTGCGCGCCCTTCGGTAACGCCAAGGCCCGGGTGAACGTCTGGACCTTCCCGGATCCGATACCGGTGCATCGCGAGCCGCTTTACACGCCGCGGCGGGATCTGCTGGACGATTACGCGACCTACGAGGATCGCAAGCGTTTCTATCGTTTGCCGACCCGCTACGGGTCGATTCAGGCCACGGATCACTCCAAGGAGTATCCGCTCATCTTCACGAGCGGACGCCTGGTGGAGTTCCAAGGCGGCGGTGAGGCGGAGCGTTCCAACTCCTGGCTTGCCGAGCTGCAGCAGGACATGTTCGTGGAGATCAATCCGGCGGACGCCAACGACCGGGGCCTGAAAAATGGCCAGATGGTCTGGATGGATACACCCGAGGGTAACAAGATCAAGGCGAAAACCATGCTTACCCGCCGGGTGGCGCCGGGTGTTGTCTGGACACCCTTCCACTTCGGTGGTTACTTCCGGGGTGAGGACCTGCTGGACAAGTACCCGGCGGGAGCTGCGCCTTACGTGCGCGGCGATGCCTGCAACACGGCGTTCACTTATGGCTATGACTCTGTGACTATGATGCAGGAGACCAAGGTCACCCTGTGTCAGATCAGCGCAGTCTGAGAGGAGATACACCATGGCACGAATGAAGTTTCTCTGTGATGCCGAGCGGTGCATCGAATGCAACGGCTGTGTTGTGGCCTGCAAGAACGAGCACGAGGTTCCGTGGGGCGTCAACCGCCGCCGCGTGGTGGTGCTGGATGACGGTATGCCGGGGGAGAAATCCATCTCGGTGGCTTGCATGCACTGCACCGACGCGCCTTGTGCGGCCGTCTGCCCGGTGGATTGCTTCTACACCACCGACGACGGCATCGTCCTGCACGACAAGGATCTCTGTATCGGCTGCGGGTATTGCTTCTATGCATGCCCGTTCGGCGCTCCGCAGTATCCCCAGAAGGAGGCTTTCGGGGTACGCGGCAAGATGGACAAGTGCACCTTCTGTGCGGGTGGCCCCGGCGACAACAACTCAGACGAGGAGTACGCCAAATACGGCCGCAACCGCATCGCCGAAGGTAAGCTGCCGCTGTGCGCCGAGTTCTGCGCGACCAAGGCGCTGCTTGGCGGAGACGGCGACATGGTCGCCGACATCTACCGCCAGCGGGTGCTGAAGCGCGGTGGTCGACCGCAGACCTGGGGCTGGGAAACGGCCTACAAGAAGGCCAGCTAACGCGCGGTCCGCGGCGCCCCGTCCAGCGTGACTGGAAGGGGCGCCGGTGGCTCATTCAGAGCACCCGCTCCGACAGGGGCGGGTAAGCGTTGTGCACGTCTGCAGAAAATTTGACAGGAGCTACTCCATGAAAAGAAGAGGGGCACTGACCATCGCGGTGCTAGCCAGCGCTGTGATCGTGGGCGGCTGCTACGAGTCAACCGACGTAACCGTCCACAAGCAGGGTGTATACAAGGGCACGATGGATCCGCTGTTGGATGCCAAGAGCACGGCGGACCGGGAAGAGGTTCTGCAAAAGCGTTTTCAGATGGTTCAGGTAGACCGCTAGATTCGGGGCCGGAATTGCGCTAACGTGGTCGTTGATGCGGGCGGCAGCGATTGCCCGTGCTTGAGAAACGATAAGAGTGACCGCTCACCAGGATCGCCAGGCAAACAAGCGCAAGCGTAAGGCGCAGGCCGATGATACCCGGCCACTCAGCGGCATGAATTCTTACAAGAACGAGGACCGCATGTCAGCAACATTTGCACGTTATCGAATCCTCGCGATGGTGGTAGTTTTTTCTCTGGGCACCATTCTTGCCGGATGCTCCCCTTATGCGGGTGACCCCGGTGCGAAGCGATCGCAGCAGCAAACCGAGGAGCTGCGGGATCGTATCAATACGACCCAGATCGACCGCTAGGATTGGCGGCCACCAACATCGAGCCGGATAACCTCGTGTCTCAGCACGCGTGTCGCAACAACTACAAAGGCGGAGGAACGCTGGAGATGGCAAAATCCGACAACACGACTCGAAAGGCGCGTGCTCGACGATACAAACGCATCGTCCTGTGGAGCATCGCCATCATACTGGTAGGGGCCATGGTCCTGCCGTTAGGCAGCTACGTATACACCGGCATCCAGTCGGCCCATGCACAAGCTGTCGAGGATTCCAACCCGCGTGCCAACTACTGGCGAGCCGTGCGTGGCGGCGATCAGGGCTATACCGCGGTGCAGGGCCAGGAAACCGACGTGCTCATGCAGAACGGCGGTCAGAACTGGCGGCAGATACGCAACGGACCCATCGCGACCATCGGTGGCTGGGGCCTGTTCTTCGTCCTTCTCGCAATCGTACTGTTCTTCGGCTTGAAGGGGCCGGTTCCCCTGGATGATGGCCGCAGTGGCAGAACCGTGGCCCGTTGGTCGACGGCCAATCGGGTGTTGCACTGGTACACGGCCATACTGTTCATCATTCTCGCCATCACGGGCCTGAGCCTGTTGTTCGGCAGGGCCGTGCTGATCCCGCTCCTGGGCCCGCAGGGCTTTGCCGCTTGGGCGGGCATATCCATAGGGCTGCACAACTACTGCGGGCCGGCCTTCTCCATCGGCGTCCTGCTGATTCTTGTCTTCTGGGCGCGCTACAATCTGCCGGCCAAGGGTGACTGGAACTGGCTCCGCCAGGGGGGCGGTCTTCTCGGCAAGGGCAAGCACCCGCCGGCCGGGCGCATCAATGCCGGTGAGAAGATCTTCACCTACGGTGCCATGCTGACCATCGGCGTAGCGGTGGTGGTGACCGGATTCATCCTGGACTTTCCCAATTACGGGCAAACCCGGGAGGTGATGCAGACCGCCAACATCGTCCACGCCATCGCTGCCATCGTCTGGATCGCCATCATGCTCGGGCATGTCTATCTGGGTTCGGTGGGCGTCGAGGGCGCCCTGGAAGGTATGAGCACCGGCGAGGTCGACGAGAACTGGGCCAAACAGCACCACAGCCTGTGGTACGAGGAGGCCCGCAAGGAAGGCACCGAGGTGAGCGACGCCGGCGAACCGGCTAGCGGCGCGAAGCGCGGAGAGCCGGCCTGAGTCGCGACCGACAATCCAATGGCTTCGACGCCCCTTCCCCGTTCCGGCGAAGGGGCGTCGTCCTTTGTGGCAGCCTGCCTTGACCCATAAGCCGTCCCGCTTTCCCAAGGCCGTTCGCGACGCCATGCAGTCGAACGGCGCGGCGGCTACCTGCGTCGCCGTGCAATTGGACGGCAACGACTGGGAAGCGGCACTTTTTATCCAGCTCGCGGGCGCCGAGTGCAAAGCCGATCGCCGCGCCATCAAGCAATCCAAGGGACCGCTGCCGGTGGGCATGGAAAGCGATCTGCTCGAGACCGACACCGGAGCGGTGGTGGTTCTGCGGCCCGAAGTGCACGCTCAGCCCGGCGATCCCTTTGTCTGCGAAATCCTTCTTACACCCGGAGACGGTGGCGTGCATTTCGAAGCGCTCAAGCTGCTTTCCCGGCAACCGCGGCTGAGCTGGTTTTTTGGCGACCAAAGCTACTGGATATTGCATTCCCAGCAGCATCCCCTGGAGGCGGCTCAGCACGCGGACTTCGGTGCCCTGTTGCGCGATGCGCTGAAGCACGACACCATGGTGCGAATGTCGAAACGGTACGACGCTCGCGCCGCGCTTGGCGAAATTGTCAAGCACTACGAGTTGCGTGCCGGAACTCGGCGCGGCGAATACCCGTCTGCGGGCTCGCCGGCCTCGCGCACGCCGCACTGATCGTTGATTATCCGGAGCCTCCAGGGCGTGGCCGTGATTTTCACACGCATGCAATGCCACACATGGATTGTTGCCGCCGTGCTGGCGGTGTGCGCGATGTCGGTTCCCGCGGGATCGACCGCAGATCAGGACTTCATCAGCGCGCTCGAGCGCGGTGATCTGGACGGGGCGGCGCGCCTGGTTGCCTGGGGCGTGAACGTGGACGCGCAGCGCGCCGACGGCAAGACATTGCTGATTCTCGCCGCCAAAGCGAGTGACGTGATTCTGGTGCGCGATCTGATCGCCGCCGGTGCCGATGTCAATGCCATTACCAGCAACGGTGGCACCGCGTTGATGTTTGCCGCCATTCGCGGCGACACCCGAACGCAAATGGCATTGATCGATGCCGGCGCCGATGTCAACGTCATCGGCGGTTTCGGCTGGACGGCGCTCCTGGTGGCGTCGGTCAAGGGTCATGTTCCGGCGGTCCGGCAGTTGTTGGTGAGCGGCGCCGATCCCAATCTCCGCGACGTCTACGGCTGGACTCCTCTCATGCGCGCCGTCTACGAGGAACGCGAACTGGTGGTGCAGGTGCTGCTGGAGCAGCCGGAGGTCGCCTTGAACGTTAGCAACGACCAGGGCGCGACGGCGCTGCACCTGGCCGCCGTGAAAGGGAACGAGGCGCTGATCCGCTCGCTGCTCCTCGCCGGAGCTGATCCGTCGACGGGCGATCGCAACGGCAGGACTCCGGAGAGCATGGCGGTTGCCGCCGGCCACGAGAATGTGGCGAGGCTGCTGCGACCATAGGCAGCCGTTACTAGCACATCATCTGGGTGCGCGAATACTCGGCAATGCTGACGACCGCGGCGACATTTCTCACGGGCTTGCGAATATCGGAGGTTTCGTATTCCAGTGCCAGGCGAAAGGCGAACGTGTCGAAGAACTTCTGGTACAGTTCGCCACCGCTGGTGCCGATAGCATAGATGTAACCGTTGCCCTCGTCGTGCTCGAGCGCTATCGCGGCCAGCGGCTGCGGCGCCGGCCCGCCGAGAACACGCGCTCCGTCAGCTGGGTCATAGACGCTTTTCTCGGAGCAGCAGTAGATGACCTGCGACCGCTGCGCGGGCTGTTCGCTCGCATCCTCGAAGCTGACGATTTCGTGCCGGTAGTTGATGAAGCTCACCGCCTTAGCCGGGTGGGTCATCTTATGGGCACAGATGGCGCAGAAGGCGACGATCGAGCGCTGGGGTCCACAGCCGCCTTCCCAAACGTAGCGCGTACCGGCCTCGGTGGTGAGCGACGTATCGCGGGCCGTGGGCTTGCCGAGGTCCAGCAGAAAGCACGGTGTGGTGGTGTAGGGATAATCGAAAACGTAACTTTTCCCCACCTCCAGGGCATCGGCCTTGATCGGCGCGCCCTCGGCATCCACCAGCAGCACGCGCTCGTATTTCTTGATTTGGCCGCCGGGTTGAGCGAGCAGATCCGGGTTGGCGCCGACCAGGGCGGCCGCGGTGGCGCACAGTTTGACGAAGCCCCTTCTTTTCACTGTCGGTTCCTGATCGCGGTTACCAGTATCGGCTGCCGGGTGAGCCGCCCTGTGTCAGACTCCAGGCCATCGACTGGCGCTGACGCCGGGGCCAAACTTAGCATGAATGGAAAATACTGTGCAAAACCTCGGCTCTGGCGTCTGACCTCCAGGGATGGAGGGAATGCAGGGGATTGTCGGGAACAATCCCTGCCTCGGCAACTGCTCCAGGCATTGCCCTACCTCCTGCATCCCTGCAGTCGTGCTTCGCCCACCCTCGTCCATCTGACCGCCATGGATGGCGGGAATGCCGGGGATTGTCAGGAACAATCCCTGCCCTGGACTCGCCGCACCCGGCTGGCCGGGGCTGTGTTCCTGGTGGTGTGGCTGGTTCCTCTGTCGGTAACGGCCGATGACGGCAATCTCACTCAGCAGCTGCACGCCCAGCAGCAGCAGAGCCGTTTTCAGCTGATGCTGGAGCAGGTCGCGAAGCGCGCGCGCCAGCGTGCCGCGGCGGCACAGTCAGCTCCAGCATCCCATGCCGGTGCGGCCACACCGATAGATCTCGGCGACTGGGCCGAGTCGGCGCGTCTGCAGCCGGTCGCCGTGACCGATCCCGTGTCGCCACAGTTCGAACCGGAATCCGCCCGGCGAGTCCAGGCTCGCCAGGCGCATGATCGTGACCAGCAGCGCAATCTTCATCAACGCCAGCAGCGTCGTGCATTGATCGCTGGAGCGCGCACCGGCGGGCTGCTCGGGATCGACAGCTTCGGCGCGAAACGCCGCCAGCTGGTGCGCTACAACGCACAGAATCAGCGGCAATCCCTGCAGCGAAAGCTGCGTCGCTGACGCGCCACCGGCGCGTCGGGGACAGATTTCAAATCTGTCCCCGTATCCCCAGAGATGTGACAAATTGCACAGAACTCCGGCGCATCCTGTGTCACATTACTCCCTGACGGTCAATCAGCACGGAGACGACGGCAGTGAAGTGGACGGACAGCGGCAGCAGCGGTTCAATCATCGAGTGGCCCGGTGAAGCGCAGCTGAAAAGGGATATCCGGCACTTCGAACGTCAAATTGCCCGTCTGGCATCACCCAACAGCACTTGGGAGCAGGGCGCGCTCAAATGTTACCAGGTGCTGATGGCGCAACGGCGCGAAAGGCTGGACGAAATGAGTTCCGGGGAGCAGTCGAGCTTCTGATCATCGCTCAGTCTCCACGCGCCGCGGCCCGCAGTCGATCCACGATCGCCGTCTCCCCGACCATCTCCGCTGCCTGAACCGCCGTCCAGCCGTCCCTGGCGGTGGCGCCCACGTCCGCGCCGCTGGCGAGCAGAATCCCTACCAGATCCGCGAATCCGCTGTTGGCGGCGTACATGAGCGCCGAGTTACCGTTTCCGAGCTCAACGCGATTCACATCCGCACCGGCTTCCAGCAGCACGGTTGCCGTGGTCGTGTTGCCGGTGCGTACCGCGATGATCAAAGGCGTCTGGCCGCTGGTCCCAGGCGCGTTGACGTCGGCACCGGCTGCCAGCAGACGTGCCGCAACGCGGGAGTAGGCGCCGATGACGGCGCGCCCGAGACTGGTCTCGCCGTTACGGGCGCGCCGGCCCGGGTCTGCGCCAGCCTTCAGAAGGGCATCGGTGGATGCCAGAGATCCGTCCTCGGCGGCCAGCAGAAGGGCATCGCGCCCCTCGTTATCCATGGCATCGGTGGCAGCCTTGTTGAGCAACAACAGGTTCACGAAGTATTCGTGACCACGGCCCGCCGCCGCCATCAGTGCTGTTCTGCCGTCGGCGGCAGCCGTATTGACCCTGGCACCCGCGCCGATCAGCTCGACGCCCATCAGCGGATCGTCGCGTGCATCCGCCGCCACCATCAACGGCGTGTAACCGTCGTCGGTCACGGCGTTGGCGTCGGCGCCCCGTGCAAGCAAAAGACGCACGACCGGATAATGCCCGCCCTCGACGGCCAGCACCAGAGCCGAGCGCCGCGGTGGGCGCTGGTCCCGAGCTTCGATGTTGGCACCATGATCCAGGGCAAAGGCGACCAGATCGGTGCGCCCGGTCTCTGCGGCCATCAGCAACGCCCGATTGGCAATATCCCCATCCGACGCTCGCGGCGCGCTTTGTGCCAGGGCCGGCAGTAGGAGCAACGGCGCCAGGGCAGCAAGAAACTTCATCGGTCCGCGGTCAATCAATCGATACCAGGCGCAGGCTTTCGTTCGCGTTACCCGAGGCAAATCGCTCGATATCCAGACACATCGCGATGAATCCTTCATCGTAATCGAAGCTGTAGGCGTCGGCATTGACCTTCACCTCGCGGATCTCCCGAGGGTTCAGCACGATGATCGCATCACCATTTTCCGTGCCGCCATCCAACTGGCCAAAGCCGAACTCCCCGAGCAGATCCTCCAGGGAATACTCACCATCCTGATATTCGTGCAACAACGTCAATCCGCCGTCCTCATCGACGGCGTATACGCCTGAAGTCTGTTCCTGGCTGTCCCCGTACACTGTGGCTCATTGGCGCCAGGGGCGCGTCCTCGAAGTTCCCGGTTTGCTCATTTCTCGTCCAGGGCGAAATACTCGTTGATGCTGATGCGGTGCTCAACCTGATCGGGGCTCGCAATGACCAGTCTACCCAGTTTGTCCACCTCGACGAAGCTGCCGCGCAGACACTGGTCACCGATGTGCAATTCCATATCCTCGCCGACGCCATCGGCGCGAATCTGCCATTGGTGGCCGATGGGTTCGAAACCATCCTCGGCCCAGCGGTTGATCCACTTGAGGAAGTATCTCGCGAATTCTTCCAGCACCTGCGCCACCGTCACGTCGGCGGCGCCGCTCGCGTGGACGCTGTTGAACTCCTCCGGTTCGGGATTCGCCGGATGCTGCTCGATGTTGATCATTACCCCCAGAGTCAGCCAATCGTAAGGGTCGCTGTGGGCACCGGAGGCCGCGAGCATTATCTGACCCGCCCTCAAATCGTTGATGAAGAGGTCGGTCGGCCAGCGGTAACGCAAACCCGTCATGGGCGAGAGCAGACCCGCGAGGGCGCTGCCCGCGCTCAAGGTAGCGACGTATGCCAGTTGACCGCATCTATCGTTGGGAAAATCGGGTCGAAGAATCAGAGAGCAATACAGATTGCCCGGTGGCGAGTACCAGCGATAACCCCGGCGTGTACGCGCGTCGCCCTGTTCCAGGGCCCAGACGAGGGTGCCTTCCTCGGCACCGTCCCTGGCGCGGCGGGCCGCCTCCTGCATGACGCTGTCGACCTGCTCAAGCTGGACGAGCTCGTACTGGGGTGGTAGCTGAGGTGAGTCGCTCACGGTTGGCACTTCGTAAACCCCGAACTCCGGGCACGCTTCTGCCCGGGTTACCCGGAAACGCTCCCCGGAGACCAATCAGGCCACTCTATCTGACCCCTCGGCAAGCACCCATGCGCATTGTGGTGGTCCTCGAAAGTGCGCTGCCACGGCTTGCCCCGGACTTCGTTGCCTTGATTGTTTTTGGTGACTTGCTCAGGAGTCGCCGTTGCCCGGTGCTCATGTCCGAACGGGAATCCGGTCGCCGGATGCAGGACGAAGATGTGGAACTCGTTCACCTCATCGACCAGACGCTTCTCCGCCGGGTAGAGTTCAACACCCTCCGCCTCGGTCCCACAGATTTCGTTCTTGATGCGCTGCATGTCGCGCCAGTCCCGAACACATCGCTTGTCGTGCGCCTTGATCTTGAGATGCACCACCGGCGGCCATCCAGGCGCCGCCTCGAAGTTCACCAATACCTGGTATCGGCTGTTGGCGAATGAATAATCGCAGCCCACATCCGCGCAGAAAGAACTCCCGCGCTCATGGGTCTGCACCATCGGACTCCAGTCCGGCCAACCGCCGTCCTGGACGACCTGCAAGCCGTCCTTGAACGCTTCGAGAAGGCTGTCGCGCTGGGTGCTGGCCTCTGTCGCTTCCCCTCCGGCTGATCCGCACGCTGTCTCCACCGACGTGATCCCCTGTTCCCCCGGAACCTTTTCTGCACTGCCCGTGACCGCCACAACTCGACCGGTAACACTATACGCACCCGTGACGGTACACTATATAGGGAGAGGGGGAGCCCCATAAAAATCGCCCATTCAAAGACTCCACACTCTGGCGTGTTTCATTCAGGTGAATTTCGGCGCCGGGGCGCAGCCGCCGCACTGGCATTTTGCGTCCTGAGCGCAATGGCGGACGATCCGCAACCCCCGGGGTTGCTGGAAATGCGCTTGCTGGCTGCCGTGGAGGCTGCCTGTGGTGGCGAAGGCGTGCACCAGGATGGCAGTGAGATCGTGGTCCCGGGGGGGACACTGGTGGAGAAGTCGCCATTGGTCGTGGGCGGCCGCGAAATAGGCCTGCGGCGGCGCTTTGCCATGAACGACAGCGGCGACCAGGTGCTGCTGGAAACCATTGAGCCCGATGGGCTGCTGCGCCGCGTGCGCGCCGAGTATCGTTTGCCGGCCGCGAGCGCGGATGGGATCCTGTCCCCGACCTTGATGATTGTCGCCGACGGTCAGTGCCGCGTGCAGGTGGCACGTCGTCTGATTTACGACGCCGATGGCAAAGCAGCATTTCTGGAGCAATTGAGCCCCGGCCTGGATGCTGTAGAGATCCGCGAAGCGGTGAATCCACCCGTGCCGGCGATGTTGGAAGGTGAGGAGTCCGAGGGCCGGGGAGGGCCGCGGGTCGCCGTCGCGGTGGTGGATGCCGGCGTCAATTACCTGTTGCCCGTCATCGCCGAGCGCCTCGCGCGCCGCGCCAACGGTGAGATACTCGGTTTCGACTATTGGGATCTGGACCGCCGGCCCTTCGACGCCAACCCGGTGCGCTCACCGTTTTTCCCCCAGCGTCACGGCACCCAGACCGCCAGTCTGCTGCTGCGCGAAGCGCCGCGGGCACAACTGGTTCCCTACCGGTATCCGCGTCCCGACATGATGCGCATGGCCGATCTGATAGAAGACGCCGCCGCTGACGGGATCGTGATTCTCAATATGTCGCTGGGCAGCAATCGTGCGGAAGAATGGCAGGCTTTCGAGAAGGCGGCTGCCGCGCACCCGGAGATGTTGTTCGTGGTGTCCGCCGGGAACAACGGCCGCGATATCGACAGTCAACCCGTTTATCCGGCGGCTCTGGGACTGGCGAACATGCTGGTGGTGAGCTCTGCGGATGCCAGCGGGCGTCCCGCCCTCGGGTCGAACTGGGGCCGGGAGTCGGTGGATCTGCTGGTGCCGGCGGAGGAGATGCTGGTGACGGATTTTTCCGGCCGGCTCCGGCTGGTATCCGGATCCAGCTACGCGGCGGTACGGGTTTCGGCCCTGGCCGCCTGCCTGCTCGAGGAGAATCCGGACTGGCGGGCGGAAATCCTCACCGCGGCGATTCTCGAGCGGGCGGAGGCGCCCGCTGGCGAGAGCCGCGCCTACAGCGCTTATGGATTTCTGCGCGACCCGGGCGCAGACCAACGCGGTGCTTGTGCTGCCATGCCGCGCGAGGTGGTGGAGAGCGCGCGCTTCCTATGGACCGCGGCCGATCTGACGGGCGAGGGCGAGGGCGAGGGCCAGACGGCGCAATCAGGTTTCACCCATGAGCTTCGCCCCACCCTGGTGCTCCTGGAAGGCACCGGTTGGCAGATGGGCACCATTCGCGAGGCGATGGCGAAGACCGCGCCGATTCTTGCCCAGTGCGGCATCGTCATTCCAGAGATCACGGTGAGGGTGGTAGAGGGGCCCGAGCGGGTGAAGAATTTCCGCAACGACTGGTCGACGGAGCTGGTATCGGAGCTCGCACCAGACAGGCCCGCGGTATTCTTCGTCAAAGATACCCTTCAGGAAATCCCTTTCGATGCCGAGGCCATCGGCCGATCCAACAGCCGCAAGCGCAGGCAACTGGCGGACACCGTGTGGATGATGGCAGCCGCTCAGGACAGCGGCACCAGCCTGGCTCACGAGCTGTATCATGTGGTGGCCGATAGCGGTCAACACGACTCCGACCCCATGAACCTGATGCACGAGCGCAGCAACGGGACAAACACGGCCCTGCGCGCAAGCCAGTGCCTGCGGTTGATACGTGTCGGTGAAGCGTCGGGAAACCTGACGCGGATACCGTAGGTTGGGCTTCGCTGCGCTCAGCCCAACCTACGAGTCGAAGTCAGTCCTCCTCGATCGCCCAAAGCTTCAGTTTGCTGTGATCGCCAGCGTTCGGCTTGACCACCTTCAAGCTCTCGACGACTCCTTCCTCGCCGAAGTCCCTTTCGATGGCAAGCAGCGTGGCGAGGGGGTGCTCGCAGACGGTGCTGGCGTAATGAACTTCATCTCCAGCTGCCGGCAGGGCGGCCGCGATGTGTGGCGCGCCGTGGTGCTCCATGAAGTGTGCCGCGAGGCGGTCGATGACTTGCTGGTACTCATCGTCATCAATCTCGGCAATCTCTACCAGCGTGGTCCAGCCGAAGCTCCGTGTGCCGAGAAAACCGCTCTTGAAGGCCTGCAGCTGTTTTCCCTGCAGCGACTGCGGTTCCATGTCCAGAAACTCGAAGGATCCCGGCACCGCCCATTCACCGGGTTCCGATGCCCGCTCGTAAACTTCGGTGTCCGAGTTGTCGAGGCGAATTGCGCGCAGGAATTTCATTCCGTGTCCACTGGCGATCAGGGCCCGAAGGCCTGAATCCCCGTCTGAGCGCGTCCCAGGATCAACGCGTGTATGTCGTGGGTGCCCTCATAGGTGTTGACGGCCTCGAGATTCATCGCGTGACGGATGACGTGGTACTCGTCGGAAATGCCATTGCCGCCGTGCATGTCTCGCGAGACCCTGGCGATGTCCAGCGCCTTGCCGCTATTGTTTCGCTTCAGCAACGAGACGGCTTCGTGGTGAATGATTCCCTGATCGAAGAGGCGTCCCAGCTGCAGGCAGGCGTGTAACCCGAGAGTGATTTCCGTTTGCATGTCGGCGAGCTTCTTCTGTATCAGTTGCGTCGCCGCCAGCGGGCGACCGAACTGCTTGCGTTCCAGACAGTAGTCGCGCGCGGCGTGCCAGCAGAATTCTGCCGCACCGAGCACGCCCCAGGCGATGCCATAGCGCGCCCGCGTCAGACAGCTGAAGGGGGCTTTGAGTCCTCTCGCTGTGGGCAGCAGGTTGTCTTCCGGGACGAATACCTCGCGCATGGCGATCTGTCCCGTGCAGGACGCGCGCAGTGAAAACTTTCCCTCGATGCGTGGTGTGCTGAGACCCTTCATGCCTTTATCCAGCACGAAGCCGCAAATCTCATCCGCGTCGTTTTTCGCCCAGACGACGAACACGTCCGCGGCCGGCGCGTTGCTGATCCACGTCTTGGTTCCGTCGAGCACGTAACCGCTGTCCACCTTTCGAGCCCGCGTTTTCATGCCGCCGGGATCGGAGCCGGCGTCCGGCTCGGTGAGGCCGAAGCAGCCGATGAGCGTTCCGCTGGCAAGCCCCGGCAGGTACTTCTCGCGCTGGGCATCATTTCCGTAGGCATGGATGGGATGCATCACCAGGCTCGACTGCACGCTCATGGCCGAGCGATAACCGCTGTCGACACGTTCCACCTCGCGGGCCAGCAGGCCATAGCAAACGTAGTTCACACCGGCGCAGCCGTAGTCCTGCAAGGTGGCGCCGAGGAACCCGAGCGCGCCCATCTCCGCGAGGATCTCCGGATCGAAGATCTCCCGGCGGTTGGCCTCCAGGATGCGCGGCATGAGCTTGTCCTGGCAGTAGTCCCTGGCCGAGTCCCGCACCATGCGTTCTTCTTCGGTCAGCAGTCCATCGAGCAGAAGCGGGTCCTGCCAATCGAAACGGGTGGAGGCTGCACCGGGGGTGATGTTTTCTGCGGCAGTCGACATGTGAGCTTCTCCGCGAGCATTCGCAAGAGGCGTAGTCTACCAAGGGTAGGCAGCCAAGATCCGTAGGTTGGGCTGAGAGTCTGTGAATCAATCAGCCGCCGACTGCGACCGCCCCTGAACGCGCCCTGCGGCGTTGCGGCGACCCCCGAAATCGCTTACCTCGCCCGGCGACGCGCGCGATTTCGTGCACCCCCATGGCACCTGGCAAGGATTGCTCCTGCAATCCTTCTGCATTCCCGCCATTGCACATGGATGTGCAGGTGCCGCGAAGCACAGGATGTGCGAGAGCGGCCATCCATGGCGGTCAGATGGGCGAAAGCGGCCG
>SMUX01159817.1_pt1 | contig 20397 bp, 18 predicted proteins | sample 2456431 | NCBI WGS metagenome assembly SMUX01 (sample SAMN11095930, study PRJNA526329) | marine sediment metagenome | biome: Marine sediment; feature: Surficial sediment; material: Deep marine sediment; isolation source: Hadal surficial sediment | place: Pacific Ocean | collected 2014-11 | depth... | reverse complement strand
TGAGGATTTAGTCCTCGATCAGTACGTAAATATCGTCGTCTTCTACTTTCACCTCAAAAGTTTCTACTCCATCCACGGCGGGTAGACAGAGGGCTTTTCCGGTTTCTACGTTAAATTGGGCTCCGTGATATGTGCATGTAAGTGTCTTTCCCTCAAGGAGACCGTCGGATAGAGGAAGGGCCTGATGAGAGCACTCATCAATGAATGCATAGAAGGTGCCGTCTGAGTTGCATATAGCGACCATTTCGTTTCCTACTACGAATGATTTTATCTCTCCGGGCTTTATATCGGATACATTTGCCACTTTTTCAAATTCGGCCATGTCTCCGTCTCCTATTTGTTTGCTGGAATAAAGAATCCAAGGTTAACTCTTCAGAGTCTGCTCTCTTTGTCTAAACCAATCTGCCACGAGGTTGGTGCAATATTTTTTTACAGAGTCAACGGTCATGCTCTCAAGCGTCTCATTTGTAAAGGCATTTAAAATGATGTCTCTTGAAGCTTCCTTTGAAATTCCTCTTGAGCGTAAGTAGAAAAGAGCGTTTTCGTCTATCTGTCCGATTGTAGCTCCGTGGGTACACTTAACGTCGTCAGCATATATCTCAAGCTGTGGTTTTGTGTCAACCTGAGCATAGTCAGAAAGAAGCAGGTTTCTATTGGTCTGTTTGGCGTCAGTTTTCTGCGCGTCTTTATGGACTATTATGCGTCCGTGAAATACTCCTCTTGATCTGCCGTCAAGTACCCCGTTATAGAGCTGTCGGCTGTCGCAGTGCGGGCTCACATGTTCGATTTTCATATAATTGTCCATGTGCTGGCGGTGGGTGGACATGTATAGACCGTTAATTAAAGAGTTGCAACCCTCACCTGCCAATACCGGATGAATATTATTTCTGACCAACGATCCTCCTAGTAATACAGAATAAGACCTCATATTGCTGCTTCTGGCTTGCTGTACCCTTAGAGTTGAGATATTAAAAGCCTTTTTGCTCTCTAGCTCGATTAGATAATGTCCTACAGAACTATTCTCACCAACAACCATTTCAGTTACCACATTTGAAAGATAAATGTTCTCATCCAAAGACACATATTGTTCGATAATATTGGCCTCACAGTTATCTTCAACGATAATTAGATTCCTGGGGTTTGTTATAGACGGTTTGTCTCCGGCAGTTGAAATGTACAGGAGATGAATCGGTTCCTCTACCACTGTTCCTTTCGGAATGTAAATGAATCCGCCGTCTTCCATAAATGCGGTGTTTAGGGCAGTGAATGCCTCGTTTTCAAAATCGGCATATTTTGCTAAGTTTTCTTTTAATATGTCTTCCTGCGAGTTTATAGCTTCTGCCAGGTTAAGTACAATCACTCCCTCTGGCAGCGTACAATGTGTAGATAGCTCAGCTGAATAATGGCCGTTAATAAAAACAAGCTCGCTAATTTGCTGCCCTTCGAACTGAAAAGGTGTCAAATCTGCAGCTGAGACTTGATCGATCCCATTTAGAGGAATATGAAAAGAGCTTCTTGCGATGGGTGCCACGTTTGTAAACCGCCAGTCCTCATCCCGTGGCGTAGGGAATCCCAGTTCTGAGAACTTAGTAATGGCATGCTCACGGATAGACTTTAGCCAACCGAGATTACTGCCAGGAGCGGTTTTCTCAAACCTTGAAAAGCCTTCCATATATCCGTTGTCTTTTTCTGATAATGTAATACTCATTTTATGCTCTCCCTAATTGTTAGCCGCTATTTTTTCTTCTTCGAGCCATCCGTAGCCTTTATCTTCAAGCTCAAGCGCAAGTTCTTTTCCGCCCGATTTAACAATCTTTCCATCAACCAAAACATGAACAAAGTCTGGAACAATATAATCAAGAATCCGCTGATAGTGAGTAATTACAATAAATGCGCGCTCCGGACTCCTGAGAGCGTTGACTCCGTTCGCTACGATTTTAAGAGCATCTATATCGAGTCCTGAGTCGGTTTCATCCATGATAGCGAGTTTGGGCTGTAATATCTGCATCTGAAATATTTCGTTTCTTTTTTTCTCGCCGCCTGAAAAGCCTTCGTTCACAGCACGCTTTAGTAAGTTGTCACTAATGCCCATAACTTTCATTTTTTCTTTTGCGAGTCTTCCGAATTCTACATGTTTAAGGGGTTCTTCACCGCGGTATTTACGGATGGAATTGAGGGCTTCTCTCAGCAAATACGTATTAGCCACCCCAGGGATTTCGACCGGGTATTGAAATGCCAGGAATATTCCCTCACGAGCGCGGTCCTCAGGGGATAACTCAAGAAGATCTTTACCCTCAAAGATTATTTCACCTTTGGTTACTTTATAAGATTCGCGCCCCGCAAGAACTAGGGCTAAAGTGCTTTTGCCTGAACCGTTTGGTCCCATTATGGAATGGACTTCCCCAGCGTTCACCGTAAGGTTAAGTCCCTTCAAGATTTCCTGATCCTCTACACTCACATGTAGATTCTTTATTTCCAACATGTTATTTCTCCTTATTAAACTTATCTATTTTTGATTTAAAGAGTAAGAGTGCTATCCAACACTACCCTCAAGACTGATGCTCAGGAGCTTTTCAGCCTCTACCGCAAACTCAAACGGAAGTTCTTTAAATACGTCCTTGCAAAAACCGTTTACGATGAGAGATACAGCGTCTTCCGCAGAGAGACCGCGCTGTTGGCAATAAAAAATCTGATCTTCACCGATCTTAGAAGTTGATGCTTCATGTTCCATTTGAGCGGTTGAATTTTTTACTTCGATATAAGGGAAGGTATGCGCTCCACACTTATCCCCAATTAGCATAGAGTCACACTGACTATAGTTTCGTGCGCCCGTTGCGTCTTTACCTATCTGAACTAATCCTCTATATGTGTTTTGTCCGTGCCCTGCCGATATTCCTTTGGTTATTATGGTGCTCGATGTGTTTTTCCCAATGTGAATCATCTTGGTTCCGGTGTCTGCCTGCTGATATCTATTTGTAAGCGCTACGGAGTAAAATTCGCCAACTGAATTATCCCCTTCGAGGATACAGCTTGGATATTTCCATGTGATGGCGGATCCCGTTTCGACCTGTGTCCATGAAATATGCGAACTCTGTCCTAAGCACCTGCCGCGTTTTGTTACAAAATTATATATTCCTCCCTTACCTTCACTGTCGCCGGGATACCAGTTCTGAATAGTAGAATATTTGATAGTAGCATCCTTATGGGCTATAAGCTCTACTACTGCAGCATGCAGTTGGTTCTCATCACGCGCAGGGGCTGTGCAGCCTTCGAGATAGCTAACATAGCTCCCCTCTTCGGCAATAATTAGAGTCCTTTCGAACTGTCCGGTATTTTCGGCGTTAATACGGAAATAAGTAGAGAGCTCCATAGGGCAGCGGACACCTTTTGGGATATAAACAAACGATCCATCAGTAAAAACAGCAGTGTTTAAGGCTGCGAAAAAGTTGTCGTTATAAGGGACTACAGACCCTAGATATTCTTTTACAAGTTCCGGGTGTTCCTGAACCGCATCTGATATTGAGCAAAATATTACGCCATCCTCAGCCAGTTTTTCTTTAAATGTCGTAATAACTGAAACACTGTCAAATACCGCGTCTACTGCAACGCCAGCAAGCATTTTCTGCTCATCAAGTGGTATTCCAAGCTTGTCATATGTCTCTTTTATCTCAGGATCCAGGTCATCTAAGCTTTCAAGAGTCTGCTTTTTCTTAGGGGCTGCATAATAGCTTATAGCTTGGTAATCGATAGGAGAATAATGTACATTAGGCCATTTAGGCTCTTTCATTGTAAGCCAATTTTTATAGGCTTTCAGTCTCCACTCAAGGAGCCATTCGGGTTCGTTCTTTTTGGCCGATATCATTCGTATTACATCTTCGTTAAGTCCTGCTGGAGCAATTTCCTGCTCTATATCGGTCACGAAACCGTATTTGTATTCCTGTTCTGCTAATTTCTCTAAATCAACACTCATTAAAAGCCTCCTTAATTCACCCGGTTCAAAGTAACGGTTTTTCTTTCTTTAAGCATGTCCTCAAGTGTTGTGTCCTCCAGGATTTTGATTATGGAGAGTTGTATTCTATCCCACACGGGCAGCTGAGGGCATGTTTCGTATAATACACAGAGTGTATCTTTGTCCATACAGTCAACCATTCTTATCTCGCCTTCTATAGCTTCATACACATCTCGTAAATTTATTTCATTAGGCAATTTTCTTAACGTATAGCCTCCGTCAGGTCCCAGGGTTGATCTAACTAACCCATTTTTAACAAGGCGGCGCATAATTTTAGCGAGATAATTTAGCGGTATATGCTGCTCTTGGGAAATTTCTTTCATATTGTGTTTTCCAACAGGCTGATTTCCCATATATGTTAATGATCTCACAGCATAATCTAAGGTTTTGGATACTTGCATTATCAGATTCCTAAGCTTTATTAAAACTTGAGCTTTATTGAAACTTGTATAGCTAAATTATAATATGGACTTCATGGCTCCACAATGCATATGTTACTATATGGTAAAAATTACCAGATAAATATAATTTGTCAATTAGGTCTGAAATTATTAGCTTGCTTTCGGCAATTCAAATACAGTTATCTTTAGATTCCTGAATAGTCACTGAGTCTAGAATTTATAGGAATGGAATTAAAAACACAATGTTGGCAGGTCCTTGTGATTTATTGATATAATAGTTAAGTACTTGAAATGCGAATCAAATATATGTTATTATGGTTCTCTAGATATTTTAAAATTTCTGGAGTAGCCCTGTTCAATGTCCTCCTAGGTTCTTCATGAACTTTGACAGGGCCCTGTTTTAAGGGTACAATAATGTGGTTTAGGAGACCCTGATCAAATATAATTTTGTATCCTAAATTATGTATCAACATGCCTAAAATATTGATTTTCTAATCATAAATCTAGTTGCCGTAGGGAGGATTTAACATGGCCCATGAACTACCTGCACTTCCATATGAATACAATGCTTTAGAGCCCCATATTGATGCTCGTACTATGGAAATTCACCATAGCAAGCATCATCAGACCTATGTAAATAACTTAAACGCAGCGTTAAGCAGTCACCCTGAACTAGAGAGCAAAAGCGTTGAAGAATTAATACAGGATTTAAGCGCAATCCCTGAGGACATTAGAACTGCAGTTAGAAATAGTGGCGGAGGCCATGCAAATCACAGTATGTTCTGGCTTTGTATGAGCCCAAACGGAGGAGGCGAGCCCCAGGGCGATCTATCAGATGCAATTAACTCATCCTTTGGAAGTCTTGATGGCTTTAAGGAGCAGTTTGCAAAAGCTGCTACTACTAGATTTGGGAGCGGTTGGGCGTGGCTTTGTGTAGACGGGGGAGGCAACTTGGTTGTAACTTCTACTCCGAATCAGGATAATCCGATCTCCGATGGCCTTAACCCTATACTAGGTCTAGATGTTTGGGAGCATGCTTATTATCTCAATTATCAGAACAAAAGGCCAGATTATATTGCAGCCTGGTGGAACGTTGTAAACTGGGAACAAGTGGCAGCAAATTACGCCACATCAAAATAGGTTGAATTAATATAAAGAATTTGATAGAATTGGCGGTAACCGGGAGTTGGAACATTTTTTGACCTGCTAATATCAAGTTTATTGTTTGCGGGTCTGTAGATTGATGGTGCATAATTAGGTACTGGAGAATTATATAAATAGTCTTTTTAGTTATATATTTTGGAGGTTTTGTAATTTCCCTCCCCCAAAGGTTCCTAAAATCAGCTTTTTATGTATATAAGAACGGCTATATATAATTGTGTTCTATCTAGTCTATAATTCTTGCTAATAATTCAAGATAATTAAAAAGGAAAAGGACATGGAGACTAAATACCATGGAAACTAAATACAAGGAATTCGATGATTCTATATCAGTAAGTGAATTTGGAGAATTTGCAGAAGATTCGGGAGATGTGACTTCTTTAAAATTTAAAGAAAACTATGTTCAGAATAATGAATCTGAGAATCATTTCCAGTCAAGAAAGGTAAAGACTAAACCTAAGGGAGATGAAACTCCCGATGAACAACTTCGGTTGCTATACGTTTATTTTAAAGATATGTCCATTGAGCCGCTTTTTACAGCACATGAAGAGGTAGAGATTTCGGCTAAAATAAAGAAGTGTGAATCAATGGCTAGAGAGCTTATAGTGGTTGTTCATAAGCTAGGCGCCAAAAATCTAAAAGCTATATCAAACGGTCACAAAAATGGTAGAAATGGTGCCAATGGAGTGACAATACAAAAACGGATAAAGAGCCTTAATGCGTTTGTAAAAGTTTATACTGAAAATGCGATAAGAATGAAGCAGAGATTTGTTAAAGCGAATTTGAGATTGGTTATCACTATTTCCAGAAAGTACATGGGGCGTGGGTTACCATTATCAGATCTTATTCAAGAGGGCAATATGGGGCTTATGCGTGCTGTGGATAGATTTGATCACAGAAAGGGTTTTAAGTTCTCGACTTACGCATCTTGGTGGATACATCAAGCAATATTAAGAGCACTACAGGGCCAAACGAGAACAATCAAGGTGCCTGTCTATTTGCTAGAGCAGGCTAACAGGGTGTATAAGGTCAATGCGGTTTTAGCTAAGGATTTTGGACGCAAGCCTACACCTAAAGAAATATCACGTAAGTCCGGAATATCAGTTGAGGTAGTTAAACGTATATTGAGATCCACTAAAGATGCCATTAGCTTAGATACTCCTATTTTGGATGGGGAAAAAACAACGCTCCTTGATTCAATTGCTGACAATGAGACTGTAATTCCTGACTCAATGGTAGCTAAATCAGACTTAACGGATAAGTTAAGAGAGGCGCTTACACTACTTAATCCTAGGGAAGAAGAAATACTAAGATTAAGGTTTGGAATAGATCAAAATAGTACGTATACTTTGGACGAAATTGGGAAGAGATTTAACCTGACACGAGAGAGAATAAGGCAGATTGAAAAGGCTGCTCTTGGCAAACTTGCCAACTCTGAGATCAAGGATCATTTAGAAAGTTTCCTTAGATAAAATCATTTTAAAAAGATATTTATAACTCTATAGTTGTATTTTGAATGCTCAGATATAGATGTAATTTCTTCTATATTAAGTCAGTCAAGTATTCCGCCGATAATTGCTCCAATTAAAAGCGGTCCCACGTTAGATATTACAAGAATAAAACTGCCGGCTCCTGCCACAAATCCAATAATCGGAGCGCTTGTCAGCGCTGATCCAAACACAAAAAGCATAATACCCAGTATAATTGCCGGCAGAAAGACAGCAATTATGGCATTTATAAGACCACCTGCTTTCTTACCACCTACGATTCCAGCAATTAATGGTCCGAAACCGGGTAGCCAGAATAGTAGAATTGAGATTAAGAACATCCAGAAAATCCCGGATAATATGCTTCCCTTTTTTTGGTTTGCCACTATATTCTCATTGTAACATTATTTGCTATTTTGTTCACAATTTTTCTATTTTCAATAATTCGGATGCCCATTCATAATTTCTCGTGAGAGCAAAAAAAAGGCCCAAACTCTTTTAAGAGATGGGCCCAAGATTCATATGCTATTTTTTTTGCTGTTAATCTGTTAATCACACTTCGAGTATCCGCAGCTTCGGCAAGTCATGCAGCCCTGTTCAAATGCTAAAGCGCGGTCCCCACAATCGGGGCAGCGTTCTAGGTTTAAATCCATGGGCCTTTTTGCCGGTTCCCTAACCGAAGCGTCACCAACAGAGACAAAGTGTCTCTTTAATACCGTTGCTATAGCATCAGGGATTGACATGACTAGCTTGCCATCTGAGAAAACTGGAGAAGAGCCTCCTATTCCCTCAAGCTGCTCAACTACATCTTCTACCCCTATTCCCGATCTCAGGGCCAGCGATACCAGTCTTCCGGTGGCCTCCGCATCAGCCATTGTCGAATACCCCGATTTGCCGATCTGAACGAATACTTCAACCGGCCTTTCTTCAAATGTGTTTACTGTTACGTATAAATTTCCGTACCCTGTTTTTATTACCTCTGTAAAACCCTGAAGGCACTGGGGCCTTTTTATGGGTTTAATCTTTTCTGTATAGGATGAACGAAGGGATGAGATGGGGTTGGGGTGATGGGTTTTATTCATCCCTTCGTTCTGGGTCTGGGTCGGAAGCTTTTTTTCGTCTTTATCTTGCTGCTGGGATTTGGCCTCTTCTTCAGTAACCAATATCCCTTCTCTGGATCCCTCTCTGTAAACTGTAATGCCTTTACAGCCGAGTTTCCAAGCAAGGAAATAAATCTTTTCTACTTCTTCTAATGTTATATCGGCAGGTAAATTAACGGTGCTTGAGATGCATGAGTCTATATGTTTTTGAATTGCGGCCTGCATGCGAACCCTCATCTCAGGCTTAATTTCATGAGATGTTACAAATGTATCGGGTAGCTCGCTATCATTTTCAAGACCGAACTTCTCTCTATATTCGGTAACGAGCGGATGGTAAACTTTGAATTCTTCTTTTGATAGGGATTTAGAACGCCTAAAGTAAGATAGTGCGAATACGGGCTCAACGCCGCTTGTTGTTCCTGCAAGCAATGATCCGCTTCCTACAGGAGGAACGGTTAATATGCAGGCATTTCTAAGACCCTGTTTCTTTATTTTTTCTACTATCCGCTTGTCGATTGTATCTAAGAATGGGCGTGATAGATGTGTGTCGAGATCAAACACTGGAAAACTTCCCTTTTCAGAAGCAAGATCCGTGCTTGCTTCGTAAACTATGTTCTTTATATGTTCAAACATCTTATCTGCAAACTCAACACCCTCAGCAGTATCGTACTTAATATTGAGCTTTGCCAGCATGTCCCCGAAGCCTGTAAACCCAACTCCAATGCGTCTTGAGCGGGTAGAGGCTTTTGTTTGGAAACTGAGGGGATGTTTTTTCATGTTGTAGTCGAGCACGTTATCCAGGAAGCGTACAGAATATTGAAATGCTTTCTCCAAGTTTTCCCAATCGATAGATGCATTTTCAGTAAACGCATTTTTCACAAATGGGGAAAGGTTTATATTTCCAAGACAACAGTTCCCGTAATCCTCAAGAGCCTGCTCGCTGCATGGGTTAACTCCATGCACTTCCATCCCATTGTATTCGGTTGGTGAGTGTTTCTTCACTGAATCCCAGAAAATGAGGCCTGGTTCTGCGGATGCCCATGCTGATTTTACAAGTTTTTCCCAAATGTCTCTTGCCCTGATTGTTTTAGAGATTTTGACCTTTTCGTTCTCAAATTTGAGTTCAAAATCTGTATCATCTTCAACTGCTTGCATAAACTCGTCAGAAATTTTTATTGATATGTTTGCAAACTGAACTTTTGATCTTTGTTCGTCGTTTTTAATTTCAATGAATTCCTGAATGTCAGGGTGTTTAACGTCAAGAGTAATCATAAGAGCGCCGCGCCTTCCTGCTTGCCCGATTGTACCGGTGGTGGTTGAAAGTAAATCCATAAAGGATACTGCACCTGTGGAATAGATAGCGGAGTTATTTACCGGTGCACCCTTTGGTCTGAGGATAGATATGTCAGTTCCAACTCCTCCGCCGAATGAATAAGTCCGTGCCGCTTCTTTGCACCATTCGAAGATGCCTTCGAGTGAATCCTCTTTGATCGGCATATAATAGCAATTTAAGAGGGTTGCTCTTCTCTGTTGTCCGGCGCCAAATAAAATCCTTCCGCCCGGGATAAATTTAAAGTTAGATAAGAGCCAGTAGAAATTGTCTTCCCAATGGGCTTTAAGCTCTTTGTTCTTTTCTGGAGAGGCCATTTCTCTTGCAACTCTATGCCACATGTCTTCAGGCTTATGCTCAACGATTCTTCCTGATTTATCGCGAAGCGCGTATTTTTCGTAGAAAACCCTGGCCCGAAGCTCATCTCCGCCAAAAGCGTCTATTGTCTTTTCCGGAATATCCATTAATCCTTCGGTTTGTTTAACAACTTCTACTACTTCTTCTTCGGTATCAGATTCACTTTGATTTAGTGTTTGTTCCAGTTCCGTATTCAGTTCGTTTTTCTCTATTAAACCTTTTCCATTCCCGTTAGTCTCAGTAGGGCCAAGTTTATCTGAAGCCATTCTTGCCATCCTCCGTGTTCGATTGGTTGTGTACTATCTTGTGCTACGAATCGATTGAACCACAATATGTTGTGGTTGTCAATAGGTTATTTTTGATGATTTTTTCTCGATTGTAGAAAATTGAATAACTTCAATGTATTAGACGATGAAAATTTTTTTGAAAATGAAAGCCACAAGATAAAGAACGGTTGCAACACATTCTTAAAGTATAGTTTTAACAATTTGACGGGGAATTATGAGGATTAGGAGTAAAAAGAAAAGTTGTCAGCTATGATTCTCAATTGAGTGAGAAAATGATAGCATTTTTTGTAATTTTCCACAAGGGGGAATATAAAATTTCTAAAAAAATGTTTATTATACAAGACAGCGCATTATATATTTTAAAGATAAAATAGTAAGCTGATAGGCATATGTTTTCTATTACTAAAGAAAAGAGAATAGATGAAATATTGGACTTTTGGTTTGGGTGTTTAAAAGATAATGAAATTCCTTCCGAGGCGCACAGGAGAATCTGATGGATCAAAAATGATGAAAATGATAAGGAGATAAAAGATTATTTTGAGACTGATCTTACACAAGCAATAAAAGGAGTTTTAGAGTATTGGAAGTTATCTCCCAGAAGTTTGACAACAAATGGAGAAGTAAACACTACATCATCTCTGTAATGGGAAAGGATGTCATCAATGTTATTACTATTCCATATTTCAATCCAATCTTGTACCAGCTCTTGAGCCTTTTCTTTGGATATCATCGAATGGTAAATCGAATAAATACAATTTGTAGAATAAACTTAGGTTAGCTAATAATAGGGGTAAATCTCCGAAATGGGTTTACCCCTATTTATTATATCGATTTAAATATTTGATTGTATCTTGTTCAAGATATAGCGAGAGAGGGTTTCATCGCCGAATGTACCCACACGTATTGTAATCTCTGTTATGTTGTCACCGATTCTTTTTACGTTAATATGAACCTTCTTGTTGTCGGCTGTAACACATTCATATTTGCCTGATATTGCGTCACTAACTTTATTGATGACTATAAAATCAAGTTCTTCAACTGTTTTAACTGTAGCAGCCCATACTCTACTGAAGCTATAGCCTTCCGTAGATTTTAATTCACCTTTTAAGTAGGCAATTGTTCCCGCTCCCACAGCTGCTCCTCCTCCAATTGCCACTGCAGCCAGGCATCCTGTCAAGACAGCCGGACTTGCCAGGAGTAATAAGATAAGTACTAGCTTACGGTGTTTCTTATTCATAATTTTGCCTCCTTGAATTTGTTTAAAATGGGATGAATCTCTTTTGATAATATGGTCATAGTGAACTTGGTATTCAATTATATCCGGTGATTGTTAATTAAGGCAACACTAAATGTTTAGATTTGAAAATAAATGCACCTACAATAGCTATTTTAGTATGGTTTATAACCTTAATTAGGGGAATCCTTGAAATTAGTCACTTCCATTACCACTTCAGGTGTTCCAACACCGTTTTCAAGCCCTTCGTAACGAACCCACCTGTGAGGAGGCTCTACTGTGAACCAGAAATAGGTTTTGGGAAAGAGGATTTTAAATACTCCTAGCACTCCCAATTTTGGTACTATTTCAACTTTGTAACACTCAATTTCTCCGTCTTTAGTCTTAATTTTTTCGATACCTCTTTCTTTAAACTCCACATTGTAGAGCTCAGGCTCATTGGATAGAATTTTTGCTTTAGTTGTCCCATCTGTACCAAAAGGCAAAGTGCGTAGAGCATATACAATGCCCTCTACAATAAGAGTATCGGAAGTAATGTCATATTGCTTTCTTAGGTAAGTATTAAGTTCTAAATCTTCTCTTTCAAAAACTGCAGTATTTTTTTTATGGTTGAATTTCTTCTTATCGATCATAATCAAGTTGCCCCTCAAATCTTTGATTCTGGTTTCTGATTCAAGTGGAATAAATTCATCTTCGGCTTTCCAAATTGAGACGGATCGCCAAGTCATGTCTTTTCTAAAAGGGCTAGTAAGACCCTTAGCTTTAATAACAAGCTTAAATTTTGTCTCTCCGTTTTCTATATAAATGTCGGTTTTCCAATCTGCTTTCCATCTCAGCCCACCATCCTTATATTCGGTTACAATAGTACCTTTCTCATTAGGGATTATTGGGGGGACTTTAAATGGTTCAGCTAATAATGGAATTCCATTAAATAGTAGGATTGATAGAATTAGTATGATGTATTTGTTCATTAGCCCTTTTTGGTAATAACTGTATAAAGTGATATCATGTCATCTAATTAAACGCAACTTTAAACAGTTAAAGTTCTCTAAATATCACAGTTCTTACTAATTAGATATCACATCTGGGACTTAGATGCCAACTTTTTCAAACTAGGAGAATTTAATGAAGAAGCTTTTTGGAGAACACTATCTTATAATCGGAATCATTTTAGGCGTGATTCTGGGCGTATTAGTAGGATCATTATATCCAGTACTCAGCATTAAACTCGGATTCCTAGGGACGCTTTTCCTAAACGCCCTAAAAATGATAGTGCTTCCACTGATTGTGGTCTCTATAACGCTCAGCATTATGAAAGTTGGCAATCTCGGCTCGCTCGGGCTGAAAACCCTTTTTTATTATTTAATAACGACAGGTATAGCTGTTTTTATAGGCATTGTAGTTGTAAACGTTATACACCCAGGGGACGGGGGTATGGCTCTTACAGGTCAAATGCCGGATATTGTAAGTGCTAAGGAAAATATTAGCCTGATTGATGTCCTGTTATTAAAATTCGTATCTCCCAATCTATTTAATTCTGCAGAGGAATTTGAGATACTGCCTCTTATAGTTGCCTCAATACTCTTTGGCGCCGCGTTTGCCAGTCTAGGAAAGGAAAACAAAGTAATAGTGGAAGTATTTACAATTTTAGACAAAGCGATCATGAAGATAGTTCGCTGGATTATGATTTTTACCCCCATCGGGATTTTCAGTTTGATAGCAGATAGAATTGGGATGGCAGGCGGAGGCGGAGCCGTAATTGAGCTTGCAATGGAGCTTGGAAAGTATGTTTTAAGTGTTGTCGTAGGACTCTCTATACATGGTTTTATTGTATTGCCGATTATTTTGCTGCTCTTTGCAAAAAGAAACCCCCTGGAATATGTTCAAAATTTAAGCAAGGCATTACTTACTGCATTTTCTACTGCTTCTTCTTCTGCTACTCTTCCCCTTACTATGGAGGGGGTAATAGATGAAGCAAAAGTGACACCTAAAGTGGGCAAATTTGTTTTACCGCTTGGGGCAACGATCAATATGGATGGTACAGCCCTATACGAGGCGGTAGCTGTGATATTTATAGCCCAGAGCTATGGGATAGAACTCGGAATGGCCGAGATGGTTGTAGTTTTCTTCACCGCTACGCTTGCAGCAATTGGAGCAGCCGGTATCCCGGAGGCAGGGCTTGTGACTATGGTACTGGTTTTACAAGCTGTAGGGCTTCCTCTTGAGGGTGTCGGTTTAATTCTGGCGATTGACTGGCTCTTGGATCGTTTTAGGACAACAGTAAATGTTTGGGGAGACTGCATTGGTGCAGCTGTGATAGACCGGTTTGAAAACGGGGACGTACAAAAGGGATGAGAAAAAATATTCTTATATCCTGGAGCGGGGGTAAAGACAGCTCACTTGCTCTGTATGAAATTCAAAAAAGCCGGGATTATGAAGTAGCAGCTTTAATAACTACCATCACTTCTGATTATGATAGGGTTAGTATGCATGGATTAAGGACTATTTTATTGGATGAACAGGCTAGCTCTTCAAATATTCCTCTTGAGAAAATTTTTATCTCGAAAAATGCATCAAATGATGAATATGAATCCAGGTTGAAAGAGGTCTTATTAAAATACAAACAGCTCGGAATTAGAGATGTTGTGTTCGGCGACTTGTTCTTAGAGGAAATTAAGAAATACCGGGAAGATCTCCTGGGGAAAATCGGGATGGAATGTGTTTTTCCAATTTGGAAAAGAGATACGGTGAAATTGGCTAAGAGATTTATAGAGTTGGGTTTTAAGGCAATTACTGTCTGTGTTGATTCTAATGTCTTAGGTAAAGAATTTGCAGGAAGGGAATTTGACGAGCATTTTTTAGATGACCTGCCTAAAGCAATTGATCCATGCGGTGAAAACGGGGAATTCCATACATTAATGTAATATATAGTATAACCCATTATATATACTATCTTAATCTATGCTAATGATACCTGATAAAAATAAAATATACAAGGTTTTTTTTTGCAAACAGTGAGCATTGGTCTTATTAGGCACAATTAACTGGTTTATTTTAATTGCTAATAAGAAAACGGGTTTAAAATATTAAATTAGTAGAGCTAAAAGATATACTGCTCCCTTTTAAGAACCTAGTAGTATTAAGCTAGTAAAAACTCGATGCAGTTCCTTCATTCAGCACATGGATACCGCGCACCGATTCAGGTAGAAGAAGAGTATTACAGGAATCATGCTTCATATTTGAACGCTGCTTGACTATTTTGGGTGAGGCAAAACACCCATTTGTCTCAAATATCTAGTGAACCTATTTATTTTTATTGACATGAGCTTATCTTTTGTGAGATAATGGTAATAGGGAAATTTAACTCACAAAATAGTATAAAAGATAGTTTGCCATCGCAATCATCTTTGTAAGATTCTCGAAAGACCATCCTCTTGGACAGACGCTCCAAACTGTTGTCAATTCCCCGAAAAGGAGGTTGCTATGAAGCAACTGTTATCAAAAATAAGTGTAGGAAGTCTAGTAGTTGTGATGTTGGTAGCGGCTTCCATCGGAATATTTTCAGTCACTTCCCTCCAGGCTGACGAGACATGCATGTCGCCTTACATGGCCAAGATTACAGGGCAAGAAGATTTTGTATATGTATTGACTCTGGGAGTGGAGGGGCTTGGAGATGGTTCGGATAAACTGGTCACCATTGATGTACGACCAGGCTCAAAAACTTATGGTAAGGTCATCCATACCCTATCTGTGGGGGGACGAAACGAGATGCATCATGCCGGCCTCACAGATGATCGCCGCTATTTGTGGGCAGGCGGCCTGGATACCAGCATGACCTTTATCTTCGACATTCATAGCGACCCTGCCAAGCCGCGTCTGCACAAAACCATTAAGGATTTTGTAGCTAAATCAGGTGGTGCAGTCGGTCCTCATACTTTCTATGCCTTACCCGGTCGGATGATGATCTCAGCATTGTCTAACGACAAGGACCACGGTGGACGCACCGCTCTTGTTGAATACACCAACGAAGGGGAATACATTACCACTCACTGGATACCAACTGAAGAAAATAAGCTCGGCGCCAAAATTGAAAAAATTGCTGACGGCTACGGGTATGATGTGCGAGTTCTGCCGCGTAAGAACGTTATGCTAACCTCTTCTTTTACCGGCTGGTCCAACTATATGATGGACTTTGGACAGATGTTGGGGGATGAAGAAGCTATGAAGCGTTTCGGTCAAACCGTAACGGTTTGGGACTTACATGCACGTAAGGCGAAGAAAGTCTTGCACGTACCCGGTGCACCCCTTGAGATTCGTTTTGCATGGGGGCCCACTCATAATTATGCCTTTACTACCACAGCCTTAACATCTAAGCTTTGGTTGATCTACGAAGATGACAAAGGAGAGTGGCAAGCCAAAGAGGTAGCTGATATTGGTGACCCATCCACAATTCCCCTACCGGTGGATATCAGTATCGGCACAGACGATAAAACTCTATGGGTGGATAGTTTCATGGACGGAAAAGTACGCCTCTTTGACATCAGTGATCCATTTCATCCCAAACCCATATACGAAAAAACCATAGGTTCGCAGCTCAACATGGTGTCGCAAAGCTGGGATGGAAAGCGTCTCTACTTCACCTCTTCGTTGCTTGCCAACTGGGATAAAAAAGGGCAAGATGACCAACAATTCCTCAAAGCTTATGAATGGGACGGTCATGAACTGACGCATAAGTTCACGGTCGATTTTTATAAGGAAAAACTGGGCCGGTCTCACATCATGCGCTTTGGAGCTTATTCTTTGTATGGTAAGGTCCCGCCCTCTGCGGTTTCAAATTAGAAACCAAGCGGGAGAAACCTTGTCGGGGGAAATAGGCTCATGACTCTTTTTAAAATAATCCTGCCACTAATAACTTTGGTATTGGTTGCACTACCAACCATCAGGGTATCTGCTCACTCCGACAAACCACATTCTAACAAACAAAATGAAAATACCGCATCGCTTAATCGCCAACTGGAATACGAACCGCCCGCTCCGGGCAGTTATCGCCTACCTCCTATCCAGCAGGCTGTGGATGGCGATGTGATTGATGCCGATGGTAGAGAACACCATTTGTTTGAATTGATGGCGGATAAATACGTTATCTTGAGCTTTATCTTCACAACCTGCTCTGACCTAAAAGGGTGTCCGCTGGCAACTCTCACATTGAATAACATCAGGGTTACATTGGAAAAAGATCCTACTTTAGCTGAAGAGGTGCGTTTCCTTAGCCTCAGTTTCGATCCAGAACACGATACACCTGAGGTTATGCGCCAATACACAGAATTGCATGGTTTTGACGATGCCAGACGTAAAAACCGCTGGCGCTTTTTAACTACCACCTCTAAGAATAATCTACAGCCGATATTGGACGGATATGGTCAATATGTAGTGCGCGAGTACGACTCGAAGGGTCAGTCCACAGGGGGCTTTTCCCATGTGCTTAAAGTTTATTTAGTCGACCCAGAGCGCAAGGTCCGTAATATTTATAGCACCAGCTTTCTCTATCCGGAGCTTATTATCAATGACATTAAGACCTTGATTTTAGAAAAGGCGGAGTTTCAATAACAGGCTTGCCCATGTCACCTATATCTGTTTCCATCGTCAAAAAAAAGGGTGTGATCCTATGCCTGGTTTTATTCGTATTGTTTTTCTTTTCCAAATCGCTAATATCAGATGAGCTTGCAATTCGTGCAAACCTGGACGATCTGGCCTTGAAGCGAACTAAAAAGTCGCACTTGGGTCTTCCCAAAGTACCATTCCCGGATGACAATCTACCCTCGGTAGCAAAAATCCAGCTCGGACGCAAACTATTTTCCGACCGTCGATTGTCACACAATAACACGATGTCTTGCGCCATGTGCCACGTCCCTGAGCAAGGTTTCACAGTTAACGAAATTGCAACGGCTGTGGGGCGGGAAGGTAAAAGCTTACGGCGTAATGCCCCAACTCTGCTAAACGTTGCCTTCATGGCTCCACTCTTTCACGATGGCCGCGAGACAAGTCTAGAGACCCAGGTAATTGGGCCTTTGCTTGCCGTTGATGAGATGGGCAATCCCTCGGCTGGATATCTGATAGAAAAGATCAAACAATTGGATGATTACGACGACCTTTTTGAGCGCGCTTTCGGACGTGGAGTTAGCATTGAGACCATTGGACAGGCCCTTGCCACTTATCAACGCACTTTAATATCCACTCATTCTCCTTTTGATCGCTTTTACTATGGCAAGGAACCAGACGCTCTTACCTCAAAGGAAAAAAAAGGCTTTCACCTATTCATAGGCAAGGCAAAATGTGTTAGCTGCCACCTAATTACTGAGGAGTACGCTCTATTTACCGATAATAATTTCCACGATACCGGTCTGGGATGGTATAACAGTATGGTAAAACCTACTGCTGACCAATTCATACGTGTTCAATTGGCTCCTGGTGTATTCACCTCCATCAGCCGAGAGGTGGTTAAAAGTGTCGGCCATCCTAGACCGAATGACTTAGGACGCTATGAGGTTACACTGGATCTTTCCGACCGTTGGCGCTACAAAACGCCCACTCTTCGCAATATCGCCCTCACCGCTCCATACATGCACGACGGTTCGCTTTCCACACTCCACGAAGTGGTTATGTTCTACAATCAGGGCGGACATCCACACGATAATCTGGATCCTTTGATTACACCACTTCGCCTGAGCAAAGAGGAGATAGAGGCCCTTGTAGACTTCCTCAACATCTTAACCGGAGACAATATTCAGGAACTTGTATTAGATAACCGTAGTGAAAAAATAGGCAATCCCGGTGCGATTTTTCATCCGAAAGTGACCTGCCCCCCAATAATAGGACCATAAGTTAAGTTAGATTTTTGAGAGAAACCCATATATAAAGGAGGTCATCAGAATAGGCAGAAAGCATCTGCATTCCTCATTATTCCAACTTAAACCTCTCCTGACAAAAGGGGTGCAGTATAAGAAAGGGCATTAGAAGATTTACAGTTGTGCTACCAGCCGACACACAGCCACCTAAGGAGCAACTGTCCTCAATGGTTTTGTACTGTTTTGTGATATAAGATAAGATAAATAGTTTAGGCATCAAATCGGTTAAGTGAATCGCGGAGCAGGTATATTTTGACCGTTACAGTCTACTGAAACATAGCAGAGGAGATCCCAAATGCAACCAAGAACTCAGTATGCCAAGAGCGGCGACGTACACATCGCCTATCAGGTCTTTGGTGAAGGCGCTGTTGATCTCGTCTTTGTGCCCGGGTTTGTCTCGCACATAGAGAATTACTGGGATGAACCCAATTTCGCTCGGTGGCTGCGAAGGCTGGGAAATTTCTCTCGTGTAATCATGTTCGATAAGCGAGGCACAGGTCTTTCAGACCAAGTCAGCGAGCTTCCAGGCATGGATCAGCGCATGGACGATGTTCGCGCAGTCATGGATGCAGTGGGAATCGAGCGAGCTGCGATATTCGGAATATCTGAAGGGGGATCGCTCGCGACGCTTTTCGCAGCCTCACACCCAGAGCGATCACAGGCTTTGATTATCTATGGTGGCTTTGCACAATTCTCGGACTGGATGACGCAAGAAGCACTGGAGAGCCTCTTTCAATACATAGACAAAAGTTGGGGCAGTGGAGAGGGCTGGCTGAAATTTGCTCCCACAAAGGAAGGCGATTTGGCATTCCAGCAATGGTGGGGCAAGTTTGAAAGACTCGGCGCAAGCCCTGGTGCTGTAACAACACTCATGCGCATGAACAGCCAGATTGACATCACTGAGATACTTCCGTCGGTTAATGTGCCCACATTGGTCATTCACAGAAAAGACGATCTGCTGGTGAGGGTTGAAGCAGGCCGACTCCTTGCCGAGCGTATTCCTGGAGCAAAGTACGTGGAACTATCCGGGGCCGATCACCTACCGTTTGTTGGCGAGAACTCGGACCGGATTCTCGACGAGATGGAGCATTTCCTCACCGGTGAAACGTCAACACCAAGCGTTGAACGCGTGCTGGCAACGGTTGTCTTCACCGATATAGTGGGTTCAACGGCAAGGGCTGAAGCATTGGGAGACCAGGCGTGGGGCGACCTTCTAGACTTGCATGACAAGGCCGTGCGGAAGGAGTTGGAGCGGTTCCGCGGCAATGAGGTCAAATGGACTGGTGATGGGTTCCTCGCGGCGTTCGACGGACCGGCCCGTGCGATTCAATGTGCGCTCGCAATTGTTAGTACCGTGAGGGCATTGGGTATCGAAGTACGCGCGGGCATTCACACCGGCGAAGTCGACTTCGTCAAGAATGATATTCGCGGTATCGCAGTTCACATCGCGTCCCGCGTAGCCGATCTGGCCAACGCAGGGGATGTCGTAGTATCCCGCACGGTAAAGGATCTCGTCGCCGGCTCCGGCATCGCCTTTCAGGACTATGGAACTCACGAACTAAAGGGTGTTCCTGACCGGTGGATGCTGTTCCGAGCCAGTGGTTAACACACGTTAACCTGCCTGGGACTCAGGTGACCTGCCCCCCTATAATAGGTCCATAAGTTAAGTTAGATTTTTTGACAGTGAGCCTCACCCCAAAGCTGTACCACGTAAATTAGAGATTTCTGGCTTTTTTAAGTGCTTTTTCACATACTCCTCAGGCGTCATATTATCCAGCGCCCAAAAATATTTTATAGAGAATATAAATAATCTATAAAATACCGTTGTCCTTAGCGTATTATTCTATATAATATTATCCATAGACTATAAAATATATAGAGCAAAAAATGAATTCCAACACTTATAACATTGATAGAGAAAAGATTTTAGACTTTGATCAAAGATCAAAGCTATTAAAAACATGTAGAGACAAATCTGAGCTGGATTTATTACATGGACGTGAAACATGGGTAAAACGTTACATGTTGGTGGATTTGGCACTTTTTAGCGGTTTACGTGTAGCATAGAACACTAACTTAAAAATCGGCGATATTGAATTAACAACTAAAGATCCATATTTAATTGT
>SMUX01322166.1_pt1 | contig 20460 bp, 28 predicted proteins | sample 2456431 | NCBI WGS metagenome assembly SMUX01 (sample SAMN11095930, study PRJNA526329) | marine sediment metagenome | biome: Marine sediment; feature: Surficial sediment; material: Deep marine sediment; isolation source: Hadal surficial sediment | place: Pacific Ocean | collected 2014-11 | depth... | reverse complement strand
GTCAGTGAGGGCGTCTGTGGCTGTGAAATTGAACTTCCCTAGTGACAGATCGATCGCCGTAAATACTGGAGTGAGATCGGCAGATGCAGCCCCGCGAGCTGAGCGGAACTGCATCACGAAGGTTGCGCCCGCCACATCCCTTGGAACGGCGTCGCCATTGATAACGGCCGTCATTAACTGAAAGTCCCTTGTGAAGGTTCTCCCTTTACGGATATCCAGATCAACGTTTGCAGCGTCTGCCATCTTATTCGGTCTCCACAGCCCTGCCGGTCAGTTCAAAGTTAACGTTGTTAGTGGCGTCGCCAGTGGCCAGAATGTTGATTGTCTGACTTGTGATCGTAAAGGTAATGTCCCACGAGACGTCCTCTTTAAAGACGTGCGCGAAGTTATCGTCCAGAACCACCACAACGCTGGAGCCGTTCCGCGAAGCCGTAACAATCACGTCCCATGTTGCACGGTCGCCGCTGGTTACGTCCCGAGCGATAATGCTCAGGTTCATCTTCGTGGTACTGCCGTCCAAGGTCGTAACAAACGTTGCGAGAGCCGTTGGCGTGGCGTCAGTTGTGGTTACGCTCCCCACCACGTTGTCGGCGTTCTCATTGATAGCGCCGATGACATCTTGCGCCGTTGTTATTAGCGCCGGGCCAGTAACGCCGGATGCGGTCAACGGGTACGAGGTGGTTCCAGAGCCAAACGACACGATGCCGTCAGTTGTGGAGCCCTCGCCCGCTACAAGCTCAAGATCGCCACCAGACCCGGAAGCCGACGTCTGGCCAATCAGCCTTAGCTTTGCGCCGCTGCCGGAGGCTAGGTCCTCATGGCCGATCGAGACCACGTCGCCAGTAAACGTCCGGTCAAAGTAGAAGCCCTGTGACGATCCGTTTGTGGGGATAGAGCTAAACTGCCCCATTGAGGCAAACGACGTAGTTGCTACCGTCCAGCTCCAGCGAGATGAGTCGCCCAGGGCAGCAACGTCCTGAACAATGCCGCCGGGGTCGCCCGACGTTGACCCTAGCGCCTTGAGCGTTACGGTTCCACCGTCGCCAGTGCCCCCTAGGCCGGTTGTTACGATCACGTCTCCGCCGGTGGTTCCGCCGTCTGATGCCGTAATGTTTACCGTGCCACCGCCAAAGGCGGCGGAGCCCTCTCCGGAATCAATGAACACGCTTCCGCCAACGCCCGAAGACGTGGAGCTGCCGGCTTGTAAGCTCGCATTGCCGCCAGTGTTTAGCCCGTTTCCGCCTTGCACCTTGGCCTCGCCGCCCGAAGCCCCAGCGCTTTCGCCAGCGTGTAACTCTAGGTTCCCGCCGTTGCCGGTGTCCGACTCCTGGGAAACGATATACAGGTCTTCGCCAGAGGCACCGGTAACGGGCTCGAATCCGAACGTGAATGGCGCGGAGGTGTTGCCGATGTAGAGCCCCTGAACGTTGGCCACACTGGACGGGTTCGGCGAAAGGCCGAGCCTGGCATAGTGAGATCCGCCAAACGTAAAGTTAAACGCTGGCGAAGCGCTTGGGGCTCCCGGGATATTAAACGATACGTCACCGCCTAAGGTGGCTCCGGTTCCGCTGCTGATGTTGACGGCTCCGCCGGTCGTCGTGTCGCCCTCGCCAGCGGTCAGGTTGAGCGCTCCGCCGTTCAGGCCGCCCTTGCCGGCGAATAAGCTCAGGTTACCGCCGGTGCTCGATGCCGTGGTAGTTTGCCCAACGATGACAAGATCGTCCGGGATTCCCGTGGCATCGAGCATCGCAAGGCAGAAGTCCGACCCTGCGTCGAAATACATGCCTTGAGTCGTGGCGTTCTCTGGCGCCGTGACAAACCCAAAGGTCATGAAGCTCGCGCCCGTGTTCGTTATGACGAAGTTTGATACGTCAATCAGGGTCGCCTGTAGGTCCAGATCTATAGATCCGCCCGTCCCACCTCCGAAGCCTGGCCCAGCGTTGATCTTTATGTCACCGCCAACCGTGGCCGTAGCCGCACCGCCATTAAGCACCAAGTCAGCGCCAACGGAGCCCGGAGCGCCGCTGATGTTGTCTCCACTGGTCATGACAACGTCTTGGCCGCTGGTGGTGTTGCCGATCGCCAGCGTGGCGCTGAGGGACCCGGCTCCGCCCGTGAACTCTTGAAAGACCAGATTGGTCGAGTTCAGCACGATGGGGTCAGATGTCACCATCTGGTAATTCTTCAGCGTGTTAACGGCTCCCTCTGATATCGGGACAACGAACATCGATGTAACGAGAGCGCTCGAATCGGCATCATCGCGGCGCGTGATTACCCATGGCGTGCTCCCGCTGCCCAGATCGGTAACCGTGTAGATGCCGTTATCCTGCGGCTCTGACTCATCCTTTGCGAGCAGAGAGTCCAGGAGGACCAGTGTTACGCTGTCGACATCGGCAAGGACGCCATTCGCATCGGCTGTGATTACGTTACCGACCCGAGTATTATTCGGGAGACCGGCCGTAGTGGCAACTCGGACGCTGTCTTTCCAGTCGCCCGCAGAGCCGTTGATATTGACGTCGGTGGCTCCCAGGGTAGGGTTGTCGGATACAGCTCCGCCCACGAAGTTAATGAGCGAACGACGGGGCAGCGTGACGCCGTCTTTGGTGATGTCACGGTAGCCGAGTAGGTCGAGCAGTGGATCGCCAGCGTCAGGCATCAGAGGGTCCAGGTTACTTTGATATGAGCAACGCCAAACCCGCCCGCCACATAGTTGGTGTCTCCGCCTCCGAATATCCGCAGCTCATAGTTTGTGTCTACTAGGATTGTCTCGGCAGGCGATAATACGATCGTGTGCTGGACGTCCATCTCAGCCTGATTGCTTGACGGGTCATCCGTCGAGTCCAGCGAAACGGGAGCATCTGGCGTAGCGTGCGGGACCCTCATTAGCTGGGCAAACGGCAAATCTCCCGACGGGTAAGATACATTCGGGAATGCGGCGGGTCCCACTGTAACAACGATCGAATCGATGGTTGAGCCCACGGCCGGCAACATCGGCGTAATGTCCCAAGACATGCCAGCGCCGTCAGCCTGGTTTCTTATGCCGGGCGTCCCTGCTAGCCATCCGTCCGAGGCTAAGTTGCGCTCCATGCCGCTAAACAGCGGAACCAGAAACGTGCCGTCGTTCAGCCTTGGGACGGCGTCGAGGCGGGTAGTGTTCCCGGCTATAAGGGCGTCATTGGCCGTTAGCCTAGTGTTGTTATTTTCGGTTCGGTTGGCTAGAGCCTGAGTGGTTAGCGCGACCTCTGTTCCGTTGACCGCATCACCATCGGTTGGGATCGTGATCGTGGTTGTGAATACGTCAACCGGTGTAATGTTTGCTGCCATTGTCTCCGCGTCCTTACCCTCAGCACGAGCCTGAGATATTGATATTTTCTGTACTTCCGTACACGAGCCCAGCGTCCCCATAGAGATCGCCGCCGCCATAAGTAGGGCCGTCACCTTCGAAGATGATTGACCGCAAAATGACGTGCCCCGGTTTAAAGAGGCACATTGCCGTTTTAAGGCTCCCGATAATTTCCACCGCATTTGTCCCCGCTATTCCGTACGAAGAACCGTCTCCGTACAAAGTCCCGTCGCCATACGTGGGCCCTGGCGTGAAGCTGTGATCCTCAGATGGGATCAAGAGCCAAAACTGCGACCAGTGATTAAGCGGTAGCGCCGTAGGCCAGTCGAATACCTCGTATATCTTGGCATTCGGAAAGCCCATGAGTACCGCTTGCGCCTCTAACTGAGTCTTCGTCCCGGCAAACTCCCACGTGTTCCACCGGTCGTTAAGGCGAGCCCGGTAAGTGGCGTCCGTGTCGGTGAAGTAACGGGGAAGGTTCGCGCCTTCGCCGACTAGCGGGAGAGCATCATCCGGACTGCCATCCGTCTTTAGCCAAGGCGCCTTGACGCCCAGGTTGGCGAGGTTCTGGATCATGTCCCCAAAGAGACCGATCACGCCGGCAACGTACTTAGATCCGTACTCACCCTGTAGCCACGTGGGCGACAGCTGAGCGAAGAACGTGCGGAAGCCGGTAAGCGGTGTTGCCATTAAACTTGCGTGTAGGTGAACGTGATCGAGCCGACTAAGGCGAGCTCGTTAGGCGCCATCGGCGTGTCAATTAGCGGGCTTGTCCAGGTGATGTTTTGGACCGATGCGAAGTCGGTGACCGTCTGAGACACGATGGCGAAAGGAATCACGCCGCCGCTACCGAAGTCGGTTCCGCCAATCTCTTGGCCATTTATGTAATCGGTGAGCGCCTGCTCAATCGCAGCGCGCTCCGCTGTCGTGTCCAGGGCGGCCGTAATGAACACGGTAGCCGCAAACGCTATCGACACGTTCGACGGAAGCAGCACATCTGGATCCGACGTTACGGGACGGCGGGCGCTTACCGCCGTCTGCGCCGTGGTCTGCTCAGTCGTGCCAACCGCGCCGAGCGGCCCAGCAATGTAGATGTCGACGGTACCGGGCCCTCTGGGGTTGGACTCGTCCACCGTAGAGCGAGTAATGGCGGCCGTGCTGTTACGAACTACGTTATTATAGAAATCGCTCGGAGCCGTTCCGGTGAGCGTTGCCCATCGAGTGGTGTTGCGAACCCTCAGATCGGCATCCGCCTCGGAGTCAATGCCGGAACCGGTGACCCACGTTGCTCCGCCGCCCGGTCCAGGGTTATTGACCGAAACGCCGGCTAGTGGCGTGTTCAGAGTCGTTATCGTGTTATTGGAGACATCCTTAGCCGCTCCCGCTTCCTCTGCCTGGTAGACGAGTGAGACGGTAGAGCCAGATGTAAAGGTTCCCGCCGTCGTGTTGCGGTAGGTGAAGCCGTTAACGTCATCCTGGACGACAAGCTGGCCGATAATAATCGAGTAAGGCCCGGCTCCCACGATCGTAATGTGGTCAATCGTGCCAACCGTGTTGGTAGCCGTGAACCGCTGGTTGTCGTAGTTCGAATCCGAGAACAGTGTCAGGGCGTCGGCTGTCGAGGTGCTGTTAAAGCCGAACGACGTGATAGCCGCTGTAACGTCGGTTAGGTTGCTGTAGAGCGTCGCGCCCATCTCGAGGAAGGTGAGCTGCACAGAGCCCTCCTGCCAGCTGGTAGCGTTGAAGCCCAGGCTTTGCAGGATATCGATCTCCAGCTGCAGAGCATCCTTTACGGATGTTGTTTTGAGCAGTGCGCCGAGTGTGAGAAACGCCATCTATCTGCCCTGCTCTTCCAGTAGGAGCTCAGCCGACAGATCGTCAACGTTGAGCGTGAAGGTGAATGGGCCAACGTCGTCCGTGAGCTTGACGGTCAGATCTAGAGCATCGCCAACCAGCTCCGCGTCTACGTCTGCCCGGTTTACGCGCTCATCCTTCTCACACTCGCCCTCGGCCGTTGCGGCTGCCCGCTGGGGAGTCGATGGGGCAGCGCTGTTCAGGTAGCGCCTGACGTCGTCGCCATAGTCTGAGGCATAGAAGAGGCCGCCGGTTGGCGTAATGAGTCGCCTAGCCGATGCTTGCGCAAGGGCTAATCTTCCCTCTACAGGGGTTAGATTTGGGTCTAAATCCTCCACACAGGAGAAGTCTGATCCTAGATGGCTCATTATTCTGCTTTCACTTTGGTTGCTGCTACGGAATCAAAGGACAGGTTGCTGGACAACGTCTTAAGGGCCAAGCCGCCGTCGTTCGGAGCCACCAACCAGTTCGTGAACATGTCTTTTATCTTGGCAAGCTCATCGTCCACCTTGTTGGATAGCGCCACGAACTCTGTGTTAGCGGCCAGGCCAAGGTGGATAGTTACGAACGCGGCATCGGTATCGAAGAGCGCCGCAAACGGCTGTGACGGGTCGCCATTCTCGAAGCCGATGCGAACTCGGGCGCCCTGGCTGACTGTGACCGAGACGCCGGGGAGACCATGGCGGATACGGACGTTGTTATGTCCAGTGCCGCGGATCGTGGGGCTATCAGCGAGCAGCTGAAGCGTACCGTCTGCGTTCTGGGCGATGACTACGGCCGGGTAGAGCTGCGTATAGTCGAGGCGTCGGCCAACTAGGTTCTCTACGATGTTGGCGAAGTCCTGGCGGAAGCGTTCGAAGTTCAGAGCGGTCATACTAGGTAGCTCTGAGTAAGGGATGAGGGCGTGAGGGTCGTGGTTACGTACTGGACGCGCTCGCCGTCGAATGTGACGCCAGGAAGGAGCTCGGGGGCACCGGATGCCGGGCTGAGCAGCCGCTCGCCGAAGGTGTTGTCTTCGTCTAGATGCTCATGCTCAAAAGAGGACTCTGGGAAGGTGTCGGAGCCAAACCAGAGCGTCCCGGTCCGGAAGATGCGCCAATCTGCCCCGGTGGCCTCTCTTATGGCGTCTAAGGCGTTTTGGGCCTGCCCCGACGTGCGCTGCCAGTGGGCTACGGTAAAGCTCGTCACGGCCTCGTCAGTGGTGCCCTCTAGGGTCTCACCGGTTAGGGCCATGAGGTCGGCCAGAACGATGGCCATTGGCACGCCGATATATGCTTTAGAGTCGATTACGGTTGACAACCCACCGGATCCACCTGCCGCAAGTCCGGAATATACGCCTCCGAAAACGTCGCCTCTGATGATGGTGCCCTCGTAGGTGACGGTGCCATCTTCAAAGTCCAGCGTGATGGCGTCCCCAGGAGCGCCCATTGTGAAGTCTTCGCCCACATCGGCTGTGATGCTAGCGACCCATCGGCCCACCCTGGGCTCTTCGATCGTGGCCGTAAGCAGGGAAAACCCGTTGGCGGTCGGAACCGCCACCTATGAGCCGATTCCCTCTAGAGCGTGCTCGCTCGGCGTCTGTGTGCCGTATACGCTACCGAAGGCTCCCGACGGGTCGTAACCCGTAACGCCGGGCGTACCAGCATCAACCGCGGTGTACCCTTTGCCGGCCGCTTTCTTGACGGGCTTAGGAGCGGGGAACCACTCGATAGCGTCAAGCTTGACGGTGCCGATCTTGTCGGAGCCAATTACCGGTGCGTTGATGCTCGTGAAATAGATCCTAGATACGCCGAGCACGTTCAATGCTGGGTGTGTCAGTACGACGGGTGTTCTAGGGCCACCCTTACGCCTTGGGTGAATGGCTGGGAGCAAGTCATTCTGGAAGCTATCCCAGTCGACCTGCTGCACCAGCTTCAGCGTGATTGATATCTTGGCCGGGTTGTAGCCGTTATCGGTGATGGTTGCGCCGTCCGCTCCCTTGGGCTTGTTCACCTGGATCTTGCGGCTAACGCCTCCGGTTACCGTAGCGAACCCGACAAACTCGAGGTCAGCGATGATAATCAGATCCCAATAGGTAGCCCCATTGTTTTCGACCTCGCCCCAGAAAGGTTGATTGGCTGGCATTAGGCCGCTCCTCCCTGTAGGGCCATGGCCTCAAACGCTCTGCCGAATATCGCCATAGCCGACTTCTCCATTTGCGAAGCCATCTCAGCGCCGTCTCCGGCTTCGTTGACTTCGGTGTTGACGGACAGGCCGCCCATGTTGAAGTTGTTAGTTGCCCCGAGCCCGCCGCCTACCTCAGGAGTGGGCGCTCCGCCATTGGTGGCAGCCGCTTGGGATGGGGTCTTTAGGCCTTCGCCGAACCCGTCTACGACATCACCGCCAAAGTCCTCAAACACCTTAGAGGGCGAGTGGGCATCGATGCCCTTGGGTCCGCCGAAGGCACTGATTGCGGATTGCGCCAAAGCGCTAACCGCTGAACCGATGACTCCACGGCCATTGGCGATACCGCTAGCAAATCCAGAGACCAGGTTAGCGGCCAGGGAGCCGCCTCCTGAGTACATAGAGTCACTCTGCTCGGTAAACACAGAGGCCAGCGAGAAGATCTTGGACCCGCCAAGCTTAACCGCTGCAGCGCTGACCTTGATCAGAGCATCCGCAATAAGCGCAAAAGCCTTGCCTGCCGACTTGATGCCTTCGATTACTTCGGGGTCTTTCATCATGTCAAAAAATGTTTGGCTACTGTCTGCGCCATCGGCTAGCCCATCGACGAAGCCGGTCAGGAAGGCCTTGCCGACCTCTGTGAAGGCATCGAATGCAGCGATAGCGGTTTCGAATATGCTGCCGAGCTTCCCGCGATCCATGTTCTTAAAGAAGTCAGAGAGGCTATTGCCTATCTCGGCGAGGCGCTTAAAGGCCTCCGGGCTGGATTCGGCTACGTCCCTAAAGACCTGGAAGCCTGAGTTCTCAATGCGGTTCCGCATCGCCTCTAGGCTGATCTTGGCGAACTCTTCGCCAGCGTCGCCAGCCTCTTTAGAGCCCGTCTTCTTACCAACGGCGCCCAGGATTGCCTGAATGGCGGTGTCGGACTTGATCTTGCCGGCCTCGAGCAGCTTCCTGACCTCGTCAGTCGTATCAAGCCCAAGAGACTTCTTTAGTTGGTCAAAGATGAGCTGCTGAGAAACGTTGGCCTCTGACAGCTGCAAAAGCTCGTCGGACTGCAGTCGTCCCTTTGCCTTGATCTGGGTAATGGCGCGGACAGCGCTCTTGACGCCCTCGGCATCTGTGCCAATCGCTCTAAGGTCAGCGCCCATCTTGACGAACGTCTTGGACTCCTCTAGCGAGAACTGTGCGGCCAAGAGCTTCTTCATGCTCCCGGCAACGTCCTGGAGCTTAAAACCGTACTTGTCAGCCAGCGACGTAGCAGCCGTCATTGCCTCGGCGCCGGCGCTAGCGCTTCCGAGCAGAGACTTGAACGCCTGGTTGTTGGCGATATTGAACTGCTTGGCACCGATCACTGCCTGGGAGAACTTGGCGACGGCCATTCCGACACCCACAACCAAGGCGCCCGCTAGTGCAGCAGCGCCAGCAGCAGCGGTAAACAGAGCCGGCGCCAGCTTGCCCACTAGGCTGGACAGCTTAGCCATGGGCTTATTGGCCTCTTTGATGCCAGCAATCTTTAGGTTGAACGCATGTTGCTTAGCACCCTGCCTGCTCGCCTTATTCATGGCGCGAATAGCTTTTTCTAGCTTCTTGGTTTCGCGCGCAGCTTTGCGCACGTCCTTCGCGTCGACTTCTACGTCAATTGAATAGGTTTCTTCTGCCATTACTCTCCGGGAACCTTGCCGCCTATGGCCATCCTGATCAGTCTTAGATCTTGATAGTGGTCGTACGTTATGAGCGCGCCCATATAGCCGGCGTCAGTATCCTCGCCTCTCTGAAACGCCAAAAGCGCACCGGCAGCCTTTAGGGCCCCAATGCGCTTTAGGCTTTTGAGATAGTAACCTCTATCTCGCTACCAGCCATTTCGAGCAGGCCGAGTCCGATGGCTTGGATTGCTGCCGGGAGGCCCACTAGGGCATCCGCACAGTTCTCGCCGACGCTACAGGAATACACGAGCTCTTTTAGGGCCACGATGTTCGAGCCCTTGCCGGTCATCTTGTCCGAAACCCGCTGGTACTCGCCCATTGATGGCTTGCGGAAGTAGTAGTCCTGACCGCCCAGTGGGACGATCGCAATATCGCCGTGCTCGGCCTTCAATTCATCGATTTTGTTCTTCATGTTTCCCCGTTTACTGGTCATTGGTTAGAGCTGTCCGACAATCGGAAGCAGCCCGTTGCGTGTCATCTTCATAATGTCGAGGTCACAGGCAACCACCAAGGCGTCCGTGCCCTGCGAGTGCGAGTCCTCTTCGGAAGTGATTCGGCAACCGGTGAGCACGTCGGTCATGAGGGTTGTCGAGTTTATCTCAGAGTATGTGTTCGTTATATCGAACGGAGTTTGCATGTAGCCGTTGCCCAGAGAGGCAATCAACTCAAGGTACTCGTCCTTGACCAATGTGAAAGATCCTTCGATATTGTGCTCACCGATGGTCCGCGCCAATTTTTCGGGGCGAGTGCCTCGGAAGATTCCCGGCTCAAGCGTTTGGCTGTAACTGAGATCTGTGAATCCAGTCAGCAAAAGTGTTCCGATTTTTATTTCAATCGAAGCGAATGAGACCTTCTGGCCATTAACGAGTGGGTAATCAGCCATTATTCTGAATCTTCCTCAGCCCCAAGCGTTGCGCTGTAGCCGATTGTGGTTGTGATGAACTTGACGTAGCCGAATGGCTTGATTCGAAGCTCCGAGAGGATCGTCTGAGTCGAGAGCACGTTATTGGTGCGGTCGATCTCGTACTGGAAGGCAGTTACATGGCCCTGCGTTCCTTCGACGTTTGCCGGAGAGGTGAGGACCACAGCGAGCGGCGTGTTGACCTCAGTCTCGAGCCCAGCCGCGTCGCGCGGGTCGATTGCGCCCACCGGGCTATCGATGGTGCGTACGCCTCGGCCAATGAAGCCTTGCTGCGCTACCTGCACAACCTCAGAGGCGTCATCGATAATGCGTCCGTGCTGCCAGTAAAGGAAGTCGCTGCCAGCAGGTGACTTGAACCGAACGTTGGTGAAGAAGAACCCCGGTCGGCCCTTCCAAGTGCGGGTAGTCGTAAACTTTGCTGTGTCTAGCGTGTCATCGTTGGTGGCATCGAACGCAATGGCCGTAACTGGGGACACAGCGCCGCCGAGCTTGCCGTTTTCAACGCGAGCAAGGTCCGTAGAGATGAGCTGGATCTGAGCCTGAACCGAAGCTTCGATGGCCAACACGAAGTTCCGTGTGCCCCGCCCCTGGAATGGCTTAGCGGAAGCTGCGGTAAAGAAGCCGTAGCAGGGGCTGATTCGGGTGCTTTCAGACGACAGAAACCCCGTGATGGTCGACGAAGCGTTGCCTGGGCCGGCGTCCTGAAACAACCGCTTATACTCGAAGGCGTTAAACAACGTGGCCAGATGGCCATCGTTGGCGTCAAACTGAGCCGCGGCGGCCGTCACGTCGGCATACGTGTTCGACTGAGTGATGTAGTCGTAGTCTACATTGAGCAGCGCCAATGCTGTGAAGGCGCTTGAGATGTCGGAGGCGTTACTGCGAGGCTCAGTGCTAGACCATGTGTAGGTTTCATCCGCCACGTATGTGCCGGCCGCAAAGGTCACGGTGATGTTCGTGTTCGGAATCGGGAAGCTTCCGCCAGCCGGGATGATTAGGACGCCGCTCTCAGTGGCGCCGGCATCGAGCGTGTAGCTGAACGTTCCGGCCCCAAGAATTCCGCCTGCTACGATAGTGATAACGCCGTCATAGGTGTCGTATGGCTCGCCGGCCAGGGAGACCGTAGGGCCGCCGCCTGAACCCACGACAGAGCCGCTCACCCCGACGATGGTGGCCTCTACCTTCATTGCCCGGATAGGACCGCCGCCCAAGAGGAGCTGACGGGCCAGGAACTCGGGAAGAGGGCCTTCGCCAAAGGCTGCCACGTCGGCCTGCTTCGTTAGCGTAACGACCGCGTTGTCAGTGCCAGAGGACGCAGCGCCCATCACTAGAGGGATGTTCGTGGCAGGTGCAACCAAGCCTAAGCCTGGATCCTGAATTGAGATTGTTTGTCCGGGAATGGGCATGGTTTACTTTCTGTGCGGCGAGATGGCCGGCTCGTGTTTCTCGTAGTTGCCGGCCGCCTTAAGGGCTGCCAGGTAGTCTGATTCGCTAAGCATCATCGGCTTGGCGTAGTGGTGGGCGTACTCGCTCCAGCCGTGCAGGGTGTCGGCGCAGCGGTGCGCCGGGCTACAGCCCTTGATGTTGTTTGGGTTGTGCCCGTTGAGCTTGATGCGGTTGCCTGTCTTGTGAGACAGCTTCACCACGTCGAAGGTTTCGGCACTGACAGCAGCCTTGATCAGCTCATCCTGGGGCTCGCTGCTCTCGGTTTCCGCTTTTGGTTTCTTATTCTTGTTCATGATTTCGTTTCCCCGTTAAAGATTTGGATCCAGTATCTCTGTGTGCTGCTGAGTCGTGAGGGCCACCAGCGCGCCGCTCTCATCCAGTACCGGCATCCGGATAGAGACATCGAGAATGGCTACAACCTCGTTTAAAGCAGTGTCCGCGCTGTCCGCTTGTTCTGTGAGCCAAGTCTCGTCACCAAACACGGTGCCGACTTGGAGAGCCGCTCTGGTGGCAGCGATGACGCTCACCAAAAGGTTTTCTGTCTGCTCGTACGTTGCCCCGTTGCAGTAGACATCGAAGCTGAGCATCCGATCCGCGAGTGACCGGGCCTTGACCGTGGTCCCGCCGTCGGCGAGGCCTCCGCCAACATTAAGGGGCGGCGAGATGGGCCCAGAGCTAGGAACCCAAGTAACGCTGGGCGGCCCGCTGTTGTAATTCAGCGCGGCTCTGCCGAAGGCCCACGTTGGACGCTGATCGTTGCTCGTGACGACCTTAGAGGAGAGGGTCAGGGCATCATAAGCGACGCCAATCGCCCGAATGTTCTGCTCCATGATCGAATTTCCATCGATCGAAATCAGTAGGCTGCTCACTTGGTTAACTTCCCGATCTCGTCTTTGGCGATCTTGTCTAGGATCCGCTTCCACTTACGAGGCAGACCCTCGAGCGGTTGGGGAAAAATCTTGCGCTGTGGCAGGTTGCGCGTGCCTCTGTTGTGAAAGGAGGCGTAATCAGTGTCGGCGCTAACCTCGAAGCCCCTGCTGGTAAGCCCCTTGCCGATGTTGCGTCGTAGAGAGCGGGTCTTGCCGGTCAGGACTGGCCTGCCGTCGCGCTTCTGCTTCTTCTTCCAACGCTTCCCGTATGGGTCACGCTGGGTAGCGAACTGGCGCTTAACCTCTGTTTGGATCTGGAAGGCTGCTCGCTTAGCGATTGCCCTCACTAGATTGCTACTGCTCAGAGCTTCGAGCGTAGCTATGGTCCCTCGCCCGGTTCGTTTAACCTTGACGCGAAGGACTGGCACTAGACGTATTTAGTGTTCGGACGACTTAAGGCGTCCAGATTCCAACCGCGTTCGGGCTGTGAGTTGACTCGGGGAGCCCCCTCATTCGTGCCAGACGTTTGGTCGGAGTCCAGGTCTAGGCTAACTGCTCCGCTTGCAACGCGGTCTAGCCAGCCCTTGGAGCCGCTCACCGCTGAGTTGCCCACCATGTCGTGGAAGCGGTCCTCAAAGCGAGAATCAGCCGAGTTCGGGTTGTACCCGATGAACTGCATGATCGAATAACTCGCCAAGTAGATGCAAGCCGTCACCAGCTCGGGCGGGTAGAGCCCGGTGGTGGCGTCTTGCTTGATCGGCAGCTTGTACTGCGATCGGAGGTAGCTATCGATTGTGCCGCTAGCTATCTCAAGGTGACGCTGAATTGTGGGAGCGTCGACCTTCTTTAGAACGTTATCAGGCAGGCCGAGCATGGCCAGATCGGCCGTGGATGCATAACATACAGAGTTTCCAGCCATGCTCTTACCCTGACTACGCGGTGTTCTTCTGAGCGAGGAACCACAGGCTGTAGCCCGCAGCGCCACGTGCATCGACACCCCAGATGAACTGGCGAGAAGAGAACACGTTGGGATCACTCAGGTTGATGAGCGACGTCAGTACGGGGCTCTTACGATTCTGCCAGATGAAGGGCTTAATCGAGGAACGTCCGTCGATGAGATACCAGGTCGTTGCGCTGGTAAGCTCTTCTGCGACAACAATCTCAGCAGAGCCAACCATCACATTGTCGACACCGGCAGTGCCAGCGGTGTTGGCCACGAGGCCAGCGTTGACAATCTTACGAGCAGCGATTTCGAGCTGCGGCGGCACCAGGAGGATCGTCGGGCGAACCTTCAACGGCAGGCCGTCCTCACCTTTGAGCGAACGGAAGGCAGAGTAGCTGCTCTCGTAGTTCGCCAGGGTAAGGGCGTTCGTGGTGATTAGGTTCGACTGAGTAGCCGCCGGGTCGAGCGTGTGCGAGCCGTTGAAGAACGTGAGGTCATCGAACGTGGTGTCGGTGGTGTTCTCAATAGCGGCAGCAATCTCGGTCTGGGGAAGCTGCTTAGCCTGACGACCGAGCTCGGGGACGACCATGCCGGTGAATACACCGAGGTTGTCGTCTTCCATTTCGTTCCGGTCTACCGAAACAGTGTCTTCCCAATCTTTATTCTTGAGCGTGTACTCGTGGTTCGAGATGTTGTTTAGGACACGGGGACCGAGCCACTCGCGCATCTTGGGGATGCGCGCCATCCAAGCATAGGTACCGATTAGGGTGTTGCTGGGAAGCGTGGTTGAGACTTTGGTGTACCAGACGTCGGCGGACTCGTAAGCCGCCTTGTAGGTCATATTGACCGTGGTCTGGAGCGCTGCGATAGTTGCTGATGTAACTTGCATGATTAGCTCCTATCAGGCGCCGGAGGGCGCTGAGGGATAAGGCATGGCAACGAAGACGCCGTCCGAGGTGATCTCGAAGGTGGTTCCTGCCACAGATTTGCCGGTGTTGTCGTTGGAGACGGTGTTGTCGTCCACGAGGTAGCAGAGCGTTCCAACGTCTGCCTGAGCGATGGCGTCATCATTGACGTACGGTCCGAAGATGCCAGCGAACACAGTGACGTTGACGGCGCCGTTTGCTCCGCCTGTGTTGTCCACTGCTACTTCGCAACGCCCAACGGTACGGAGCGTGGTGGCCGTGGTGGCCGGCTCTGCATAACCGTCAGAGTTAATAACAACGATGGCGCCCTGGAAAAACACCGCGTTGGCCTCTACAGGGAATTCCTGCCGAAGGCTGAGATTGGATTGTTTCTCGACGATGGTCGATGAGTTTGCAGAGAGAGCCATTAGACGCCCGCTTTCTGGTCAATTTTGACCTGTGCAATGAAGTCGTCGCGATTCAACTCGCAAAGAACGATGATTTCTTCCTGTGCTGCAGTCAGTACGAGCGTGTCGCCACTGAGCTCAGAGGGAGCCTGCGGGGTGGCGACGACGGGCGCCGCAGTGGCGATGAACGCCTCTCGCTGCTCGGCGCTGTAGCTCCGGTAAAGACCGTGCTGTGACGGAGCAAGCTTCATGTCGGCCGTGAGGCGTTCAATCTCAGCCTCGACCTTGACGGCCTCAGCTTGCACCTTGCCAGCCGTGACAGCGGCCTCGAGTGATTCGACCTTAGCGGTCATGTTGGTAATACGTTGCACAGCATCGGCAGGGTCTGTGGCCCCTAGAGCGGAAACAACGCCGTTTTGGAAAGTCTTAATTTCTCCGAACGCAGAAAGGACTTGGTCCTCGCTGTCGTATCCGAGCGCTTTGACGATATCCATTTGCGTTCCTTGGTTTGTGTTTTGTTGTTTCCGCTCAGTGTGAACGGGGGTGTCTTTGGCCTGTAGCTGAGCCAGGCGAGTAGCCTCGGAGGTGACAGCGCTGCATCGCTGGTCTCCCATGGCGATGAGGTGGGCAACTGCCTTGGCTGCGATTGCCTTGTCTGGGGTGATCTCAGTAATGAGATTCAGATCCAAAGCTTCGGAGGCTGATAGCCATGTATCCTCGCTTACCAGCGCCGCCAGATCTTCACGGGGAAGGCCAGTACGAGCGGCGTAGATGTTGACCATATTGTCGGTGATCTTATCCATCACGTCGGCGCGCTCCCGCAGGTCATCAGCGTCACCGCTAATCACACCTTGCGCCGGATGAATCATCATCAGGGCATTGGCAGACATGCGGATGTCGTCACCAGCCATGGCGATAACGGAAGCCGCTGAGGCTGCTAGGCCGTCAATCTCGACAACGATACGAGCACTGCTCTGCTTGAGCAGGTTGTAGATGGCGAGCCCATCGAACACTGCTCCGCCTGGGCTGTTGATTCGTACGGTGATCTCAGAGACGTCGCCGAAGCTCTTGAGCTGCTCATTGACAGCCTTAGCCGTAACGCCTTCGCTGAAGAAGCTCTGGCCAATCTCGTCAAAGATGACGATCTCCGCCTTGCCACCCTGCTTACGGGCAGTGAACTCACGCATCAGGAGCCATCCAGCGGCATACGAGCCTTGCGCGCCTTGCCCTTAGGCTTCTTCGGCATGATGTCGGCCAGGGTCTCGGTCATCGTCTGTTCAATCACAGGGGTCACGATGGCGCGCTTTTGGTCGGCCTGAACGCATGTGAAAAAGCTGTCGTCCAGTACTCGGGTAGCTGGCAGTGGTCGCAAGTGGTTCATTCGTCTTCCTCTGTGTTGTCGTCTTCGCCTGGTTCCACGGGACTAACCTCGGGAGCCGGCTCAATCTCTTTGCGCTCAAGCTCTAGATCGTATTCCTGACCGAGCTCGGCGATCGTGTTGTCGCCAACGTTGAGCCCAGCGGTACTCAGGGCGCTCACGCCATCGCCTAGCGACTTCATTGCATCGCCCTTAGCGATGAGGTCTGTGGGAGGCGCTGTGTCCCAATGGGGCATCGGGGCAAAGTTGGCGGCTTCGCCAAAGTTGAAGAACGTATACGGCACCAGCATGTGTTCGCGGATGGCGCTGGATAGCAGCGTCTCGTCTGCTTGCAGCCGGTCTAGCCGGATGTTCTCGTGGATGTTGGCAGCTGCCAGGCTTCCGCCGCTAACCTCTGTGGTGAGGTTCTGACCAAGGATGCGAACGGCGATGTTCTTGTTAGCCCGATCCTCGAGGCCTTCGAATGACTTCCAAGCCTGGTCTTTGGCCTCAAGCAACTCGAGATCGAAGCTACCTTCGCCGCCGTCGACGTTCTGCGGAAGCATCGCTGTAGTCGTGCTGCCGATATTCGACATATTGCTGAAGAAGTCGGCCTTTTCGTCTTCGCCAGCTCGGGCTGGTACCAGCGCCTTGAGCAGCGGCAAGCCGTGGCGCTCGTTGTAGCGATTCCAGTCACGGGCAACCCACTGGCGAGAGATCCACCAAACAGCGATTGATCGGATAGCGCCTCGCATGAATCCGCGGTCGCCTTGAATGAGCAGCATCCAGCCATTCTCTGGGGTGACGTCTTGCTCACCGTCTTGAGTCGTGATCTTGTAGACGCCGTTCTCCCAGCGAAGAAACTGCGGGTCCCACGCTTTCATTGAGGGAACCCAGACGCCTTCGATTACCTGCCAGGACACTTGCACAGGGGCAACGCCTAGTAAGATGAACCAGTTCAATGCCGCCGATACCTCTGCGGGCGGGGCGATGAGTGGCCACATAGCCTCTACTGACTCAGCGATGACCCTAGAGCGCACCTTAGCCCGGGTCACGGTAGCCGGAATTACCTGAAAGGGCAGCGACAGCAGGCCAGTGATGCGGGTCTCTGTGACGGCTGTGATGCGGTCATCTCTGCCCATGGCCGTGGCCATCTGAGCCGATGACGTAAAGTTGCCACTCTCGTGAGAGAGCAGGGCTGACTTCACACTAGACACGTCCCAATCGGGTAAAAGCCCTGGAGTCCAGGGGGCGGGCGGGTTTACGAGTCTTGCTTGTGGTCTAGGCAATGGTTAAATCTGTGGTAGGCTGAAGCCAGTCAGTCGCGGACTGAGAGAATGCGCGGACGTCCAGGCGGCCCATACGCGCTCAGTAGGGTACTGTCGCAAAGCCCCTGGTTAACGCTGGGGGCTTTTGCTTTATGAGGTCTTATTCAGCGCTCGCCAGGCTCCCTGTAAAAGCTTGCGGCAGTCGTCGAGGAGCACGAAGGCATCGGCGGACAGCATCAGAGCGCGGTAGCTGACACGGTGGTCCCGATGCAGGTTGTTGAGCTCTCTCTGTAACCTGAGCTTAGCGCCGGCCATGGTGTCAGTCTCTATCATCTCAGCGTCTAGTAGGCGCTGGGCCTCAGATGTGTCCAGCATCGAGTGCAACCTTAACCCAGGACAGGAACGTGTCCCGTATCTCCTGGTTGGATTCCACCTCAACGCCCTTGACGAAGAAGCGGCCATCGGGCTCGATGCGCATGACCTCATCACCATCGTTAACTTCAAATACGATGTTACCTGGGGCGACCGGTTTTGCCGGCATGAACACGCCAGGCACGGGTGTTACCTCGCCGCCCTCAGTCATGCCCTGCTAGCCCTATCCTGAGCCGTAGGCCCCGGCAATGCGAACCATTTGAGGCCGCCCTGCTCGTTACGGTTAAGCAAGAACAGCTCCCCGCTGGCAGTGCAGGCTACTAGGTTAGCCCCTAGAGCGCCGATGCTGGTCACTCCGCCAGGCTCAGGGCCTAGGAAGATGGGCTGCTTGGGTTGAATCTTTGCCTTCTTGGAGGTCTTTTTCTTCTTCGATGCCATTATTTCCCCGTTTCCTTATCGCTTATACGGCGACCAATCAAGGTCATCCCCCGAGTGGTCCTTGTGCTTCAGTCCGCCGTCCACCATGGCCAATGCCATCTCCTCGGGCCTCTCATAGAGTTCGGAGTAGCCCCTGCATGCCCTCCAGGCTGCTAGGTACTCGCCCCCGCCGTCCACTTCAGGATCGGTAATACATTTCACACACAGGCAGCGCCCTGCTTCCTGGCCTCTTTCAAATATGAAAGCGTGCATCGTGGCTCGAATCTCCACCGAGCACTCGTCACAATTCCAGTCCTCGGCTAGGGGGACGAAGCGGCCTTCAATCACTTGAGGTATTCCCCTAGGTGCTTATTCATGATCTCCACAGACTTCCTCTGCATCTCTCGAAATCCTACGACGTAGCCGGCACCAAAGCTCGCAGCAGCTATCGTCACGATCATTAGGTCGCTCATATGAAGAGCCATCCACCAAACCACAGCAGCAGGACGCCTAGGGCGGAGGCGGCATGAGTGGCAAGGAAGGCGGGCCAGGACATAGCGTTATCCTTATCCTGCTTGTGGCCCCAAGATCTCGATGTCAGCTCAGTGACCACGTAAAGCGCCCAGAAGGCAAACCAGTATTCGAGCTCCGGCAAGGCTTCCCACTTTGGCATCACATGCCATCCGTATAGCTCCAAGGCGACGTGCGTGCGCAGCATGTGCACCAACCAGCCAAGCGCAAAAGACACCATGGCGAGCGTTAGCAGCTCGAAAACGCCCTTTTCCTGAGGCTTCCGAAAATCCGGAACATTCACTTAATCGTGCGCTTCATATCTTCAGCGGTTGGCCCTGGGATGCATTCCCAAAGTAGCTCGCCGTCTGGCTGCCCTCCCGCTCGGTTGAGCACGAAGACGTGGCCTGATTCGGTTAGCGCTGCTGGCGCTGGGCCGAAGTTGAATACTTGTACGATCTTGCCCGGTAGTTCATCACTCATAGTTCCCCGTTTCCGTTCTTTAGCAACCCTAACCTATATCGAGGCTTGTCGCCCGATACGCTAACCAGTCGAAGCGTGTAGCCCTGCGAATTGGCAAGCAGCTCTCGAGCCACCTCTATGCGGTAACTCTCGGTTTCCTCGATTGGCGTCATTGACGCTACTCAGTAGGCGTAGACCCTGACCATGCTGTCGACGTCGTAATTTCCGGCGCTCGACACTACGTCAATTGACGTGACGGCCGTGGTTAGCGTCCACACTCCGGACATGATTGATGAGTGAATATCACTGTCGTCCGATGCCGCGGCAGAGTCCCAATAACCCTGGCTGCTTACCGATGTGCCGCGGTCTGTGTCTTCCCATCCGCTGATGTCGTATCGGGACGACTGGATCGAAACGTCTGAGAATGTGTGGCCCCTGAGGGCGTTCTTCAGGCGACCGTCCGTGGTTGACCCGGCGAGCGTCGGAGACGTTCCGGCTGCATCTACATCCGCATAGGAAGAACTGTAGTTTGCCGCAGAGCTACCGTTAAACCTGATTAGGTTAACCGAGTTGCCGGTTGTTTCGGCTATCGCGTCAACTTCAACACGAAGCGACTTGAACCCGGCAAAGTCCGCCGTTGCAATCGACATAGAGGCCTGGGCGGTTGTGACGATAAACTCGTACAGCAAGCCACCTGGCCTGGTGTTGCCGTCTGCTCCGGGTGTCGTTACGACTGATCTAGTACTCATGAAAATCTTGCCTTGGGAAGCATCGCTGCTTTCCGTTGAAAGTCTTTGCTGTAGAGATTCGCAGGTTGCTCCAGCAGGTCCCACAATGCGCCAAGGGCGTCGACGATATCATCGTGTAAGTCTTTGACGCCTGTAAAGCCTGAAACTTCACTGAGGAAGTCATCTAGCCAAGGCGCTTGTTCAGGCACTTGGATGCGCCCTAGGTTCCAGGCTTCTGCTGCTGGCAGGGCTCGGGTTAGCTTGTCCGTCTTGGCCGGCTTGGTTAAGAGCTTACGGCCTTTAATCGATGGGCGAATCAGTGAGGCGATGCCATTTTCCTGACCGCCAACGTACCAGAGGATTTGTGAACCGACCTTAGTGGCATCAGCTAGCACTCCCTTGAAGTTCTCGATTGCCATCTGCTCCCGCCACATGTCGGTGATGTACAGAACTTCGCCAACCTTCACGCCCTTGATGAGCACGCTAAAGTCAGCCTGAGTCTTGGCTGTGTAGGCACAATCTAGGCCGAAGCCTACTCGCCTGGCTGTCTGGGGAAGCTCAGTGTATTCAGTGGAGGGACCGAAGACTGACTTGCCGCGAGGCCTAGGGCGACCCTGATAGAGGCTAGCCCAGGTGTAGGCGTTCCGTTTGCGCTTAGCGTCTAGGAACTCGAAAGGGCGCTTTGAGGGCCACAACGGCTTATCTTCGTCGTCTAGTGCCGGAAGGCATATGTACTCAAAGCCGAGATTCTTGATCGCGTGCCCGGCGAGGTCCCCCTCAGCCCAGCG
>SMUX01303755.1_pt1 | contig 20472 bp, 19 predicted proteins | sample 2456431 | NCBI WGS metagenome assembly SMUX01 (sample SAMN11095930, study PRJNA526329) | marine sediment metagenome | biome: Marine sediment; feature: Surficial sediment; material: Deep marine sediment; isolation source: Hadal surficial sediment | place: Pacific Ocean | collected 2014-11 | depth... | reverse complement strand
TTAACCCGACAAAAAGGGCCTTAAGCGTCCGGAGTGCGATGGAGCGCTGGTAGAACGCGCTGTCCTGAGTGCCCAGGTAGAGCGAGAGGTATGCGGGAAGCATAGCAAACCCACAGGGATTAACGGTCGAGACCATCCCGGCACCGAAGGAGTAACCGACGGGGAGAAAATTCGCTAGGACTTCCAGCCAACGCCATGCGAACTGTTGGATTTCGATCATAGCGCCTTATCCACCTCGGAGCGCAGCTTCTCGTACGTCGTAACGCCCCCGTTCCGGTAGACGATTTTCCCCTCTCGGTCAATGATTATCTTCGTCCCGGCCGCTCTGACGTTGAAGGCAACGATGGCTCTTTGGTTGACGTCCTCGGCAAAGAGCGCATCTCCGCCACCCACACTCCGCCAGTAAGCTTCCCATTGCCGGAGGCTATACCTGGGGAAAATATTGATTGCCACGACTTCCATGCCCTGACCCGCTGTTTCTGACCGAACCCTGGCTACCGCTGGAGCCTCCAGCGCACAGGTGGGTCAACCAGGAAAAGAGAAATAAAGTAAGAGAACCTTCCCCCTCTGCTGGGAGAGGCGAAACTCGCCATTTGCCGTGTTCAGGGTTACATCTGGTGCTGGCTCCCCGGCAGCCCTTGAGCCTCCGAGTAAGTCGGTGACGAAGAGGCCGTACGCCACCAGCCCCACGATGAAAAGTAGACCGCCAGCCCAGGAAAAGCGCTTCTTCCTTGCCCCGGAGCTTTTTGTCTGCCGGTTTTCACCTTCCGTAACCGGAAGGCTTTCTTGCTCGGTGTATCCCCGTTTCCTCAATTGAGTAGTCATTAAAATACCTCGTTTACCGACTTCGTATTCTCCGCATTTTCGTTTTTTTCCTTCCCGCCGATGTAAAAACTATCCTATGAGTGCACCCCACGACCCGAGCAATTAAGGACTCTTCTGCGTTCATCGTATCCCGAGAGAGCACATTAATTCCTCCCGCTGCACGTAGCTATAAACTATCGCTGCCTTCCTCCTGTTCCTTGTCCTCCTTGATCAACTTGAGCCCCCTGGTGAGGGTGAGGAGAAAGATTGCTGCAAGACCAAAAATTAGCAAAAGGATGTTATCCCTCAGAAAGACCCCCAAGGCCGTCCCACCGAAGATGGCGAGATAAATTGGAAGGTGGCATGGACAGGTGAGAGCGGCAATGGCCAGGCTAATGTATCCTTTACGTTTCTGTAGTTGCATGTTCATCGTATTTTCTTTCCTTCCATATTAATTGATGGTACCTCTTTGTTATTCGTTCGTCTAATAACACCGCTCCACGGACCGGAGCCTATGGCAATTCAGCATAGACAGGAATAAAGACCGACTTACAAGTTCCCTTGATCATCTGGCCTAACGATCCTCCCTAGCAGCAATCACCGTAAAACTATGCCGCTCACCGCCCGCCGTTGAGGCAGCAATTTTAAGATCCTTCAACGTGGTTTCCTCCGGGCTATAAAGAATCTCAGCCTCGCCCAAATTATTTTCTAAGAGCTTGGCACGCACATCAACAACTCCCCGGAGATCTTTGAGGATATCCTCCACACGGGAGACACACTTCTCTCATGTCATGTCTCTAATAGTGAGCCGAACCCTACGAAGAACCATCTGGCTCCTCATCTACACAAGTTTTTTCTGCTTAACGCTGCCACAACCTGTGACCTACTCATGGATCCCTATATTTCCGTGACTGTCTATCCTCCCCAAAACAGTACCCCACAGCAGATCGAAAGAAGGAGTCCCGCCAAAAGAATTTTTAGGAAAGTCTTCATAAAAGAGTGTCAGCCACTATTATCGATTTGAACATCCATCCGTGTTTTATAAATATGTGTTTTAGGGGACGCTTGCTCGCGTACTGGAAGCACTTTTAAGACCTTGTCGCCCAGCGAAAATGAGCTTCAGATAGTGACGTGTCCGAGCACTGTCATCTCCAAGCGGTAACACCTTCAGGACCGTTTTGAGTTCCTGAGCTGCCTCCTCAGCATAGCCGAGAAAATAGAGGCTCACACCTCTGTAATAATGTGCGAGCGGATCGGTGACGTGCTGGGTCACCAGGAGTCTCAAATTTCGCTCCGTTCGATGAAAAGCCCCCAGCTCGTCATGATGCCGAATAAGATTCAAGAGGCGATCAAGCTCCTCCTCCCCCTCGTCCCACTCCAGCCGGTTTCTTAATTCCCGCAGACGCTGAATCAACAGGACCCGGTGAGCGGCAGCCCGCTCGTGTTTGCCTCCCCTGTCATAGACCTGGAATAGGTAATAGCGGGCCAGGACGTGATGAGGCTCTTCCTTATCTGGTGAGATCTTCAAAAAGGCCTCGAGCTCACGAGAGGCCTTATCATAGGAGCCCAAATAAAAGAGATTCACGCCGTTGTAATAACGAGGCCAGGGTTTTCCGGGATGCACCTCAACTGCTGTCGCCAAGTATCGTCCAGCCTCTTGAAAATGGGCACGGTCCTGGTCATATCGGGCCAGGCTCAGGAGGGTGCCCGCGTGGGTGGGATCCAGTTGCAGGGCCTGATTCCAGAGTTGCCGGGCCGTGAGATGGAATCCCCGCTGTGCCTGGATCCGACCGAGTAACCAATAGGCTTCAGCGCCCTCGCTTAGCGAGAGGCTCATTTGTACCAGGGCCTCCGCCTTGCGGTCATGTTTCTCTTCAAGAAACCTTCTCGCCAGCTTTAAATAAAAATTGACCTGCTCTAAAGGAGCGTCACCGATCCCCTTAATGTACGCCGCCATACCCTGGGAGGCGCTTTCAATGCTTTCATTATTCTCAGCGATCGTATCGACGTACATCGTCTTGGGCGCTTCAAATTCGACGAGTCCATTATTGTCGGTATTGAGAGGCCCGGCTCCTACATAGGCTTCGATTTCTTTAGGTCCCAGCTTAAATTTCATCAGAAGGTCCAGAGGATCTCGCACTCCGACACGCATTAGATCAGCGCGGATCCCAGCAACCCCCATTAACTGTGTGATCCGTTGGTAATCCATCAGGAGAGGCCTCTCAGCACCCAGAAGCAGGAGGTCTGCCTGTGAGACCCGGAAGATGAGAACCTCAGGAAAAACGGCATGGAAGGTGCGGACCAGCGCTTTCAGGAGTTCAGGTTTCATCCCGTACATCTGGATCCATTGGGCAAAGATGCCATTAGGTGTCAGGTGCTCCTTACCCAACTTGAAAAACTCTCGAGTGAAAAGCCTGGACGGCCCACTCATCCAAGGGTTGGAAGGCTCCGAGATGATAACATCAAAGCGTTCATCGGTGAGCCCCAGATAATGCCGTGCGTCATCCAAGACCAGACGGACCCTCGGATCCTCTAGTGGTTGATGATTTACTCTATCAAAATAACGGGAGGCCTCGATGACTGCCGGCTCGATCTCTGCAACCACCACTTGCTCCACGGGATACAAGAGGACACTACCGACCGTCACTCCGCTGGCATAGCCCACAACAAGCACATTCCGCCCATGCTCTGCCACCATGAGGGGCAGGTGCGCTGAAAGTACCTGGGTGGACATATCCCTGGAGGTTGAGGCATCGATTTTTCCATCGATGGCCATCGCAATATGTGGCCTTCTGGCGAGGTCGGGTTTTCGGAAGACAGTCAAGGTACTGTTCCAGCCTTCCTTATAGAAGAGTTCCTCGTAGCCGTTGAACAGGAGCATGGCCTCTTCCGGCGTGGGATAGAGCTTGAGGAGAACCGGCGCCGTCTGATAGACCCCACTGGCCATCACCAGACGGTTCCAGGATGGGGGAGAGGCGACCATTATGATACCAAGGATCACGGCAGCCCCGACGCCGCTCAGGACCATAACCCTTTCCCGGCTCCAGAAGAGGAGGATCAAGCCAAGGGCAAGATTGAGGATGACGAGCAACGTGAGGCTGGCCTGGATGCCCAAAAACGGGATCATTAGAAAGCCGCCGGCGAACGAACCTACAATGGCACCGATCGTACTGACCCCGTAAGCCCTCCCGACCGAAAGGCCGACCGTGCGGCTTTTCTCATTACAAAGTCTGACAATGACAGGGAACACAGCTCCCATCAGCAATGTTGGGGGAAAAATAATTAAGGCGGAGAGCAGAAACTTGCCCAGGATCAGAAGCGCTGGATTAGCTGAGAGCGTCTGAAAGAGGGAGAGGTAGAGCAAAGGTAGCTTCTCAAACTGAAACATCCCCCACAGGGCTGTCAACCCGATGCCGATTTCGAGTAGGCCGAAGATGGCCAGGGGGGAGCGCAGTCGGTCTGCCACCCTGGAGATCAGGTAACTCCCAAGGGCAAGGCCGCTCAGGAAGGTCGCCAGCATGAGAGTGAAGGCGTACGTAGAAGAACCGAGGAGAAGAACCAGCACCCTTGTCCAAATAACCTCGTAGGCCAAGGCCCCAAAGCCTGAGAGGCCGTAGGCTACAAGCACAAGGAGAACAACGGCCCCTATTGGTGCGGTTTGTTGTGACGTTGTCCCGGTCGAGAGCACCTCCCCGTGGTTTTCGGGTACCTCTCTCCCACGCTCCAATATCTTGAACAGACCAATCAGGGCGATACCGATGGTTAGGTTGAGAAGAACGGCGATATAGGTTGTCCCCTCCATTCCCCACCAGGGGAGGAAGAAAAAGCCTGCCCCGACCACTCCCAGAACGGCGCCGAAGGTATTGAAGGCGTAGAGTCGCCCGACGCCAAAACCTATCCCCTTCACTGTTTGAGTGTACCACTGGCTAATAACGGGAAGGGTCCCGCCCATCAGGATCGTCGGGATCAGGAGAATTCCTGTGGCCAGAGAAAACCTCAGAAGGCTGAATAGATAAAATGACGGGGAGAAGCCTTGTGCGACCAGGCGATAAAACGGGGTGAGGACTTCAAGAATCACCGGAAGCAGCAGCGCGTAGAGGCCGATCCCTACCTCCAGAAGACCGTAGGTCAAGAGGGGATACGACATTCTACCAGCCAACTTCCCGAAGAGAAAACTCCCCAGGGCCAGTCCTCCCATAAAGGCCGTGAGGACCGCACTGACGGCAAAGATCGTGGAGCCAAACAATAAGGTAAGCTGCCGCATCCAGACGATTTCATAGATGAGGCCCGCCGCACCGGATAGGAAGAAGAAGATCGCCACCGTGGTTCGAGCCCCTCGCCTTTGTCTCAGATCGATCATTTGCGTGCACTTCACTCGCTAACAAAGTTGTAGCAATTTCAATGCCCTGTCCAGATTTTGTCCCGGCCTACTTGACCGCCCCATCAACGATCTGGGCGAATAACTTGTCCAGATCCTTTCCCAGTCCACCCAGCCCCTTGTATGGAGCAAGCAGTGCCGAAGGCTCCTGGTAGGTAACCACCACCTTTCTGCCGCGTTCCTGGACCATGATGCGGATTGGCACCGCAATGAAGGCATTCAGGTCCTTGGCATGGATCTTCTTTCCATAACGTGGGTGAAAGACCTCAAAGCTCTTGGACTTCTTGGCGTTCACGCCGACCATCTTCATCATCGCCTGGTGGTCAAGCTCCTTGAGCAAAACAAGTCTGTTGGCCGTAATGCCCTTCTTGATTTTCTGGACGGTTTGGTCAAAGCTATTGGCCGAGAACTTCTCAATCACACCCGAGACCGCCGATACCGGAGCTGCCAGAACGAGATGGGATAATAGCAGTAGAGCGGCGAAAAGGCCTACCAGGGTAAACTGTCTTTTAGTTTCATCAATCCTCTTCATTTTTGTCTCCTTTCAAGTGAATCTAGTTTTGAAAAATGCACAGGGCTAGTTCTTTCCTCTCATAAAAACCTCATCCCCTCACCGTTCAACACCTCCTTTCAGGGGTTCTCAGTCTGCTTCAGTGTAAATCGCTCATCCAGATAGAAACGCCTCAGCCAGGTCACGATGTCATCCATAAGCAAATAGGCTACAGGAATGGCAATCAGTGTCATGACCGTAGAGGTGATCAAACCCCCGCTGATTCCGGTGGCGATGTTACGGAACTGCTCGGTTGCTGGCGGCGGATTGATCGCCACCGGCACGATGGCGATCACGGTGGTGATGGTGGTCATCAAGACCGGCCGGAGTCTCAGCATGCTGGCTGTCCTGACCGCCTCTTCCCGACCCATGCCCAGGCTGCGCAGCTGCAAGACCTTGTCCACCACCAGGATGGAATTGGAGATGACAACTCCTGCGAGAATCACCATTCCCCACAGGACCGGAGGCGACCAGGCCATCCCGCGGAGATAGAGGGCCCCCAGACTCCCCACACCTTCCAGGGGAATCGCCAGCATCAGGACCAATCCAATAGCAAAGGACCGAAACTGGATTACCAAAAGGAGATAGAGGCCTAGCAGGGCGATCTTAAGACCCACCTGGAGCTCATTGAAGGCCTGGAGCATGGTTCCCATGAGACCGGCCGGCCCCACCGCATAGCCCCTGGGCAAGCTCAACTGCATCTTGGCCGGCATCATAAGGCTCATGGTGGTCTCCTTCAGGCCCAGTTCTTTATAATAACCGAGGACGCTGGCCGCATAGAGGGTATCATAGGTGTGGATACGGTCGTATCCGACCGTCTCGCGGATCCGAGCCAGGGATTTCAGGGGCACCATCTTGCCGGATGGGATGGCAATCTTCAGGTCCTCCAAGTCATCCGGCGTTGACCGCCGATCTTCCCTGTAACGAATCAGTATACGGCTGTGATAGAGCATGGGTTCGGGGTTGAAGAAAGTGTTGGTAAAGCCTCCGTTGATGGCGTAATAGACCTGGCTCACTACATCCTGAACCGTCAAACCCATCGCCCTCGCCCTGGGTTCGTCTACCTCCACGCTTAGCTGGGGAACCCCATAGTCCTTGTCCAGATAAGGGCTGTGAAGGCCACGGGACTGGGTATGGGCCATCTCCAGAATCTGCTTACCATAGGCATAGACTTGGTCCAGGTCAGGCCCTTTAACCAGGACTTCAACCGGTGCCCTGGCCGCGGACACAGGTGTTGGCGAAATGGGCTGGAAGAAAAGGACATCGAGATCCGGAATGGTTGCCCTTGCTTCCTTCTCAATGGCAGCCTGGATGTCCCAGAGAGTTTCCTCCCGTTCCTTCCTGGCAATGGTCAGATTCATGATTGTCCTGGCCTCGTTGACCGTGTTGACCCCGTAACCTGTAAAGTACTGCCCCCAAACGGGAGACTTGCCGACCAGGGCCGAGGCATCCTTCACGCCCTTCTGTTTGAGTGCGATCTTCTCGATCGCGGTCACAATCTCCTTTGTCCGCTCAAAGCTGGTGCCCGGCCGGGCGCGGACATAACCCAGGAGCAGGGAGGTATCCGTGAGCGGCATTTGCTCCTGCTCCAGGGTGTCGTAAATCACAAAAGTCGACCAGATGAGGACGGCAGTCGCCGTTACTACGATCCACTTATAGGTGATCGCCCATCCGATCACTCGACCAAAGAAGCGCTCAAAGACAAAATAGTACCGCAAAAAAAGATGGTAGATGATCCGGCCGATCCGTCCGGGCGGCACTTCATATGTTGGCGCCATGGATTCGACGGTATCAACACGATCGAACTCATCCTCGTCTTCGATGGCACCCGGCTTGGGTTTAAACAGGTAGGCCGCCATCAGGGGAGAGAGGGTCAGAGCCATCAAGAGGGATGCCAGCACGCTGGTAATCATCGGGATGGTCATGCTCCGAAAGCCTGAGCCCATGTCACCGGACATCTGTGTCATGGGGATGAGCATGATGACGAAGGCGAAGGTGGCCCCGGTGATGGCCTTCTGCACCTCTTCGGTCCCCCGAACGGCCGCGATCCTGGGGTGTACACCACGCTCGATATAGCGCCTAATCACCTCGACCACGACCACGGAATCGTCCACCAGCTTTCCCACGACAAAAACCAGCCCCATCATGATCCCAAAGTCCCTCTGAAAACCCATGATATGAATGAGAAAGAATCCGAAGGCCACAGTCGAGGGGAGGATGGCAGCGGCGATAAAAGTTCCCCCCAACTCCCCCAGGAAGAGGAGCATGACGAGGCTTGCTAGAGCTACCGCCAGGAAGAACTCAAAGAAAGCATTCTCATCATTCAGACCAATGTAGAAGGTCTTATCAAAAACCACATCGAACCGAAGCCCCGGAAATTCCTGTTCCAGAATGGAAGCCAGTTTTTTGGACTCCTCAGCCACTGTGACATAATCTCGCAAGGCTTCCGCCTGGACACCGAGCCAGATGGCCGGCTCCCCGTTATAGATGAAGTCACCATACATCTGGGCAAAGGTGTCCCTCACCTCTGCGACATCCTTGAGGTAGACAATCCCCGCCTTGTAACTTCCCACAGGAAGGTCCGGTAAACGCCGCATCAGATCCTTTTCCCTGAACTCGTTGGGGATGCGCACCTCGATCTGGTACCCTCCGTCTATCAGCGGGCCACCGCCCCGGTCCAGGTTGGCAGTATCGATGGCCTTGCGGATGTCCATGATAGAAAGGCCGTAGGCCTGAATGCGGTCCCGGTCCACTACAATCTGAATTTGCCGGTCAGGTCCACCAAAGGTTGACGCAGCCAAGACCCCGTCGATCTTCTGGAATTGCGTCAGGATGACGTTGTTGAGCTGTTCCTTTAAGGCGGAGCGGTCCATACCTTCACGGCGCACTGCAAACTGAATCAGGGGGACATTCTGTCGGTCCACATGGATCAGCCGGGGCACCGTGGTGTTGGCCCCTGCCCTGGGTAGCTCATTGGTAATGGTATCAAGGAGGGACTTCATCTCGGCCCGCTTCTGGGTCAGATCAACATCGTAGTCGAAGTAGACCACGATCTTGGAATAGCCGGCCTGCGAGACCCCCAGGACAAAGTTAATCCCTCCTACGATCTGGATCTTCTTCTCGAGTGGCCGAGTGATGTAGCGCTCCATATCCTCCGCCGACATCCCGGGAAATTTCGTCACCACGCCAATATTGGGTGTCGGAATCTTGGGAACCATTCGCTGGGGAATCGTCAGGAAGGAGTAAACACCCAAGCCGATCATGAGAAGAGACATGACGATCGTGACATGAGGGTGGTTCAGGGCGAATCTCGGCAGGCTCCAGCGCCGCTGTTGTAACCGCACAGCCTCCGACATCAGGGTCCTCCCTCTCTACGGACTACCATGACATTCTCGCCATCCGTCAGGCCTCGGTTCCCCTCATAGATCACGTATTCCCCCGATTTCACCCCCTTGAGGATCTGAACATACCGCTTGCCACGGACCCCAACCTGGACTTCTCGCGCCTCGGCTGGCCCCTGATCGGCAAAGGCCGGGCCGACAAAGACTACGGTCTTCCTGCCCGGGAGGGTTATTAGGGCAGACCGTGGGACCCGGACCGCCTTTTTAGCATGGGCCCTGTAAAAGTCCCCCACAACATACGTATTAGACTTAAAAACAGCACTTGGGTTGGGCAGGCGAACCTCCACAATGCCGGTCCGGGTGACCGAATCCACCGCGGGAAAGACCACCGAAACCTCGGCCCGGAGCACGCGATCTTCGCCCTCGGGATTGTGATCTTCACTCCCGGGAGTATAAACTTCTCCCAGCGATACGAGCTGAACGGCCTTACGATTTCTCAGATAATCAGAGAAGGCTTGTCGGATAATCCCGGACTCCACCTGAGGAAAGCGCAGATAGACAGGCGTCCCCTTGCGAAAATGCAGCAGATCCTTCTCGGCCACATCGAAATGGATTCGAACCCAATCCAGACGTTCAATCTTCAAAAGCGGGGTTCCCTTTTTGACATACACCCCAGGGTAGATCATCCGCTCCGAGACCAAGCCCGTAATCAGCGCCTTAATCGTCGCATAGCCGATCTGCGTTTCAATGAGTTTCACCTTGGCCTGGGTAACTTGATACTTCATGCGGGAGCGATCAAACTGTGAAGCGTTTATGGCATTGGCCTCGTAAAGCCTTTTGTCGCGCGCGTACTCCGCCTTCCAGAAATTCTCATCGGCGCGCGCATGCTCCAAGCGTGGCTCCAGCTCTGACGTTTCTAAGGTGGCCAGGACCTGACCTTTCTTCACATGAGCGCCAGGATAGACTTTCAGATCCTTCACAAAACCTTCTATGCGGGCAAATACGGTTACCTCTTCAAAGGGCTTGACCGTTCCGGTATAGGAGACAACGTCGGCCAGTTCCCCCTCTTTCACCATCGCTACCTTCACAGCCTGAGGTCCGATCACAGGGGGGGTAAAGAGCATATCAGGTGTCAGGGTGGGCTGGACCCACGCGGAAAAATTCTGGGCCAACCAGAGAATCAACAGTACACCGATGACATTCACCGTGAGCTGCCGAGCCCATCTGGACCCCGCATACCAACTGAGTGGAGTTGTGAACCACCTGACTGTATTTCCAATACGCCTTCCCTGCCAAAGCCATACGCCAAGGATCAGGATGAAGATTAGCCCTACCCCAATGCCAATCCAGCCCGAGGACTCCACGGCCAGTGCCTTGATTTTCTCCACAAAATCCATGATAAAATTATCTCTCTCTCCCTTGTGCTCGTTTCTTTAAGAAAGGGCTTGGCGTCTGATCCATGATGAAAACTCCTCGGTATCGGAAAAAATAGGTCACTAGCTTCGACCTCACGGTCCCGGCAACTCGATTGAACCCACAGCCTTTCTGAGAGCCACCTTCTGTACATTGAAATCCGAGAGGGCCTGAAAGTAATTGACCTCTGCCTGAAGCTGAGCCCTCTGTGCATCCAAGAGGAACTCCACTGTGCTCCTTCCCGCCTCGAACTTGACTTGCTCGATGCGCAGTGCCTCTGCGGCCTCTTTGCGAATCGCCTCGGCCAACTTGATGCGGTTTTCGGCCTCGATCACGTTCAGATGGGCCTTCTCTACCTCAAACACGGTCTTAAGTTTATACAGTCTAAGCCTCTCATTTCTCTCAAGTAACTTGGCCCGCTCCTTTGCGATCCTTGCCCGTAGCGGCTCGTCGAAAATCGGCAAGGATAACCTCAAGGCAATCGTCTCATCATCCGTCACGGGGAAAAAATCTCTATCACCCCCTACACCTAAAACATTTCCCTTAACGAAAACTTGAGGCCACCTTTTCGACTCTTCAATCTCAACCCGCTTTTGCTGGATCTCCACCTGTTTTTTGACAATCTGATATTCGGGCCTTCTCTCCAATGCCAAATCGATGTCGCGCTTGAGGTCCAAAGGTTCTATCCTGCGTGGCAGATCTTCTTTGATTTTCAGCCTTCTGCCTGGTTTTTCCTCCCCTAAGAGGGTGTTAAGGGCAGCGTGAACAAGCTCGACCCCGTTCTTGGCACCTATGAGACTTTGTTCCACAGAGGCCAACCGCGTGTTCACCTTAAAGAGGTCGGCCGGCACTGCTTTCTGCGCCTTAACTCGAGCCTCCACCACGCGTTTAGATTCAAGGAGACTCTTGCGCGAGGCCTCCGTCGCCTGCACTACTTTACCGAGCTTGGCAATGTTGTAGTAAGCGCTGGAAATGTTTAAGATAAGGTCGTCACGAGTTTGGTCTAACCGGTGTCTGGAGAGGACTTCGTTCAGTCGGTTCAACTCGATATTGGCCGTAATCCTACCCCCGGTATAGACAGGAATGGTAAGGATCGCTCCTAAATCAATAATCTGCTCATTAAAAACCTTTCCTCTCCTACTGAGGTCACTGAGTTGAGAGCGCGGGATAAGCCTCTTTCTCTCAGCCGGTGCAAAGAGATAACCGGAACCGAAGGTTATGACCGGGAGTCTCTCCCCCCTCGCCTCCTCGATCCCGAGGGTTGCCACCTCAATGCCACTTTTAGCTGCCGCAATACCCGGATTGCGCTCCAACGCCAGCCTTATCAGGTCAGACAGGGAGTAGGGTGGAGTTGGCTCGGCCGCAAAAATCCCGGTAACGGTAACGCCAAAAAGGAGAAGGAAAGTTAGAATACCTACGGCTCTTGACTCATCCAATTTAAGATGCATCATTCGTTTCCCTTCGCTATAAAGACCTACGCTGGAAACCCTCGCACGCCCCTGTGGCGGAGCCATACTGCAAATGGGCCCCCTGTGATGCAGCCCAGGAGAATTCCAAGGGCCCAACTGACGGCTATCCCCACGGAAAAGGAACCGCAGTAGAGAAAGACTTCAGGACTGAGAAGCAGGAAAAAGAAAAATCCAATCAAAATCCCATGGGTAGGAGCTTTTCCTAAACTATCCCTTCTTATAATGATGGAGAGCGACGCCAGCGGGATAAAGGCGTAGAGCGCGCCCAGGAAAAAGGTCCTCCCCACCGAGGTCGCTCCATCAAAAAGGCCTGCCGCGAACTTCTCAAATCCACTGAGTTCTGCCAGCCAGTTCAGGGAGATCCATATTCCCAAGGACACCAATGCGTATCGGGCAATAAAATTCAATTGGACATGCCTAATCCGAAAGCCCCCACCGACTTTACCCGCGGAGAGAAAAAACATGAGGTTATAGATCGCAACCCAAACAACACCGCAAATCAAAAGGAGCAAAGGGGAAAATGATTGAAGGCCCGGGCCGATTTTCTTCACTGCCAGGATAACGCCAAGAAATGCCATCACTGTAGCTGCTAATAAGGGAAGAGCTGTTTCGGCCAATTTTCTCCACAAATTCCTCCGACTCCTCCTTGCCTCCCTCCGAAGGCCTTCACGGACGCGTGAGAGTACTGAAGCCTCCACCTCCAGGGAGGGTTTTTCCTCCTCCCACTGATCCATATGACTCCAGAGCCTTGCCCACTTCTCCCGCTTGTTTCGACACCCGGGACAAGACTGCAGATGAAGGGCGAGATCCGACGGAGGGTCTTTCCCCAAAAGCTCGACTAAGTGTGACTCAACATCCTGGCATGAAACCATAGCGCAACCCTTTTAAACGATAAGGTACAGAAAAGGTTACAGCCGCTAGGGAGGGGACCAGCGCGGCAAACCACGGGGTACACTCATAATCAACCGGACAACTGCTTTAGCTGAAAGTAAACCCCGTACCACGGACTTACATCCGTGGCTTTGGGGTGCGGCCCCAGTAGAGTAATGGATCGCGACTCCACAGGGGGAAATCCAGAACATTCATCCCCGCGCTTACCCCGTTCCAACCGTGCTGGATAGAGGACGCATCGTTTTCTCACGACGGAGTTGGAACGGGGCTTACGCACGGGACGTTCTGTGGTACGGGGTAAAGTGGTGAGCCTGCTCCCGATCCATAGGGAGGCGAGTTAGTCACCTAAAGGTCTATTTCTTCGCCCGAAATATCTCTGTCTTCGGATAATGGTCCACCCAGCCAAACCAGAATGCAGAAGCCATCGGTAAATGCTCAAGTTTCTGACCCTTTAATCGGCCTCGAATCGCTCGCCCGGTTAGCCCATTCCAAACCGAGCCGGTGACATCATCAACGAGGAAAAATCCCCTTTGCTCTGTCAACTGGACCCTCTTAAAGGAAAGGATCTGACCTTTCACTCTGCGTGTGAAAGTCATCCCTGTTGCACTCTCTTTCTCAAAGGTCACAAGCAGAGGGACTGCTTCAAATACGTCGTTAACCACTGGCTGACGGCTCAGGGCAGAAAAGGGGTAGGCCTTGGCTTTGCCCTGGATCACCAGCCCAAGCACGAATTCCTTGGGGTAAATCCTTTTATCCGACCGACGGGTTGGAAGAATGCCGGTATCAGCGGACCGATAGTAAGACTCATAGGGGTCTCGGAGTGATCCGAACCAAGGAGTGCTCCCGGCGGTTAAAACTTTAGTCCCGGGGTAAAGCCGCTTCCACGTCTCCCAACTGGTAAAAATGGATTCTAAGAGTTTGAGTTTTTTTCCCTTCTGTGGTCCGGTTATGGCCGCCCCGACCAAGTGACTCCACAAGCTGTCTGTTTGATGATCGTACATGACCAGATTATTGGCATGGAGTTTACCTGAGACTCCAAAGGTTAGCTCCTTGCCTTCGATCTTACGGCCATACACGATGGCCGAATAGCAAAGGGGTCACCAGGTGACCGCGATTGGTATGCCGCCTACCCGATCGTTGACGATTTCAACTCGGCTCAGGATGGGCACAGGATAGGCGCGACTGTCTCCATTAATCTCGACGCCAATAATCGTATCTTTCCCTTTTAACCAGGGGGCGTTGCTCCCCTCTTCGAATGACGGAGAGAGGATGGCTGGAATAGCATCCTTAGGAAGAATGGTAACGATATCTTCCGGGCGTAAATCCTGGGCAGGGAGGTCATGCGGGGCCGAGATCAAAAAGGATAGGACCGCTAAAAAGAATATTGGATAAATCATCTGGTTCACCTTTTATCTGGGTTGAGCAATACTCCGGTCTAGGTCAAGCCGACGAAACCAGATCGAACGAAAACCGGGGATAGGCGCAAAGAGAATCACTTAGAAGGGTCGTCACTGGATTCGCCCTGCCCCGTAACTTGCCATCCTGAGCGGAAGCGATAAATGGCCCACCCGATGGCGAAAGCGGCCAGCACCGCCACAACTGGAAAGATCACCGGGTATCTCACGTAGAGAGCCCCTAGCCCGGCTCCAGTAGCCGTGAACACGATGGCGCCGGGCAAGAGTCCCAGGGCGGTGGTCCAGAAAAAGGTCAAGCGATGCAGCAGCGTGAAGCCTAAACCCCAGTTGACAGCAGTGAACGGAACAACAGGAATAAGCCTAAGGACTAAGAGCCCTGCCCAGCCGGCCGAGATGGCGATCCGATCCGCTTGGGCAAGGGTGCGTTTGGAGACGATCCGCGCGGACAGGGGGCGCCCGAACTTACGGGCGATCTCGAAGCTGATTTGCGCCCCGACGAGTGCACCGCTCCAGGTAATGACCGTTCCGACCACCGTGCAGAATACCATCCCGTTCACCATCGCGGGAATCTCGGCGGGAATCGGGAGTACAGCGACGACAATCATGAACAACGGGGCCAGGACGTAGGCCCACATTCCCGTTTGTTCGATCCACTGCGCTAGTGCTTCCATGATTTGTGTCGTTGCCCTATCATAGACCGGCTATGAGAAGCCCGCGCTTTTCCTGGCCTGCATGACTTGGGTTTAGTCCTCTTCCGTCTTGGACAATGGCAACCTAATCCCCTTGAATCATACCGTTGTGATTCCCTTTAAACGACCAAAGAACAAAAAGGTTACACCTGTGTGGAACAAACTCAGCATCTCGTTTGACTATTTTCTGACGAGACTCTGTGAGATGATAATTATCGCTAGAAGGGATACACCCCGAGCTGGTCTTTCAGGACTACCTCAAGAGTTTTCATGGCCCGATGGGCTTTGACTTTGACAGCTCCAGGAGTCGTGTTGAGAATTTCAGCGATCTCTTCATATTTAAAACCCTCGTATTTTGCAAGGATAATAACCTCCCTCTGATCGAAAGGTAGAGCCTGGACCGCCTGGCGGATATAGCCGGCGATTTCTCTCTCTCCAACCTCGACCTCAGGATCCTGCTGACGCGGAATCGAAAGCGGCTCCGACAGACTAGATCCCCCGGCAACTCTCTCCCTTACCTCTTCAAGCTCCACGATATCTGCCCGGTGTTTTTGTACCCGTGCGGCGTCCTTGAGAAGATTGCTGGCAATAGTGAAGATCCAGGTGGAAAACGCCGCCGATGGCCGATAGGACTTCCTACTGCGGTGGACCTTGAGAAAGGTATTCTGAAGGAGATCTTCCGCCAGGGACCGGTCGCCGGTGTGCCTGAGGAAATAGTTAAAGATCCTTAGCTCAAATCGCTTGAAAAGCAGGGTAAAGGCTTCTTCACCCCCATCTCCGTAGGAAAGCATCAGTTCCTCGTCAGATGGTATTCGAGTCGATCTCATGTGAGCTATTCCACGTGCTTAAAATTAATTAGCAACGATTAAAAGACAGCGAGAACACGAGGGCCTTGTGAATACGGACTTAGAAATTCTGGCCGCCCATAGCTGGGATGACCAGCAGCCCAAACGGCGTCTTCCCCACCTTCAGAGTCTTTACCACCTCCAATTCTGAGAGGTCGATCACCGAGACGGTATCGTCTCGCATGTTAGTGACGTAAGCATACTTACCATCCGGCCTGAAAACGGTGTTGACCGGGCCATTCCCCACCGCGATCGTCTTTACTACCTCAAAGGTGCGGGCATCAATCACCTTGACGACCTTATCGCCGATATGGGTGACAAAGGAATACCGGCCGTCAGGGGTAAACTCATTGGCAGCCGGCTTGTTCCCCACGGGGATCCTTTTGACCACCTCAAAGGTCGAAGCATCCAGAATGGAGACGACATTTGCGTCCCTCTCCTCAACCCATAGGAATTTGCTTTTAGGTGAAACAGTTAACATGTGTGGCTTACTTCCTTTCTTAAAAGGAATGACTCTGATGACTTCGAAAGTGGCGGTGTCGATGACTGACACGGTGTCCTGATCCCGGTCCGGCTCAAAGGCCAGCTTGCCGTCGGGGGCAATATCGATATCGCAAGGAAATTTTCCGGTTCGGATCCTTTTTATGATCTCAAAGGTGGAAGTATCAATGACGGCCACCAGATCATCGCCCGCAGCAGGGACCAGAGCCCGTTTTCCATCGGCCGTTAGCTCCACGCCAAACGAAGGGCCCTTCCCTACGGGGATTCTTCTCACAACTTTCAACGTTTTCGGATCAAAGATGAGCACAGCCGCCGTCGCCGGATTCCCGTCTACCATCCAGATATACCGTCCGTCAAAGTAGTTGCCGGTCGCAAACCACCGTACCTTGAAGCCCACATCCACCGTGACAACCAGCTCGTTACTCAGCGTATCGATAATTGAGACACTCTCAGATCCCACATTAAAGACATAGACATAAGCATGCTTCTGTTTTGCTAAAGGCGAACCATAGATGGTGCTTGGAGTTACCAGAACGAGCAGGAGAAACCCGCTAAACATTCCCTTCATGAAACACATCATTTTTATTCCTCCTTTGTTTCGCTCAGTTGGTTAGCTTTGATACTCTTTATATTCTTACCGATAAAATGTTCAACAGAACGACTTCAAGAAAGTTTTTCGCGCCAAGCCTGTCCTAAGCAAAGCCGAAGGGACGCCAAGAACGCAAAGAAAACTTTTTTGATCCTCCTCCTTGGCGTCCTTGCGCCTTTGCGAGAGTCATCGTTTATCCGATTCCCTAAACCCAAATTCAACGGAAAATTTCAAATATCTTTGGCTAGATTTAATATAGCAGGCTGGTCTGCTGCTGCGAAGCCCTCGCCTCTCCACTAAGAGAAGAGATTATAAAACTTAGTATCTCTCAGACACATAGTCGATCAACCCTCCTTCCGCTCATTTCACTGCCGTCGGATCCCTCTTTTTTTTGTTGATTGCTTGATCGTACCTCCGGGAGATGTCTGCCTGCATCTCCTGCTGCTCAGCGGTCCACCAGGTCTTGATGACGGCTAAAACTGCCTCCAGATCATCTTTACCGAGATAAGTGAACCCGGGCATAACGCTATATCCTGGTCCTGGTTTGCCGTGGAGAATCCACTCCTTCAGCTGAGCGTCGGGATGGTGCCAGGTATGCCCCTTTTCGTTGTGGGGATGCGCCCTACCAATGCTCCCCTTGCCATACCGGTCTCCGTGGCACGGCTGGCAGGATGTGGTGTACACTTTGGCTCCCCTCGCGAGCACCTCAGTCGAACCTGATTGCTCCTCAACGGACGGTGTAAGGATACGTTCTGCCGCTACCTTGGAAGCCAGGGTAGGGACCCCAGCAGTTGAGCATGCGGCTACGCTAAAAGCTGCGGTCACTGCTGTTATGAAATCAGCACACCTGACAGCTCCAGCATACTGCTCCTTACTCTGCGCGTCCTTAAAGGTGCGGCAAGCCAGCATCAGTCCCATAACCTCAATAACGGACGATTTTATTGATCGCTCTGTACCTTTACATTCCACTCATCTTTCCCATCGTAAAAGGGAGCCATCTGATAATCTCGTCCACAAGCTCCCGGCCTAAGGGGACATGTCCTGGCCTAAAGCCAAAGAGGGCATATAGTGCAGTAACAAGGAGACCCGAGACAAAGGCTGAAAGGAACAAGAGACCCACAAGGACCATGGCCCGTCTTCTTCCAAGGAGACGAGCATATCCTGAGAGGATAAGAGGATTGAGCATACTTACTAGGACGAAGCTGACAACGCCGGGATATCCAATGGTATAAGTCTTAAAAAGGTTTGATATGACCGCGAGATTACCAACCGGTGGGACAAAGAGGATCATTCCTAAAATTGGTGCTACAAAAGCACTGAGTATATCGCTAAGAATGCCTCCGCCACCAATTTGAGAAAAATCGATCCACCATTTCTGCAACCCAGCAGCGAGGATCATCCCACCAAGCAAGATCCCGATAGCTAAGTTGAACCAGAAATATCGGAACTCCCCGCCAATGTACTTCAGGGCTTTCCACCAGCCGGATCCGGAGAGGAGAAGACCACTCCAGGTTGGTTGCAAGCCGACCACCCCCTCTGAGCCAACAGGACTCGGTTGGAGAATCTCTTTCCCCATAAAAAGACGCCACCCACTGGCCACAAGCAGGATCATAATAATACCACCCATGAGTTGACCGAGAGCAAACTCGGCACCCATCATGGCCATCAGAATCACCAGAAAATAGATCACCAAGTTCTGGCTTGCGATCAGGTAGGCGAGGACCTTTGCGGTTCCGACTCCCTTTTGCTTTAACTCCCCCGCAATACCCAGGGCCTTTTTGCGTGACGGGGATGAAGTGATCCCGTACAGCACGGCGGCAAAGAGTCCGCCCCCGGAAAGAAGACGGCTCCTTGCGCTCTCCTGATATCTTAGACTGAAAAAGGCCGAAAACAGGAAGCCCGGAATCCAGACCCAGTACATCATGCGGAAGAAGTGGAGGAAGAGAAAATAAGAAAAAGTCAATCCTTGATTGATCAGATCCATTTTTCCTATTCCCGTATAACGAGGGATAGGGCCGCAATCGCTGCCTCAACTTCGAGTTTGCCTACCGTTAACCCCGATCCGAAATTAATCAGTCAAAGAAATCTTCCCTGATGAGCATCAGACCACGACAAATACCTGTTTCAAGCATGAATCAGCAACTCACCTTTAGTGTAGTTGCAGACCGACGATCAACCCCGATCCGAAATTAGTCAAACCAAGAAATTCTCCCTGTTGAGCATCAGAGCACATCAATCACCCCTTCGCAGCGTGTATCAGCAACTCACCTTTAGTGTAGTTGCAGACCGACGATCAAAATGCCGGTAACTGGTGTCCTAAGCCGCGCAACACCGGAAATGCCTCGATTATTTTTTCGGATCGGGGTTAATGGATTTCCGGGGGGCCGACACGGATCACGGTCATGATAAGCGGGACGTCTCCGATACTTCGCAAGGTGTGGCCCCAGCCGGTGGGGACCGTAAACCAGGACCCTGCCGGCACCAGTCTAGGAGGAAGCTTCCCGTCCCCGTCGATCAGAAGACCCATTCCCTCCTCAATGTAGCAGATCTCGGTGGTCTGCATGATTCCCACGTCGCCGCCTGGCAGGATGCGGGCCTTTCGCACGGAGAACATTGTCCCTTTGCCAAAATCCACTTTGGCGATGAGCTTTCCGAAAAAATCTTTGCCCATTCCCAGTGGCGCAAACGGCATCGCCTGGTCAGAGACAACTACCGACTTTTCAAAGGTAGTAATCAGGAGTTTGGGGGTCGGTAGTCCAGGAGCCGCCATCTCTTTCATCTGCTGCATGCCCGGCATACCCATTTCTTTCATTTGCTCTATCCCCATTCCCTTCATCTCTTGGGCACTAAGCGGGGTGATTATCCAGAGCGTTATCAGGGCAACCATCACTATCATGTTGCACCATTGCTTGTATTTCATATCAATCTCCTTTCCCATATTCGTTATTGTACAAGGCGAAGCTATGAGGGATCTAAGCCGCTGTTAGATGGAAATTACTTTTGGTAATTTTGAATCTCTAACGAAAGAGGTGGCTTCTCCCCAACTACCTTTGCAACCAAACCAATTTCCTTCAACCCTTCGGCCTTGAGCTTTGTGAACTCCGCGTTTTCTACCAGAGAGAAGACCTGGCCGGAACCCACGTGCTGAAAGGCAGGCTTACCGTCCTTCTCCTTTAGCATTCCCCTCACCGTAATGAAGATATCCCTAGGCGTAAAGCCAGCATCCACCACCGTTTTCCTCAGGATGTCAGGACGAAGCTCCTTTCCTGGCTTGAGACCGAAGGTCGCCTGCGCTTTCTTAAGACTCACATCAACATTTTCCACGCCTTCCAGGCGTGCCAGGGCCTTACTGACCCCGTAAGCTCATATGGGTCATATCATGCCATCAACGCGCATCTTCACCTTCATTCCCTCTGCGGCCATTAGCGGAGAGAGAAAAAAGACCAATATGAGAAGACTCAAGAATAAAACTAAAATTCTTTTACCAGACACCATCTCTGCCTCCCTTCTAATATGGTTCAGTTCTATAACGATCGTCGTCTAAAAAGGTTCTCAATGAATAACCCTGGGGCAAGACCACGGGGTTA
>SMUX01267245.1_pt1 | contig 20519 bp, 21 predicted proteins | sample 2456431 | NCBI WGS metagenome assembly SMUX01 (sample SAMN11095930, study PRJNA526329) | marine sediment metagenome | biome: Marine sediment; feature: Surficial sediment; material: Deep marine sediment; isolation source: Hadal surficial sediment | place: Pacific Ocean | collected 2014-11 | depth... | reverse complement strand
CTTGTTCTCTTTCCCGCTGCTGCAGCTGGGTACTGCAATTGGAGAGCAGGAGAAGAATGAAAAATGCCAATGTCAGCTTTAGTTGAGTCATTGATCTACCTCGGCTCTGACCCACCTACGAATCAAATTCTCAACCATCCCGTAGCTAAAGAAGAAGGCGAATACACCAGCGAGGGTGAGGACCCACAAGAAGATTGTTTCTGGCATCTTAGTGGATCACCTTCTGGAACATCGCCTGATACGTAGCCCTCTCCGCCTTCAGCTTCTCCATAAATTCAGCCCAGCAATTCGCCCCTTCGATTCTTGCTACATTTTGTGTCACTTTAACCCCATTTATGTACCCTCAGTTCGGTTAAAAATTGCCTAACCCATTGAGATTGTGTGAGTTATTAGTTGACGTTTAGCCTGGCATGTTTATCGCCTGTATTTAGAAGGCGTTAGGGAGCGATTCATGGTCTACAGGAGAGTATAGATATTGGGTAGCGTAAAGAAAGAGGTTGGTTTTACTCTGATAGAGCTTCTGGTATCTATCGGTATCATCTCCATCCTGGCTGCCATAGCCATTAGTTACTACCAGAGCTACAGGGTTCGAACCTATGATACTGTGGCCAGGTCAGACTTGAAAAATGCTATGATTGCGCTTGAGGACTATTACCTGGATAACGATATCTATCCCGCAAGCTATTCTGATCTGCCAGCAAATGGCTTTAATTCCTCCAAAAATGTCTGCTTTACGAAGTATGACTTAGAAAATGGCGGGCAGCGCGTCCACATGCATATTATGCATACTGCCTCTCCCAATGCCTGGCACACCAGGTATCCCGATGATGGGGGCGATGTTGATCACCGTAACCCAGATTCATGTATATGAGATTATCGGGGTTAACAGTGGAGCTTTGCCACGGCATCTGTCTGGGCCAGGCTGGTGACTACCAACTCCTGTAATGTAACCGTTCCACCTTTGTCTACTGTTGCCATGGTTGCCTCCCAATTATTCCACTATATACGGCCCGCTGCTCTGTCGGTTTTTTCCTTTGTCATCCGGTAGTGCTTTCGACAAACTCCCGCTTTGAACGCCTTTTGGGGACATAATACGCAGAGGCCCATCTCTTTGTGTCTCCTCTGGTAGGCCAGTGCAGCCAACCTGTGTTGACTGGGATACCTTCGGGCTTGCCGTTTTTGAGCGCACAACATGTGAAGCCTTCTGCCGGCTTCCAGCTTCCGCTTTGCGGCCACACTTAACGCAGAGTCCAAGGCGTTTACGCATTAGATAATAGCTGCGTGCGTATTCGGCCAGTATGTGCTTGGACTCCACAACCCTATTCCTTGGCAAGGCGGGGCATTTTTGTCAAATAACTGGTTCCAACGAGTTCACGCACAGGCGCTGGAACATAATGAACCATTAAATATCACCTGGTTACAGACTGGCACTCCTTTTGCTCCAATCTCCTCCAAACAGGTCTCAAATGAAAAAGAAGATCCTCATAGTGGAAGACGACCAGGATCTGCGCCAGACTCTGCAGATGCATTTGGAGCTACTAGGCTATGACTCCATTTTGGCTGAAAACGGTAAAGAGGCCGTGGATTTGGCCACTTCTCAAGTGCCAGATCTCATCCTAATGGACCTCATAATGCCCGTGATGGATGGCCTTCAGGCTACCCGTCTGATCCGTGAGCACCCCAACACGGAGTCCACCCCAATCATAGCCATGACTGCAAAGGTCACCAGTGAAAACAAGATAGAATGTTTGCAAAGTGGTTGTGACGGTCACATTGCTAAGCCATTCACGTCTAAGCAGTTGGCTTCCATTATTGAGAAGCTGTTGAAGCAGAAAGGTAGCCTAAGAACTCTTTCCCCATAGTCCTCTGTTCTATTCCTGGTCTCAGATGAAAAGGAAGATCCTCATAGTGGAAGACGATCTAGATATCGTTGACCTTTTGCAGAGTCAAGTTAAAGCTCTAGGCTATGACTCCATTGTGGCAGGCAACGGCAAAGAAGCTGTGGACATGGCCACTTCTCAATTGCCCCATCTCATCCTGATGGACATCATGTTGCCTGTGATGGATGGGCTTGACGCTACCCGCCAGATCCGCCAGAACCCAACGACCCGTTCCATTCCGATCATAGCTGTAACTGCATTGAGTAGTCGAAGGGACAAGGAAAAGTGCCTCCAAAGTGGGTGTGACGATTACCTTTCGAAGCCATTCACCCAATTCACCCGTCTGCAACTGGGTTCCCGTATTGAGAAGCTGTTGAAGAGCAGCGAAAAACAACCCACGGCGTGATCTCAGCTTCCAACCTGTGGGAGTGAGCGGGACATGGAGATGGATGCATGAGTATTAAGCGATTGATAAAGACTGAATCTGGACAATTTTACCATCCTTTCGTACAGTTTCAATTTCTGATTGCAATTATCATCTTTATTGCTGGGATTGCCATTCATCTATTCGCTAACTACAGGAAAGGCGTTTATGACGCCGATGTTAAGGCAATTCTAGAAAACGCCGCTAAAGCTCAAGCGGCCTACTACAGGGATAACGGTACATATACAGCTAATATTGACAGCTTGACTGGCTTTAATCAGAGCGACAACGTAACTATCGTCGTGGAGGCAACTGAGACCAACTATGTGATTGCTGGCAAGGTAACAAATGGCTGTGAAGCTGATACTGGCACCTGGTTTATAAGCAGCACCACGGGGGCCATCGACGGGACGCCGTGTTCTCGACCATGAGAGGTTGTGGTATATCTTCTGGTGGGCTTTTTAAGGTGCTATTGCCCACAGCCCTCTATTCTGTTCCCTCGCCTTTTGTTCGTAGAGTCTGAACTCATCCATGTGCTTGAATGGGAATCTGGTATAGGCAAACCCATACCCCTGCTTGATGATCTCAGCGTTGGGGAAGGTGCCATCTTCCAAGAACACGTAGGCGAGGGTCCTTCTGTATTTGTCTTTGTGTCCAACGTGGGCGTTGGCCTGGTCAAACTCCAAACTCACCCTCTTACCTTGGACCATTTTCATTGAGGGGGTTGAGGACGAGTTTAAGGGTCAAAATGATAGTAAAACGGTGGCAAAGGGTACCGACCCAGAATAAAGTGGTAGCAAAGTGGTAAAAACCGGATGGAAAGAGGAGCAGATTATGCGTAAGCCATTGGAATATATGGCGCGCCCGGAGGGACTTGAACCCCCGACCTACAGATTCGAAGTCTGCCGCTCTATCCAGCTGAGCTACGGGCGCAAATTAAATTTCAAATATTTTCTTCTTTTATGCCGCGAGGTGGTTGAAGAACAGGTTCCACCGCTTCCTTGCTCTTCCCATCCTGTTCCGCATTTCCGTGTGAGGTTGGATCGGTAGGTTTCACCCATTTACCATTTTTCTCAGGCACTGCATTCTGACCACATGGATTGCCCGCGGCAAAGCCTATAGCAGCTCCAGCAAATTTATAGACAAGGCCCAGCCAGGGCATCCCGAAGGCGCTTCCCACAATAGTGCCAAGGATCGTCCCTGTCAAACTTCCTACTCTAGCCCCATCCACACGATCGGGACATTTTTTCTCAGATGAATTATAGCTTGAGGCAACTGATTCTGAGCGCTTTGGGTTTACAGATGGGTGATGAATTGAAGCGACCGGTTCAGGCTTAACTGGTTTTTGGAATCGCAGGGCGCAGCCCTGTGAAGTGATTAAAGCAAGGACCAGGAACCAAACAAGAGACATGGGCCGCTGGATCATTAATCCTTCTCGTAATGCTTAAGGCTTGGAGCCACCCGACCCTAGGAGGTCTAAGTCGCCTCACGGAAATAGACGACACGGATCCTTTTCTCGTGAAAGAACCTATAGAGATCCCGAGGGATCGTTTGGTCGGTAAGGAGCATGGACCGCGTCGGCAGGAAAAAACCGGGAACGGTTAGGACCAGTCTATCCTTCGGTCCCCCTTCAGCCGATGGGAAACGGTGTTTTTGATAGGTTGTGCCCTTTCCCATGGCTACCAATAGGGTGGAGAGAATCTGCCGGGCGGATAGGGACTCAAGATCAAGCTCCACCACTTTCATCTCTTCCTTTTCACTCAATGCCTGCTTCACCTCAGGGCTCACCTCGCCGAAGAAGATCCCGAATTTCTTATCTTCTAGCACAAACCACCTATCCACGGTGGTGTTGAGCCGCATGCCCTTTCCCAATGAAACGGACATCTCATGGGCAGTGGAGAATCCGATCTCATAGGTGCCAAGGAGCGTGTCTACTAGGTCCTCCTTGTCACTTGGCCAAACTTCAATCGGTCCAGGGTCCTCAAAGTCCTCATTGGGTAAGGCAAGGGATGTCTTCACTAGGGGCGACCCTGGAATGACTATTTCCTTCAGTTTCATCCCCTTCGTGGATAGGTATTCTTTAAGATAATCCGGGGTTTTGTTGGAGACGTCGGAAAGGCTGATAATCCAAATTTCTTGTCCCCCACTTCCGTCCCCTTGGTTGGTAACAATCCATTCCCCCTTGATCTGTACCCCTACTCCCTGGTCCTGAACAACCACCGGCCGATTCTTGGGTAGATTTTGAAACCCCAAGTGGGAAAAAAGGGTTTTGGCGGCCTCATGGAGAGAACTCTCCTTCTTGACTGGGACCACGCTGACCTGGGGATTCTCCGAACGGAGCTCCGCCTGAAGGGTCGGACTGATTCTCTCTTCCATGTTCAAAACAACCCTCTTCCCCAATTCCGAGTTCTGAATGACAGGGAAAAGGCTCCGATCGATGTAAACCGTTCCTTCCTTAACCGCCAATTTTTCCTCCCCCGCACGATTCATCTCATTACCCACCACCGCAGCAATTTTTTGCAAGAGATCCAGGTTTTCAATCACTGGTAGTTTTAGCCCGTAATCGAGCCCAATAAACCCAGGCTGTAGGCTCAGGGCCACCGTAGGAGGCGCCCCCTTTTGCAGAAAGGGCAGGAGAATGGCCTCACCCACATAGAGGAGATCCCAATTTACCTTGCGTGGGTTCAGTCTTTTGACCTGTTCAAAGGCACTGCGAATTGCCTTTCTGCCACGAAGCCCTTGTTGGTCGCGCAGGATCTTGAATAGATGTTCCCCTCGCTTGATCCGGTAGATCCTTGGGTCACCTCTACCCGATGGAATCTGTATCCCTAGAAATTCATCGGGTCGAATGGGGATAAAAAGCACATCTCCTACCCTCAGCACATCTGGGTTTTTGAGCTGCGGGTTCAGTGACCCGATGAGCACCAGATAGCGCTGAAAGTTTTTTCCCGGGAGCCCCTTTTCTTGAATCAGAATCTGCCACAGGGTATCTCCAGAAACGATTTTTCTGTCTTCCCCGTCCACAGATCTTCCTTGGTGTCCACGCGTCTTGATGGTCTTTCGGAGCCTGAGCTGCGCCTTGCCTTCTCCCAACCCACCTACCATCCCCTCCTGGCCATGGGCCCCCATGAGGTAACCCATGCTCAAAAGCAAGCCAAAGATGAGGGCCATGCCTCGCTTCTTCTCCACAGAATTCATCGAACCTTCCATAAGGTCCCTCCTGGAGTGTCTTCAAGGGCAATGCCCTTTTCGCTTAATTCATTCCGGATTCGGTCTGCCTCATCCCAACGTTTTTCGCTCCGCGCCAGATTCCTCCTGCGGACCAGTTCGGCAACGTCCTGCTCCGATAACCCCTGCCTGTGCAGCCATCGCTCCTTTTTGCTGTCCCAAAACCTCTCTGGCGTTTCTTGTATTAGACCCAATACTTCTCCCACCTTTTTCAAGGAATCCCTTCTAATGGTCAATCCAGTATGTTCACCCTTATCCAGCAACCGGTTGAGCAACCGAATTTCCTCGAACAGCAGGGCCAGGGCCCTAGGGGTATTGAAATCATCGTCCATCTCCTTGCGAAACTCCGCAAGGAGCCCCTCCTCCTTCTCCCCTCCTCCGTTGGGTGAAGTCAACTGGTTCAACCGATCGACGGTATCGTAGATGCGGTCCATACCTTTTTCCGCCTCTACCAGCCCCTGTTCTGAGAAATCCAACGGACTACGGTAATGGCTGGCCAAGATGTAGTGACGGAGGGAGGCAGCATCGTAGCGGTCGAGGACATCTTGGATCGTGTAGACGTTTCCGAGAGACTTCGACATTTTCTCCTGGTTGATATTGACGAAACCATTATGCATCCAGTAACGGGCAAACATGAGATCGGAGGCACCCTCGGACTGGGCAATCTCATTTTCATGATGAGGAAAAACCAGATCCGCCCCTCCCCCATGAATATCAAAGGGCTGTCCGAGATATTTAACGCTCATGGCGGAGCATTCGATGTGCCACCCTGGTCTCCCTTCGCCCCAAGGACTCTTCCAGGAGGGTTCCCCTTCCTTGCTCTGTTTCCACAGCGCAAAATCCATGGGGTGCTTCTTACGTTCATCCACCTCAACCCTGACACCTGCCTGGAGTTCGTCGAGCTTTCTGCCTGAGAGCTTTCCATAGGGAGCGAAACGATCCACAGAAAAAAAAACATCTCCGTTGATCCGGTAGGCCAAGCCCTTTTCCACGAGCCGGTGGATGATTTCGATCATCTCAGGGACATGGTCCGTGGCCCTTGGCTCCCGATCGGGTGGTGTGAGCCCTAAGGCGCTGCCGTCCCGGTTGAACTCTTGGATGTATTTCTCAGCAATAACCTTTGGTTTGGTACCTTCCTCCCGCGCCCTCTGAATAATTTTGTCGTCCAAATCAGTGAAATTGCGGACAAAAGTGGTTTTGTATCCGAGAAACCTGAAGTAACGTACGACAACATCAAACGTGAAAAGGGCGCGCGCATGGCCCACGTGGCAATGGTCATAGACCGTTACCCCGCAGACATACATTTTCACCTCCCCTTCTCTGAGGGGGATAAACTTTTCCTTTTTGCGGGATAGCGTATTGTAGATCTTTAAAGACATCGGTAGGCATTGCAAGTTTACTAGAAAGAGGGCCTATTTAGCAAGCATAATTGTACCACGATACCTCCCCCACCTGTTGCGGTTTTCACCAAAAAAGCCTACAGACGAGTCTATGCAATTCGAAAAAACCTACCAAGATCTAAGGGAATTTATCCAGGCCTTAGAGGAACATGGCAAGCTGTTCCGGATTCACAAGGAAATTAACAAGGATACTGAGCTCCAGCCTTTAGTTCGTTGGCAATTCAGGGGATTGAAAGAGGAGCATCGCAGGGCCTTTCTCTTTCAGAACGTCACGGACTCAAAAGGGAAAAGTTATCAGGGCTCGGTCCTCGTTGGTGGCTTAGCCGGCTCGGCCGACATTTACTGCCTAGGCCTGAAGTGCAAGGCCGAAGAAGTGGCGGACCGATGGTTATACGCTATGGAGCATTGCCTCGAGCCCGAGATTGTCAGCCATGGTCCGGTCATGGAAGAGATCCACAAGGGTCCGGACCTTCTTCGACATGGCGGCTTCGGGGAATTTCCCATACCCATTTCAACCCCTGGTTTTGACAACGGACCTTACATAACGGCGGGCCACTGGATTACAAAAGATCCTGAGACTGGGAAGAGAAACGTCGGCAATTACCGTGGATTGATCAAGGGACCAGGGTGGAGCGGTATCATGATGGGAACCCCGCAGGATATCTCACAGCATTGGGAAAAATGCAGAAAAAGGGGGATCCCTCTCGAGGTTGCCGTCGCCATAGGAACCGTACCGGTTGTTTCGTATACCGCCGCACAGAAGGTGCCGTCGGCAACGGATGAACTGGCCTTAGCCGGAGGTTTGGTGGGAGAACCCATCAAGCTCGTGAAGTGCCAAACGGTTGATTTGGAGGTCCCTGCTACGGCTGAGGTGGTTTTTGAAGGAATTATCCCGACCCGCTACCTAGAGGAAGAGGGTCCGTTCGGTGAGTCAATGGGTTATGTGGACCCGCGCACGCTGAGTCCTGTATTTGAACTGAGCTGTATCATGCATAGAAAAACCCCCACATGGGTATCCATCATCAGCCAGGTCACTCCTAGCGAAAGCTCCAAGATCAAGGCCATGGGAATGGCAACGCTGATTCACCGTTATCTCACGCAAAAGGGCTTTCCCAGCGTCTTAGAGGTTTCGCTCATGGAGCCGTTGGTGAACCTACGGCCCTATGTGGTCTTAAGGATGAAAAAGAGAGACGACCAGGATCCCTGGAAGGCTATGGATGCCTTGTTGGAATATGGCGACCGCGTGGGAAAACTGGTCATTGCCGTGGACGAGGACATCAACCCTCACGATCCCGTGGCGGTGACCTGGGCCATTACTCATAGGTCTCAGCCCCATAAAGATATCAAAGTGGTTCGGGACCGTCCTTTCGGTGCCACCCCCATCGGCATGGTGGTCAACCACCCCACCAGTCGGTATGATAAATCGGAGTCCTCCCTCTTGATCGACGCTACCAGGAAGGCCGACTTCCCTCCCCTATCCCTACCCAAGAAAGAATACATGGTTAGGGCAAGAGAGCTGTGGGATTCCCTTGGCCTACCCCAGCTGGAGGTCCAGGAGCCATGGCATGGATATCTCATGGGGTTGTGGCCCGAGGAACTGGATGAAGAGGCCCGTCTAGCAGCGGCAGGTGAGGGTGAAAAGATAGGCGAAAAACTGAGGGGTACCAGGGTCGACGTGGGCGAAGGCGAAACGCTAAAGTACATGAGGGATAACTGGGGACGAACTCATACTGGCAGGGCTGAATGATACCGATGTAGGTCTTGCGGTATCCCAAATTCCACAGTAAAGTCAAAATTTCTCAATGTAAGGATGCTCATTAGAACCATGAAACGGCAAATTGTACTCACTGTTAATGGAGAAGAACACGACATCGAAATAGAGCCCAACCGGTTGTTGCTCCAGGCCCTGCGGGAGGACATCGGGTTAACCGGTACAAAGGAAGGCTGCAGTATCGGTGTTTGCGGCGCCTGTAGCGTCACCATCGATGGCCGACTGGTCAGTTCATGTCTGACCCTTGCAGTAGGATGCCAAGGTAAAGAGATCACGACGATCGAGGGACTAGCAAAGGATGGAAAACTCCACCCCATTCAGCAGGCCTTTCTCGAATACGGAGGTTTTCAGTGCGGGATCTGTACTCCTGGGCAAATCATAGCGGCCAAGGCCCTGTTGGATAGCCAACCGAATCCCTCCGAAGAAGAGGTCAAGGAATGGATGTCGGGGAATCTTTGCCGTTGCACGGGTTACTATAAGATCCTCGAATCGGTCATGGCTGTGGTCCAAAATAAAATTAGCACGGAGCACGGAGCGCGAAAGGGTCAGGCAGCCAGGATACAGAGCCTTTACAAGAGTGATAGTTAACAACGGATTTAGGGTATAAGAAATGAGCAAGGCAGAAAAATTCTCCGTGGTGGGACAGAAGGTCAGCCGGTTTGAAGGATACGAGAGGGTCGCCGGGGAAAGCCGTTTCATCGCGGACATCGTAGTTCCAGGAATGCTGTCCGGAAAAATCCTTCGCAGTCCCTATCCCCATGCCAGGATTGTCAAGATCGATACCAGCAAGGCAGAAAAAGTGAGAGGTGTTCGAGCCGTGGTAACGGCTGAGGATACCATCAAACGGGGCTGGGGGGCGTTTTTTCCCGACCAATACCCACTCTCGGAAGGTAAATCCCGTTACGTGGGCGAAGAAGTCGCAGCCGTAGCGGCCATCGACGGGGACATCGCTGAAGAGGCCGTGGACCTGATCGACGTCGAGTGGGATGAGCTTCCCGCGGTCTTCGATGCCGAAGAGGCCATGAAAGAAGGCGCCCCACTCATCCACGAAGATAAAGAGCGTAACATCGCTATGCAATTTGATGTGGAGCGCGGTGATATCCAACGTGCCTTTGCCGAATCGGATCTGATTGTGGAGGATACTTTCGAGAGCATGCCTCAGTGGCACTGTGCCATCGAAACCATTGGCAGCGTTGCCGATTATGATACCAGTGGGAAGTACACCGTCTACATGAATACCCAGACCGTCTTTATGGCACGGGCTAGGATCGCGGCGGCCTTGGGAATTAGAGAGACCGATGTACGCATCATCCAGAGCGCTGTGGGGGGCGGGTTCGGCGGGAAGTCCTCAGACGACAACAATGCCATAGTTGCTGCCGTCCTAGCGCGCAAGGCCGGTAAGCCCGTCAAGATCATCAACACCCGGGAGGAGGAATTTCTGGCCGGAAGCCGCCCCAGGGTCAACATGAAGATCTGGGTCAGGATGGGTTTTAAAAAAGATGGACGGATTCGCGCCAAACACACCCGAGTCATTGCGGATAACGGCGCCTATTGTGGTAAGGCACCCGCCATCACCGGAGTCGCTGCCCTACGTCATGACACCTGTTACAAGTACTCAGATGTGAGGGCCCAGGCCTTCCTGGTCTATACCAATAAGATTCCCACCGGTGCCTTCCGTGGTTTCGGCAACCCCTCAGCCGAATGGGCCGTAGAGCAGGCCATAGACAAGGCCTGTCACGAACTGGGAATCGATCCCCTGGATCTAGCCCGTCTCAATGCCGCAGACCCCGGGTACGTGTCGCCCCATGGCAACCGTGTGCAAAGTTGTGAACTGAAACAATGCCTCGACATGACGGAAAAAATGATGGACTGGAAGAAGAAGTGGGCCAATAAAAAACCTAACATAGGCATGGGTCTAGCCTGCACGGTCCATGTGAGCGGAAAACGCCATTTTGGTGATTACGACGGTAGTTCGGCAACCATCAAGGTCAACGAGGACGGGAAGGCCTTGATCCTGAGTGGAGAAGGCGAGGTAGGTCAGGGGGTTTTTACGGCCATGTGCCAGATCGCAGCGGAGGAACTCGGGGTTCTACTGGAAGACGTGGAGATCTCCAGCGCCGATACGGACCTTACGACCTTTTGCCTCGGCGCCTTTGCCAGCAGGCTTACCTATGTTTCAGGCAATGCGGTTAGGGATGCTGCCGGCAAGGTCAAAGAGCAACTCTTTGAGACGGCAGCCGAAATGTTGGAGGCTAGGGCAGAGGACCTGGTATGCAAAGAGGGCCGGATTTTCGTCCAAGAAGCAGAGCATAAGTCAGTGACGGTGGCCGATGTGGCCCGCGCGCGGTTATTCCGCCGTGGAGGGGCGCCTATCGTCGCGTCGGGGAGCTTCGATGCTGACTCTATGTCCCAAGATGCCAGTCGATACGGGAATGAGTCAGGGGCATACAATTTTGGGTGCCAGGCAGCGGAGGTTGCAGTGGATCCCGATACCGGGCAGGTGAAAGTCCTCAACTATGTGGTGGCCTCGGATTGTGGTACGGTCATCAACCCCATCGGTGCCGAGGGCCAGGTGGAAGGGGCCATCGCCCAAGGTATCGGCTACGCTCTCATCGAAGGAATCCGGATGGAAGATGGACGACCTATTAACCCCAATTTTGGAGATTATCGAATTCCCTCCATGAGAGACATGCCCCCTCTTACTCATGGTTTTGCACAATCCTACGAACCCACTGGCCCGTTTGGCGCTAAGGGTCTGGGTGAATTAGGCATGGATCCCACCGCTGCGGTTATTAATAATGCCATCTTTGACGCTGTTGGGGTGCGAATCAAAAAACTCCCGATCACACCGGAAAAGATCTTTATGGCGCTCAGGGAAAAAGAAAGTCAGAAGAAGTGACAGATGGTCAAGTTTGATTATCTAGAACCGGAAAGTTTAGCAGATGCCCTTGGCCTACTTGATCGCCATGGCGATCAGGCAAGGCTGATGGCCGGCGGGATAGGCCTACTTATTTTGATGCGTCAGCGCCTGCTCAACCCTGATTTTGTTATAAGTCTCGCCAAGATTCCCGATTTCAACCGTATCAGCTTTGACCAAAAAACTGGCCTCACCATCGGCGCTGGTGCCACCCACCGTGAAATCGAACTGACACCGGCCATTCGCCAGTTTTATCCGCTACTCTACGAGACCTTTCACAAAGTGGCCCAGCCGAGGATCCGTAACATGGGAACCCTTGGCGGAAACCTTTCTCAGGGTGACCCCATGACCGATCCAGGGGCAAGTCTAATGGCCCTTGACGCTGAGGTTACCTTGCATGGCAAAAAGGGAGCACGGAAATTACCCCTGGAGAAATTTTTCGTCGATTATTACGAGACGGCCCTTGAACCAGGGGAGATTCTCACCGAAATTCACGTGCCGCCGCCCCTAGCACGGCTCTGCTGGTCTCACATTAAGTTTACTCCGCGCACAGAAGAGGACTTTGCCACGGTGGGTGTTGCCCTCGCACTACGTACACAAAACGGCCGCTGTGAGGATATCCGCGTAGCATTAAATTCTGTCGGTTCCACAATTTTCCGGGCAAAAAAAGCAGAAGAGGTGGTGCGCGGAAACCCGATCACCCATGAATTGCTGCGCGAGATGGGAAATATTGCATCGACAGAAGCGGACCCCATCGATGACCAACGCGGCTCGGCGGAGTACAAACTGGAATTAATCAAGGTCCTCGTGAGACGCGCCGGAGAACAGGCCCTCCAGCAGATCAAGAGCTGACAGGAAGCTGCTCACATTTACGTCATAACCATTTTAATCGACGACTTTGCGAGCCGATGGGTTTGGCGATGGGTCGCTTAGGAATCAAGAACATCGGGACGCTGGTCTCCGGCGACTTGCTGAAGGGGATTTTGGACGCGGACTCCCTCCTCTGCGAGGATGGGTTGATCACTCGCATTGGTCGCGGCTTGGATGTTTCACCCGCTGAAGTAGTCGTCGATGCCCAGAGAACCACTGTTATTCCGGGCCTCATCGATTCCCATTGTCACGTGGTCTTGGGCGATTACACTCCACGCCAGAAGACCGTTGGCTTCCTAGATTCCTACGTTCACGGCGGTATCACCAGCGTTATCTCGGCAGGGGAGATCCATGCTCCCGGAAGGCCCAAGGATGCCTCCGGGCTGAAGGCCCTGGCAGTTGCCGCACGCTCCTGTTTTCTCAATTTCCAGCCGACCGGAATGAAGGTCCACGCAGGTGCAATTGTGATCGAGCCAACCCTCTCGGAGAAGGATTTCGCAGAGGTGGCCGAACAAGGCGTATGGCTGGCTAAATACGGCTTCGGCTCCTTCCGCGATCCCTATGATGGCGAACCACAGATCCGCTGGGCACAAAAACATGGCATAAGAGTGATGTGTCATTCTGGAGGTGCATCCATACCAGGGTCAAAGCCAATCACTGCGGAGCACCTTCTAAAGCTCAGGCCAGATGTCTGTGGTCATGTGAACGGAGGTCCAACGGCTCTGACAGACGACGGAGTAGAACTCCTCGTCCGAGAGACAGATATGCTGTTACAAGTAGTTCAAGCAGGGAACCTCAAAAAAACACTAGATATAATCAACCTTGCAGTCAGCTCCAACCAGCTCCATCGGGTGATGGTTGCTAGCGATACGCCAACTGGAACAGGCGTTATCCCCTTAGGGGTGATCAAGACCGTCTGTGAGATCTCGTCATTGACGGGACTAAGCCCGGAAAAGTCTGTAGCCCTGGCTACGGGAAATAATGCCAATGCCTATGATCTCAAATGCGGCGTAATTGCTGAGGGACGGGCAGCCGATCTCGTTGTGCTCGACGCCCCTTGGGGTTCAGTAGCCCAAGACGCCCTGGGGGCGATCTCCAGAGGAGACATCCCTGGTATTTCTGCCGTCATTATTGATGGGCGAGTTCGTGTATTGCGGAGCCGTAATAGCCCGGCGGCAGCCAGACTGGCCAAGGTTCAACCGCAGATGGACTGGCTCTCTGAGGGTCATTGAGCCAAGGTGGTAATACCAATTTGAGCCAACATGCCGCTGCGGCGCGGCACAATTCTCAACCGACATTTAAAAAATTACGATCTACCCACCTCCCCCTACCACTCCGTTTGCTATCGATAGAGAACCGCTCGCCCTCTCTAACGCAATAATTCGGCGAACTGGGCCTTTGTAGAGGCAGAGACTTCACCGTAAAATTTCTGCACGGTCCGGCCGAGCTCCTCTCCGACCAATGGATTCAAGGGAATATTAAGCTTTGCAGCATGGGCTTGGAACTTCGGATCCTTCAGCATGTCACGGTATGCCTGTCGCAGCTGATCTACCCGATCCCGAGGTGTTCCTGGAGGAGCAGCGAGATTCGCCTGGGAAAGGCCAAGGGCCTTATTTATCACCGAGTATATTTGTTCCTTCCCACCGATCGGCGTCAGTTTCGGCCCGAAGGCCACTTGGATCTCGCGAGTGGGTTCCATACCGAATTCCACAATCAGTCGGGCCAGCCCACCCGGCTTAATCCAATCAGGCCTTCCGGTTTTAATTGAAGTCCATCCCAGGGCCGAGGCTTCGATCTCGCCCTGTTCAAAAGCCAGGTTCATCTTGCTCGTACCATATCCAACAACTAGCTTGACCGGCACACCCAGCATCTCTAAGGCCTTAGCCGCCAGATAGTTCGTTGCGCCTACCGAGCGAGCTCCAAAGATCAACGGCTTCTTTGCCTTCTTGAGGTCTTCAAGATTGCGATAGGGAGTGCTTGAACGGATGAATACAACGTTTCCCTCCCGCATCAGACTCCCGATCCACTGGAATTTCTCCATGTCGAATAGAACTCCTACTCTTTTTCCCATTTGCATCATGAAGGGACCACGGGCCACGTTAGACAATACCAGCCCGGTCGGCTTAGCAACGTTGAATATGTAATTAGTCGCTACCACACCACCGCCCCCTGGCATGTTCTGGACAATCACCTTGGGCCGACCAGGGAGATGTCTCCCCAAATGCCGGGCTACCAATCGAGTCCGGAAATCGGGTCCACCGCCCGGCCCGTAGCCCACTATCACCCGAACGACCTTACGTTTGTAGAACTCTTCACCCAGTGCTACCGTCGAGGCACCAATAACGAAGGTGAGCGCAATTAGAATGTTCATCGCGTATTTGAATCTCTTTTTCATGGGATCCTCCTATAACTGATAAAAACTATGCCTTGATCGAGATCTGATAAGACTCTGTTGGCACTTTCCTGTTCCATGGGCAAGTCTCCCTGCACCTTGTACAATTAACAAAGCTGTTAATATCAATGGAAGAATCCCCTGTCAAGTAGTCCTCCGCTATGGTTCTAGGGACAATGAGGGGGAATCGAGTGCTCTCGGAATAAACGGACCGCCTGAAGGCATTTCTTCACGACAGTTGAAACTCAGCCTTGCAGTTTGCCATCACTTGACATTGATTGGTAGATGGTGCTAGCGCTTTGTTCACCACGGAGCTGAAAAGTGTCTTACCCAGACCTTCAGGAGCACATCGCAAAATTAGAGGAGCAGGGTCTTCTCTTTCGAATCAGTCGTCCAATAAACAAAGACACCGAGTTGCATCCACTTTTTCGCTGGCAGTTCCGAGGTGGCATTCCGGAATTAGAACGCAAGGCATTTATTTTCGAGAATGTAATTGATGGTCATGGACGGCATTACAATATGCCGGTTGTGATCGGGGCCCTCGGAGCCTCTCCAAAAATTTACGAAGTAGCGATGAGATGTCCTCTTGAAAAAATTGGGGATCTCTGGCAGCGCGGCCTCTCCCATCCCATTGATCCGGTAATTGTGGATGACGGGCGTGTCCAAGAGGTTGTTCTCACGGGCTCCTCACTTGACGTAGAGGGAGGCGGGTTATTGCAATTCCCGATGCCGATATCGACACCGGGATTTGACAACGCTCCCTACACCACTTGTTCTCACTGGTTTACCAAGGATCCAGAGACGGGGGTTCGAAACCAGGGGAACTATCGGGGACACCTTAAGGGGCAAAGAAGGATCGGCCTTTACGCTGGAGTGCATCAGGATATTTATAAGCATTGGGAAAAATGCAGGGAAAGAGGAGTGCCATTGCAAGCGGCATTGGTCGTGGGGGCCCCCCCGATTATCTCTCATTGCGTCGTGTTGAAAGCCCCCTACGGCGTAGATGAGATGAGCATCGCATCGGCGCTGGCTGGGGAACCTATTAAGTTGGTTCGTTGTAAGACCGTGGACATTGAGGTTCCAGCGGATGCAGAGATTGTAATTGAAGGGCTAATTCAAACCAATTGCTTGGAACCCGAAGGTCCCTTTGGAGAATCACATGGTTATATCCATCCCAGAACTCTGTCTCCATTTATGGAAGTAACAGCAATCACAACGAAAAAACAGCCGGTTTATGCAACCTTTATGAGCCAGATGACCCCAAACGAATCGAGTGCCAGCAGAAAAACTGGTTTTGAAGCGATTTACCTAAAGCATCTTCAAAAAGAGCTTGGTCTCAAAAGCGTAACAAAAGTCGCTATGCATGAGCCCCTGACCAATTTGAGAAAGCTCATCATCGTGCAGATGAAGAGTCCTGCCGAAAACGAAGTATGGCGCGCACTCAATGCAGTGGCGAATTTTCAACATGGGGTGGGCAAGTTCATTATCGCAGTGGATGAAGACATAGACCCCCGTAATATGGACGCAGTATGGTGGGCCATCTGCTACCGCTCCAAGCCACACCAAGATGTCATGATTCTCCCCGGTAGGGTAAAGGGCCACGCACCTCCCTTTGAAGAGGAGGCCCGAACGGCCACGGCTAAAGAGGTTTTCTACCGACCTGCGGATGACTCTGCACTTCTGATAAACGCTATTCTCAAGGAACCCTTTCCCCCGATCTCGTTGCCAAAGAGGCAATATATGGAGAGGGCGAAAGAGATCTGGGACGAACTGGGTCTTCCACCACTTCGTCCTGAGAATCCGTGGTTTGGATATTCTCTCGGACAATGGGAAGATGAGTTAGAAGAAGAGGCGCAACTGGCTGTCGAGGGTCGGTATATGGAGACTGGGGAAAAGCTTGCCAAGAGAAGGATCAAACCCTGAGAGAGAGTTTCTGCTGCCGAGTTTCCAGTTTCATCCCTGCTTTAACACGAATGCTTAATGGCCGCTATTGTATAGTAAAATAAATGCCGGAGAGAGAATATGACACGTCAACTCACGTTCGCATGCGGCGCCTATGACCGTACACGTCCTTTAATCGACGGTCGAGTCACACCAGAAGGTCTAGACTTGAACTGGATCGTTCTCTCTCCACACGAGATCTGGACAAGAATGTTAAACCACTATGAATTCGATGCTTCCGAAATGTCGCTCTCTTCGTATCTGATATGCAGAACCGTGAACAAGCCCCTTATGGCAGTCCCGATTTTCCCCGCGCGAGCCTTTAGACACTCCTTCATCTTTGTAAACGTGAAAAGCGGAATTAAAGAGCCCAGGGATCTGGCCGGAAAAAGAGTCGCCCAGGCAGAGTTCCAGCAGACGGCCGCTGTCATGGTCCGGGGTATTCTCCAAAATGAGTATGGGGTCCCCCTAGAAACCATAAGGTGGTTCAATTGGTATCAACCAAGGACGGAGGTGAAGATCAACAAGTCCTACACTGTGGAAGCCTTGCCATCAGTACAGGTTGCAGAGCAAATGCTGGATAGGGGGGAACTAGATGCTTTGATCGGCACGGCAATACCCCAACCTGTTCTCAATGGTTCGCCGAACGTGAGGAGACTGTTTGATAACCCCAAGGAAGTTGAAATGGCATACTACAGAAAGACAAAAATATTCCCCATCATGCATACGGTGGTCATAAGAGAAGAACTCTGGAGGGCTGAACCGTGGATTGCAACCAGCCTCTATAAGGCTTTTCAAAAAGCCAAGGGGCTCGCGTATGACGCGTTGAACCCCAAGTCCCCTTTTAATATCAGCCTGGCCTGGCTGGGCGACCCAGTGCATGAGCAGAGAGAGATACTGGGAGATGACCCCTGGGCCTACGGCTTTAAGAGAAACAAACACATTGTGGAAACCTTGATGCAATACCAATTGCAGCAGGGGTTGGTTTCAAAGACCCTCAAGGCCGAAGAACTCTTTGCCCCAAACACCTTAGATACCTGAGTAGGGACTTGCCTTACGGGAATGAAGACAGGAGGATCCAAGGGAGTCTTTCTTAGGCAATTAGGGTAGGTACGAATGGCACTTTTTTTAACCAGTGAACAGGTCAGACAAGTTTCGACCATGGAGGACTGCCTTAAGAGTTGCCGCACTGCCTATCAGCTTCTCGGTAAGGCGCAAGCCATCAATCGTCCTCGGTCTCAATTACACCTGAATGTGGGACTGCCAGGGATTTACTATCTCTTCAAGTCCATGGAGGGTGCGATCCCCGAACTGGGTGTTGCAGCCATTAGAATGACATCCCAGATGGCCCATTGGCATGAGGTGGATGGCATATTGAGGAAGGAAAAGCAGACTGTGGCGAAGAAAGGATATCTCGTTGGGCTAATCATGCTATTTGACATAAAGACGTGCAGACTTTTGTGCGTCATGCCGGATGGGATAGTAGACAGATTGAGGGTGGGGGCAACCAATGCATTGGCTGCGGAATTTTTAGCCAGAAAAGATTGTCGAATCTTGGGACTTTTGGGAACTGGCAATCATGCCCGAACTCAGGTGTTGGGATTTACATTGGTAAGACGTTTTAGTCACATAAAGGTGTTCAGCCCCAATGCCGAACATCGCAAACGGTTCTGCCATGAGATGTCGGCACTGACCGACGTTGAGATCACACCCGTGTCGACTCCGGAAGAGGCAGTAGCAGATGCCGATATCGTCGCAGCCGCAACAAACTCTAGAGAACCCGTTCTTCGCGGGAAGTGGGCCCGGCCAGGCGTTCATTACAGTTCCATTTTACCCTATGAGCCGGACCAAACGTTGGTTAACCAGGCGGAGGTCTTTATCGTGAATACTCGCAATCCACGAGGGGATAATTATACCTTGACCAATGGGGAGAGGTTCCCGTACTACGAGGGCACCTTCGCAGTGGACTACGAAACTCTTCCAGAGCTTGCGGAGGTGGTTGCGGGCCTAGCCGCTGGACGGAGCCGAGACAATCAAATCACCTTATTTGTCAATAATATGGGACTCGGGATACAGTTCGCAGCTACTGCGAATGCCGTTTATCGAGAGGCAAAACGGCAAGGTGTTGGGACAGATATCTCAGATGAATTCTTTCTTCAAGAGGAGCACGCATAGAGGGGTCCTGCCGTTGACAGGACCTAGCAAATGGTTATTGTTTGGGATTGATCAGCAAAATAGGGGGAAGCATTTTATGAAACCAAAATTTCGTGGGATTTTCATTCCTCTACAGACGACCTTTACTGAAGATGGCGAAGTTGATTTTGATGTCACTGGAGAACTCACACAGTTCATGGTGAATGCTGGAGTCCATGGCCTCTTTGTCTTGGGATCCACCGGGATGGGCCCGGTCATGACGACAAAACAACGAATCGAAACAGCGGAGTTCGTGGTCAAACAAGTGAACGGAAAGGTCCCCATCATTATGCACGTGGGTACAGCAGACCTGCAGACCACTGTGGAGCTGGCGCGTCATGCGGACGGGCTTGGTGTCGATGCGGTGGCGGTAGTCCCGCCCTTCTATTTCACGGATCATACACCCTGGGAAATTTCAGCTCATTACAAGGCCGTAGCTGGCGCCATCAATAGACCTCTCTTCCTCTACGACAACGTGAAGTACTCGGGTTTTAGATTTACCCCAGCCTCAGTCAAAAAGCTCAAAACCGAAGTCCCGTCTCTTTGCGGAATGAAGGCAAGCTATTATGCGCAGGCCCCATTGCTTGAATACCTGGAGGTGATGCCGGCGGATTTCTCCGTCATGACAGGAAATACGATCGACCTGTTACCCGCTGCTCCCCACGGCCTAAGCGGTGCCATTCCACCGCCAACGTCACCCATCCCGGAACTCATTGTTGCGTTGTGGAACGCTATTGAGTCGAAAAACTATCCGGAGGCTATCGCATTACAAAAGAAAGCGGATGACTTTGGCCGTACCATGGTGAGGCTTGGAGGCCGCTTCGGGCGCAGTTCCCAGCGCGAAGCCCTGCGGCTGCGCGGGTTTAAGATCAAGCGCTATCCACGCTGGCCGTCAGAAGACCTTACTGATGAAGCCAAGGAGACCCTAGCTAGCGCTCTCAGGGCCACGGGCGTGTAGCGCGTCGGGTAGACCGCCTTTCCCCCCAGGATCAACGCCCGTCAAGTTGATCGCAAATCCGATCCTTACTCATCTCCCAAAAGCGAAGTCCTACAAGCTTGCCTTTACGGACCGGCGTTCTTTCATCCTCTGAAGCCACGCCCCGAGCCGCGGGATCGACGTCGCAGGCAGCACACCGAAAGACTCCATGCGCAGAAACCGGGGGACGAGAGCAATATCCAACAAGGTGAACTCCTCCATGAAGTAAGTCTTGTCGCCAATCTCGTTTTCAAGGTATAGGAGGAGCCCTCTCAACTGCTGGGTTGTCTCCTCTATTAACTTCCAGTCCCGCTCTCCTTCTTCTTTCTTCACGTAAAGCTCACCCCTGATAGCCCAATATTGAGAGTGTATATAGTTGAGACCGTAATCGGTGAGCACGCGGATTCGTGCCCTCTTGTAGGGGTCTTTTGGCATCAAAGGAGGAGTCGGGTATTGTTCATCGAGATACTCATTGATGATGCAAGACTCAAAAAGCACCCTCTGCCCATCGACGATCACGGGCACCT
>SMUX01373313.1_pt1 | contig 20578 bp, 15 predicted proteins | sample 2456431 | NCBI WGS metagenome assembly SMUX01 (sample SAMN11095930, study PRJNA526329) | marine sediment metagenome | biome: Marine sediment; feature: Surficial sediment; material: Deep marine sediment; isolation source: Hadal surficial sediment | place: Pacific Ocean | collected 2014-11 | depth... | reverse complement strand
TTTTTGTGTCCCTGATTGGGTTGCTCATTTATTTTCAGGTGTCCATTCCTGATGCGGCAAAGAAAAAGCGGTTATCGTTTAAAACTCTGATTGGAATGCTTGCGGCCTTTATGGCCTTCATGGCGATTTCCAACTACGGAACGAATTTTGACACGGGCACAAAGGGTTTTGTCGGCGATTCGGGTCTGTTGCCTGTTTCATTGGTCATGGGCACCATTCTGGCCTATATGATGGGACTCTATTTCACGAGTCTCACAGCTCTCTTTAAAATCGGCTCGTCGATGTTTCTTGTCGCGGCGATTTTATCGGGATATGGCAATTGGCTTCCCCAAGTGGAGGGAGGCTTCCCCCCACCTGAGGTCAAGCTCGATTTCCAGAGCATGACTCCTCAACAGCTTGGGGATGAGGGAGAAAAAATAATTTTCGGGGGCCTTGGGCAAAGCAGGGTCCAGGGGGCTATTGGCAAGGGCCAGTGCCCACTATGCCATGGATTCCAACAAGGGTTTTTGAGCGAACGGGCCCCTAATTTATTCAATATTCCTGCTCGAGCTTTAACACAACTTGACCATGAAAAATACTATAGGGGGAATCCTGAGGCACGCGACACCGTCCAAAAAGAGGCGTTTCCTGGATCTGGAACGGCGGAGACGGCGCAAGAATATATCGCCGAATCTCACGCTTGCCCTAACTGTTTTGTGGTCCCGGAGTTCGGGGTGCAGGGGACGAATGATACAGAAAGCCCAATGCCTAAAATTCACAAGCCACCCATTTCCCTGACCTTGGGAGAATTGGCTGCCGTTGATACGTGGATGTATGTGAGGGAAGGCGCGGAAGCCCCTACCTATGAAGAAATTATTGCGTCCTATGAGAAATTTATTCCTGAGGGGGACCGCCCGCAAGCGTCGAGTGAGGAAGGGCCGGCCGGGGGCGTCATTGCCACTGGGGAAGAGCCCATCACTGACCTCTTTATGAAGGCAGGGTGTCCCGCTTGCCATACCATTCCCGGGATTGAGGGTGCCACAGGGAAGGTGGGGCCAATGTTGGTGGAGGGGACAAGTGCCCCCATGCGTTTAAAGGATCCAAGCTACCAGGGAAAGGCCAAATCAGTTCGGGAATATGTAACGGAATCGATCCTAGATCCAAGCGCTTTTGTGGTAAAGCCTTTTCCAGATAATCAAATGCCCAAGGACTTTGGACTAAAGCTGAGTGCCGGTGCTGTGAATAAAATTGTAGATTATCTGTCCCAATTAAAAGAGGGACAGCCCCCACCACAAGTCGATTAAAAAGAATGATTAAAATAATGACTAAGGGTGCCTTTACCTTTTGTACTAATAACGAGGAGCACTAGGCGATGACCTGGTTAAAATTAGTAGAAGGCTACATGCCGGGGCAGATGATCGGTGAGTTGGCGCTGAGTATTTTGTTGTTTGCATTGCTCAATTGGTCGTTGAAGCGGGCCGGGATGGGGATCCCAAAATTCTGGGCGGGAATCGGGGTCTGGGTGTTTATTTGGTTGTATATAACATACCGCATTTATCCCCCCATTCCGTTTAGTGTCCGAGCCATATACGGCACGGTGACGATGTGTGGGATCTTCATGTGGGTATCGGGGTCGGAGGCGGATTGGCAGGAGTTTAAAAAGCCGATTTTCAATGTCATGGATGGGATTACGCCCAGGCACAGATTTCTTCGGACCGTGGCCTTGATTCTGATTCCCTTGGGGATTGGGGGGTTCGCATACCAATCTTACCTGCCCAGTTTTGACGAGCCGATCGAGCTGCGGACAGTGCATCCGGCGCCTCCTGCGACGACCAAGCTCCATGGGAAGACTTTTGTCCTGCAAATCGCAGAGAATCCCTTCAGGGTGGGCAGCGAGGGGAAATACGACCAGGAATACACCAATGAACGGAGTGTGGTGCAGGCGATGGGGCGGTTGGTAAAGGATGTGAATGATCCCAACTACAATCCCTGGGACCCGAATGCGGAAGGGTATATGAAATATGTGCGGGAAGGTGGAGAGGTGTTTTTTCAGAACTGCCATTTCTGCCATGGGGATAACCTGAATGGGCGTGGGTTGTGGGCCTACGCGTTCAACCCGATTCCGGCGAACTTCACCGATGCGGGAACGATAGCCCAATTACAAGAAACCTTTGTGTTCTGGCGGGTGGCGAAGGGCGGGCCTGGCCTCCCGGGCGAAGCATTCCCCTGGGCATCTGTCATGCCGCCCTGGGAGCAGCACTTGACCACGGATGAAATATGGAAAGTCGTGATGTTTGAGTACTGGCACACGGGGTACTATCCCCGGACGTGGGATTAAGGGGTTGAGAAGTCCGTACTCCTCGGAACATGAAATTATCATTGGAGTGAATAACGAGGGAACCGATGAACATTCCAACGAGAACGAACAAGTCGCTACGGACCAGCCTGGGGCTAGCGGTGGGTCTCAGTCTCTTGCTGTGGGGTGGGCTGCCGCTCACTGGATTGGCGCAAGAAGACGAAGACATTCCGGAAGGGTTTAAAGCTGAAGACAGACCTGCTCCCCCTTCGGCCGAGCAGATTGAAGCGGGCAAGCGTGTGTATTTCACCAAATGTGTCTGGTGTCATGGGGTGAAAGGCTCGGGGGATGGCCCTGCGGCGGATCGGTTGTGGCCGCGGCCGAGGAATTTCAACCAAGGCACATTTAAGATTCGGCATACGGTGAGTGGGGAACTTCCTCTGTTGGAGGAGGACCTGCTCCAGACGGTGACGCATGGGCTCCCGGGCTCGGCCATGCCTTCGTGGGAAGGTATTCTCACGGAGGAGCAGCGGCGCGACGTCCTGTCCTTTGTGACCACGCAATTGGTCGAGGATCGGGACTGGCAAGATGAAGAATTTGAGACTTTCACTGTGCTGCAATTGGACCAGCTTACGCCCATTGAACCGACCGCTGAGTCCATCAAGCGCGGGTCGGAGCTCGTGGTGTCGCTGAAATGTATTGAGTGTCACGGACTAGAAGGGCGGGGAGATGGCAATGCCTTCAACCTCAAGGATGACTGGGGCTTCTCGATACAGCCGTCGGACTGGCACAAGTGCTGGAATTTCCGTGGAACCCGGCAAGATGCGTACAATGTGAAGAACATCTTCCGAACGTTTTCGACTGGGATCAATGGGACCCCCATGCCCTCGTTCGCGGACAACACCACGATTGAGCAGCGCTGGGATATTGCGAACTATGTCGGTTCCCTGTGTGAGCGAACGATGGATATTGACATTGCCGGGGGCGAAGTCACCGACGAGATTGCCCAAACGTTAGCCCAAGGCGAGCCCTTACCCATTGACCGGCTGACGGACAAACCGAAGAGCAGTTTCGTGGTGCCCTCGATTCCCGTCAGGGAACTTGGGGAATCCTTGGAATTGCCAGTGGACGAATATGATGAGCGTTGGGCCAAAGTGTCTAGGCGGTGGATTGGCATGGGGGGCCAGATCACGCACAAGCCCCGGAATTTTGTCAACCGGATTGATGACATGTGGGTACGGTCGTTGTACAACGACACGCATATTGCGTTTCTGTTCCAGTGGAACGACCGGACCAAGAGCGTTCAGGAAGACGAGGTGGATTGGGACCCGACGGAGGTGAACCTGGCGGGCTATGGGGTGGAAGAGACGCTGCCAGGGGGCTCGCAGTTTGCTGATGACCCCGGGCACCCGGGCTCCATTGCCTGGAATCAGAATAAATATGCGGTGTACAACGACGGGGTGGCATTCGAGTTTCCGATTAAATGGCAGGAGCTGCCCGCGCCACGAAAGCCGCGGTATTTCTGGGGGGATGAGTCATTTCCCATGGAAATCACCAAATGGACGGCGGACGGGACCCTGGCGGTGTATGAAGGGACGGGATGGGATCAAGACTTCACCGAGCTGGATGATTTCGCCGAGGAAGTTGAAGTGAAGAAGGCACAGTGGAAGAATGGGCGATGGACTGTGCTTGTTCATCGGCCGCTGAAGGGGGATTACGAGGAAGTGGCCAGCCTCGAGCCAGGCCAGTACATCCCAATGGTGTTTTTTGCGTGGGATGGCCACAATGGAGATGTGGGGCGGAAAATGGCAGTGTCCGCATTCTATTACCTGGTGTTGAAGCCGGCAATGCCCGTGGAGGCCTTCATTTATCCGATCATAATGGGCGTGGGTATTGTGTTCGTGGAAGGGTGGATCGTGATCCGGCGGGCTAATCGCCGCAAGGGGAAGATCTTTACGTAAGGGGAGAAGCTGGGGCAAGGACCCGGCTTGGACCGAGCGTCAGGGGGTGGGGGTAGCCCACCCCCTTTTTTTTGGTTTAAAACGGACGAATCGCCATGCGAAACGATGTGACTGGTGTAGTGCTGGCTGGGGGCCAGAGCCGCCGCATGGGTCAGGATAAACGGTGGATTACCCTCGAGGGGCGCACACTTTTTGATCGGGCTTTGTCCGTGTTGGAAGAACTTTTTTCAGAAGTGCTGGTTGTCGTGGCAAAGCCGAATGATGAAATGATTCAGGGTAAGTCTCGGGTGGTGGCGGATCTCATACCCAATTGTGCTATGGCTGGTGGTCTGTACACCGGACTTTCTTGTGCGTCCTGCTCCAGAATATTTGTCGTTGCTTGCGATATGCCGTTTTTAAATCCTGAAGTTATTGCCTGCCTAGGTTCTATTGACCCTTCCTCGGACGTGGTGATGGTCAAGTTAACACATGGGTTGCAACCTCTGCATGCCTATTATTCAAAAAGGTGTCTTCCCCTCTTGGAAGGGATGCTGAAATCCCAACAATTTCGCGTTCAGGGGCTTGCAGAACAGCCAGAATTGGCGGTGCGCATTGTGGATGAACAGGAGATACAAGAACTTGATCCGCACTTCTTGTCTTTTTATAACCTGAACACCCCGTCCGACCTAGAGTTGGCCAAAAAATTTTTCCTTCATAGAGAAGTCTCTTGATGGTGCGAACCGGAAGCGATAGACCCAATCTTTTGATCATCCATCCGGGAACCTTGGGGGATGTTGTGCTATCGATTGAGGCGATTCGTTCCCTCAGACAGGGGTTCCCCACCCATACATTCCTTTTGGTGTCCCAATCCGAAGTGGGAAGGCTTTTGCTTGAGTGTGGTGAGGTTGATGCTGTGTGGGCACTGGAAGGGCCATTTCTTGGTGATCTGCAGGCAGGGTTCCATCCAGCCACCCCTTATGTGGAGTCGGTTCTTCGCCTGTGTACCCATGCGGTCTGTTGGATCACCGACCAGAATGGCTGTTTGGCCGAAGGGCTGAAAATGGCCGGGGTGGGGGAATTTCTCATCTGTTCTGCCAAAGCAGGCCACTTGAAGTCTACCCATATGTCAGACCGGTTCTCTGAAGTCCTCCAGGCGTGGGGCGTTTCACCTCTACAAGAACACAGGCCTTTGTCTTTATCGTTGAGCAATGGAGATGGATCCTCCGTATCAGCCCAAAGGGTGGCGGTTGCTAATAGAAGAGAGACGACGACTATCGTGGTTCACCCAGGGAGTGGGAGTCCGCATAAATGTTGTTCCGCGGAGTGGCTTGGGCAAGTAGTCCGACGGCTCAGAAGCGTTCCTGGAAGGAAAATACTATTATGTGGTGGGCCGGCCGACGAAATCGCTTTGAGGAATTTGCAAGGTGAACTCTACGGCATACCATGTGAAGTTGTATGTGGAAAGGACTTACTTTCTCTTGCCCAGCGTTTGGTGCAAGTTGATCTGTTCCTCGGCCATGACTCTGGGTTGACGCATGTAGCGGCTGCCTTGGGTGTCCACACTGTGGCCTTATTCGGACCCACTGACCCTGCCCGTTGGGGACCGAGAGGTCCTCATGTTTCCATTCTTCAAGGGCCGCAGTGCCGTTGTGAGAGCTGGGAAAAGGTTCAACGGTGTGGCTCAAAAATCTGTTTAGATTTTTCGGTTGATCAGGTGGTTCAGGCTATTGAGCAGCAATTGGCTAGGGCAGGATCCGACTCTGCTGAGTCTCCACATCATCACAGTCAAGAAAGAGTTTCCTCGCTTGCCTTGTCAAAATAGGCTATGCTAAATTCCGACCCCGTTCGCGCGGTTTTTCCTGATTATACACAGAGATAAAAGGCTTGAGATGCCAGAAGGTATTGTCCAGGAACAGGTCACAGCTGCGATCGCTGATGCCGTAGCAGAAGCCAAGCGGAAGGGTTTGCTGCACTCATCCTCCCCCCCGGTTTGTACCGTGGAATTTCCTAAGAGGGAGGAGTGGGGAGATTTATCTTCCAGTGTGGCCATGACGATTGCCAAGATGGAGAAGCGGCCGCCTCGCGAGGTTGCTGATCTCCTTGCTAAACAGCTCGAAGAGTCGTGTCCCTTCGTTGACCAAGTCGAGGTAGCCCCTCCTGGTTTTCTCAACCTGACGCTTCGACGTGATTTCTGGTTTTCCGTCCTACACGAAATTGAGAGCAAGGGCGAAACCTATGGGCACAGTGAGTTAGTGCGGGGAAAACGGGTGTTGCTCGAATACGTCAGTGCAAACCCAACCGGGCCGTTACATATCGGCCATGGTCGAGGGGCTGCACTGGGAGATGCCATGGCAAGGGTATTACGGGCTGCGGGGTATTCAGTGGAGCGGGAATTTTATATTAACGACGCTGGCAGACAAATGAACCTCCTGGCGGCCTCGGTGTATGCCCGGTACCAAGAATACCATGGTAGTGCGGTGTCGTTTCCTGAAGATGGGTACCAGGGAGCCTACATCCGGACTGTTGCGGAACACATTGCACATACGGTAGGGACCCAGTTGCTCGATCTCCCCCTCTCGGAAGCACTGGAACAGTGTAAAGTCATGGCTTGTGAAGAGCTTCTTGAAGCGATAAAACAGGACCTCCTCTCATTTGGTGTTGGGTTCGACTCCTGGTATCCCGAAACCCGGCTTTTTTCTTCCGGAACGATTCGCGAAACGCTTGAAACTCTTAAGCAACGCGACCTCGTGTTTGAGAAAGATGGGGCGTTGTGGTTTCGTTCTTCTCGTTTCCAGGATGAGAAAGATCGTGTGGTCTGCAAGCAGGATGGTGATTATACGTATCTGGCTTCCGACATTGCGTACCATCATGACAAATTGAAGCGAGATTTTGATCAGCTCATCAATATCTGGGGCGCAGATCATCATGGATACGTTCCTCGGATGCAAGGAGTGATGCAAGCTTTTGGATATTCAAAGGATCGGCTTCAGGTCGTTTTGGTTCAAATGGTGAGCCTGCTGCGTGGTGGACGAAAGGTGGAGATGTCCAAGCGGGCTGGCGAGTTCGTCACTTTGCGTGAAGTGGTTGATGAAGTGGGGGCTGATGCAGCCAAGTTTTTTTTTCTCATGCGACGGCCCGACTCCCATCTCGAATTCGATCTGGAACTGGCCAAAAAGCAATCCGCCGAAAATCCGGTCTACTATGTCCAATACGCTCACGCTCGACTCGCCAGTTTGTTCCGGGTCGCTCAGAATCGTGGCATCCTCGTTCCTCCCGCTGGAGATGCCAACCTTACTGTGTTGGTTCAACCCGAGGAGTTTCGGTTAATCAAGCATCTGTCCAGTTTCCCAGGTTTGGTCGAAGGGTGTGCCAGAGCCCTGGAACCTCATCGTTTGACCTTTTATCTGCAGGAACTTGCTGGACATCTTCATGCCTTTTATTACAAGCACCGGGTCTTACCTTCCAGAGAGGAGGGGACAACCGGTCCGGAACTGGATTTGGGCGGGATGAATGCCGACCGGGGGGGGGTGCGAGCCCAGGAATCCCCTTCACACGAACTCACGACTGCGCGACTGGTTCTTCTCCGACAAGTGCAAACTGTGATTCGAAATGGTTTAACCCTTCTTGGCGTGACAGCCCCTGAACAGATGTGAGGGTTTGGCCGGACTCAATGGGGAGAGGAATTCGGCGGGCTTTGGCTGGGTCTGAGTCCTGAAACATGATCACTTTTTCAGTCACCCATAAGGCCCATTCGTGTAACGCCAGAGTGGGAGTGCTCCACACAGCCCATGGTGTGATCGACACTCCAGCCTTTATGCCGGTTGGCTCCCTAGGCACGGTGAAGGGAATCGAATGTCAAGAGTTACAGGAATGTGGGTTTGGCCTGATGCTCACCAATGCCTATCATGTGTATCTACGGCCGGGCCACCGGTTGATTGAAGACCAAGGGGGGCTGCATCGTTTTACTGGGTGGTCGGGGGCGATTTTAACCGACAGTGGCGGCTTTCAACTGGTGAGCCTTGCGGAGTTTTGCCAGGTCACTGACCAGGGGGTGATCTTTAAGTCGCATTTGGATGGATCCCGGCACGAATTGACGCCGGAGCTTTGCGTGGAAATTCAGATAGCCTTAGGCTCCGATATTATGATGGCCCTTGACGAATGCCCTCCCCACCCCTGCTCTTCCGGACAAGCCCAGCAGGCCGTTCGTCGGACCACCCAGTGGGCCCGACGCTGCCTTTTGGCCTCTCAAGCCAGCGGGCAAGCCCTCTTTGGAATCGTTCAGGGAGCTCTTGATGTGGACCTCCGACGCCAGGCAGCCCGCGAATTGGGAGAGATGGGGTTCGATGGGTACGCCCTGGGTGGCTTGTCTCTTGGGGAAGATAAGGCGACGATGTTTGAATTGGTGGAAGCGGTGGTGGCTGAGGTGCCCGAAAACCGTCCACGGTACCTGATGGGTGTTGGATTGCCGGAGGATCTCTTTGAAGGGGTGGTGCGTGGTGTTGATCTGTTTGATTGTGTTATTCCCTCTCGGCATGGGCGGACTGGGTGGCTCTTCACGTCAACAGGGCGGGTCCTCATTAAAAATGCCCAATATGCCCGCGATGAGGGGCCTATCGATCCCCTGTGCGGTTGCCCAGTGTGTCATCGGTATTCGCGGGCCTATCTTCGGCACCTCTTTGTGTCGAATGAAATGCTGGGTTCGCGCCTGAATACTCTCCATAACCTTTGGTACTACGGCCATCTCATGGCGGACCTCCGCTCGGCGATTCGAGAGAATCGTTTCCTGGAGTTTCGGGCTCAATTCCATGAACAGAGAAAGGAATGTCCTCGTTACATCGAATACGCGGCAATGATGGGGGTGAGTGACGATCAGCCTGGTGGTTTGTTATCCAGGGGAAAGGGGAAGGGAGCATGATGGTCTTGGCGTCAGTGGCTTGGGCGCAAGATGGGGCAGGAAATGGGGAAGATGGTCCAGGGACTTTTCTCTCGCTCATTCCCTTCCTTCTTATTTTTGTCGTCTTTTATTTTCTTCTTATTCGGCCTCAGCAGAAGCTAAAAAAGCAGCAACAGCAGATGAAGGAGGCTCTTAAAAAAGGGGACAAAATCGTCACCTCAGCGGGTATCTGGGGCACAATCACCAACCTGGATAAGGAAACAGCCACCGTGCAAATTGCGGACAATACCAAAATTAAACTGCAGCGTGACAATATCGCCCGGCTACGGGCCACGGATGAATCATAGGTAAGAGAGAAAAGTTACATGAAGAAAGTTCGTGCCAGGCTCATTCTCCTTCTGACTGTCATTGTCGTTTCGTGTGTTTTATCCATCCCTTCCTGGCCAGGATTTTACGCTCAGCTTCCTGATGGACTAAAAACGATCTTGCCTGAACGTGGAGTTTCCCTTGGACTGGATCTTCAAGGGGGGATTCATATGGTCCTTGAGGTGGAGGAGGATCGGGCGGTGGAAATTGTGGTGGACCGGTCTGTGAGGGCTATTCAAGATCTCCTCACGGAGAAGGCCATTCCCGTGCAAGTCGTCGAACGAGATCAGTCTACCCAGGTGCGCATCGAGGTCTCCGACGAAGAAAATATGGACCAGGTTGAGAAGCTCATGAATGAGACCTTCCCCTCTTTCATCCTGAGATCCCAGGAGGGGAAGACGCTTGTGTATGATTTTCGTGAGGCGGATGCAGCCCGGATTAAAAACTCGGCGATCAACCAGGCATTGGAAACCATTCGCAATCGAATCGACCAATTTGGTGTTGCCGAACCCTTGATTCAACGGCAGGGTCGCAAGCAAATTGTGATCCAGTTACCAGGGATCAAAGACCCCCAACGGGCAAAAGACTTAATTAAAGGAACCGCTCTCCTTGAGTTTAAAATGCTGGATGAGTCCAGCAAGGTTGGGTTGGAACTCCCCCCTCAGGTCGAGAGGGGGAAATACGCTGAGCTACGGAAGGAATTTGAAGGGCGAATCCCCGAAGGGTCGGAGATTCTGTTTGAAAATGTTTCGGGAGAGCCAGGTTCACCATCCTATAGTGTTCCATACCTAGTCAGGAAAGGTGCCGTCCTTACCGGCGATGTGCTGCGGGACGCCCGGGTTTCCATTGGAGATTTCAATGAACCCTTTGTCTCGATCACTTTTGATAGTAAAGGAGCCCAGGAGTTCGACCGGATTACCAAAGCCAATATTGGGAAGCGTATGGCCATTGTTCTGGATGGCACTGTCTATTCGGCTCCAGTCATTCAGGACCGCATTAGGGGGGGGCGGGCCCAGATCACCGGGGCCTTTACGACCAACGAAGCGAACGACCTGGCTATCATCCTGAGGGCCGGTGCCCTCCCGGCACCGATGAAGACCCTTCAGGACCTGACCGTGGGGCCTTCACTGGGAAGAGATTCGATTGAAAAAGGACTTCGGTCTATGTTGATCGCTGGGGCGCTCGTGTTGCTCTTTATGGTGGTGTATTACCAATTGTCCGGGGTGCTTGCGAATGCAGCTCTGGCTCTCAATTTGCTATGCCTGATAGGGGCGCTGTCGGGACTGAATGCCACGCTCACCCTACCTGGGATCGCGGGCATTATTCTGACGATTGGGATGGGCGTGGACACGAACGTGTTGATTTTTGAACGAATTCGTGAGGAGCTACGCCAAGGTCGACCTGTGCGGTTAGCAGTGGACGCGGGGTATGACAAGGCTATCATAACCATTGTGGACTCCCATGTGACCACCCTGATTACGGGGTTAGCCTTATTTGTATTCGGGACCGGGCCCATTAAAGGGTTTGCAGTGACCCTCTGTTTGGGCATTGGGATTAATTTATTCACGGCGCTGATCGGGACCAAAGTGGTGTTTGATATTGTCAATCGGCGAAAGCTTCAATGGCTCAGTATTTGATGAGTGCCTCGGTGGTCAAGGTGGGAAGAATTTGCGTTATAGAGGATTGAGGGCGGGCGATGCTTGAAATTATTGGGAAGACCAACATTGATTTCATGGGAAAACGTCGCGTGGCGTTTGTCGTCTCGGGTTGTATGGTTGCTCTTGGGATGGTCGCCCTCATCCAAATTGGATGGGGATCGGCTAACTTGGGAATTGACTTCGCCGGAGGGACGGCCGTTCAGTTGAAATTTGATAAACCTATTCAGATCGAAAGGGCTCGTCGTGTCTTAGGGAGTCACGGACTTCAAGATGCGGAACTTCAGGAATTTACCCAGGATAATAAGCTCTTGATTAGGGTGAAGACGGGAACTACGATCGAGGAGGAGGTCTCGGATCATATCGTGCGGGTATTTGAACAGGAATTTTCCAACAACCATTTCGTCGTTGATTCGAGCACCTCCATTGGACCGACGATCGGGAAGAGGCTCCAACAGGATGCGCTTCTGGCCATTACGATTTCCCTTATTGGGATAATAATATATGTCGCCTCACGGTTTGAGTTCCGGTTTGGGGTGGCCGCGGCTGTGGCTACCTTTCATGACGTGCTGGCTGTCCTTGGGATTTATTATATTTTGGATAAGGAGATCACGCTTTTGGTGGTTACCGCCTTGCTCACCCTTGCGGGGTATTCCCTGACGGATACGGTCGTGGTGTTTGATCGAATTCGGGAGAATCTTCGTGCCCGCCGACGTGATCCTATTTCGACCATAATCAATAACGGCATCAATCAAGTGTTGAGTCGAACTCTCATCACGACTTTAACGATGGTGCTCGTGCTGGTTCCGTTGACGCTGTTTGGGGGAGAGGTGCTTCATGATTTTGCCCTCGCGCTCTTGCTTGGAGTTATCGTCGGCACGTATTCTTCTGTCTTTGTGGCAAGCCCTCTCTTACTGGTTTGGCCAGGTGGGGAAGGGCGCCTCCTCAGCCGAGGGCGCTGAAAACCCTCCTTTCATGTTACCCCTTCTTGACAATGGAAAGACGATTAATGAAAATATCATGGAAAATTAACAGGTTATAATGAACAACGGATTATTGCCCTGTTACCTGAATGAAACAGTGGAAGTGGCCACACAGCCTCCAGCACAAGGTCATTCTCGGGATTGTGCTGGTTGGCCTCCTGCCCGTACTCCTCTCTCTTGTTCTTGCTTACCTTGAAGAGCGGCGAGTTCTCCGGGAAACCAGCGGGTCCAATTTTAAGGGGATCGCGGTTGAAGCTGCCCGGAAGATCGAAACCCAGATCACCCGTGGGATCAATGAAGCCCAACAGTTAGCCACCATCCCTTTTCTCCGTGGCGCAGTCACTGATGCCAATCGGAGCTATGAAGGGCGAGAGCCTGAAAAAATTAAGGCTTTCATCGAGGAATGGGAGCAGCGGTGGCGTGATCGAAAACATCCCAACGAGTTTCCGATTTTTATCAATCGCATCGCCACGAATTACCTTCTTGACTGGCATGCGGTGAGGGAGGCTGATTACCTGGCCATCCTCGTGACGGATAACCAAGGGGCCTTGGTACTGAGTTCCTTTCCGCAGGTCAAATTCTTCCATGGCAACCGCCAATGGTGGCGCGCGGCCTTTCATGAGGGGCAGGGTCAAATCTATGTAAGCGATCTCTCTTTTGATCCTACCTTTGGGACTCACGTTCTGACGGTTGCGGTTCCCATCTTCAATGAAGGTCGGGATCAGGCCGTGGGGGCCATCGGTATTCTGTTGCGAAGAGATTCGTTGTTCCGATCTATTTCGGAAGTCACAGCCGGGGTGACAGGCCATGCGATGCTGATGGACTCGGATGGGAATGCCCTGATTTGTCCTGTTCTCTCTCTGGAGCAACATATCATCAGGCCAGACCTCGTGAAGGCCTTTCAGGCCTCTCAGGCTGGGTGGGTCCAAGCGGCTCAGGATACCCACGGAGCTAAGAACTCGATAGTTGGCTTTTCCCGATTACGATTTGGGGAGAATCTCGCCCCCGAAAGTTTCGGGGGCAGGCCCTGGGTAACCTTTGTCCGACAGGACCCTGAGGAAACCTATGCCCCGCTCAATGAGTTGCTGGTCAAGGTCGCGGCGTATGGGGTGATCGTCTTTGCTCTTCTGTGGCTGGCGGGAATCCTCGTGGCCCGCCGAATCATCAGTCCGATTCAATCCCTCCATGATGGAGTCCAACGGATCGGCAGTGGAAACCTGGACTACCATTTGGCTCTTCCCACCGGAGACGAGATCGAGGGATTGGCCAACGCATTTAACAAAATGGCAGGGAACCTCAAACGGTCGTTTGCTCAGCTCAAGGACCAAACACGGGAGATTCAGGAAACGAAACAGTACCTCGAGAGCCTTTTAGAGAATGCGAACGATGTGATTTTCACGTTAGACCTTGACCAGCAGTTCACCTATGTGAACAGCAAAGTGGAAATTTGGGGCTACCGCAAGGAGGATTTAATTGGCCGTCCCTATTTGACTCTCCTGTCCAAACGGCGTCGGGGGCGCCGACTCAAAGATATCCTGGATATTGGGGCCGCACAGGAATATGAGGTGGAATTCATGAGTCGGACCGGGGAAGCGCGGTCGGTCATGGTCAGTGTCTCTCCCCTGCAAAATGACCAAGGTGCTGCCATAGGAGTCCTCGGCATCGCTCGTGATATTACGGATCGAAAGAATATGGAACAACAGATCCGGAATGCGGAACGATTGGCGTCGGTGGGGAAACTGGCGGCGGGCGTGGCTCATGAAATTAACAATCCCTTGGGGGGAATCTTGAATTGCCTGTATAACATTCGGAAAGGCACCCTGAGCCCAGACAGGCAAGAAGAATACTTAATGTACATGGAAGATGGTTTGCGTCGTGCTCAAAAAATTGTCCGGCAGCTTCTTGATTTTTCCCAGCAACGTGACCCCGAGTTTTCCTTGAGTGATCTCAATGCCATTGTGGATCGGGTCCTGGTCCTGACCAACCATAGTATCGCCGAGAAAAATCTCACCCTTCGAAAACAGTTTGGTACAGATTTGCCGCCCTTATTCGTTGATCCTCACATGATCGAGCAGGTCTTGATGAACCTCATTCTCAATGCGATTCAGGCGACGCAAAAGGGTGGAATGATCAGCCTCCTCACCACCAGAGCTGGCGAGATGTGTGAGGTTGAAGTGGCCGATACCGGGATGGGGATTCCCCCGGAAGTTCAGCCTCATATCTTTGACCCATTTTTTACGACCAAGCGAACCGGGGAAGGGACCGGGTTGGGTCTCTCTGTGAGCCTCGGCATTGTTGAGCGTCACGGCGGGCAACTTTTGGTGGAGAGTGAAGAAGGGAAGGGGACGGTGTTTACCATGCGGCTTCCCATCACCTCCAAACGCATGGCCGTTGCGAGGGTTTCATGAAAACACGGTCCGTGTTGATTATTGATGATGAACCCCTCATGCGCCTGTCTATGCTGGATGCCTTGAAAGCGGTCGGGTATGAGGTTCGGGAAGCCTCAACCGGGACTGAAGGCATTAAGAAGACCAAGGATCAGCAGTTTGATCTGGTCATTACCGATCTTCGACTGCCCGGGAGTGATGGACTTCAGGTGGTCCAGGCGTGTAAGGAGGTCTCTCCCCGAACCGAAGTCATCGTCATTACGGCCCATGGGTCGGTCGATAGTGCCGTCCAGGCGATGAAATTGGGCGCGCATGACTATATCACGAAACCGTTTTCCATGGATGAACTGTTGTTGATTGTGGACCGTGCAACTACGGTGATTGCCTTACGGCAAGAGAATGAGGAGCTCCGTCAAGAGCTGGAGGGCAAATTTAGCTTTGAGGGAATCGTTGGAAAAAATGACCGCATGCGCGAGGTGTTGAAAAAAATCAAACTGGTTTCGGCGACCAATGCCACGGTGTTGATTATTGGAGAAAGCGGGACCGGGAAGGAAATTGTCGCCAACGCCATCCACCGGAATAGTCCGCGCCGCGATCACGCCTTAATCAAAGTCAGTTGCGCGGCTCTTCCGGAAACCCTCCTGGAAGCTGAGCTGTTTGGCCATGAAAAAGGTGCCTTTACGGGTGCCCTGAAGCAGCGACGGGGACGATTTGAGCTGGCGCATAAGGGAACCCTGTTCCTCGATGAGATTGGTGAAATTTCCCCTGTGGTCCAAATCAAGCTCCTCCGCGTCATCCAGGAACGACAGTTTGAGCGTGTTGGAGGAAATGAAACCATTGAGAGTGATATCCGGTTGGTCTGTGCAACCCAAAAGGACCTCAGACGGGAAGTAGAAGAAGGTCGTTTCCGGGAGGATCTCTTCTATCGGCTGAATGTCGTGCCTGTGATATTGCCGCCTTTACGGGAGCGGAAAGAGGATATTTTGGTGCTGGCCGAACATTTGCTTGAAGCCTGTGCCAGGCGCATCAACCATCGGATAAAGGGATTTACACAACAAGCGCGGGAGGTCCTATTACGGTATTCGTTTCCAGGGAATGTCCGCGAGTTGGAAAATACCATTGAGCGTGCAGTGACCCTGGCCCAAAACCGTGACGAGATTCAGGTTTGGGACCTTTGTGGCCACAGTGGCTGTCCTTTTGTAGGGGGAACCTGGCAGGAAGGGTGTGGTTTTTGCCAGGAAGGCCTTTCTGGACAGAAAGGCCGGGCCGTGCAGGGGGGGGGGCACCCTCGCTGAGGCTCGGGAACGATTTGAGCGGGAATATATCATTGATGTCTTGAACCGGGCTGGTTGGAGCAAAACCATGGCATCCAGATTGTTAGGAATGTCGCGGAAGGCACTGTGGGAGAAATGTAAACGGTTTCAGATATCGACTCCTCGTGATTCTGATGAGGAAATCGGATGACAAAAGCTGGCTAACCAATTGAAGGGTGAGAAGCGTGAGCAGGATAGGTCGGTTGAGGGTTTTATGGTGGCCCGGCTGTCCGTGAGAAGGGGTAGCTCTAGTCTTGCCTGCGCTATGGGTGACGGTTTGTCTCCTACCCTCCTCCTTGCCAGAGTTTGATGGTTCGGTCCCACGAGGCACTGGCTAGGAACTGGCCGTCGGGGGAAAAGGCCACCCCTCGGACGGGAGCCTCATGACTTTTGAGCGTTCGTATTTGTCGGCCGGTCTGAAGATCCCACATTTTTATGGTATGGTCGTCGCTTGCACTGACAAGTACTTTTCCATCCTGAGAGATTGCCAAGGATCGGATCCATTCTGAATGGCCTTTTAGCGTCCTGAATTCCTTCATCTCTGGCATTTCAAAATATTTAATGGTGGCGTCCCGGCTTGCGGTGATCAGCGTTTTCCCATCAGGGGTAAAGATCATCGCCCCAATCCAATATTCCATGGGTTTCTGGAATCCCGACGCTTGATCGTCAATAAAGTAGCCACGGACTTCCGTATCATCCTCGTCTGGTTCCTCCCGCCAATGTCCATCGTGGACCATTTTCTCTTCTCCACTGGGAAGCACCTCATACAGCTTTAGCTTTCCAATGTCACTGCCGCCAACCAGATGCACCCCGTCAGGGGAAAACACCGCACACACGGTCCAGTGATGGTCGTATTGGTCTTTCCCGAGAAGGGTAATCAACTCCGTCCCTGTGGCCACTTCCCAAATTTTAATATCCTTATTTTGGCCAGCCCGAGCTAACATCAGGCCATCAGGGGAAAAGGAAATGCTGCACACGGAGTGGTCATACCGTGTAAATAACAGCCGGGTGGTTTCACCGGTTTGAGGGTTCCACAGACGGATGGTTCGATCCTCACTGGCGGTAGCCAGTGTTTGGCCGTCTGGGCTGAATGCCACCTGGCGAATGTCATGGGTGTGACCCCGTAATGATTTAAGCACCCGACCGGTCTCAATGTCCCAAAGCCGGACGTACCGGTCACTCCCTCCACTTGCCAAGGTCAGCCCATCCGGAGCAAAGGCAACGGTCCAGACTCCATGAGTATGCCCCCTAAAGGTTTTGACTTCATGGGCACCACCCTTCCAATATTGGAGGTAGTCAATCGGCGGCTTCTCTTGGAGAGAGGCCTCGGGGAGTAAACTGGCCGGGTCTAAATTTAGGGATGGTGGAGAAATCTGTTCCATTTGGGCCCTGTTCCTTTCAAAAATTTGTACACAAGAGTATTCTTGCTAAGCAATTTCCCAAACGACTATAATAACCTATACTTTTTTCCCAAGTGGTGATACTAGCGGGCGATTAAGCGTCGAGTCAAGTCGATCATCCGGTGAGAAAATGACTGGGGCGGGGTTATAACTCACCGAAAAAAGGCCACTCTTTTGGAATCCCCCCCCTAAAGGAGCACGTGATGGAAATCAGATTTCAGCCGGCTCTGCTTCAAGAGGTCATTGACTCCTTTGCGGAAAAAACCGAGCGTGAGGGAGACCCGACCTATTACAACGAATTTCATGAGTTTGCGGATCCGATTTATGAGAAATTTTCCCTAGATGATCGTGAGCCAGAGTTTAAAAAATTGTATCAGCATTTGTTTGCGAAATGGGGGTTTACGGATATTCTCACGGACGCTTTTGTTGAGTTTCCTGATCTCAGGGAAAAGGTCGGGATTGTCCTTGTACGGGGAGTGCTGAAGGAAGACGGAGAGGGGGTCGATGTTCTCCGAAGGTGGGGAATAGTCGAGGAAAAACTGGCCAAGAAGTTTGAAGAAAAAGGGTTGAAAGGCGTTGGGATCAAATTGATCCCTCGTCGGTTTTATGATCCTGCCATTAACCGGTATCTCCGCCATGAATTGACACACATTTCGGATATGCTGAACCCGGCTTTTGGATATGATCCGGATACCAAGGTGGGGGTTAGTCCAGGTGAGGAGCACCTCATTATGAATCGCTATCGGGTCTTATGGAGCCTAATTGTTGATAGTCGCATCGCACGGGGCGGCAAGGACCCGATGTTTTCCCGTGAATACCGTCTGAGAGAGTTCCGTTCCTGGTACAGAAAGATTTCTCCCACCCAGGTGGAATCCGTCTTCGAAGGGTTGTGGCAAACCGATTATCTCACCCATGCTGAATTAGCAGAAATGGCCCAGGATACCATACGGGTCATGGAAAGGGCTGTGGAGGTTGAGGATGGTGAAGTTCCTCAAGTCCCCACCAAACCGATGTTAATGCCTGGGTTTCCCTGTCCTCTTTGCCGTTTCCCCACCTATGCCTGGGTCGAAGACCTTGACGAGAAAGTTGAGAAGTTCGTCCTTGATTATATTCGGGAAAATCATCCGGGGTGGGATGTGGAATATGGGGCTTGTGACCGTTGTGTGGAGGTTTATTTGCTTCGAGCTGCAGGGGTTGTCTGAATGAATCGCATCAACCTGGGGAAGTGGTCATTCCTAGTTGTTGGGTTTCCCTTTTGGGGGAAGATCTCTCTTAGGCCCTTTCGCCTATTTCCCTTTGTTGGTTATCTGACTAGAATTTAAGCTTTTTAATAGGGCCGACTTTGAGTCAAACTTCTCAAAATTCAGCTGGTGAGCCTAAATCCTCTTATGGGCGGCGGAGCTTTATTAAACAGTCAGTTGTTTCTCTGGGGGTGACTGTTAAGGAATATGTGAAGCACCGTGATGCTTCTCCTCCCAAGAAGGAGGAAACAGTGGCGGTCCGTTCGGACTGGTTGCGTCCGCCTGGAGCCGTCGAAGAATCTCTTTTTCTTGACCGGTGTACGAGCTGTGGGGATTGTGTAAGTGCTTGCCCCTATGGAAGTATCCGAAATCGAGAAGTGGATGAAACCCCAGTGATTTTTTCCAATGAAATCCCGTGTTATCTTTGCGGGGATTTTCCCTGTATTGCCGCTTGTGAAACTGAGGCCCTTTTGCCTGTAGGAGAGCTGGGGCAAGTCAAGATGGGACTTGCCGTTGTATCCTTTAAGGTTTGTACTGCAGAGCAGGGCTGCAATGCCTGTGTTTCCCAATGCCCAACGCAAGCGTTGACCATGGATTTTTCTTCGTTTCGGATAAGGGTCAATACGGAGCTCTGTGTAGGGTGTGGAATCTGTGAGCAAACCTGTAAAACGGTTAATGATCGTATTGCTATTAAGGTGGTTCCTACCCGCCTTTTGGAGGTTTCTCCCTAAAAGTATAAAGTATGTGTAAGGCATCAAGAGCAGGGGACTGGGGTGAGGGGAAGGGGGCCCAAAGGGAGAGGGGGTAATCCCTTGGGCTCGTCGGATGAGATTTAGACCTTGACTTGGTGGTCCAATTAGCCTACGATCGGCCCCCCATTTGGTGATAAAGACAAAGGCGAAGGGGGCCTTAGGTGAGTCGGAAAGATAAAGGGCTCCCGGAAAAAAGGAAGTTCTTATGGTTCCGAATGTAAAAGAGGGTCGAAAGGCAACCCCAGAAAAAACCACCAGCCAAGGTGCCGTCCCACTGAAAGATTCTCCCGCTGTTGAACGTGCACTGTCCCGAAGCAAGCTCTACCTTCTTTTGTCCTGGATTTATTTGTATCCCGAAGATGATGAGTTTCTTGATTATTTACAAAGCGGAGAATTTGTCGAGGATGGAAAAGCGGCCCTGGCGAGTCTTGAAGGAGCCCTGGAAGGACATGGCGGGGAAGAGGGTCGAGAAAATTTACAGTCGACATTCAAGCATTTTGATGCCATTGAAGAGTGGGTATCTTCTGAAGGGGTGAATTGGAATATTCAAGATCTTCGGGACGACCATAGGCGGGTATTCAGTAATGTCATTGCCCTTGATTGTCCACCCTATGAAACGCTCTTTGGAAACGATCATGTGTTCGGGCAATCTTATACCATGGGAGATATCGCAGGGTTTTACAATGCCTTTGGTCTTCAGCTTGCCCAAGATATCCATGAACGCCTGGATCATTTAAGCGTTGAGCTTGAGTTTCTTCATTTCCTTGCCTACAAAGAATCCTATGCGCGGTGCCATGATGGACCCGAAAAACTCCAAACGGTGGTGGATGCAGAAAAGAAATTTGTAAAGGAGCATATCGGTCGTTGGGTTCCCCTGTTTTCGGGGATGCTGAAGAAAAAAGCTGATTATGGGTTTTACAAAATCATGGCTGAATTAACGGCTGATTGGGTTGCATTTGACGTGGCATTTTTGGGTGTCACTCCTCAGCCCTATTCTGAAACGGATTACCGTCCGGCAAACCTTATTGCCCCCGAAGGCAATCAATTTGAATGTGGGGCACAAGATAAAGGGAACGAATTGAGTTTGCTGATGAATGAGGTCGGTGCTCAAGCGTATCTTGATACGGGAAAACAAGATGAAAGTCCTTCCGGAAGTGCTTGATCGGTTATAATTCAGTTGATTTTTAAATGTGGCTTAGAAATAGTAGATTAGGAGGAGGCTTGAAGGAAGAGGTTGTTGATTCGCAGTCATTTGAATTAATCTTTTATCAAAGGAGGATGCGTCAATATGAGAGTAGTGCAGACGCGTAACAAAAGCCTAGTGTTCGGCATTCTTCTCTCTGTCCTTGTGGTCGGCGTAATGCTGACATTA
>SMUX01066803.1_pt1 | contig 20633 bp, 14 predicted proteins | sample 2456431 | NCBI WGS metagenome assembly SMUX01 (sample SAMN11095930, study PRJNA526329) | marine sediment metagenome | biome: Marine sediment; feature: Surficial sediment; material: Deep marine sediment; isolation source: Hadal surficial sediment | place: Pacific Ocean | collected 2014-11 | depth... | reverse complement strand
CCGTCAAGGACCGCCTGCAGTTTCCAGGAGAGGTCCATAGCATCACCGACTCCCGTGTTCATACCGAAACTACCGGAAGGCGAGAGCTGGTGGGCGGCATCACCAGCGATAAATATACGGTCTTTCCGGTAGTTCTTCGCGACTAACTCGCGCCTGACCCATTGCATTTCTGACAGAACCTCGTAAGGAAAATCCATCCCGGCAAACCGACGGATGGATTCATCCACATCGAGGGTGTCCCAGAATTTGGGGTCCCTTGAGCCGCGTATCTGCAGGCGCCATAGATCCTTGCCATTGATTGCAATCAGGCTGGCCCAGGGGCCGTTTGGGCCAATTGCCACATAACTTCTCCCTTGACCCTTATCGTGGCGGGTAAGAAGATCGGGGGCTCGAAACAGAATGTTGCTGGCGTAGGTCAATACCTCCGTGCCTTCCATCTGGATGCCCAACGCTTCCCGGATTGGGCTGTTGGCACCCTCGCACGAAACGACGTACTGTGCCCGCACCTGCTCTTCGTTTCCACCATCAAGGTCTGTCAACTGGGCGGTCACTCCCTCAGTGTCCTGAGTCACAGAATTACAACGGAGAAGGTACCGTAAGGATACGGTCGGGAAAGATCTTGCCAAGTCGCGCAGAATTGGATCAAAGATCGTCTGGGGAATGCGCTGGTACTTTTCAGCGGCGCCTGGCGGTGGTTGACGGTCCCCCAACGAAGGGATTTCCTCACAGGCAAGCAGGTAGCCCGCAAGGCTGGTCACGTATATTTCATTGTGTGGGTAGTCATTGGGAAACCCGGTGTCTCGAATGGCTTTTGTGATCCCCCAGCGGCGACAAAACTCCATCGTTCGTGAGTTCACACCGTTCGCTTTCGGATGCTCGATAACGCCGTCGGTCTGTTCCACTAGGAGACAGCGTACCCCGCGCCATCCCAGGTCGGCTGCCAGAGCGAGACCTACGGGCCCACCGCCAACGATAAGGACAGAGAATTGGTGGTGCACTGTCACGCAGAGATTCCAGGCATCAAGGTAATTCGCGCCGGCACTAGCCCCAAGGTCCGAGGAAGGGCTCGCCGTGGTAGGTATCTGCCATGGGGTCAAGCACCTCGGGCCACTCGCCATTCGGCACCGTTCGTCGTAGTTCCTTAGGCCTGGGTCGACCATCCCAACCCACTTGTTCCATGTAGTAGTACAATTGGATGCAGTGCCCGTCAGGGTCTAGGACATGGGCTGCGTAGTCAATCCCTGGGAATAACTCGGACGGTATCGTATCGATTACGCGGGCGCCACGCTCGCATAAGAAACTCACCGCGGCGCGAAGCTGGCGGTAATTTGCCAGCTGAAGCCCGAAGGACATACAAGTCGTGTGAGAACTAAGGCCTAGAATCTCCTGTAGCGGGAGGGGATACAGTGCGACCGAATGGTGCTCGGTATTGGCGCGCATGAACACTGAGCGATGTCCTCGCCATGAGACTTCCTCGGTGGGGATGAAGCCTAGTATGTCACGATAAAAGGCCTCTGCTGCATTCACATCTTTCACAAACAGGCCTACCGGGCCAATACGAGTAATCTTAAAAGGCCTGGGGAGGAGAATGCCATCCACGTCGTACGTCGGTGGGTTCTTCTCCAAGTAGCGGTAGCCTGACAGTACATCCACGCCTTCACTCATAGCCTTTTGAACCTCGTCCAGCTCCGACATCTGGGGCAGTTGGGGAGCCTCCTGGAATTTTCGGTCGTACATGGGTAAGGGCTTGCTGTGACCGTCCCATCCAATCTGTTCCATTCCGTAATACAATTCATTGGTGTGGCCGTCAGGGTCATAAATATAGGTGTGCCAATTGGAGCCGGGCATATCGCGGCCCGAACGTTGAATCTCGACTTTTTTCTCACCAAACCACTTGATAGCGTCTCCGACTTGGCCAAGACTCGCCACCTGCCATGTTATTTGATTGATGGTCACTTTCGGACCGAACCGCCTATCCCTGCTCAGCGCGTCACGGACACGCTTGGGAAAGATGACAAAGGCATGGTGATCGCCGCCATAGCGCATAAAGTAGCCCCTCGTGTCTCCGAGGCCTGCAGCCTGCTCTGGAGTGGCTCGGCGAGCTGTATTGTTGATATCGGAGATGCGGAATCCCAACAGATCAGTGTAGAAGGGAACCGCCGCCTCCATGTTTGTAATGTTGAATCCGAAGTGTCCGAGCCGCTGGATCTTGAACGGCCGGTCGAGGAGGACACCACCCACGTTATATTTTTCTTGTGATGTTATCGTCATAATCCCTTTCCTTTCCGCTGTCAGGTTTTATATCGACTCTGATGATGTGTCTACAGAAAATTAGCAGGTGTGTCAATTGGTCCCATGGCGGGAAAACGGGACCAGATCCGTGGGGTTCGAATGACTTGACGGCATCCAGGGTTTGGTTTAACCTTCAAAAAAACCCAGGCTAGGCATGAAACAGCTTGAGAAGGGAAAAACTATGCGTAAAACGGTTGGGCTCATCCAGGGTCACTATGAATGTCGTTCTCTAGCAGACACCCTACCTGTCTTTACCGATCTATTGGCGCTGGATGTTGTGGAGCGCAAAGATAAGGAAGCGATCGTCAAGCACCCGAATACGGGTTGGCGTCTGGTTGTCCATGAGGGCGGTCCTAGTGTCAACGATAAGCCGCACAACAACCACTATGGTTTTCGCGTGGCCAATACCAAGGAGATACCGGTGGCCTGGAAGTATCTCGAAGCGCATAAGGAGAAGTATCGGATTAAGAGGGTTTACGAACCGACCGAAGCCCATTATGCCTATTCCGTCTACTTTGAGGAGCCCGGGGGAAACACTTTGGAAATAGAGTACTACAATCCCATGGCCGCGGCTCATGGTCGAACCGTCGCCGCCCGCCATTGGGAAAAGCTTATAACGGAGGAGCAATTCCCCGGTAGAGGCTATATCCCTCAAGCCATGTCCCATGGAACGCTCCAGTGCGACGATAAGGAAACGAGCGATCGTTTCTACCAAGAGGTGCTGGGACTTAAAATCGTAGGAGGGGGCAAGACCTCGACTTACATCAGTCACCCTGCCGGCCCATGGTACATCGTTGTGCTGCCCAGTCGCCATCGCGAAATGTTATCTCCTGTTAACCGCTTCACCCTGAGGCTCGAATCGCAGGAGGCTGTGGAGGAAACCCACCGTGAGTTCGGCACAGCAGGCAAGAAAATGGGAATTACCGATCTCTGGGATCTAGAGCAAACCAACGGCGATGTTTCGTTTATCTTTAGCGACCAGGACAAAAACTGGTGGGAGTTTACTTCCTAGCAAGACTCGCGCAAAGACGCAAAGGGCGAAGCGAAAGCAGCTAACAGATGGCAGTAGGCAGTGGGTAGCAAGAAAGTAAATACAAGAGAGCAGAGGGCAAAGCGTTAGGAGCTATTAACCGCCGATTCACGCAGATTTACGCAGATAAGGTTTCGGAGATTTCACCGCAGAGACGCAAAGTACGCCAAGAAGAGAACGATAAGCAAAGCGCAAAGCGCCAAGGAGTAGTACTGAGTAACGAGTGCTGAGGACTGAGCGAGAAGAGTAAAGAGACAACAGACTACGGACGACGGACTACAGACTCCCGGTCGTCAATCCCTGGATCCGGGTCAGTAGTCGGTAGTCAGTGGTCCCGAATTCGCAAGGACGCTATGCGCCATGCGCTTAGCGCTTCGTCTGTGAGAATCGACAAAAATCTGCGGTTAAGTTATTAGAGAGTGATTCTGTTGAACGTTCTATTGGTAAGAATACAATTTAAGTGTATACGTGCCAATGCTTTTCGGGTAAGACGACTACGGCTCGATGCCCGACTGCAAGATCCGAATCACCTGGAAGCTTAACCGTCAAGGTAACGCCGGATACCTCAACCTCGTATAGAGCTGTATCCCCTAGATAGGTTTTGCTGGTGATCGTTCCGTCAACGCACTGGGATTTCTGGTCTGGTGTGGGTTGGAGGATGAGGTGCTCGGGACGAATGGCCAGTGTCACCTCCTTGCCTGCTTGACAATCCGGCGGTATAGGGCAGCGCAGTCTACCAATGGCTGAATCTGCCTGTCCGTCTCCTGTAACTTTACCTTTGATAAAATTCATTTCGCCCACGAATTGGGCGACGAACAGGCTCCTCGGGCGGGAGTACATGTCGGATGGTGGACCCACCTGGAGGATATCACCTTCGTTCATCACGCAGACATTGTCCCCCAAGCTCAGAGCCTCGGCCTGATCGTGGGTTACATAGAGGGTCGTCACCCCGATCGCCTTGGTAATTTTTTTGAGCTCAATTCGCATCTGCTCTCGGAGACGTGCGTCCAAATTGCTCAGTGGCTCGTCCATAAGGAGGATCTTGGGTTCGGTCACCATGGCCCTGGCCATGGCCACACGCTGCTGTTGGCCACCACTCAAATCCGTGGCCGGGCGGTCTTCCAGACCATCTAGCTGCACGAGACTAAGCGCCTGGCGCACCTTCTCGGTCACGAGTTGTTTAGGAAATCGCTTCCGACCTTGGGTCAGAGGAAAGGCGACATTCTTAAATACATTCATATGCGGCCATATGGCGTAGGACTGGAACACCATTCCGATGTCACGTTTTTCCGTAGGAACGTGGATCCGCTGAGCTGGGGAAGTAACCACCGTGCCGTTTATCTCGATTTCACCACCATCGGGAATTTCAAGTCCAGCCACAGACCGGAGAGTGGTTGTTTTGCCGCAACCGCTGGGGCCCAAAAGGACGCAAAATTCGCCTTCGGCAACATCCAGGCTAATTCCCCGCAGGGCGTTCACCAGCCCGTGCTGAGACTTAAAGTTTTTTTCCAGGGATTTTATTCGAATCATTTCCAGAACTCGGAAAACTTATAGTGCAAATCGGATCTAAGTGTCAAGAAGCCAAAACACTGCCTTTGGCATGTGGCAGAACAATAATTGATCATTTCGACGCGATCTTGCGCTGAGCACCTAGGCCTGTGGGAAGAAGCCCATGGCCCACCGGGTCGAGGGCACCCGGATAAGGAGATTACTTTTGACCCCTCCTACGGTTCGATAGACTCACCGTAACAACCCTCACCCTTTCCCAGATCCAGGCAACATGCAGCCCTGCCCGAAAACCCAGCGCGGGTTGACGTAACAGCCCGTTATCGGATATTGTCCACCCAAAACGGAGGAGAGCTGGCCCGTTTGCCTGTCCGGCACCCGCTTGGGGCTCTCGACGACGGGCTGACCGGCGGGTGTTTCGGGAATTCTTCGATTCTTGGTGGCCACTCCTCAAAAGCAGATTCCTATCATTTCATAAGCGATCAAGCCGCAAACATGTTAATCGGAGCTGTGGCTTTGGCCTCGGCTCCCTCGACGGTGTGTGTCATGTGTCGCCCATAGGCCAAGGGAAATGGATGCCTACAAGACGTTAGAACAGGAAGATTTGCAGCTTTGGGGAAACAACCGAGAAAAGGGAGTAGTCACATGGCTAAAGAGAAAATTCAAGTTCCCGTATTAATCGTCGGCGGTGGACCTGTAGGCCTCACCATTGCCGTTGATCTTGGATTACGAAATGTAAGGTGTCTCCTGGTAAACATTGGGAAGGATACGACAGACATACCGAAGGTCGGTACCGTCTCTGCGCGCACCATGGAGCACTTCCGGCGGTGGGGAGTCTCAAACAGACTTCGCAGCGGAGGGCTACCGGAAAATCACCCAACGGACGTTGTCTTCTGCACCCGATATACCGGAATCGAGCTTGCGCGCCTGTCCATGCCACCGAATGCGGAAACGGTTCGTCAGGCCAGGCGGGGGGAAGGGCCTTGGCCAACGGCGGAACCGCCGTTCCGGGGCTCGCAGATTCGGGAAGAGCGTTGCCTGAAGGAGCGGTGCGAGGAATTGCCGTCGGTGGATCTGCGCTTTGGCTGGCGGCTGGATTCGTTCCGCCAGGAGAAAGACAGGGTCGTCGCCCAGGCCGTGGAGGTGGAGACGGGAAATGAGCTTGATATTCAGGCGGACTACATGGTTGGGACCGACGGCGGTGGCGGCATTGTCCGGCCGCAGCTCGGCATCCACTATGAAGGTGAGTCAGGTGTGCAGCGCGAGTTCCTCGGGGGCATCATGTACTTCGTCTATTTTGAAGCTAACCTCGATCCCTCCTGGTACCAACTCGACAGTGCCTGGTTGCACTGGATCCTGAACCCTGAGGTTCGCGGAATTATGCTCCACGTGGACAGAACGGATCACTTCATCCTGCATTCGGCCATCAAGCCAGGGGTGGACGTTAAGTCTCTCGACCCCAATTGGTACATGAAGACGGCCGCCGGCACCGAATTTCCGTACAAGATCCTGGCAGTCAGCACCTGGACGGCAGGATTCTGTTTGGTCGCCCAGCAGTACTACCAAGACCGTGTTTTTCTTTGCGGTGATTCGGCCCATTTGTTCACGCCAGCCGGGGGTAACGGTATGAACACTGGCGTAGACGATGCAGCGAACCTCTCCTGGAAATTGGCAGCAGTCTGCAACGGTTGGGGCGGTCCCAAACTGCTCCGGACATACGAGGAGGAGCGCCGACCCATCGGTATCCGCAACACCTCCGAATCGCGGAACCTTGCGCGCTGGGTGGGCAACATTAAGATTTCCAAAGAATTCGAGGCGGATACACCCGCTGGCCGTGAGGAACGGGCCAAGATGGGTCCCGAGTTGAACGACTTCCTACGGACTGAATTCATTGTCCCCGGGTTGCACCTCGGTGTGCGCTATGATGAGTCGTCCGTGGTAGCCTATGATAATGGCGCCAGCCCACCGGATCAGCCAAACACCTATACCCCAGTGGGCTGTCCCGGCATCCGCGCGCCGCACTTCTGGTTGCAGGACGGCAGCGCACTCTTCGATAACTTCGGCTCAGAGTTTACGTTGATGAAACTCGGGGGCACTAAGGCAACCACCTCAGCCATCGAGTCAGCAGCGGCAAAGCGTGGGGTACCTCTCAAGGTTATCGAGGTGCCGGGTGATCCGGCGCGCGAGGCCTATGAGCGCGATTTGGTCCTTGTGCGACCTGACCAGCATATCGCGTGGCGCGGTAACCAGACACTGCCAGATAGCCTTGCGTTGATCGACAGGGTGCGAGGCGCATAGGGCGATATCGTAGTAATCTAGCAGACAGCTTCCGTACCCTCTTTCTTCCGGAGACGGATGACTACGACACCTATCGACCCGTGGGAAAATGGCGGACTGCGCTATCGCTTTCCCTGTTCCTGAGCTACCTCAAGGATTGACCTTGCAATGGCCGGGTAACAACCGCAGCGGCAGATATTCCCTTTAAGCCATTCGGCGATCTCGTCGTAAGTGGGTGTTGGATTCTCGCTGAGCAATGCCTTGGCGGATAGGATTACTCCCGGCGTGCAGTAGCCACACTGCACGCCTACGTTGCGAACAAATGCCGATTGGAGCGGGTGTAACTGGTCTCCTATTTTAACTCCCTCGATGGTGGTCACCGACTTCCCGTGAGCCTCAAAGGCTAGATATGAGCAGGAGCTTATGGGTTGGCCATCGACTAAGACAGTGCATGACCCACATATTTGCGACTCGCAACCACGCTTGGTGCCGGTCATTCCTATCCGTTGCCTTACTAAGTCCAACAAGACTTCCTCGGCCGGCACCTGTCCACTCCATGGCTGTCCGTTGATGGTCAGGGATAGTTCAACCATTTGCATCATCTTCAGCCTGTCTAATTGATTGTCCATGTTAACCATCTCCCTTATCCAGGACCGCTTGTCTCAAAGCCCTTCCCAGAAGGACGCTCGTGATGTGTATTTTGTAATCCGCCGATCCTAGCAGGTCATCGACCGGTTGGAGCTTCTCTGTGAGATATGGCTTCCCTTCATTCAACACCCGCTCTGCGTCGCCTAGGCTTAATCCTTGAATCTTCGACTCTAGCTCCCGCAGTCTGATTGCCTTTGGTCCCACACACCCAACCGCTAACCTCAGCCCATCTATTCGCGCATCGTGCAGCTTGGCAGCCGCTGCGACGTTCAGCGTGGGCCGATGGTACCGCTCAATTCGTAAGTAGGCGTGGCCCCACCCTGCAGGGAGAGACGATACTTGTACTCCCGTAAATAGCTCATCCGGCTCTAAAGCCGTTTCATAGGCTCCCTTGAGAAACTCCTCCAAGGGAAGTGTGCGTTCCGCATCTTTTCCCATCAGGCATGCCGTAGCCTCATGGACCAACAACGCCGTCCCTGGATCCGCGTATGGGTCGGCAAAGCACAGGTTCCCACCAAGCGTCCCCTGGTTTCGGACACGGATGTTTCCTATCCGGGATTCGGCGTAAGCGAACATGGGTAGAGCCTCTCGCACTTGGGGATCCTTCTCCAACTGGTGGTGCGTTACCGTGGCACCGATGTGCATGGCTTGACCATTTCGGGAAATCTCATTCAAGTCGGGGATCCGTTTGATGTTCACGAGTATATCAGCCTGGATCAACCGGTGGCGCAGGAGCAGTACCAGCTCGGCTCCACCAGCATAAACCTTTGCCTGCTCACCGAGACGCCCTAATTCTGTGGCCGCCTCCCTTACATTGCTTGGATTTAACACACGAAATGGCCTAAGCATGAACACGCCTCCTAGCTTGGTGTGGAATCAAAACAGCCATGACGCTGGGCTTTGAGCACTCACTCCTCGAAGAGAATGCTTTATTTTTCCTTTCCCAGCTTGCCAAGAGCCCGCAGTATCTTTTCCGGACTAAAGGGTACAGACCTAATGCGCACGCCGACGGCGTCAAAGATGGCATTTCCAATAGCCGGCGCTACGCCACCGATGGTGGTTTGAGCTACCCCTTTGGAACCAAAGGGACCAGGCCCACCACCACTTTCAATAATCACGGCATGAAATGATTCCGGTATATCAGTCATCAAGGGCAGGCGGTACTGAAAGGCGTCGGCATTTTGGAGCTGGCTGTCCCGGTAGTGCAGCTCCTCAAACAGGGCAGGTCCGAATCCCATGACCGCTCCACCTTCCATCTGACCTGCCGCCGAACCGTAATGCAGGATTTTGCCTGCGTCTGAAACCATCGCATACTGAAGGACGCGGACCTCACCGCTGTCCCGGTCTACCTCCACTTCCGTAGCAGCAGCCCCGGGTGCCCAGTAAGAATACGGGCCGGCACTGAACGAGTGAGCATCCGGTTCCCGACGGTCCTTCGGTCGATCGAACTTGCATATCCCCATACCCTTGAGCGGAACATCGTTGGGCAAGGATCCAACAATATCTGCGAATGAGAAGCGGGCCTCTCCACCACAAACCATTCCATCCATGACTCGCCAATCCTCCGGCCGCCCTCCCCTGGTTTTGGCAGCAGCCTTCAGGATTTCCTGCTTCAGGTTCTCAGAGGCTTCCTGTACGGCGGTTCCCATGTGTACCGTTGTCCTCTGGGAGTTCACACCGGCAAATTCCAGGTCGTTACTGCTGTCCGGCATCGTTACCTGGACATGGCTTTGAGGAATTCCCAGCGTCTTGGATGAAACGATGCTGATCATCGTGTGGGTTCCCATGCCAAGCTCCGCGGCGTTATGATGGATGGTCACTCTGCCGTCGCGGCCTAGCGAGGCCATCGCAGTGGCGGTCCCGAATGGGGAAGAGCCTCGGCGTAGACAAAGGGAAATACCTCGTCCCCGCGCCAGTGAAGTGGGTGCCGCGCTCCGGTTTCTGGACGCACCTGGTCCCCAGCCAATGGTTTTAGCTGCTGTTTCCATTAGCCCCGCAAGGTCGGCGTCTATGCGGGGCATATCGGTGGTTCTCTCCTGACCTCGCTCCTTGTATTTCCGGGTTGCAAATTCGCCACGGTGCAAGGCATTCTTTGCACGAAACTCTACGGGATCGATACCCATCTGCCGTGCTGCGCTATCGACTAAGCACTCGATTCCGAAAAAAGTCTCGTTCTTTCCGGTGTTGCGAAAGAAATAAGCCGGGACTTTGTTGGTAAAAACTGTAGTGGTTCGGCAACGAAAGTGAGGAAACCGGTAAGCACCCCACGCTGAGCCGGTTGCGTTGCGGGCGATGGGATGAGTCGCTTCATTGAAATAGGCGCCGGTATCCATCAAAAGATCTGCGTTGAGAGCAACCAATGTCCCATCTTTCTTCACTCCCATCTTAGCTTTGAATTCCAGGCTGCAGCGAGAGGTATAGCGGAAACTTTCCTCCTCGGTGGCCACCAACTTAACCGGCCGCGCAAATTTCCGCGATAGTGCCAGTGCGACAAACATAGATGCTGAGTAATCTTTGGCACCGAAGCCTCCCCCGATATAGGGCACCCTTACCCTCACTCGGCTGATGTCGACCTCAAAAAAATTGGCGATGCCTATGGCAAGCGAGCAGGGACTGTTGGTTGGCACCCAGACATCAAATGCATCGTTGTTCCAATGAGCGATGATGGTCACCAATGGTTCAATAGGATGATGGAACACGCTGGGTGAGAAGTAGACCTCCTCAAAAATACGGTCTGCCTCCTTGAATCCTTTCTCCACATCCCCCCATTCCAAACTATCTTCAAGCGCTAGGTTGGTGCCCAGACTCTCATGGATCAGCGGCGTCCCCGGATCTAGCGACTCCCCGGCATTAAAAATTACCGGCAATACCTCATATTCTACGTTGATGAGTTCTACAGCCTCTCTCGCTGTTCGCAGATCCACCGCCCCCACTATACCAAGTAGGTCGCCGTCGAACCTTGCCTTGTCGGTCGTGATAAAATGCTGTTCCCCGCTTTTTATTTTGGGGTTGAAGTCTCCCAGGTGCTTACCGTCCAGCACTCCAACTACGCCAGGGTGCTGCTCTGCTTTTGATGAGTCTATAGACAAGATTCGTGCATGAGAATAAGGACTCCGGAGCGTGGCGGCATAGACCGTTCCCGGTAAATCCGGCAAATCCTCGATGTACTTTGTTTCGCCAGTTACCTTGTCCCAGGCATCGACCCGAACGGGCTCACCCTGACGGTTTGATGTTTGATTCTCTTCCGGTTTTCCTTCTGCCACTGTGCGTGTCCTCCTCTCAAGTTTGACTGGCCAATCTAATCCCTCAACAATAATAAGTATGATTGTGCGCTGTCAATACGGCCTTTAGATTGTTGACTCTCCACCACGGGCGTCAGCCTGCGGGGCTCCACTGCAAAAGCCTAGGCGAGATATCTCTGCACCAGGTTATAAAGTTTCTGCTAGTTGGCACGGTCGTTCATCATCGTCTTTATTTGCTTGGTAGCTTCTTCGCTGCTAAGATGGCCGCTCCAGACAGCGGACTCTTCCTCTCGTTGCTGGCGGAAGTCCTCGCGCAAGAACCTGCTTAAGATAATGCTTCACGTTCGCGAGCAATAGAAAATTCCGGTGGCATCAGCTCCTCAGGAGAAGAATTGACAACAAAATCGAGGAGAGCAGGCTTGCCCGATTCTAGGGCCCGGGTCACGGCCGGAATGATTTGGGCGGGTTCTTCAACGGTTTCCCCGTAAGCGCCAAATTCTCTGGCAATATTGGCCAAGTTTGGTATGGGGAGATCTGTACCGGAAAAGCGGCCTTTGTAACGCGTGACCTGTGTGTGCCGCATATTACCGAAGATTCGATTGTGACGCACAACGCAAAGTATGGGAATATCATTGGCGACAGCGGTAGCCATTTCAGGTAGGGTCATCATCATGGAGCCATCGCCCGTCACAGTAACCACAACTCGATCAGGCTTGGCCAGCTTGGCCCCCATGGCACCACAGAAATCCCCTCCCATCGGGTTCCAGCCGCCAACGGTATTGGGTACGAGAGACTGAAAAGTGTGCTCAAACCATGCATGGGTGCTCCCTCCACTGCCTCCTACCATGGCGTCCCTGGGTAGAGCCTTTCTAAGGTCACTCATCAAACGCCAGTTCCGAATAGGCACCTCGTTGGAGTTCCTCAACGGAGCCGTCTCTTTTTCCCATTCTTGTTTGTACTGAAGCACGGTTTTCAGCCATGGGCTTTCACGCGTTGGGGCATGATTGTTCTCCTTGAAGGAACGCAACAGGTCTTGGAGTACCAGTTTGGCGTCGCCTACAACAGCGGCATCGACCGGGTAAACTTTATCGATAATCGCCGGGTCGCTATCGATTTGAACCATTTTGGCTCCATTGGGTAATGGGAGACCGGGGCGATTGTAGAATCCGGTCCCGAAGTAGGTAAACGTGCACCCAACGGTCAGAACGAGATCAGCCTCCCGGAAGGCCTTTGCTGCAGGAAGCGGACGACTGGAGAAGCATGGGCCTACGGACAAGGGATGGTCTTCTGGGATGATGCCGTTATGTCCCGCCGTTGTGCCCACAGGCGCGGATAGAAACTCGGCTAGTTCCTGAAGCTCCTGGCAAGCTTCGGCCGCGATCACACCACCCCCTGCTAATATGACCGGCCTTTTCGCGCCTGTAAGAAGGCGCGCTGCCCGGTCAATGTCTTGCGCATTTCCGCGGGTTAGGGGGATAGGAAAGCGTGGATGGGTCGCTGCCTGATCATCGGTCTTGGCCACAAGCAAGTTCCTTGGAATACTGATGAAACAAGAGCCTTTCCTGTCTGCCAAGGCGACTCGAAATGCATCCTGCAAATGTTCCCGCATCCGTTCTACGCGTTGTATTTCTATCGACCTCTTAGTCACAGGCGCAAAAACTCTGGTGGCTTCCAGGTCATGATGTTGAGAGGTACCCTGACCAGAGTATAGGGAGTCTTCTCTTATACAAATCAGTATGGAGGGAATGGAACTATAGTAGGCCTGTGTTACCCCGCTCACACAGTTAGTAGCCCCGGGACCAGGGCTCACTAAAGTTACCGCGGGCTGCCGGCTGGCAGCGGCATATCCATTAGCCATAAAAATAGCACCCTGCTCGTGTTGGGACTGAATGAAACGAATATCGGGGGTGTCGTATAATATGTCCATAATGGGTAGGTTCTCACTACCCGGCAATCCAAACAGCACCTTTACCCCCTCTGCCTTAAGACTTTCCACTATGAGTTCAGCGCCAGTGCGTTCCATATCTGATTGATAACCTCCTCGTTGTTGATTAGTTAAATTTACCTCGTAGCACCTATAATAAATTTTCAAAAAATAATCAAATTAGGACAGCGATTGTCAAGCCGCCGTATGCGTAGAAAAAAGTGCCTAATGGGCTAACAACCGACCTCCGATTGACATAAGAGTTCATTGTCGGATACTCTTTCGATTCCTATCATTGTGTCTGGATGGGGTACTGATAGTACGGCGCAGGGCGATTAACAGCACTTAAAATAGCAGCGACCAGCCCGAAAGGACATTACCAATGAGCAAAGAGGAAATCAATGTTGCGCGACAGAGGGTGGAAAAAGGGTTGACTCGGGAACAGTGCTATCTCTGCATAATGAGAAAAAACGAATCACCGCCAGAGCAGACGAAATCGCACGACCAATTGCGCTTGGAGCATCATGACTTTTTACTGGATTTGGAGCGGCGCGGGATGCTATTTGCTGCCGGGCCTTTCAGGGACGAGAACGGCCAATGGAGTGCCGCGCACGGTATCGGTATGATCATTGTTCGAGCGAAAACCCGTGCAGAGGCAGAAGCCATTGCCTTTTCGGAGCCATTTACCAAAGCGGGGTGGCACACGATGGAGGTGGCACCCTGGCAACGAAACGAGGGGACGGTGCATATTAGTATCCACTTCGCGGACGGGGTCCTCGAGATCGATAACCGTACTTATGAGCTGAAATCCAGGGGTTAAACGACTACGAGGGCAGTTAACCGCCCTCTTGCACAAAGCCGCGTTTGATACGTTCCCCACCTGGTACCAGACTCTGTGCCGATTAAGTAACTGCGGGAGGAAGCTATGGCAACGAACATGACAACTGAAGCGAAACCTGACGTAAAGGTGCAGGTGGCGCGGGCAGCGTGGAGCCCACGATATACTGCCGCTGGTATTCCCAGCGCCGATTTCCAGGAAGTAGCTTACTCCGTCGAGCGTTGGTCCGACTGGTGTCGGGCCTGGAGCGAGCGGGGAGCTCTCCACGAGAGGAACGGTCGCGAGGCGCTAGCCGCCGGACATAAGCTCAGCGCCGGCCAGCACCTCACTACGGCAGCGGTCTGCTACCATTTCGGTAAGTGCATGTTCGTTGATGACATCAACCAACTGCGTGCCGCCCACAAGAAGGCCGTCGAGTGCCGGACACTGGCGCTGCCGTACCTAAATCCCCCGGGCGAGCGCATTGAGATCCCATACGAGGGTAAGTTTTTGGCCGGCAACCTGCGGAAGCCCACGGGCGAATCGCGGCCGCCGGTCATAGTTATCATCTCAGGCATGGACTCGTGCAAGGAGGAGCACCACAACGTGGAGCAGGCTTTTCTAGATCGCGGCATTGCGACCTTCGCCTTCGACGGACCCGGCCAGGGCGAGGCCGAATACGACTTCCCCGTACGTCATGACTTCGAGGTACCGGCCGGTGCGGTGTTGGACTGGGTGCAGTCACGTGAAGACCTGGACGGCGACCGCATCGGCATCCTGGGCGCCAGTATGGGCGGTTACTACGCGGCACGGGTTGTGGCGTTTGAGAAGCGGGTTAAGGCCTGTATTTCTGTTAGCGGTGCGTTTAATGTAGTCGAAAACTTCGATCCTAGGCCCCCAACGCTGAAAGACGTCTACAGGATGCGTACACACTCCGAGACCGTGGCGGAGGCTCGCGAGAAGATCAAGGCATTTAACCTCGAGGGAGTCGCCAAGAAGATCAGCTGCCCAATGCTGGTCATCGCCGCGAAAGAGGATCGGATCACACGCTGGCAGGACGGCGAGCGGCTGTCACGTGAGGTTTCAGGCCCCGTGAAGTTCTTGCTGATCGAGGGGGCAAACCACGTGGCTATGAACCGTACCTATTGTCACTTGCCGCAATCGGCTGACTGGATGGCGGAGCAGCTAGGGATCCCGAAGCGCTAGATCCTGAAAGAACCTAGGTCTTTTGTTAATCTGACAATTATATTGTGAAGTGCGGTCTTTTGCCGACAGCTTGGAGCCGCGATTGACAGTGTGTCGGTAAATCAAAGCTGGGAGGACAATCCACTGATGGATTTCTACCAAGGTCAAACCATAACACTCATCAATCTCACGGGTCCGGGTACGGGCACCGATGTTAGGGGGCGGCTCTTTGCTGCGCGGTTCGGGGAGTATACTGGGACTTCGGTAACTGTCAGAAACGAGACCTCTAGAGAAGGTCTGCAGAACATCTTCAAAGCAGCCCCCGATGGTCTTACCCTGTGGGCGATGGCCGCGGGTGGTCTTATGCCGAGGGGCGTACTGGGACTCATCGGTGCTGACAATCGTCTAACCGAGCTCAGTTACGTTGGTATGATCGGGTATCCCCTGTGTTACGTTCTTTGGGTCAAGCCTGAGGGTCGCTATGGTTCCGAAAATGACCTAAAGGGGGCGAAGGGACTTAAGTTTGCATCCACACGTGCAGGATCTGTGTTGAGTCAAGGGAACGCCCTGAGCATTGAGATCCTAAACTTGGACGGCAAAATCATGCCCAATTGCGGCGAGGCAAGTGAGATTGCAGCAGTCATTGCTAGGGGCGATGCTGATTGTGGGGTGCTAAACTTCTATCCCGGGCTAAAGTTTGCTGATAAAGGGTTGATCAAGCCACTGATTGTCGTGGGCTCCAAGAGGAATGCGGCTTTACCGGGTATCGAAACTATCACCGAACTGGCTTCCCTTTCTCAAGAGCAAAAGGGGATGTTGAGAGCGTTTGAGATGATGCCCATCGGAACCCCAATTTTTGGACCTCCAGGTATACCCGAGGACAGGCTCAAGTTCTTGCGCCAAGCCTTTACGAGAGTGATGGATCGTAAAGATTTCCGCAGTGAGTTGGAAAAAGAGTCCGGTGTTTGGGACGAGCCCCTGAAGGGCGAAGAGGCAACTGAGAGAGTCCAAACCCTCATGAAGGACCGGTCTATCTATCAAAGGCTTTATCGTCTCGAGCAAAAACATATCACCTAGGCCAACACAACCGTTTAATTGGCTGGTGGTTTGACAAGGCAAAAATCAAAGACTATATCTGGCAATTCAAATTTAATAAGTGAGGGATTTTAAATGGACAACGTCTACACCCCTGCTAAAACAGGTTATCAGCGCTGGATGGAGCAGGAAGGGATACCCATCGTTGAGGGCCTTGCAATAGAAGACGTTACCGACTTGGCCGTTAAACCTTGGAAGCGTCTGGGGGGAAAAGGTACTTACATTCAACTCATGGGTGGCGGGGGCGTCACCGGCATGTACGTGGTGGAAATCCCTGCAGGGGGAGCCCTCAACCCGGAACGGCACATCTATGACAAGTTAATATACATCCTAAAAGGGCGTGGGGGCACTGAGGTCTGGCAGGAAGGCGGGGAAAAACAGTCCTTTGAGTGGGGAGAAGGAAGCATCTTCGCCCCTCCCCTCAATACCTGGCACCGGCTGGTGAACGGCGCACGGGAACCGGCAGTCGCGCTTGTGATCACCACGGCGCCCATGGTGCTAGATCTCTTCCGCGACCCCGATTTCGTCTTTAACAATGACTATCTGTTCAAGTCCCGCTATCAGGGGGAGGAAGATTACTTCAAGAGCAGCGACAAACGGTATAAAGCGATCAAAACGCGAATGTGGGACACCAACTTCATCGCTGACGCAAGAAATGTCATGCTTGACGACGCCACATACAAAACGACCAAGGGGCAAACCACCTGTTTCGAAATGGCGGATAACTGCCTGGTCGGGCATATCGCTGAATGGCCAGCGGGTATCTATCACAACGCTCACTACCATGCAGCAGGGGCCATTCTGCTTGCCCAGCGTTCGACGGGCTACCTCCTCATGTGGCCCAAGGACTTGGGAGTACATCCGTACCAGAGCGGGCGAGAGGATAAAGTCGTCAAATTTCATTGGAAGCCCGGCAGCATCTTCAGCCCCCCCGATGGTTGGTTCCACCAGCATTTCAACACGGGTCCAGAATCCGCCAGGCACGCGGCCTTCCGCCTGGGAAGCCGGAAGAATCCGACCCTCTTTTTCGATGCCACCAGTGGAGACCGGGAGGGGGTCACCACGAGCATCCGCGACGGCGGTACCGTCATCGCGTACGATGATGAGGATCCGCGGATACGGAAGGAATTTGAGGAGGCCCTGAAGAAAAACGGCGTTGTCTCCCAGATGCCGTCTGTGACTTACCGGACAGACCCATTGTTCACCTCTACCTGATAACCGACCGGGGATTGATATCATACCCCACGAGTAGATACGCTCTGCTCAAAATTGCGGAGGCCGGGCCGTTGGGCGATTGCGGTTGTCGTGGGTGGAATCGAATTTCACGGGCTAGCCCCTGTTGAGCCAACCGCGTTAAGCCTGGAAAAGCCGATATGCAGCCCACCTACCACAACCAACGCGAAGGCTATCAACATCACACCCAGTGCAGATACTTGTGGAACCAAGGCATTGCCCCAGGCCCAGAAGACAACCGTGGAGACCACCACATTGCTGCGGGTGTATAGAGTCAAGGCCATGGTGACCTCACGGTAGGAGAGCATGCTGATCCAGATCCAGCTATTGAACACACCAGCGGCAATGAGTGGCAGGAGGATACGCCAAATGATCCGTGGCGTTGAGGCGCCGGCAACCTTGCCGGCCTCTTCCAGCTCTCGATGGATCTGTACCATCACACTATTGGTTGTCCGGGTGCCGTAGGCGACCCAGCTGATCATGTGGCCTATCATGATGATCATGATCGTACCGTATACGGGGAACACGTTCCTGTATACGAGGCCCAGGTAGGCCAAACCGATTGCCAAAAGGATACCTGGGACAGCGTGCGGCAAGAATGCCATGGTGTCCAGGGTCCCACGAAAGCTGACCTGAGTTCGAACCACCACCCATGAAACCAATATGCTGAGCAGCATGGTCCCCGTGGGCACACCAAACATCAGGATCGCTGTGTTGATGAATGGCCGAACGCCCGCGTATGCAAGGATTGCCGGGTAATTCGATAAGCGGAAGAGTGACAGGGCCTCCATGGATGGAAGCATCAGGCGAGGGAGGAAGGATGTCCACAGCAGCACGAGAAACGGGAGAAACACTTCCATCGTAAAATAGATCAGGACAAATATAAGGGCTGGCCATTTCCACTTCCCCAAGGCGATTTCATTCGGACGATAGCCTCGCCCCGTGATCACTGCGTATTTCTTACCCTGCTTGACGACGCGCACATAGAAAAAAGCAAGTACTAGGCCTGTCACGAACATTACCGCGCCATAGGCGCCCGCGATCCCATACTCAGGCAGGCCGGTCGGGTCGACAATGGAAGTGTAAATAACAGAACTCAAGACCAGGATTCTAGCCGGAAGTCCAATGATGGCGGGTACCTCAAAGACGGCAATGGCCGTCATGAAGAGGTAAATCAACACTGCGGCAACGGCTGGCATGGTGATAGGGATATTGATCCGTAAGAAGGTTCTAAGCTTGCTTACACCGGAGGTGTAGGAAGCCTCCTCCAGGGCCGGGTCCATGCTGCGGTAGGAGGCTGCCAACATGAAGAAGGCCCCTGGAACAAAGGAAATTCCCTGGATAAAGGCCATACCGGGGATGTTGTAAAGGCTCAAGAGCGGATAGTCCAAACCGAAGATCCCCGAGATCCACAGATTGATCAGCCCGATATTTGGACTCAGCAGGAGTATCCAAGCTATAGTGCGCAGGAAGACGGGGATTAAGATTCCAACCGTAAAGAGGACGTAAAATGTTTTCTTAAAGGGGATGTCCGTCCGCATGATCAACCAGCAGAGGGGAACAGCAAAGAGAAGCGCCACGCTGACGCTTCCCAAGGCGAACAGGATAGTATTGAGCAGTATCTCGTAAGTTCCCGGATCGGTGTAGACGTCGAGGTAATTGTCCAGAGTGAACGGGACATCCTCGCCGGGGAAGCCAGTCCTAAAGCTCATAAGGACCACCATTAGCACTGGTGCCCCGACAAGTAGGATAAGAAAGGCCAGCAAGCCCGCAGCGAAGAGGTTGCTGCCGTGAGCCCTCACATCGAGTGCTCGGCCCAGGGCGCTGATCCCGGCGCCCTGGGCCGTCAGTTGTTTCATGCTATTGTCCCTTCAACCGCCAACCTCACTGTGTGCAATCCTTCAAACCAAGGGACGCTCGGGAATCGTCATATCAGGTACCCTTGACTTAACCAGAGCCCATTGCGATTCAGAATGTCTCGCTGATCTATTTTTTGTCCTTTTTCCCCCTTCTTCTTCTCTTGAAACCAAGTATCTGGCCATACTCTCTCTGAAGTTTCCCAACGGTCCTGGCATCGTTGTCAGTCATGAACACAACTTTATTGTTTTTCACATAGTTGTACGCCCCTGTCCCAGGGATTAGGTGCAGGCTATGACCCGTGTGCTGCTCTAAGATCTTTTGCGCCTCTTGGGTGGTGAGGAAACTGATAAATAGGTACCCAATATTGGGGTGGCGGGCCCCCTTTAGGACAGCGGCCTGCATGAAATACCCCACGGTCGGACTTGGGCCCTTGGCAAACACTAGGGGGGCGCCGGTTATCTTTGCCCGATAGATGTGGGTATCAGTTAGCGTGGCGGCTATTTGGACCTCGCCGAGCTCTAACCGGCTGTAGATCTCAGCCACCCTTCCAAGGATCAGGTCCTGCTTGCTCAGGTCCTCCACGAATTTTTTAGTCCTCTCTTGCCCCCAAGCAGTTACCGCTAACCGTGCATAATGGTGTGTTAGGTTAGACTGGCCGATCTTTTTCCCCTTCCACTTGGGGTCGAGGATGTCCTCCCACTTTTTTGGCGCATCCTTAGCTGCCACCAGTTTCTTGTTGTAGGCAGGGAGGGCGAAGGCCGTTATGATGGCGACCGCGTGGTTCTTGTAATGGATGGCTTTGGGGTCAACTCCGATTTGGGCGTAGTCGAACGGCTGTTGCATTTTTCTTCCAAAAAGTCTCCCTTGGAAGGTATCAGGTATGGTCATGACGTCCCATTCAGGCGCCATTCCAGTGGCAGCCATGCTGATCAACATGCCTACGTCCCTACTGATGCCACCAGATGGACTATAGTTTGCTTTTATGTTGAGGCCGTACTTCTTTTTGAACGCGTCACTAAGGGCCTTGGCGCCTTGCGCTGTGAGACTGCCTGGAAAGTAGAAGTTGAGCACCCCTTCCTTTTTTGCCGCTGCCACCAATTCGTCTGTGGATGCGCCACGCGCCAAGGTGGTCACCCCGGCCACTGCAAACAGCGCGACTATGAACATTGAGAAGAGCCTTTTTTGCTTCATGGTATCCCTCCTTAGATTAAACTCTTTTCACGTCGACGTAGGGTCATACGTTCCACTCTCTGGTTTCGAAGAGTGCTTTATACATCACAGCTATATCCCGGTGTCAAGCGCGAGGTGCGAGGAACCAGTGCCTGCATTTTTTGGTTGCTAGGTTCACTCATTTTATGAGATCGCGTCCTGGCAAACGCATGTCAGAGACAAGCTAGCCTCAGTGGGTCTCTCAGGTTGCAATTTTGCAGGCGAAAAGGCCGGTCGATAAAATCAGGGCAATTGCTACATTTCCTGGACGTAGCTTCGGCGCTGGCCTAGAATCCGTGCCGTCACAGTGAGGAT